>QXGG01083093.1_pt1 | contig 15163 bp, 15 predicted proteins | sample 1982491 | NCBI WGS metagenome assembly QXGG01 (sample SAMN09924614, study PRJNA488089) | Wastewater metagenome, whole genome shotgun sequencing project. | isolation source: South African research farm wastewater | place: South Africa: Irene, Agricultural Research Council, Animal Production... | reverse complement strand
GAGCTGCCCTTCATCTGGGGGCGGCCGGCGGCCGAGGTGGTGGCTGCCGCGGTGCGCACCGAGGGCTGGGAACTGGTCGAGGCGGCGCGCGCGGAGGGCGCCGGCATCCTCTTCATCACGCCGCATCTGGGCTGCTTCGAGATCACCGCGCAGTGCATCGCGGCGAAGATTCCGATCACCGTGCTCTATCGCCCGCCGCGCAAGGAAGTGCTGCAGCCGCTGATGGAAGGTGGGCGCGCGCGCGGCCAGATGCGCACCGCGCCGGCCGACCTGTCCGGCGTGCGCAAGCTGGTCAAGACCCTGCGCAGCCACGAGGCGGTGGGCATGCTGCCCGACCAGGTGCCGGGCGCGGGCGAGGGCGTGTGGTCCACCTTCTTCGGCAAGCCGGCGTGGACCATGACGCTGGCCGCGCGCCTGGCGGCGGTGAAGGGCGTGCGCGTGATCTACACCTGGGCCGAGCGCCTGCCGCGCGGCGAGGGCTATGTGTTCCGCCTGCAGGCGCCCACCGAGGCGCTCAGCGGCGACCTCGACACCGACGTCGCGATCATCAACCGCGAGGTCGAGCGCATGATCCTGCAGTGCCCGCAGCAGTACCTGTGGGGCTACAACCGCTACAAGGGGCCGCGCCGCGAGCCCGAGGACGAGGCCGCGGAGGCCGCGGAGAACACGCCGGGTGATGCGACGGTGCGTGCCGACGGCGCGCCGGCAGGCGACAGCCCGGCGACCTCCCCGAACCGCGCCGCGGCCGATGCCGGCGGTGCCGATGCGGAGCGTCGCGCATGAGCCGCATCGTCGTCGCGCTGATCTGGCTGCTGCACTTTCTGCCCTTGTCGATCCTGGCGCCGATCGGCAGCGGCTTTGGCCGCCTGCTGTACTGGGTGATCGTGCCGCGGCGCAAGGTTGTGCTGATCAACCTGCGCCTGTGCTTTCCCGAACTCTCCGAGGCCGAACGCCGCGCGCTCGCCAAGCGCCACTTCGCGGTGACCGGGCGCAGCATGCTCGAGCGCGGCCTGGCGTGGTGGGCGAGCGCCGAGCGCCTGCGCGCCACGGTGCGCATCGACGGCCTCGAGCACCTGCAGGCGCTCAAGGCGGCAGGGCGCCCGGTGCTGCTGCTGGCGCCGCACTTCGTCGGCCTCGACATGGCGGGCACGCGGCTGTCGCTCGAAGGCGATTTCGTCAGCGTGTATTCGCCGCAGAAGGACAAGGTGATCGACCACTGGCTGCACCACGGTCGCAGCCGCTTCAACGACCAGTTGCTGCTGTCGCGCCACGACGGCGTGCGCGCCACGGTGAAGGCGATGAAATCGGGCCGGCCGCTGTATTACCTGCCCGACCTCGACTACGGTCGCAAGGAATCGATCTTCGTGCCCTTCTTCGGCGTGCCCGCGGCCACCATCACCGGCCTGCCGCGGCTGGCCCGGCTGGCGGGTGCGGCGGTCGTGCCCTGCGTGGTGCGCATCCTGCCGGGCGGTGACGGCTACGTGCTCGAGCTCGGCGCGCCGTGGGCGGACTACCCTTCGGACGACGTCGAGGCCGACACCCGGCGCATGAACGCGTGGCTCGAGGGCGTGATCCGCACCATGCCCGAGCAGTACTACTGGGTGCATCGCCGCTTCAAGACCCGCCCCGAGGGCGAGCCGCGGATCTACTGAAACACTGGACAGCAAGATGAAACTGCGCTTCACCAAGATGCACGGCCTGGGCAACGACTTCGTCGTCATCGACGCCACGCGCGCGCCGGTCGATCTCACCCCGGCGCGGGTCAAGGCGATCGCCGACCGCCACTTTGGCGTCGGCTGCGATCAGTTGCTGGTGGTCGAGCCGGCGTCCCGCGCCGATGTCGATTTCCGCTACCGCATCTTCAACGCCGACGGCGGCGAGGTCGAACAGTGCGGCAATGGTGCGCGCTGCTTCGTGCGCTTCGTGCACGACAAGGGACTCACCGCCAAGGACGAGATCCGCGTCGAGACCCGGTCCGGGATCATCGCGCCGCGGCTGCGCGCCGACGGCCTGGTCACGGTGGACATGGGCGTGCCGGAGCTTGCGCCGGCGAAGGTGCCCTTCGTGTCTGACTCCGATGCCGTGGTGCAGCCTCTGCAGGTGGGCGACGACACGGTGGCGATCACCGCGGTGTCGATGGGCAACCCGCACGCGGTGCAGGTGGTGGCCGACGTCGATGCCGCACCGGTGGCCGAGCAGGGCGCGCTGATCGAGCGCCACCCGCGCTTCCCGGCGCGGGTCAATGCCGGCTTCCTGCAGGTGGTGGATGCGCACACCGTGCGCCTGCGCGTGTTCGAACGTGGCGCGGGCGAGACCCTGGCCTGCGGCACCGGCGCCTGCGCCGCGGTGGTCGCGGGCATCCTGCGCGCTCTGGTGCAGACGCCGGTGCGGGTGCATACGCGCGGTGGCGAGCTCGAGATCGCCTGGGCCGGCCCGGGCACGCCGGTGCTGATGACCGGGCCGGCCGTCACCGTGTTCGAAGGCGAGATGGCGCTCGACTGAAACCTCCGCCTGCAAGGCTCACACGAAACAGCGAATCAACCGTGCGGGGCGCTCGATGTCCCGCCAGGAGTCCATGGAATGAATGCCGAAGATGTCGCGCACTACCTGCGCGCGCACCCCGATTTTCTCAACGAACACCACGAGCTGTTCACCCAGCTCACCGTGCCCCATCCACAGCATGGCGGCCAGGCGATCTCGCTCGCCGAGCGCCAGCTCCACGCGCTGCGCGACAAGATCCGTCAGCTCGAGGTCAAGCTCGCCGAGCTGATCCGTTTCGGCGAGGAAAACGACGACATCAGCACCAAGGTGCATAGGCTGTCGGTGGCGCTGCTCGAGGCCGGTAGCGTCGATTCGGTGCGCCAGGCGCTGGTCGACAGCCTGCGCGACGATTTCGCGGTGCCGCACGTCAGTCTCAAGCTGTGGGGTGTGGCGGCCACCGACGACGCGAGCGGTGTGGCCTACCCGGACGCGTTCGGGGTCAGTGAAGCGGCGCGGCGTCACGTCGAGTCGCTGCGTCACCCCTACTGCGGCGCGCCCGAGAGCATCGAGGTGGCGAGCTGGTTCGGCGAGGCGGCGCCCCACATCCGCTCGCTGGCCTTGATGCCGCTGCGCGAGCAGGGCACGTGTTTCGGGCTGCTCGCGCTGGGCAGCGCCGAAGGCGAGCGCTTCTACGCCGAGATGGGCACGCTCTACCTCGGTCGCATCGCCGACCTCGCCGCCGCCGCGCTGGCGGCGCGCGGGCGCTGACCCGCGGCCAATCGCCGCGCGACATGCCGACGACGCCGCTGGATCCCGCCTCGCCCTTGCCGGCGGACTTCGAAGCCTGGCTGGACTGGCTTGCCACCCAGCGCCGCGCCTCGCCGCTCACGCTCAAGGCGTATCGCGCCGGGCTGCATGCGCTGTTGCGCCTGGCCGACGGGCGGCCGGTGGTCGAGCTGGAGGTGCAGGACATCCGCCGCTTCGTCGCCCGTTTGCACGGCGAAGGCCTGCAGGGGCGATCGATCGCGCGCCACCTGTCGTCCTGGCGCGGACTTTACCGCTGGCTGATCCGCCAGCACGGCGCGCGCGCCAATCCCGTGCTTGGCGTACGCCCACCGAAGTCGCCGTCCGCCCTGCCGCGCGTGCTTTCGCCGGAGCAGGCCAATGCGCTGCTCGATCCAGAAGCGAAAAATCTGCTCGAAACGCGAGATATTGCGATATTCGAACTTTTCTATTCGTCCGGATTGCGTGTGTCGGAGGTCGCCGGCCTCGACGTGAACGGTGGCCTGGACCTGGCCGAGGGCATGGTCACGGTCGCCGGCAAACGCAATCGCAGCCGCAGCGTGCCGGTCGGCAGCCAAGCCACGACCGCCCTCGCCGCGTGGCTGGCAGTGCGCGGCCAGATCGCACGCCCGGGCGAGCCCGCGCTCTTCGTCACCCGCAGCGGAGGCCGCCTGAGCGCGGGCGGCATCGCCAGTCGCCTGGGACACCGCGCCCGCCTTCTGGGGCTTGGGGTGCACGTCCATCCGCACATGCTGCGCCACAGCTTTGCGAGCCACCTGCTGCAATCCAGCGGGGATCTGCGTGCCGTGCAGGAGCTGCTCGGCCACGCCAGCATCCGCAGCACGCAGGTCTACACCCATCTCGACTTCCAGCACCTGGCCAAGGTGTATGACGCGGCACACCCGCGGGCGCGAAAATAGATCACACTATGCAATGAATTTCCCCAGGTTGGGGATTTTGGCTTCCAGTATCTCGTTGGCTTGGCTATGCTCCTGGCTTCTAAGCAAACAGTAAATCTCTTAATAACGCCGCTAGCTCGCAGAACTGCTTAAGACGGGTGAGGCGCGACTTGAACCCCATGTCCCCAACATTTCACCCTCCCTCCGGGTCGGCTGCACTGCCCGCCAGCCCTGACGAGCAGCCCTCGGCCCGCCGCGTGCTCAAGTCGGTCGCGCTGGTGCTCGCCCGTCACGAGATCCGCAGCCTGCGACGCTGGTTCGACGATTTCGATCGCGACATCCTGTTGCCCATCCTCCTCGGCGAGATCGCCCTGCATAACATCGGCGCGCTGCAGAACGGCGTTGCGCGCCGCGTCGGTACCCGGGTCGGCAAGGCGCATCCGGTGAGCGCCGAGCTGCCCGAAGCGCTCATCAACGAGCTCAAGCCCTGTAATGCCTACTCCATCGCGGCGGCCACCGGGCTGCCGCGCGAGACCGTGCGGCGCAAGATCGTGCGCCTCATTGAGCTGGGCTGGATCCATCGCCGCGACAACGGCCACCTCTTCATCACCGAGGGCGCGCTGGAGGAGTTCGGCACCATGCTCAGTTCGCGCGCGCTCGTCGAGCTGCTCGAAACCGCAGATCACGCTCGCCGCCTGCTCGATCAGGACGACAAATGATCGGGCGCCTTCTGTCGTGAGGCAGAAGGCAGTGGGGGTAGCAACGGCTGTGCGTCGGGACGCCGCCGGCCGGTCAGCGTGAATGCGCGGGCGGGCGGTAGTCCGGATTGGCGCCGGGCTCGGCGACGAACAGCGCCGCGGCGAACAGCCCGAGCGCAAGCACCAGCAACACGAAGTATTGAAGCTGCTCGGCGGGGCCGGGGAGGCGGCGGCGCGCGCTGTAGTACATCGCGCGCATGTAGAGCGCGCCCATCGCAGCCATCGCCAGCAGGCCGGCGCCAAGCAGGCGCGACGCGGTCGGGCCGAACTGGTGGCCGATCGACGGGTCCCAGCGCCCGGGCATGAAGAAGCTCGGCGCCTGGGTCAGCAGGTAGAGCCCGCCGATCAGGCACAGGGTCAGCATCACCACCTGCAGCGAACGCATGGTGGTCCCGCGCTCAGGCGCCGAACAGGTCGCCGGCGCGCGGCGGCGCCAGCCCGAAGTGCTGCCAGATCGAGTGCGTCGCCATGCGCCCGCGCGGCGTGCGCTGCAGGTAGCCCTGCTGGATCAGGTAGGGCTCGATGACGTCCTCGATGGTGTCGGTGGATTCGCCGATGGCCGCCGCGATGTTGTCCAGCCCGACCGGGCCGCCGCCGAACTTCTCCAGCATCGCCGACAGCAGCTTGCGGTCCATGAGGTCGAGCCCGAGCGTGTCCACATCGAGCATCTTCAGTGCCGCATCGGCCACCGCGGCGGTGATGTGGCCGCCGGCCTTGACCTCGGCGTAGTCGCGCACCCGGCGCAGCAGGCGGTTGGCGATGCGGGGCGTGCCGCGCGCGCGGCGGGCGATCTCGAGCGCGCCGCTGTCGTCGATCTCGACGTTGAGCAGGCGCGCCGAGCGGCTGACGATGAAGGCGAGCTCTTCGGCGGTGTAGAACTCGAGCCGCGACACGATGCCGAAGCGGTCGCGCAGCGGGTTGGTGAGCATGCCCGCGCGGGTGGTGGCGCCGACCAGCGTGAACGGCGGCAGGTCGAGCTTGACCGAGCGCGCCGCCGGGCCCTCGCCGATCATGATGTCGATCTGGAAGTCTTCCAGCGCGGGGTAGAGGATCTCCTCGACCACCGGCGACAGGCGGTGGATCTCGTCGATGAACAGCACGTCGTGCGGCTCGAGGTTGGTGAGCAGCGCAGCGAGGTCGCCGGCGCGCTCGAGCACCGGGCCGGAGGTCTGGCGCATGTTCACGCCCATCTCGGCGGCGACGATGTGGGCGAGCGTGGTCTTGCCCAGCCCGGGCGGGCCGAACAGCAGCACGTGGTCGAGCGCCTCGCTGCGATTGCGCGCGGCCTGGATGAAGATCTCGAGCTGCTCGCGGATCTTCACCTGGCCGACGTATTCGGCCAGGCGCTTGGGGCGCAGCGCGCGCTCGATCGCGTCTTCCTGGCGGTCGGCGGGGGCGGCGGAGATCAGGCGCTCGGCGGGGGCGGCGGCCTTGAGCTTGTCGGTTTCGATCATCGGAGTGTCCTCTGCCGGGTCACCGACCCGCGTGCTGCAGGCGTGGTGCGCGCCGGGAATGCTGCGCTGGCGCGCCACGGCTGCGCCGGCGCACTACGCCCGTGGCTGCTGCCGCGCGTCTCGAAGGTGCGAGCACGGACTGCGTCGATCATGGCTTCGACAGCGCCTTGAGCGCCTGGCGGATGCCGTCCGACACGCCGACGTCCTCGGCCAGGCCCTTCATCGCGGACAAGGCCTCGCGCTCGTTGTAGCCGAGCGCGAGCAGGGCGTTGAGGATGTCGCTCTTCGCATCGGGAGCGGCGCCCGGCGCCGCGGCCAGGCGCACGCCCGTCATGTTGGGCAGCCCCTTGCCGAGCTTGTCGCGCAGTTCCAGCAGCAGGCGCTCGGCGGTCTTCTTGCCGATGCCGGGGATCTTCACCAGCCGCCCGGCTTCCTGCAGCGCCACCGCCTGCGCGAGGTCATTCACCGACAGCCCGGACAGCACCGCCAGCGCCATGCGCGCGCCCACGCCCGACACCTTGAGCAACTGGCGGAAGGTGGCGCGCTCCTCGTCGGTGGCGAAGCCGAACAGGAAGTGGCCGTCCTCGCGCACCACGTGGTGGGTGTGCAGGCTCACCGCGCCGCCGGTGGCGGGCAGGTTGTAAAAGGTGCTCATCGGCACGTCGATCTCGTAGCCGACGCCGTGCACGTCGACGAGGATCTGCGGCGGGTTCTTTTCCAGCAGGGTGCCGGTGATGCGTCCGATCATGGGGCGGGGGCGTGGGAAATGCGGATGTGCAAGTCTATCAGGCCGGACGCGCCAGGCCTGCGGTTTCATACAGCAGCGGGAGCGACGGGCGGTGTTTCGTGGGGCACGGCGCTTCATTGAACGCAGTATCGCGACTTGCGTCGCTCCTACGGGCGCCCCGGTTTTCTGTGGGAGCGACGCAAGTCGCGATTGCGGCATCGCGAGTTCGCGTCAGGGTCTGGGCGGGGCGTATCTCCACCTGCGTCGCTGCCTGGGGCTGCGCCGGGAGCGCGGTCGTTTCCGCTCAACTGGGCCGCGGCGCGGAGCGGGGTCCGGCTGGGTTAGAATCGGCGGCCTTCGCGCGCGCCGGCGCGCCGGGCTGCAAAGAGACCAACCGAGGAGACCCCCATGCTGCAGATGAAGAAGCTGTCCGTCGCGCTCGCCCTGTGCAGCGCCGCGGCGCTCAACGCCACCGCCCACGCCGCCGACATCAAGGTCGGCATCGCGCTCGACCTCTCCGGCCCGTTCTCCGCGCTCGGTGCCGAGGCGCGCGACGGCTTCGAGCTGGCGATCGAGAAGCTCGGCGGCAAGCTCGGCGGCCAGCCGGCGGAGTTCATCCGCAACGACTTCGGCGGCAACCCGGAGCAGGCCAACCAGCTCGTCGCGCGCTTCCTGCAGCGCGATGGCATCGACTTCTTCACCGGCCCGATCGGCTCCAACGCGGCGCTCGCCGTCGGCCCTGCGCTGTTCGCCGCCAAGGTGCCCTACCTGTCGGCCAACCCGGGCCCGAGCGCCTACGCGGGCGAGAAGTGCAACCCGTATTTCTTCGCCCAGTACCAGAACGACACCTACGACGAGGCCGCCGGCAAGGTCGCCAACGAGAAGGGCTACCAGAACGTCGTGCTGATCGCCCCCAACTACCCGGCGGGCAAGGACCACCTGAACGGCTTCAAGCGCCTGTACAAGGGCGGCGTGAAGGACGAGATCTACACCAAGCTCGGCCAGATCGACTACGCCGCCGAGATCGCGCAGATCCGTGCCGCCAAGCCGGACGCGGTGTTCTTCTTCCTGCCCGGCGCGATGGGGATCAACTTCGTCAAGCAGTTCGTCGGCGGCGGGCTCAAGGACGTGCCGCTGATCGCCCCCGGCTTCTCGGCCGACGAGGACGTGATCCAGGCGGTCGGCGAGCCGATGCTTGGTGTGCTCAACACCGCGCACTGGACGCACGACCTGCAGAACCCGGCCAACGCCGACTTCGTCGCCGCCTTCCGCCAGAAATACGCTGGCCGCTACCCGTCCGTGTATGCGGCGATGGCCTACGACACGCTGATAGCGATGGACGCCGCAGTGCGTGACGTCGGCGGCAAGATCGAGGACCGCGAGGCGGTGCTGAAGGCGCTGAAGAACCCGAGCTTCAAGTCGCTGCGCGGCGAGTTCCAGTACGGCGCCAACAACTTCCCGGTGCAGAACTACTACCTGCGCGAGGTCGGCAAGGACGCCGAGGGCCGCATCACCAACAAGCTGGTCGGCACCACGCTCGAGAAACACCAGGACGCCTACGTGGGCGCGTGCAAGATGTGAGCGCCGCGCACGGGGCGCATGGGGCGCAGGCGTCGGACCGCTGCGGGCAATGGCGATGTGAGCTCCGCGCGCGGGGCATGGGGCCGTCGTAGGAGCGACGCAAGTCGCGATCCTTCGCCCGAATGACCGCTTCGCGATTCGGATGGCCCTGCTGCTGCGCGGGGCGCGACGCGACATGCCAGCCGCTGATCGCGACTTGCGTCGCTCCTACGGAAAGCTGCGGTGGCCCCGGGGCGGGGTATTTCGACTTGTGTCGCTCAAAGAGGCTGCGGATTCGCTGCGATGCCGTTTCACTGAAAACCGATGGATGCCATCTTCGTCTTCGAGCAACTGCTCAACGGCCTCGGCTACGGGCTGATGCTGTTCCTGATCGCTGCCGGGCTCACGCTCGTGTTCGGCATCATGGACACCATGAACCTCGCCCACGGCTCGCTCTACATGGCCGGCGCCTACGTCGCCGCGCGCGTGCATGAGGCGAGCGGTGCGTTTGCGCTCGCCGTGGCGGCGGCCGTCGTGGTGACGGTGGCGGTGGCTGCGGTGCTGGAGTTCGTCGTCATCCGTCGCCTGTACCGGCGTGACCACCTCGTCCAGGTGCTCGCCACCTTCGGCATCATCCTGATCGCCGACGACGTGGTGAAGGCCATCTGGGGCGTGGCGCCGCTGCTCGCGTCGACGCCGGCGGCGCTGGCCGGGCCGGTGCAACTGTTCGAGGGCCTGCCCTATCCGTCCTACCGCCTGCTGCTGATCGGCGCCGGGATGGCGGTGGCGCTCGGGCTGTACCTGCTGGTGAACAACACCCGCATCGGCATGCTGGTGCGCGCCGGCGCCTCGAACCGGCAGATCGCCTTCGTGTTCGCGCTCGGCGCCGGGCTGGCGGCGCTGGCCGGGGCGCTGATGGCGCCGATCAGCGCGGTGCAGATCGGCATGGGCGAGGCAATCCTGATTCCTGCGCTGGTGGTGATCGTGATCGGCGGCATCGGCTCGGTGCGGGGCGCCTTCGTGGCCGCCCTGCTGGTCGGCATGGTCGATACCGCCGGCCGTGCCTTCCTGCCGCCGGCGCTGCGCGCGGTGCTGCCGCCCTCGGTCGCGGCCGACCTCGGCCCGGCGCTGGCGGGGATCGCGATGTACGTGCTGATGGCGGCGGTGCTGACGCTCAAGCCCGCGGGGCTGTTCCCGGCGCGCGGATGAGGATGGTGACGGTGCCGCGCATTCCTGCCCTGTCTGGCCGTCGCATCGAGCGAGGCTCGCCTGTGGGAGCGGGCTTGCCCGCGAACGCTGCGTCGGCGGACAGGCAATTTCGCGGGCAAGCCCGCTCCCACACAGGGCGGCGATTCTGACGATGGCCTTCGACCGCCCTGCGCATTTTCCTGGCCTGGCGCGCCGCCTGCCCTGGCTGGTGCTGGCGCTGCTCGCGGCCTTCCCGCTGGTCGCGCCCGCCTTCGGGCTGGAGTACTACGTCGGCTTCGTGCGCCGGGTGCTGATCGTGGCGATCGCCGCCACCAGCCTCAACTTCATCCTCGGCTACGGCGGCATGGCGGCGCTCGGCCATGCGGGCTTCATCGGCGTCGGCGCCTACACCGTGGTGGCGCTGGTCGAGGCCGGGGTCTCGTCGGCCTGGTTGGCGTGGGGGAGCGCGGCGGTGGTCGCCGGATTCGCCGCGGCGGCGATCGGTGCGGTGTCGCTGCGTACGCGTGGTGTGTACTTCATCATGATCACGCTCGCCTTCGCGCAGATGCTGTACTACCTGGCGGTGTCGCTGCGCACCTATGGCGGCGACGACGGCTACGGCATCTACACCCCGCTGGAATTGGGCCCCTGGCTCGATGGCGCGCATGCGCAGGTCTTCTACTGGGTGGTGCTGGCGATCGCCGCGGCGGTGTTCGCGCTCTTCAGCCGCGTCGCGCATTCGCGCTACGGCCATGCGTTGCGCGGCATCCGCGACAACGAGACGCGCATGGTGGCGCTCGGCTATCCGGTCTATCGCCTCAAGCTCGCCGGTTTCGTCGCTGCGGGCGCGGTCGCAGGGCTCGCCGGCGGCTTGCTCGCCAGCCACAACGCCTTCGTCAGCCCGGGGATGATGCACTGGACGCAGTCGGCGCTGCTGCTGGTGATGGTGATGCTCGGCGGCCTCGGCCGGCGCTGGGGGGCGCCGCTGGGCGTGGCGCTGTGGCTGACGCTGGAAGAGGTGCTGAAGATGTACACCGACTACTGGCACTGGCTGCTCGGCATGTTGCTGCTGCTGGTGGTGTTCCACGCACCGCAGGGCGTGGCCGCGCTGTTCGAGCGGCGCAGCGAGCAGGGGGCGGCGCGGTGATGGGCGCGCCGATCGCACACGGCCTCGTCACGGGCGCGCTGATCGCAGGCGCCCCGCTCGCAGGGACCCGGATCGCACGCGCCGCCGTTGTGGGCGGCGCGTTTCGTGGTCTCAAGGCGCGGGGAGCGACACGATGAGCCTGTTCAGGGCCGAGGGCCTGGTCAAGCGCTTCGGCGGTCTGCTCGCCACCGACCATGTCGACCTCGCGGTCGAGGCGGGCGAGATCCATGCGCTGATCGGCCCGAACGGCGCGGGCAAGTCCACCCTGGTCAATCTGATCTCGGGCCTGTTGCCGGCCGACGCCGGGCGCATCGTGCTCGACGGCGTCGAGCTCGGCGCGCTCGCACCGCACGTCCGCAGCCGCTTTGGCCTGGCGCGCTGCTTCCAGATCACCAGCGTGTTCCGCAACGACTCGGTGCGCGACAACCTGATGCTGGCGGTGCAGGCGCACGCCGGGTCGAGCTTTCGCTGCCTGGCGCGGCGCGACGCCGAATGCGCCTTGCAGCAGCGCGCCGAAGCGCTGGCGCAGCGCGTGGGGCTCACTGAGGTGCTCGAGCGCAACGCCGGCACCCTGGCGCATGGCGTGCAGAAGCGGCTCGACGTGGCGCTTGCGCTCGCCTCGCAGCCGAAGCTGCTGCTGCTCGACGAACCGATGGCCGGCATGGGGCCGGAAGACTCGCAGCAGATGGTGACGCTGATCCGCAGTCTGCGCAGCGAGATGGCGATCCTGCTCATCGAGCACGACATGGACGCGGTGTTCCAGCTCGCCGACCGGATCTCGGTGCTGGTGTATGGGAAGGTGCTGACCTCGGGGGACGCCGCGCATGTGAAGTCGCACCCGGAGGTGCAGTCGGTGTATCTGGGCACGGAGGCCGCATGCGGATGACGCGTTTCCCGTGGGAGCGGTGCGCGCGTATCTGCGGAGGCGTGCGATGAGCGCGCCGCTGCTGAGCTGCCGCAACCTCGAGGCCGGTTATGGCGCCAGCCAGGTCTTGTTCGGGCTGGACTTCGACATCCAGCCCGGCGAGGTGGTGGCGCTGCTCGGGCGCAACGGCATGGGCAAGAGCACCACGATCAAGGCCGTGGTCGGCGGCCTGTGTCCCCAGCGCGGCGAGATCCTCTTCGATGGCAAGCCGATCCAGGGTGCGCGCGCCGACCTCATCGCCCGCCTCGGTGTTGCCCTCGTGCCCGAAGGCCGGCAGTGCTTCCCCAATCTCACCGTGCGCGAACACCTGGTCGCCTTCGCCGACCGCCGCAACGGCGCGGCCGAGCCATGGACGCTGGCGCGGCTGTACGCGCTCTTCCCGCGCCTGGCCGAGCGCGCCGGGCATATGGGCAACCAGCTCTCCGGCGGCGAGCAGCAGATGCTGGCGATCGCACGCGCGCTATCGACCAACCCGCGCCTGCTGATCCTGGACGAGGCCACCGAGGGCCTGGCGCCGGTGATCCGCGACGAGATCTGGCGCTGCCTCGCGCTGTTGAAGGCGCAAGGGCAGACCACGCTGGTGGTCGACAAGTACATCGAAAAGCTGCTGCCGCTCGCCGATCGCAACCTGATCCTCGAGCGCGGGCGCATCGCGTGGCAGGGTAACTCGGCCGAACTGGATGCCCGGCGCGAGCTGTGGACGCGTTATCTCGGGGTGTAGAAGGCCGTTCGCTGGCTGCGACCTTCAGAGGAATGCGAGCGCGGCGGCGAGGACCGCGCCGTGGATAAGCACGGCAGCCAGGCTGCGCTTGACCGCGGGTGCGAGGCTCGCCGGATCGTCGGCGTATTCGATCAGGTCGCGCCCGGCGGGAAAGGACAGCGCCACCGTCAGCGCCGCGGCGGCGCTCTTTTGCGGCAGCCAGTCGTTGGCGACCGTCAGCACCAGCCAGGCGTAGGCGACGATCGCGATCAGCAGGTAGCCCCATTTGGCGACCTGGCGATCCATGCCGAGCACGAGCGAGCCCGCCGGCCCGGCAGCGAAGCGCCCGATCACGAACAGGTCGATGGCCAGCAACACGAAGGACGGCGCCGCCAGTGCGAGCGCGACCGCCGGCTGGCGCCCGAAGGCGACGGCCGCCACGATCAGCGCAGCGACCGCGACCAGCGCAATCCACGACGCGCGCATCGCGGCCGGGCTCACAGCAGCACGATGTCGAATTGTTCCTGCGTGTAGCTGCCCTCGGCGTGCAGCGAGATCTTCTTGCCGATGAAGTCCGACAGCATCGCCAGCGACTGGCTCTCCTCGTCGAGGAAGAGGTCGATCACGTTGGGCGCGGCGAGCACGCGGAACTCCTTGGCGTTGAACTGGCGCGCCTCGCGCATCAGCTCGCGCAGGATCTCGTAGCACACGGTGCGCGCGGTCTTCACCTCGCCACGGCCGCTGCAGGTGGGGCAGGGCTCGCACAGCAGGTGGGCGAGCGACTCGCGGGTGCGCTTCCTCGTCATCTCCACCAGGCCGAGCGCGGTGAAGCCGTTGATCGTCATCTTGGTGTGGTCGCGCGCCAGCGCCTTGCGGAACTCCTCGAGCACCATCTCGCGGTGCTCGATGTTCTCCATGTCGATGAAGTCGATGATGATGATGCCGCCGAGGTTGCGCAGGCGCAGTTGGCGGGCGATGGCCTGGCTGGCCTCGAGGTTGGTCTTGAAGATGGTGTCGTCGAAGTTGCGCGCGCCGACGAAGCCGCCGGTGTTCACGTCGACCGTGGTCATCGCCTCGGTCTGGTCGATGATCAGGTAGCCGCCGGACTTCAGATCCACGCGGCGGGCGAGCGCCTTCTGGATCTCTTCCTCGACGTTGTAGAGCTCGAACAGCGGCCGCTCGCCGGCGTAGTGCTCGAGCAGCGGCAGCACCTTGGGCGTGTACTCGGCGGCGAAGGCGGTGAGTTTCTGGAAGTTCTCCCGCGAGTCGACGCGGATGCGCGAGGTCTCGTCGGTGACCAGGTCGCGCAGTGTGCGCTGGCCCAGGCTCAGGTCCTCGTGCAGCACCTTGGGCGGGAACAGCCCCACCGTCGAGCCGGAGATCTCGCCCCACAGCTTGCGCAGGTAGCCGATGTCGGCGGCCAGTTCCGTGTCCGAGGCGGACTCGGCCATCGTGCGTACGATGAAGCCGCCGCGCTCGTCCTCGGGCACCAGCGCAGTCAGCCGGCTGCGCAGGGCCTCGCGCTCGGCCTCGTCCTCGATGCGCTGCGAGATGCCGATGTGCTTTTCCTGCGGCAGATACACCAGCAGGCGCCCGGCCAGGCTGATCTGGGTCGACAGGCGCGCGCCCTTGGTGCCGATCGGATCCTTGAGCACCTGCACCATCAGGCTCTGGCCCTCGGCGAGGATGCGCTCGATCGGGCGTGCGGACTCCCCGTTCTGGCGGTCGCTCCAGATGTCGGCCACATGCAGGAAGGCGGTGCGCTCGAGGCCGATGTCGATGAAGGCCGACTGCATGCCGGGCAGCACGCGCACCACCTTGCCGAGGTAGATGTTGCCGACGATGCCGCGGCTGGCGGTGCGCTCGACGTGCAGCTCCTGCACCACGCCCTGTTCGACGAGCGCGACGCGGGTTTCCTGCGGGGTGAAGTTGATGAGGAACTCGATGCTCATGACCGGGGCGCGCTCACAGCGGGTAACCGAAGACTTCGAGCAGCGCCGCCGTGTCGAACAGCGGCAGGCCCATGATCCCGGAGTAGCTGCCGCGGATCTCGTCGATGAAGATCGCCGCGTGGCCCTGGATGCCGTAGGCGCCGGCCTTGTCCATCGGCTCGCCGGTGGCGATGTAGCGCCGGATGTCGTGCTCGGACAGCGTGCGGAAGTGCACATCGCTCACCGAAACGCGGCTGCGCGTGCGCTCGCCGTCGCTCATCGCGACCGCAGTCAGCACGCGGTGCTGGCGCCCGGACAGGCGGCTGAGGATGGCGTGGGCGTCGGCAGCGTCGCGCGGCTTGCCGATGATCTCGCCGTCGAGCTCGAGCGTGGTGTCGGCCGCCAGCACCGGGCGCGCGAGCATCTTGCGCCACAGCACGCGCCGCATGCCGGCCTGGGCCTTGGCGAGCGCGAGGCGTTCGACGTAGCGCTCGACGGCCTCGCCCGGGATGGGGGTTTCATCGACGTCGGCATCCTCGCCGCGCTCGCCGGAGCGGAAGATCAGCACGTCGAAATTGACCCCGATCTGGCGCAGCAGGTCGCGGCGGCG
>QXGG01366322.1_pt1 | contig 15187 bp, 20 predicted proteins | sample 1982491 | NCBI WGS metagenome assembly QXGG01 (sample SAMN09924614, study PRJNA488089) | Wastewater metagenome, whole genome shotgun sequencing project. | isolation source: South African research farm wastewater | place: South Africa: Irene, Agricultural Research Council, Animal Production... | reverse complement strand
CGACGGAACCATTCCTCGAGCGGCATCGCTTGCCGTGAACTGTTACAGCTCGAGTGTGCTGGTCTCAGGTTCTCGAGCGTGTCGTCGCCACCAGCTGAGCGCGGGATCAGGTGGTCGGCTGTTGTGGCACCAGCTCGAGCGCATAGGTGGCACACGTCGCCGTAGGTCTCGAGGACCAGTCGAGTCAGCCTGAGGACACGACGGCCCGACCACCCCTGTCCCGGCCGGGGTGCCCTGCCCCTCGACCGGCCCCCGCTCACGCCCCGGCCCCGTCGGCATGACCCCCGGCTCGGCCTCGCCACACGTACACGTCGAGAGGCCCATACTCGGCGACCAGCTCGGCCCACGTCGCCCGACGCTCGGCCCCGTCAGCGGTCGAGTACCAGAGTCCCGGCGAGGCGGCGACTGGTCGCCATAGGTCGCCGTCCCGGTCCTCGGCGATACCGCCGTCGCGAGGCTCGGCGATCACCGGGTCGCCCCGCTCGAGGGGTGCCGATCGCGGGACTCAGAGCGGCCCACAGACTCGACACGCTCGAGAGCGTCGCCGAGGTACCGAGCCGAGTACGCGACCCCGCCTCGAGCGATCCTGAGGTCGAGAGCGGCGATACCGGGAGAGCGGTCGCGGTTCTCGGTCGCTCGAGCGATCGCCCGGTCGAGGTCATGGATCGCAGCGAGCGCGGTGTCGAACAGCTCGACCAGCTCGCCTAGCTCACGCCGAGCGAGGTCGGGGTCGAGGTCGAGGTCGGCGAGCGCGGCCGGGTCGAACGGATCGTGAGCGGTCATTGTCCATTCCTTTTCGCGAGGACACGGCGGTCGCGCTCGGCGAGCTGACACCAGTAGTCGAACGGCCCGACGTATCGCCTGACGGTCCTCGAGACCGGCGGGGTGGTCTTGGTCTTGGTCTTGGTCATGCCTTGTTCCTCTTCTTTTTCTTGACGTGAGCGAGAACAGCGTCGGGGTCGAGGTCGCCGTGACCGATCTTTCCTAGTAGCAGCTCGCGACCGGCGCGGGACTCGAGAGCGGCCGGTCGGCCGGTGTTGTGGAAAGCATCGCGAGCCGGAACGTCGATGATCCGGCGCACGGCCTCGAGGTACCCGTCAGGGGTGAGCTTGCTCGAGGCGAGCTGATCGTGAGCCGACTTGAGCCGTGAGACCTCGGCCGGGGTGAGCTTGCGATCCGGCCCGTCGAGCTTGCTGGTCAGTGTCCACGGCGCACGCTGAGCGATCGCGTGCCACTGTCGCCACGTCATCGCGTTTGGCTTACGGCCGAGAGCGCGAGCGACACGCTGAGAGCGATCGCGGGTCCCGACCGGGGTCGCGGCGGCCCGCTGAGTCTTGACCTTGCGCCGAGGCCGGGTGTCCTCGCGACGGCCGCCGATCCGGTAGGTGTCCGGTTTCTGAGCGGCGTAGTCCAGTCCCTCGAGGGTCCTCGCTCGACTGATCGCCATATCGCGCACGGCCTGAGCCTCGAGTCGAGCAAGGTCGCGGTTCTTAGCCTTGGTCCCGGTCTTGGTCGAGTCGGGAGATACGGCCCGCTTAGCGGCGGCGGCTCGAGCGCGTCGCCTTTCTACCTGTTCCTCATGTGTGCTCATGGTCCCGGTTCCTTATGTCCTGTTCGAGTGTCGGGGGTTGTACTGGTCTCAGGTTAGACCACGATCGACCAGCTCGGTAGTGGGGAACCGCTAGACCTTGGTAGGTGGTGGGTTGAGGTAGGTAGTTCTCTCACGGAGCGACCCTCTCCCAGTAGGCCAAAGCCTAAATGATCCCCCGACCGTCGCCGCTACCACGACAGATAGCCTCGGCACTTTTAGTGCCGTGGCTTTTCTGTATTCCACCCCTCGAGTCCTGCGCTGAACTCGAGTCGGTGCGATCCGGCCGGTGTCAGGATCAGCGAGCCATAGGCCCGAATGTCGGTATTCCCGGCGAGAGGTCGGTTAGCGTCGGACTCTCCCAATAAGCGACGTTGCAAGGTTCGTGACCGGATGCCACGGCCTCGCGGTGGGTTGCTACAGCAGGCCACCCCCTCGAGGGGTCGGCGTCATATCGAACAGACCGGGGTGGTCCTCGGCGGCCCCGCGCACGCACTCGGCGCACACTGGATCACCGGCAGGAACCGACCCGGCCTGAAACTTGCGGTCACACACTCGGCACCTGACCGGCGAGGCCGGGTAGGACCGGGGCGACCACGGTCGCGAGTAGTCGAGCGTCATCGGTTTCCCGCTTTCCACCACTCGGCGTAACGGTGCGCCTCGGCCTGAGTGAACAGTACGGGCATACCCTGACCGAGCACTTGAGCGGCCTCGATCTTTCCGAGGCGTACGGCGCGGTTGACTGTTCGCGGCGTACACCCGGCGAGGTCGGCGACTTGTTTCGCCCTCAGTAGCTCGGTCATAGCGCCGACCCTACCTCGCGTGTCGCTGGTCGCGCTAGTCGAACCTCGAGCCACTGTAGGAATCCCACAAACCGCGGTTCGCGTTTCCGCTGGTCAGCGACTGCCGGCGAGCTGGTCGAACTAGAGCTTTCCCACAACAGGACCCGGCGAGACTGGTCGGCGGTCACGGCGCCCTGTAAACGGCGACCGTCAGCGTCGCGAAGTAGGCCGACGCTTTCACTTCCAAACGACTACCGGCCGGAGAGCTGAGCGTGAGCCAGAGTGTCCGAGGACCAGTGAGCGCGGTGTGAGGCATCGGGGCGATCGGGACCGAGCGCCAGTCTTGCTCATTAGGCCCGAATCCTCGAGCGACCACGGTCCCGCCGACCGACCCGACACACAACTCGAGCAGCGCCTTAGTCCACGCGGTCTGAAAGTGTCCGGCCTCGATCACGCCGTGAGCGACGACGTAGTAAGGAACGCCGGGGTCGGGGATAAACACGGTTCCCACAAATGACCGCTGAGCGTTGACCGCCGTCGCGTCTTTCGCGTCGGTCATCGAATAGAGGCCGATGAATGATCCCGGCCCCTGAGGACCAGTGTCGCCCTTGAGTCCCTTGTCGCCCTTGTCGCCCTTGTCGGCCTTGATCCCTTGCAGCCCTCGAGGACCCTCGAGGCCGGGGTCGCCCTTGTCGCCCTTGAGGCCGGTCTCGCCTCGAGGCCCGGTGTCGCCTTTCGCCCCGACGGGACCCTCAGGCCCTCGAGGACCGGGATCGCCCGCCGCCCCGGCGGCCCCGGTGTCGCCTTTCGCCCCGACGGGACCCTCAGGCCCTCGAGGACCCTCAGGACCGATCGGCCCCTGAATCTTTCCGACGTTGGTCCACTCGAGTCCCGACCAGACGTGTAGGTCGCCAGTGTCGGCGGTGATGTACCCCGACCCGGCGTCGCCCGCGTCGAGAACCGGGAGCGCGGCCGCGTTCGGAACGGTCCCGGTGATAGTGACCGAGCGGCCGTCGGCCCCGTCTGCCCCGTCGGCCCCGGCGGGACCCTCAGGCCCTCGAGGACCGGGATCGCCTTTCGCCCCGGCGGCCCCGGTGTCGCCTTTCGCCCCGGCGGGACCCTCAGGACCGCGAACGCCGTCGGCCCCCTTGTCGCCCTTGTCGCCTTTCGCCCCGGCGGGACCGATCGGCCCCTGAGGACCGATCGGACCTATCGGCCCCTCAGGACCGGGGTCGCCCTTGTCGCCTTTCGGCCCGACTGTTCCGGTCCCGCCGCCGCCGGTCGGTAGGCCCGCGATCGTGGTCTCGACACGCTCGGCGAGCTGACGGATAGTCGCGGCCCCGTCGCGAACCGGGTCGGCCGGGTCGGGGTATGGGAGCTGGTACCTCGGCGTTTTGCTGGTCATATCGTTTCCTTAGTTGTAGATCGCGCCGTCGCGAACAAACCATAGATCGGCCCACGTCACGGCCTCGGCGTAGGACCGGCGGCCCTCGGCGGCCCACGTAATCGACGCGTCGTTCGTGTTCCACTTGAGTCCCGAACCGACCGAGGTCCGGTGTCCACGAAGTAGGTTCGCCTTAATGGTCCACTCGCCAGAGCCGTAGGTGATTGTCCCGCCGCACGGCGTAACGATTGGCGGCACCCCGCCGAGGTCGGCGATCCACGGCGACCCGGCGAGGAACGCATAGCCTCGGCGCTCGGCGGCCGTGAGCCACCAGATAGCCGAGCGGGTCGAGCTGAATCCGCCGCTGACCGAGGTCCGGTAGGTGATCGGCGGGTGATGCGGCCCCGACTCTTGGTAGAACGCCTTTTCGCTGGTCCGCTCGAGGATCGGGTCGACGTTGATCCCGTCATCGAACCATGAGTCGAACGTCAGCGTTCGGAACGGTGCGACCGCGAACAGCTTAGTGGTCGACGTGAGAATCGTCCGGTACGCGTCATGGCGGTTTTTCCACTTGGCCTCTACTCGAGTCACGTAGGAAAGCTGATCGCTCGAGAGCTTTACGTCGCCCTCGACCTCGCACCCGTCGACCCACGTCCCGACGTGAGCGGCCCGGTCGAGGGGGTCCTCGGTCCCGGTCCAGTCGGTTAGGTCAGGCATAGTCGGAATGACCCGCTGATCGGCGACCTCGGTCAGCCGAGGCGAATCGGGGAACCGATGCTCGGGTATCCGAATCACCACGTTTCGGTTCGGGTGGTATGTCCACTGGTGACCGAATGACGCGTAGAGGTGCTGAGCCACGTCGAGGCCGGTCCAGTCGCGAACCTCGAGCGGCCCCACGGTCCCGTTTACGTGGTCGGCGTCGAAATAGAACTGACGAATACCGACCCCGGCGGCCCGGTCCCTGAGCCTGATCGCCCGGTCGATCATGCGCTCGGCGGTCCAGTTCTCGAACGTAAACGGTACGTTTCCGAGGCTCGAGGTTCGGTCGCCAGCGACGACGGTCACTAGCCACCCGACGCGAGAACCGGCCGTCGTCTCGACCCGGCGGCGCTCGGCCTCTACTTTTGTGGTGAATCCCTGAAACACGGTGTAGGACCCGGCGGGAGCCTCGGCGATACCGTGCCCCGACGGTAGGTCGATCGACACGCGAACGCCGAGGCCGATCGCGTTCTGAGTCGCGATCTTGATCGGCCACGAAGTACCGCCGACCTCGCCGGGGTCCCAGAATGAGAACTGGATCGAGGCCGGTTCGGGCTGAGTCCAGTGATTAGCTCGGCCCCAGTCGATCGACATATCGCCGACTAGGGTCGCCTCGGTCGGATGGAAACGTGACACGCCGTCGGGACCGACGACAGGCTCGCAGAGCGCCGACTGACCGAACAGGATCAGCGGCCGAGGGTTATACACGCGACACCGACCTCGCGAGCCGTCCGGCGGTCTTAGAGCCTCGAGCGCGATCCACGTCGGAGAGGATGCCGCGAATCTGATCGGCTACAGCTCGAGGATCGAGAGCGCCGTCGACGTTGATCGTGTTATTGATCGTCACGCTCGGCTCGGCCGAGGACCCGGCGGCGACGGGACCGGCGTCGATCCGAGGGGTCGAGAACGCCGACACGTTAGCGGTAGGACCGGCGGCGGCGGTCAGTAGCGCCGTGGGAGCGAACGCGGGCGACGCGCCGAACCTGAGCCACGACGGCGGTTTCGGGAACCTGATCCGGCTGATCCACCCGATAACGGCCGACACGGCGTTCGCGACGGCATCGAACGCTGAGCGGACGGCCGCGATCGGGTTAAGCGCGGCCCGCATCGCCGAGCTGATTACGTTCCTCAGGCCCTCGGTTCGGTTCCAGAGGCTGACGATCGCGCCGACGGCGGTCATTACCCCCGACTTGAGCCAGTTAAACGCGGCGACCCCGGCCGCGCCGACGGCGGTCACGGCGTTTCGGAACGTCTCGCTTTTGTTCCACAGTAGGACGAAACCGGCGACCAGAGCGACCACGGCGAGAATGACGATACCGATCGGGTTAGCCGATAGCGCGGCGTTCCACGCCCATTGAGCGGCGGTCACGACGGCGGTCGCGGCGGCCCCGGCGAGCATCGCCCCTCGAGTAATCAGGAATGACGCAGCGGCTCGAGCGTTCCCGACTACCCACGCCGTAGCGGTCGCGGCGGCCGAGAGCGCGGCCTGAGCCTGAACGGCGAGCCACGTACCGACGGCGGCGACCCGCTGAGTCACCCATAGGCCGAGCATCCTCGCGTGAGCCACGGCCCACGCCCCGGCCGTCGCGGTCGCTGAGAGCGCGGCCTGAACCTGAACCGCGATCCACGTACCGACGGCGGCGACCCGCTGAGTCACCCATAGAACAAGCATCCTCGCGTGAACGCCGAGCCACGTACCGAGCTGAACGGCGGCCGACTGACTCGAGGCGACGGTCGACCCGGTGTAGTAGGCGAACGCGGCGGCCTGTAGTCCGGCCCATATCGCTTTCAGAGCGCCGAGGGTGACCATAGCGGCCCGGTAGAGCTTGATCGCCCCGTTGAGCGCCAGAATCGAGCCTGAGACGCCGAGGACGGCGATCGCGATCCCGGTCCAGAGTCCCGGCTGAGTCCCGATCGACTCGGTAACGCCCCGCAAGTGTCCGGCGAGGTTCGCGATCACCGGGAGCAAGTTCGCACCGATCGCGGCGGCTGAGTCCTCGAGCGCGGCCGACGCTTTCTGTTGCTGAGTCGCGAGCGTGTCGGCCTCGCGGGCGAACTGACCCTGAGCCGAGGCGGTTTGCTCGAGGATCAGCGCGTGCGTCGCCTGAGCCTCGGCGGCCGACTTAGCGGCCCCCTCGAGGCCCGACATACCGTTCGCCGCAAGCCACGCGTTCACCTGAGTCTGTTTGATCGACACGCCGTAGCGTTCGATCGGGTCACGCTCGCCTCGGAACGCGGCCGAGAGCGCGTTCACGGCGTCCTGAGTAGTCCCGCCGAATGTCGCGGCGAGGTCAGCGCCGAGAGCGATCAGGCCGTCGGTAGTGCCGACCAGCTGATCGCCAGCGAAACCGAGGTTTTGCAGCTGAGCGCCGAGGACGGCGGCCGACTCTTGGTAGGCGCGGCTCGAGAGGCCGACGGCGGTCGCGGCGTTCTCGCCGAGCCGGTGAACGGCCTCGGCCTGACCCTGAAACACTGAGTCGACGGCCCCGGCCGCTTGCTCGAGGTTCGAGGCGGCCTGAACAGCTTTCCCGGCGAGGCCGAGGACCACGCCCCCGGCGAGCGCGGCGACCTTGCTCGCCTTGTCGACTTGCTTCTCGAACTTGTCGAGGTTCCCGGTCGCGGTCTTAAATCCCGACCCGGCGGCCGAGCCGTCAGAGATGATCCTGACTTTCAGGATCGCGGTTTTCGCCACGGTCTCACCTTTCCTTTGTCGGGTTCCTACAAACCGCCGCCGCGTTTCCGCTGGTCGCCGGTATCGCCGGCCTAGAGGGTTCCCACAAACTATGCGTCGGCGGCGGCGGCCCGTTCCTCGAGTACGTCGATCATCGTCGCGAACAGTCGCGGTTCATAGTCCCAGAGGATGTGCGGCGGTACGTGGTAGGCGAGCGACACTAGAACGATCTGTCGTTCTATGTCGTCGCCGTCGTAGGGTCGCCGAGCGGTTCGTCGGTCTCGAGATCCTCGGCGGCCTCGCAGAAAGCGTCGAACGTGAGCGAATCGTCGCCGGTCATGCGCTTGTAGAACTGGAACGCCATGAACAGCGAGAACGTCGACGCGTCCTCGGTCGCCGGTAGCTCGCCGTTCACGCGTGCGAACTTGGCATAACCGCGCTGATCCATCAGGCAGGTTCGGCCCTCGATCGTCCGGCCGTCGATCATTGTCACTTTCAGCTGAGCCATTACGCCCCCTCGATCCTGTTGATTACTCGGTCGATGAATGTCATGTAGATGTCCTGCCACGTCGGTTCGGTCGAGGTCGCGGCATCCGAGAGGAAAGGCTGAGCCTCGATATTGCGTTTCGGCCACCCCCAATGAATCGGCCCCGCGTAGGGCACTCGAGCGAAACCGGCGCGGGCGACCGCCATCGTTTTAGTGGCACCCGGCCGAACCGACCCGGCGAGGCGGCCGGTCGGCCCGACGGGAGCGGCCGACCGACCAGCTGACGCGACTACCCCGGCGACCTGAGCGTTGGTGCTTTTCAGTTCCTCGAGGTCGACCCCGGCCGCTTTCATCGTCGCCCGTAAGCGACGGCCGCCGATTACGCGTAGCTGGTCGGCCACGGCGTTACTCGCCGCCGACCGGGGTCCCGGTGAAGTCGGCGACCGGGAGACCGATCGTCGGCCACTTGACCTTGCTGGTGTTCTTCTTGCGAATGTCGCCGCCGACTTCCATCGGGTGAACGGTCACGGTTCCGGTGAACTTGGCGGCGTGAGCGAGCGAGGGAATGAACTCGAACGCGACCTGAGTCCCGGCGTTTTCCCACGACCACGCGAGACACCCGTCGGCGTCGAAGTCTTGCAGGAACTCGGCCTCTAGCTCGGCCGAGTACGTGACCTCGCCGGGAACCTCGCCGCCGCAGAGGACCGGGATCGAATCGTCGGCGTCGAAATCGGGGGTGATCTTGACGTTGGCGACCTGACAGCTGAAATCGTTTGTACCGTCAGCGCCGAACTTGAGCGTTCCCGGTCCTGTCGCGTGAGCCTTAGCGGTGGGTGCCATGACCTATACCTCTACTTTCGTGGTGATCTTAAACGCGGGCATCGGTCGCCCGCCGTCGGGTAGTTGTAGCGCGTCGTTCGTCGTCATGCGTTCTACGTCGAGGACTGACAGCGCGAGCGCCGATAGCTCGCCGAGGATCGCGAGAGCTTGCCTCGGCATTGTGTCGGGGGCGATCAGGTACACGTCGACCACGACGGTCCCGCCGCCGCCGATCGTGAACGCGTCGACCTCGACCAAGCTGATCCACGCCCCCGGTACCTGAACCTCGGCCGGGTCGACGCTCGCGGGTATATCGACCGACGCGAGGGCGGCCTCGATATGGTCGGCGGCGGCGGTCAGGTCCACGCGATCACCCGACCCTCGGCGGTTGCCAGTGACCGAGGCCGAGCAACATATCGAGGTCGGGGTCGAACCTCGAGACGTAGGTCGGCCCTAGCTCGCCGATCGACTCGACCCCGGCGGGACTGTTCCGGCGGCGGTAGATCCTCGCGGCGAGCATCGTCGCGCCGTGTGCCTGACGGTCTGACCAGTCGCCGCCGTCGGCCGGGGCGGACCAGTCACGCATGAGCGCCACGACGGCCGCCACGGTCTCGCCGAGGCCGGGTGATGCCTCGGCGATCCTCAGGTGTTCGGCCACTCGAGCGGCCGTCGTGGGTTCACTCACGGTCAGGCACCCGCCGGGGTGATCGGGACCTCGACCACGCCCCGCTGATCGTTGAGCAGCGTCGCGTAGTAGCCGAACAGCGCGGCGTCGCGGCCGCCCTTGGCGATATGCTCGGCCTGAACGCGAATCGGAGACCCTGCCAGCTCGAAGAACGTCAGCGCGGGCTTGGCGTACGCGATCACGCTTCCCTTTTTCGCCTGATCCGACGTGAGGAACTTGCTCGGGTCGACGCCGAGCAGGTCGAGATACGCCGGGTTGTCGAGCGTGGTGATCTTGAGCAGACCGAACGCGTCGTCGGGGTGGACCAAGTAGGTCGACGCCTCGGTACGCGTCGCGAGCTTGATCGCCTGACGCGCCTTGGCGGCGGCGTGGATCAGGTCAGGCTGAGCCGGGAGCACGTTCGCGGCCGCCGAGGCGACGGCGAATCGAGTGGCCCGATCGTCGGACTCGATCGCGTAGGACTGACTCATGGCGGCGAAGTAGCCGTTAATGACCTCGGTATCGCCGAAGTCCCAGAAAGCCCGGTCGATATCGTGAGCGCCAGCGAGACGCTTAGCCTCGACCTCGACAGCCTCGGTCGCGACCGTGTTCGACGGAACGTCGGCCTTATCGCCCGCGTAGTCGGCCACCTCGGGCTTGGTCACCCATCGCCAGCCGTACGCCTTTCGGCCTCGCAGCGTTCCCGGCGAGAACGTCGGCACGACCTCGCGGGTGAACGGGATACCCGACCACAGCTCGCCGAGCCACGCCGGGGCGAGCGCCGAGAGGACACCCGACGACGTAATGTCGGCGAGCGCGGCGGTCGCGGCCGGGGTCCCGGCGACCATCGAGGCGATCGCGTCGGTCGCCTGAGCGAGCGAGAGCGGCCGGTCGGTCATCGTGAGCCGGTTGGTCTGACCGGCGGTCAGACCGGCGGCCTGAGCGGCGGTCAGCTCGCCGGTCTCGCCGGTCTCGCCGGTCGAGCTGGTCGAGCTGGTCGAGCTGGTCCCGTCGGTCCCGCCGTGCTTTTCGGCGTTCGCGTTGTCGCCCGCGTTCCTCGCGGCCTGATCCTGAGGCATTGTTTCCCCGCTTCCGGTTTGGTCTTGCTCGGTTGTGTTTTCAGTGTCGGTCTGTCCTGCCGTAATCCGAGCATCCTCGAACGCCGGGACCGGGACCAGTGACACGGCCGTAATCAGGCCGTCGGTCAGGTGTCGCCGAGCGTCGAGCCGAGGCCCGAATAGCTCGATAGAGAGGCCGTCGCGTAGGCCCTCGCTCGCCTCGAGTAGAGCGCCGTCGCCCGCCGGGGTCGACCCGACGCGAAACGTCATCCTGAGGCCGTCGTCGGTTTCGTCGGCGGCGATCGCGTACCCGACCGGGGTCGCCCCGCCGGGGTCGGTCGAATGACCGCTGAGCAACTTGACGCGAGAGAGGTCCGGCGGGAGACGAACCGAACCGACCGAGGCCGTGACCACGCCGATCGAGGTCGACCCGCCGGGACCGTAGGGCAGGACCAAACCGGCGATCGTGCGGTCATCGAGCGCGGCGGTCGCGATCTGATCGGCGGCGGGCGATCCGGTCAGCTGGTCGCCGACGGCCGAGGCCGTCAGTAGGTCGGGGATCGGGGTGGTCATGCGGTTACCTTTCGTTCGTGTCGGCCGTGTTGCTCGGTTCGTTCGTGTCGGCCGTGGTATCGGTAGGCGGCTCGGATGCGAGCCACGGCGCGAATCGGTCGAGCCACTGGTCGACTTTCGGTAGTGCCAGCACTCGAGTAACGCCGAGGGATACCGCCAGCAACAGCGCCACCCCCGGCAGGTCTTGGATATTGAGGACTCTCACCACGTCGGGGAACGCGATCAGCGCGGCGACCCCGGCGGCGAGGCCGGTCCTCGCCATAGCTCGGTATGGGTGCCTGACCTGACTCGAGGGCGACTGAGCGGCGAGAGAGTGTCGCCCCCGGCTCACGCACGATCACCACCCGATCCCGGCCGTCGGGTGAGCCGGGTCGCCCACAACAGCGTCGCGAGGACCCCGGCGGCGAGGCCGAGGACCACGGCGGCGATCAGGGCGAGGATCGCGAGGCCGGGGTCGATGTAGATCACGGCCGAGGCTCGAATCCCTCGAGACCAAGGTGAGCGCCGATCGTTGCCACGGCGTCGACCAAGGTCCGGCCGCCGAGCTGTTTCCAGCCGGGGAACTTTCCCGGTTCGGGCGAGCCGGTCAGCTGACCGTTCACGTCGGCGAGCTGGTGCGCTTGTTCGGGTGTCATCGCGTTTCCTGTCGTCGGCCGACTCGGCGTCGGCGGTTTCGGCGTACTGATACCTCGAGCGAGGTCGAGAACGTGGTCGAGGGGGAAACCGGGACCGGGGTCGGTGTGATCGGTCTCGCCGGGGAACGCCTGAGCGATCAGGCCGTGAGTAGTCACGCCCCGGCCGTTGCCCCTGATCGCGGCGACGGCGGCGAGGTCGAGCGGGATCGCGTTCTCGCGGGACTCATGCGCGAGCCACCGAGCGAGCGCGTCGAGCTGAGCCGGTCGAGCGAGCCACTGAGCGCGGGTGAACGCGGCCTTTCCGGCGAGACACGCGTGTAAGCCGATCCGGCTCCCGGTCCACCCGGCGGCCCACGGTATGAACTCGTTATCGTTCTCGCGGCCCGACCGACCCTCGGCGTCGAACACGACGTGATAGGACCCGGTTCGCTGGTGGGGTAGTCGGCCCGACTGGTAGTCGGTCATCCTCTCGACCGGGAGGTCTTGACCCTCGAAAGTGTGAATCACCAGCAGTCGAGGCGGCCCTGAGCGTAGGCCGTCGTCGTTCGTGGTCAGGTCGATCGTCGTGGTCGGGAACTGTCCCATGAGCTATACCCCGTTCCGTATCGGCGTGGTCGGGACCCGGTTTGTAGGGTTCCCCCTATCGGTGCTCGGCGTTCGTGCTGGTCGCGGCTCGCCGGCAGTCGGCCGCGGTTGTGGGGTTCCCACAAACGAATGATCGGCCGGTTGCGATCCGGCGTCATCCGGTACGGCGACCCGCATCACCGGCGACGCCATGAGCGCGGCGGTATCGAAATCGACGGCGGTCCCTCGAGGCGAAAGGTCATCCATGCCGAGGCGAGCGACGATCGACGCCATGAGCGGGGCGACGCCGAACGTGACCAGCTCGGCCATACGCGACGCCGTGTTCGTATAGCTGAGCGAGGACCCGGCGAGGGTCGCGTCGATCGTGGTCGCCGGTACGCCCATCACTCGAGCCACGTCGGCGGCGGCGGCGTTCCGGCCCTCGATCAGCAAGTGTTCCGAGAACGCGCCGTGTTCTTTCAGCTCGACCGAGGCGTTGGTATATGCCACGCCCCCGTTCTTACCTTTCCGAGCGGCGGCCCATCGTGCGATCAGCGCGTCGATCTGATCGTCGGTCAGCGGTACCCCGCTGGTCTGATGTAGCTCGAGATAGGCGGCCGGGTTTTCGGCGGCGACGGCGGCGGCTCGAGTCAGTGACCGAGCGTGAGAGATAGCGGGCTGACCGAACGTCAGCACCCCCTCATGGAATCCCTCGAAAAGCGCGATCGAGTCAGACCTGATCGGGTGGTCGCCGACGATGATCCGACCATCCTCGCGAACCGACCAGCTCGAGCGCGGGATATGCGCGGCCTTGATTACGTTCCCTCGAGTGTCCCGGTCGATCGCCCACGCCGACCAGCCGTAGAACAGTAGATCGTCGGCCGTCGCGAGCATCCGGTGATAGGGCGACTGAGGCCCGTCGGTTCGGTAGGCCCAGAGCGGCGGGGTGGTCTCACCCTCGGCGGTCCTGAACGTCAGGTCGCACGTCGCGACCGTGGTCACGATCAGCGACCGGGAGCGAGCCACGGCCGGGACTTTCATCGCCTCGGCGCGGGTGATCGGTAGATGCTCGGTACCGATCACGTCGGCCCATACGACAGACTCGAGGCCCGCCGATACCCCGCCGGGGCTGAACGGACTAGCGAGACCGACCGGCGGCGGGGCGGCCCCGGCCGCTACCGCTTCCGGTATCCCGCGCACGCTGTCGAGGACTTGCCGAATACCCATGACGACGATGATCCGGTGAGTCTGCCGCATCGGCCGACTTTCGAGCGCAGTCGCGGGCGATATGCGCGGCGTTGAGCATGTCGTGAACCGCTTTCAGGTGTAGCGCGGCATGAGTCCACCCGGCGGCGCGGGTCCTGACCAGCTCGCGGTAATCGCAGAGCTGACAGACGACGACACACGTCGACGTAATCGTGTCGTGGCAGACCGTGATCGGTACGTCGGCGCGGCGGGTCATGCGAACCTCAAATCGGGGGCGGGAGCTTCTACGGTGCGGAGCAAGCCGAGCGCGGCGAGCGTCACGGCCTCGAGCGAGGCGATCGAGCCGACCGACCCTCGGCGGGACCATGACCAGCCGTCGCCGATCCGCTTTCGTGTCACTACGTCGACGGCCCGGTCGAGGGGTGCCGACGGCCTGATCCTGAGCCGAGGACCGTGCTCGAGAGCTTCCGGCCCCGTCAGTCGGTCGAGGAAATCGCCGCATCCGGCCGTCAGCTCGCGAGCGGTCACGGCGTGAACCTCGACCGAATCGTCGGCGAGCAGCTGGTCGGCGACGGCGGCCGAGGGACCGATCGAGTCCACGATCACGGTCGCGTTCTGCCGTCGAGCGATCGAGGCGACACGATCAGCGGCCCAACTCGAGCCGGGGCGAACCTCGACCACCTCGAGCCGGGGTGTCCCGTCGGGGTCCTCGGCGGCGACGCCGATCGCGGTTTCGGCTCGGTCGACGGATACGGCGACGCCGATCACCACTCGAGCGCCGTCGGCGATCGGGTCGGCGTCGCTCGCCGCGTGCCACTGGTCGGCCGGGATGATCCGAGCGAGCGAGCCGGTCGCCCGGTTCCCGTAGGCCCGTAGGAACTCGGCCGGTGGCAGGAGACCGGCGGCCGTGTCGATCACGCCCCGGTCGATCGTGTGACCTACGGCCGGGTGAGCGTCGGCGACGGCCTCGAGGTCATCCGGTTCTACGTCCTCGCCGATCCCGTAGTCGATCAGCGCCATGTGATCCGAGTCCTGAGCTTGCTCGACTAGATCATGGAACCAAACCGAGGCGGCCGACCCTCGAGTCGACAGGATGATGATCTGAGCGCCGGGTCGGGTCGATTGTGTCGGCTGGATCGCTTGCATGAGCGCGGCCCCCTGTTCCTCGGAGAACGCCCACCCCTCATCAATGATCGAGAGGTCGGACTGTTTACCGTGCATCGCCTCGGTAGTCGGGGGGTGCGGTCTGATCGTGCTCGAGCCGTTGAGGATGATCCGCTCGCTACCGTTGGTGCGTTTGGCGACGGCGATCCTCGCGAGCGGCGAATGGTCGAGCTTTTCGGTCAGCTCGAGCCATAGGTCGCGGGCATCCTGCCCTGTTTGTGCCGTGTGCCAGATACGGCGACCGGGAGCGGTCAGCGCACGGTGGGTCATCGTGCCGAGGGTTAGCGCCGACTTTCCCGACTGACGCTGAACCGAGATAATGACGACCGGCCACCTGAGTAGGCCGGTCGCCGGGTTGACCTCGCCGATCACGTCGGCCGCGTATTCCTGCCACGGCATCGGCGGCATACCGAGTAGGCCCATTGTCTTAGAGATACCCGGCCCGTAGGTCGGACCCTCAGGCCGAGGGGTCGCGTACCTCGGCGGTACCCAGAGCCTCGAGCGCGTCGCGTAGTTCGGCGTCGGCATCACTCACCCTCCCCTCGGGTGTCATCGCGAGCGCCCGAAGTACGTCGAGGTAACCGCCGGTCAGCTGAGCGATCGGGTAGGCCGGTTTGTTCGTGCGCTCGGCCGAGTCGAGGGCGGCGGCGTTCGCGAGAGCGAGCGAGACTAGGCCGTCGTCCACTTGCTCGATCACCCCGCGTTCTTTCGCTCGCTCGATCGCCCGTAGTAGTGACTTTTCGTGCCGTCCTGCCGAGTGTCCCGGTAGGTCGAACAGACCGTCGGCGGTCATAGCGCATCCTTTCGCGGCCGGTTTTTAGGGGGGGGTGGGT
>QXGG01145326.1_pt1 | contig 15194 bp, 12 predicted proteins | sample 1982491 | NCBI WGS metagenome assembly QXGG01 (sample SAMN09924614, study PRJNA488089) | Wastewater metagenome, whole genome shotgun sequencing project. | isolation source: South African research farm wastewater | place: South Africa: Irene, Agricultural Research Council, Animal Production... | reverse complement strand
GCCCTCCCCGCCGTCGACCACTACGCCGGCGCCGAGAAGCTGATGCTCAAGGCGCTCAAGCTGCAGCAGGAGCTCGGCCCGGTGTTCGACATCACCTGCGACTGCGAGGACGGCGCGCGCGCGGGGGCCGAGGCCGAGCACGCGCGCATGGTGGTCGAGGTCGTCAATGGCGCCGAGAACCACTTCGGCCGCGTCGGAGCGCGCATCCACGACATCACCCACGCGCACTGGCAGCGCGACCTCGAGATCCTGGTCGGCGGCGCCGGCAATCGCCTGGCCTTCATCACCATCCCCAAGGTGCGCTCCGCCGCCGACGCCGTCGAACAGATCCGCGAACTGCGCCGCGTCGAGGCCGCCTGCAGCCTGGCGCGCGCGCTGCCGGTGCACGTGCTGATCGAGACCCACGGTGCCCTGCGCGAGGCCTGGGAGATCGCCGCGCTCGACGGCGTCGAGTCGCTCGACTTCGGCCTGATGGACTTCGTCTCCGGCCACCACGGCGCCATCCCGGGCAGCGCGATGAAGAGCCCGGGCCAGTTCGAGCACCCGCTGATCGTGCGTGCCAAGGCCGACATCGCCGCCGCCGCGCTCGCCAACGGCGTCGTGCCCTCGCACAACGTCACCACCGAACTGCAGGACGTCGCGGTGATCCGCCACGACGCCGAGCGCGCCCGCCGCGAGTTCGGCTACCTGCGCATGTGGAGCATCCACCCCAACCAGATCCTGCCGATCATCGCGGCGATGCAGCCCGACTTCACCGAGGTCGAGGAAGCCGCGGCAATCCTGATCGCCGCCCAGGACAACGCCTGGGGCCCGATCCAGCACGAGGGACGCCTGCACGATCGCGCCTCCTACCGCTACTACTGGGAACTGCTGCAGCGCGCCCGCAACACCGGGATGGAACTGCCCGGCGAAGCCCGCGAGCGCTTCTTCAGCGCGCCGTAAACCGCCGCGGCCCGCTTGCGCCGGCGGCTGTGGCTACTGCTGTGACTACAGCTACGGCTGCACTGCAGGCCGCTCGATCACGCCATCGACGACGTCGAGAAAACCCAGCAGCAGCGGGCTCGGCGCCCCTTCCACGGTTGCCACCGCGAGGCGGAACTGCGCTTCGGCGTCGGTGATCGGCAGATAGCGCACACGCGCCATGCGTACGGTCTCGAGCGGCGCCGGCAACACCGCAACGCCCAGCCCCGCCCCCACCAGGCCGATCTGCGTGGTCGCCTCGCGCGCAGTCTGCACGATGCGCGGCTCGAAGCCCGCCTGCCGGCACAGGCCGCGCAGCACCGCCGGCAGATCGGTGCCGACGTCGGCCGGAAAGCCGATGAAGTCCTCGTCGCGCAGCTCGGCAAAACTGACCGCGGCCGCGCCAGCCAGCCGATGGCTGGCATTGACCACCAGGCGCAGCGGGTTGCGCGCGATCTCGCGCAGCGCAATGCCGTCCGGCGCCCGCCCGCCCTGCAGGCGCACGAAGCCCACGTCCAGCTCGCCACGCGCGAGCGCGCCAAACTGCTCGGGCGTGAACATCTCGCTCAGTTGCAGGCGGACCGCCGGAAACCGCCGGCGGTAGGCATGCAGCGCATCGGGCAACAGGTCGGTGAAGGGCAGTGACGAGGTAAAGCCCACGCGCAGCTCGCCCAACTCACCGCGCGCCGCGCGCTGCGCCGCCTCGACGGCCTCCCGAACCCCACCGAGGATCCGGTATGCATGCTCCAGCAGGCATTGCCCCGCCGGCGTCAGCGCTACCCGGCGCTGCGTGCGCTCGAACAGGCGCACACCCATCTCGCCCTCCAGATCGCGGATCTGCATCGACAGCGGCGGCTGGCCGATGTGCAGCCGTGCCGCCGCGCGGGTGAAGTTGAGCTCCTCTGCGACGGCGACGAAGTAGCGCAGATGACGCAGCTCCATTGATCTGTTTCCTATATTAATGGGAGGCTTTGAATATATTGGACCCACTACAAGCATGCAACTTATGATCGGAGCCAGTTGCTTCAAGCCGCCACCCGTGGGAGCGGGCTCGCGGCCGCCCCCGGCTTCACGACCGCCCGCTCCGATCACACCTGCTCTGCTGCGCGCAGCACACCATGCCCCAGCCCTGTTCCCCGACCGCTGCCGACGCACCGTCCACCCATCTCGAAGCGGGCTCGCCCGCCTACCGTCGGGCCAACCTGGCGATGTTCGTCGGCGGCTTCGCCACCTTTGCCCTGGTCTACAGCACCCAACCACTGCTGCCCTTGCTTGCCGGCGAGTTCGGCGTCAGCGCGGCCAGCGCCAGCCTGACGGTGTCCGCCACCACCGCCGGCCTGGCGCTGATGCTGATCCCGGGCAGCGTGCTGGCGGACCGGCTCGGGCGGCAGCAGATCATGAAATGGGCGCTGGCGATCGCTGCCGTGCTCGCACTGGCCACCGCCTTCGCGCCCGACTTCAGCTCGCTGCTCGTGCTGCGTGCGCTGCTCGGCGCGGTGATCGCCGGGCTGCCCGCGGCGGCGATGGCCTATATCGGCGAGGAGGTGGCCGCCAATGCCCAGGCGCGGGCGATGGGGCTCTACATCGCCGGCAATGCCCTCGGCGGCATGAGCGGGCGCTTCGTCGCCGCGCTGCTCACCGACCTCGGCTCGTGGCGGATCGCGCTGGCGGTGATCGGCGTCTTCGGCCTGGTGGCGGCCGTGGTGTTCTGGCGCCGGCTGCCGGACTCGTGCCACTTCCAGCCGCGTGCGGCCACCCCGGCGCGCATCCTGCGCGACACGCTCGCCATCTACCGCGACCCCGGCCTGCCCTGGCTGTTCCTGGTCGCCTTCCTGGCAATGGGCGCCTTCGTCGGGCTGTACAACTTCCTCGGCTTCCGCCTGCTGGAATCGCCCTACCTGCTCGGGCAGAGCGCGATCGGCGCGATCTTCCTGCTCTACCTGGTGGGCACCTGGGCGTCGGCGCTCAGCGGCCGGCTGGCCGAGCGCCACGGACGGCAGAAGGTGATGTGGCGGATGGTCGCGGTGATGGGCGCCGGCCTGGCGCTGACGCTCGCGCAGCCGCTGTGGCTGATCATCGCCGGCGTCGGCGTATTCACCTTCGGTTTTTTTGCCGCCCACGCACTCGCCAGCGGCTGGGTGGGGCGCCGCGCGGGCGAGCGCCGGGCGCTGGCCTCGGCGCTCTATCTGGCGAGCTACTACCTCGGCGCCAGCGTCATCGGCAGCGTGGCCGGCACTGCGTGGGCGGCGGGGCACTGGCCGGGATTGGCGCTACTGCTCGGCGCCTGTGTGCTGGCGACCGGCGCGGTCGCGCTGTGGCTGCGGCGCCTGCCTACTTGAGGTTGCCCGACAGGAACTGGCGCAGACGCTCGCTCTTCGGCTGGCCGAACACCTGCGCCGGCGGTCCGCTCTCTTCGGCCAGGCCCTGGTGCAGGAACATCACCTGGCTCGACACCTCGCGCGCAAAGCCCATCTCGTGGGTCACCACCACCATGGTGCGGCCCTCTTCGGCCAGCCCGCGCATCACCTTCAGCACCTCGCCCACCAGTTCCGGGTCCAGGGCCGAGGTCGGCTCGTCGAACAGCAGCACCGCCGGCTCCATCGCCAGCGCACGCGCAATCGCCACCCGCTGCTGCTGGCCGCCCGACAGGTGCGCCGGGTAGCTGTCCTTGAAGCGGCTGATGCCCACCTTGTCGAGATAGGCCATCGCGCGCTCGAGTGCCTCCTTCTTCGGCACCCCCAGCACGTGCACCGGCGCCTCGATGACGTTCTCAAGCACCGTCATGTGCGCCCACAGGTTGAAGTGCTGGAACACCATCGCCAGCCGCGTGCGCAGGCGCTGCAACTGCTTCGCATCGGCCACCTGCAGATGCCCGTCCTTGCCCTTCACCAGGCGGATCTCCTCGCCCGCGACGGTGATGCGCCCGGCGTCGGGCTGCTCGAGGAAGTTGATGCAGCGCAGGAAGGTGCTCTTGCCCGATCCGGACGAGCCGATGATGGTGATGACGTCGCCCGCCTCCGCCGACAGCGACACGCCCTTCAGGACTTCGTGGTCGCCGTAGCGCTTGTGCAGGTCTTCGACGGTAAGCTGGGTCATGGAGGCAAATCCTGGAAGCGGGCTCAGGCGGCCTTGCGCAGCGGCTTGCGCGGCTGCAGATGGGCGAGCCAGCGCCGCTCGGCGATGCGGAACAGGCCGACCAGCGCAAAGGTGATGGCGAGGTAGATGAGGCCGGCGAAGATGAAGGCCTCGAACGGCGCAAAGAACTGCGAGTAGGCGTTTCGGGCCGCCCCGGTGAGATCGATCAGCGTCACGGTGGAGGCGATCGACGTCCCGTGCAGCATGAAGATGATCTCGTTGCTGTACGCGGGCAGTGCGCGCCGCAGCGCACCCGGCAGCAGGATGCGACGCAGCATCGTGAACCGGCTCATGCCGCACGCGCGCGCCGCCTCGATCTCGCCATGCGGCATGGCGCGCAAGGCGCCGGCGAGGATCTCGGTGGTGTAGGCCCCGGTGTTGAGCGCGAAGGTGACCAGCGCACAGCCGTAAGGGTCACGGAAGATCAGCCAGAAACGGCTGCCTGCGTCCCACTGGCCCTGGATCCACTCGAACTGGCCAAGGCCGTAGTACATCAGCAGCAACTGCACCAGCATCGGCGTGCCGCGGAAGAAATAGCTGTACGCCCACACCGGGCCGGACACCCAGCGATTGGGCGACACGCGCAGCACCGCAAGCGGAATCGCCAGCACCAGGCCGGCGATCAGCGCCAGCGCGGTGAGCTGCAGCGTCAGCCACAAGCCAGACGCATACGCCGGCCAGCTCTCGGTAAACAGGCTCCATTCGATCATGCCGAAGCCCTCCGCACACCCACCGAATAGCGCCGCTCCAGCCAGTTGAAGACCAGCCCGGACAGCGCGGTCAGCGCCAGGTAGAACACGCACACCACCGCGTAGAACAGGAAGGGCTCGTGCGTCGTGCGCCCGGCCTGGTCGGCCAGCCAGGTGATGTCCGACAGCCCGATGATCGACACCAGCGCGGTGCTCTTCTGCATCACCTGCCAGTTGTTGCCCAGGCCCGGCAGCGCGTGGCGCAGCATCTGCGGGAACAGGATGCGGCTGAAGACCTGCCAGCGGCTCATGCCATACGCCCGCCCGGCCTCGAGCTGGCCGGCCGGCACGGCCATGAAGGCACCGCGGAAAGTCTCGGTGAAGTACGCGCCGAAGATGAAGCCCAGCGTCACCACCCCGGCGACGAAGGGATTGACGTCTACATACTTGAGGCCGAGCGCATCGGTGATCACGTTGATGCCGACCTGCCCGCCATAGAAGATCAGCAGCATCATCACCAGGTCGGGGATGCCGCGCACGATCGTCGTGTAGGCGGTCGCCGGCAGGCGCAGCAGGCGGTTCGGCGACAGCCGCGACGACGCGCCGATCAGGCCGAGCACGAGCGCGAGCAGCAGCGAGAACACTGCGATCCGCAGCGTCACCCAGGCGCCATCGAGAAGGGAAGGTAGATAACCGTAGAGCATCGGGATCGCCGCGCGCTCGGGCCGGGTAGCCAGCAGCGCAGCGGTCGGAAACATGAAGGCGGCCTTGCGGCCGGCGGGCAATCAGGCAAGGGACCGGCGCGACAGATGCACGCCGGCCACGGGCCTCATTCACTCACCGTAGATGTCGTAGTCGAAGTACTTCTTGCGCAGCTCATCGTACTTGCCGTTGGCACGGATCGCCGCCAACGCCTTGTCGAGCTTCTGCTTGAGCTCGGCGTCCTGCTTGCGCACCGCGATGCCGACGCCCTCACCGATCACACCCTTCTCGTCGGCGTTGCGGCCATGGTAAAGACCGCCACCGAACTCGTAGTCGGCCCCGGCGGGCTGCTTGAGGAAGCCGCCGTCGGCCACCAGCGCGTCGGCCCACGCCGCGTCGATGCGACCGGCCGACAGATCGAGGTAGGCCTCTTCCTGGCGCGCGTAGCGCACCACGGTGATGCCCTGCTCCGCCCAGAAGCGCGTCGCGAAGGTGTCGGCCACGGTGCCGCGCTGCACGCCGATGCGCTTGCCCTTGAGCACGTCGAGCTCGGGAACCAGCCCGCTACCCTTCTTCGATACCAGGCCGAGCGGGGTCGAGTAGTACTTGTCGGTGAAATCGACGCGCTTCTTGCGCTCTTCGGTGATCGACATCGAGGCCGAGATGGCGTCGAACTTGCGGCTCAGCAGCGCCGGGATCATGCCGTCCCATTCCTGCTTCACCCAGGTGCACTTGGCCTTCATCTCCTCGCACAGCGCGTTGGCGACGTCCACGTCGAAACCCTGCACGGCGCCGCTGGTGTCGACCGTGTTGAACGGAGGGTAGGCGCCCTCGGTTGCAAAGCGGATGCTGTCCCAGTCCTTGGCCACAGCGCCCTGCATGGCCAGGGCCATCGCGGCGAACATCAGCGTGCGTCGGATCATGTCGATTCCTTCGAATTGTAAGAATTTCGTCATTCTAACCGGAGCGCCGTGCACCGAAAGCGGAAATTCACCGCGCTTATCGATGCTGCGGCGCACAAATGCCGTTGATTCAATACAGCTTTTCGGCCAGTGCACTTGCCAGCGCCTGCGCGGCCGGCGGATGAAAGCGGAAGAAGAGTTCGGGCTCGACGAGTTCGAGCTCCATCAGCCGGAAACCGCCGGCCGGATCACGCACGAAATCGACCCGCGCATACAACGGACACGACGGACACGCCGCCACCGCCGCCTCGGCAAATGCACGCTCGTCCGCAGCCGGCACGTGCGGATGCACCGTGCCGCCGTGATCGTCCTGCACCCGAAAATCCCCCGCCCGCGCCGTCTTGCGGATGGCGTGCGTGGTACGGCCGTCGATCACGATCAAGGACAACTCGCCCTCGCCGACGATCGCCGGCTCGAAGCGCTGCACCATCATCGCCTCCTGCGCCAGGCAGCGCGCAAACACGGCCTCGTGCTCGGCGAGCGCGCTGGCGCTCACCCGGTAGGTCAGCCGCGCCGCACCCGACACCACCGGCTTGAAGACGATCTCGTCCCAGCCCTCCTCCGCCATGATCGACGCCAGCGACACCTGCGCCCCGCGCGCCAGGAAGCGCGTCGGCACGACCGCCACGCCGCGCTGCGCGAGGTCGGCGAGGTAATGCTTGTCGACGTTCCAGCGGATCAGCGCCGCGTCGTTGAACAGCCGCGTCTGCGCCGACACCGCCTCGAGCCACGGCGAGAACTCGGCAAAGCGTTCGAAGTAATCCCAGGTCGAGCGGAACAGCACGCTGCCGCACTCGGACCAATCCATGTCCGGGTCGGCCCACGAGCGCCGCGCCACCGACAGCCCCAGCGCCTGCAGCGCATCGCCGACCAGCGCTTCCTCGTGGGCAATCTGGGCCTGGTACCAGTCATCCAGGTCGGGATGCACATAGCGATCCTCGGTCAGGATCACGACGTCGATCGGCTTGGCAGTCATCGAGGGCCTGTGGCGTAATGGAAGGCCGCGATTCTAACAAGACTCCCATGTCCAATCCCCTGCCTCCCCACGCCATCCCGCTGTCCGTCCTCGACCTCGCCCCGGTTACCGCCGGCAGCACGCCCGCCGACGCCCTGCGCAACACCCGCGAACTGGCGCAACTGGCCGACCGCGCGGGCTACACCCGCTACTGGCTCGCCGAGCACCACAACATGACCGGCATCGCCAGCGCCGCCACCGCGGTGGTCATCGCCCACATCGCCGGCGCCACCGAGCGCATCCGCGTCGGCGCCGGCGGCATCATGCTGCCCAACCACGCGCCGCTGGTGATCGCCGAGCAGTTCGGCACCCTCGAGTCGCTGTTCCCGGGCCGCATCGACCTCGGCCTCGGCCGCGCGCCGGGCACCGACCAGAACACCGCGCGCGCCCTGCGCCGCCACCTCGCCGGCAGCGACGACAACTTCCCGCAGGACGTGCTCGAGCTGCAGTCCTACTTCCAGCCCGTCCAGCCCAACCAGGCCGTGCGCGCCGTGCCCGGCGCGGGGCTCGACGTGCCGATCTGGCTGCTCGGCTCCAGCCTCTACAGCGCCGAACTCGCCGCCCACCTCGGCCTGCCCTTCGCCTTCGCCTCGCACTTTGCGCCGCGCTTCCTGTTCAAGGCCATCGACCTCTACCGCAGCCGCTTCCAGCCTTCCGCGCAGCTCGACAAGCCCTATGTCGCCGTCGCCGCCAACGCCATCGCGGCCGACACCGACGCCGAAGCGCACCATCTGCTGCGCTCGCTGCGCCTGCGCTTCGCCGCGATGGCGCGCGGCGTGCGCGGCCAGTTGCAGCCGCCCGAAGCTTTCGTCGAAGCCGACTGGTCACCCGCCGAACTGGCATTTGCCGACGAATCGCTGGCGTGCTCGGCCGTGGGTTCGCCGGACGAGGCGCGCCGGCAGCTCGAGGGCCTGGTCGCGCAGACCGGCGCCGACGAACTCGTCCTCACCGCGCAGATCTTCGATCACGCGGCGCGGCTCAAGTCGTTTGCGCTGATTGGGGAGGCGTGGGGGCTCCCGAGGACTGTGACTGCAGGGCTTGATGCAGGCGCCTAAGAGGGCCGGAAATTCGCCTGACCCGGCTTCCAGCGCGTGGCGAGGCCGGGCGCAATCCCGGAGCAATTGTGCTATAAATTGCGTACGCAATTCATCAACACGGAGAAAGCAATGAGCCTGCGCATCGGCATGCGTGAGCTGCGCGCCAAGCTCGCCGAATACCTGGAGTCGTCCACCCCGATCGAGGTCACTCGCCACGGCCAGACAATCGGCTTCTACATTCCTGTACCCAAGCACCCCAATCAATCGGAGCGGGCCGCGCTCATCGAAGCGGGACGGCGAATGCAGGAGGAGATGATCCGGCTCGGGATCACCGAAGACGAGTTGTCCCTCGATTTCAAGGCCTGGCGCAAGAACCAGAATGCAGCATAAGCGGCTCGTCATCGACGCCAACATCCTGATCCGCGCGGTCTTCGGGCAGCGGGTGCGGGAGCTGATCGCCAACGCCAGCGACCACGTCGCGTTCTACGTCGCTGAGTTCAATTTCGACGAAGCCTGCCGCTACATCGAACAACTTGCTCCCAAGCGCGGCATTCCCGAGGACGCCTGGCGCGCGTCGCTCGACACCCTGATGCGTGCCATCCAACTGATCGGCATGGACGAACTGCAGTTGGTCGAGACCCAAGCCCGCGCACGTATCGGACACCGGGATGAGCGCGACTGGCCGGGCTTGGCAGCGGCGCTGTTGATGAACTGCCCGATCTGGACCGAAGATCAGGATTTCTTTGGCACCGGAATACCAACCTGGACGACTGCCACGGTCGAGATTTACCTTGCTGCAACGTAAGGGAAAGCATCGTGACTTGACCCGCTACGGGGGAGCCCGCCAAGCCTTGCGGCTCCCAGCCTTCATGCCTGCTGATCAGAACTCGGCAGCCGTTCCAGCATGAAGCGGTCGTAACCCTGCAGCACCAGCTCGCGCGTCTTCGTCACGTCGGCCTCGACCGCGCCGTTGAAGACGCCGAGCCCGCTCAGGATGTCGCGCGCTTCGCCGAAACCCTTCTCGAAACCACCGCGGATCACGTTCATGAAATCGCGCAGCACGGTCTCGGGGTCATCCTCGGGACGGCGCGCGGCATAGGCATCGAAGAACGCGGTCGACATCGACACGATGCGCCCCGCCGTCGCCTCGGCGGAGTTGTCCTGACCCATCGCGTTCTGGATCGCATCCGGACCCAGCGTCGGCGCGAGCGCCTCGTTGATGCCCTCGATCGCGGTGCGGAACAGCAAGGCCTGCGACTCGTCGCCCGCACGGATCGACACCGCCATCGAGGCCTGCAGGATGCCGACGTTCAGGTCCTTGCGCAGCGCGGCCTCGGACACCTGCTCCTGACGCTGCACGCGAGAGCCGGCGGCGCTGTTCTGGCGGGCGGCGTCGGCGGGCTGGAAAGCGCCGCTCGCAAGGGCGGAAGTGGCGGGCAGGATGGTGTTCATGGAGGGCTCCGTTAGCGGGTTCTCTTAATTTCATTTTAGCCCTCGCAGGCTGCATCGCCGCGAAAAGACTGGTCGCCTCGATCGAGCAGTCCGGCGCCGGTGTTGGGAGCGCAGGTGCCCACGGAGTGCGCGTCCCCACGCGCCGCCTCTAGCTCAACCTGGTAGCCTTATGGGGAATCGGACTCACAAGATCTTTCGTTCCACCCGTCAATGTCACGCAACGTACGCCATTACGACTGCAATGCAGCTCGCTTCGTCGAAGATACGCTGCACGTTGACATGTCCGCGTTGCACGCGCGTTTCCTTGCCCACATCCCGGTCGGTGGGCTGATCCTTGATGCTGGCTGCGGGTCGGGCCGCGATAGCAAAGCGTTTCTGGAAGCTGGCTTTCGAGTGCGGGCCTTTGACGGTTCGGCTGAACTCGCCCGTCTGGCGGCGGAATACCTCGGCCAGCCCGTCGATGTAAAACGCTTCGACGAAATCGTCGAGTGCAGCCGCTACGACGGCATCTGGGCTTGTGCCAGCCTCCTCCATGTAGCGGAAGAGGAGTTACCCGCGACTCTTGCCCGCATGTGGGCCAGCCTGAAACCCGGAGGGGTGTTTTACCTCAGCTTCAAGCACGGCGAAGTTGAACGCACCGACGGTGAGCGCCACTTCACCGATGCGAACGATGCACGGCTGCGTGAATGGGTCGCGGGGCTGCCGGAACTGGCGACAGTGGAATCCTGGATAACGCAGGACCAGCGGCCGGGGCGTAGCGGGGAATGGCTCAATGGATTGCTGCGCCGGAAGACCGTGCCGACTCGCCGCCTCTTCACCGGCGAGCCGCAGCACCCGCTGCTGTCGCAGCTCTGCCACTCGATCGCGCGCGCGGAAGAGATCGACCTCGCGGTGTCCTTCGTACAGGCCAGCGGCCTGCGTCTGCTCCGGCCCGACCTCCACGACGCGCTCGCCCGCCATGCGGTGGAGTCGCGACCGCCGGCGCGGGTCCGCATCCTGACCAGCGACTACCTCGATATCACCGACCCGAACGCGTTGCGGCTGCTGATGCTGTTGCAGGAACAAGGCGCGCAAGTGAGGATCTTCGAGTCCGGCGGCCGCAGCTTCCACCTCAAGGCCTACCTGTTCGCCCACTTCCCCGACGCGAGCGCGCTGCATGGCACGGTCTTCATCGGATCGAGCAACATCAGCCGCCCCGCGCTGACCGACGGGCTCGAATGGAACTACCGGGTCGACTACCCGGGCGACGACGGTTTCCTCGAAGCGCGCGCCCGCTTCGAGGAGTTGTTCCGCGACCCGCGGACGGTCGAACTCACCGACGCCTGGATCGAGCGCTACGAGGCACGCCGCGTACCGCCGCCCCGACCGATCGAGCCGAGCGCGGACGAGAACGAGCAGCCCCCCACCCCGACGCCGATCCAACAAGACGCGCTCGCCGCACTCGCCCACACCCGGCGCGAAGGCTACCTGCGCGGCCTCGTCGTCCTCGCCACCGGTCTCGGCAAGACCTGGCTCGCCGCCTTCGACGCCCAGCAAATTGGAGCCTGCCGCGTACTCTTCGTCGCCCACCGCGAAGAGATCCTCAACCAGGCCGCGGACACCTTCGTGCGCATCCGCCCGCGTGCCCGCGTCGGCTTCTACATGGGCCAGACCCGCGACACCCAGGTCGACGTGCTGTGCGCCTCGGTCCAGACCCTCGGCCGCAACGCCCACTTGGAGCGGTTCTCGCCGCAGCACTTCGATTACATCGTCGTCGACGAATTCCACCACGCCGCCGCGCCCACCTACCGCCGGCTGCTCGCCCACTTCGCGCCGCAGTTCCTGCTTGGACTCACGGCGACGCCCGATCGCACCGACCAGTCCGACATCCTTTCCCTGTGCGACGACAACCTCGTCTTCGACCGCAATCTCTTCGCCGGCATCGAAGCACGGCTGCTGGCACCCTTCCACTACTACGGGGTCTGGGACGCATCGGTCGACTACAAGGAGATCCCCTGGCGCAACGGCCGCTTCGACCCGGACAAGCTGTCGAACAAGCTCGCCACCCTCGCACGCGCCCGCCATGCGCTAAGGGAATGGCGCAAGCGAGCACAACGGCGCACGCTCGCCTTCTGCGTGTCGATCCGCCACGCCGAGTGGATGGCGACCCAGTTTCGCTCGCAAGGGATCGATGCCGCTGCCGTCTACGCCGGCTCGGAGCTCGCTCGGGGCGAAGCGCTGGAGCAGCTCGCCGATGGGCGGCTCGCGGTGATCTTCTCGGTCGACCTGTTCAACGAGGGTGTCGACCTGCCGGCGATCGATACCGTGCTCATGCTGCGCCCCACCGAGTCGAAGATCCTCTTCCTGCAACAGCTCGGCCGCGGCCTTCGCATAGCGGAGGGTAAGGAGCGGCTGGTGGTGCTCGACTTCATCGGCAACCACCACAGCTTCCTGCATAAGCCCCAAGCGCTCGGGCAGATCGGCAGCGGTTACAAGCAGTTGGCGGACTTCGCGCGCAAGGTCGAGACCCGCCGGCTCGAGCTCCCCGCAGGCTGCTACATCAACTTCGATCTGGAGTTGATCGACTTCCTCAAGTCGCTCGACGGTGACGGCATCGCCCGGGACTACGAAGCGCTGCGCGCCGGCCTGGGCCGGCGACCGACCCTCGCGGAGTTCTATCGAAGCGGGGCGAATCTCGGGCGAATGAGAAGGGATTACGAGAACTGGTTCGGGCTCGTGAAGGCCCTGGACGATCTCGGCGAAGTGGAGTCCGTGGTTCTCGATGCGCATTCGGGATTCCTGCGCGAGCTTGAAACGACCGCGATGACCAAGAGCTTCAAGATGGTCCTGATCGAGGCCTTCCAGGAACTCGATGGCTGGCGGGCACCACCGACCCTCGCCCAAGTGGCCGAGCGCTCCTGGAAGATCCTCCAGCGCCGCCGCCCCCTGCTCGCAGACCTTCCCGAGACCCTCGACGACACCGAAGAAGGCACGAGCACGGTCTGGCAACGCTACTGGCGGGACAACCCGGTCAACGCCTGGATCGGTGGAAACCAGCCGATGAAGGGAAGCCTCTTCTTCCGGGTGCAAGGCGAAGCCTTCGAGCCGTCCTTCCCCGTCATCCCAGAACGGCGCGAGACGCTGACCGCGATGGTGCAGGAATTGATCGACTACCGCCTGGCCGCATACGAGGCGCGCCGCGCCGCGACGACCGGCACCGACAACGTTGTTCCCTTCGTTCGCCCGCGCTCCGAAGGGGTCGAGCTTCCCTATTTCCCGAACCTGCGCATCGCCTGCGGGCATTTCCGCACTTCCCGCGCGGATGCCGAAGAACATCGCCGCATCGGTTCCGGACACGGCCGCCTCGACCCCGCCCGCCACTTCATCGCGCGTGCCTCGGGCAATTCGATGAACGGCGGCAAGAACCCGATCCATGACGGCGACTATCTGCTGCTCGAACTCGTCAGCCCGACGAATGCCGGCTCGATCACTGGCAGCATCATGGCGATCGAGCGCCAGGACCAAACGGGAGAAGACCAATACCTGCTGCGGGTGGTCACGAAGCAACGCGATGGCAGCTACGTCCTCGTCGCCAACAACCCCGATTACGAGGACATCCACGTCACCCCCGAAATGGCGGAAGAGCTGCGGACGCTGGCGCGTCTGAAGGCGGTCGTCGATCCCTTGGAACTCGCGGTGGGCGAGTCCTTCATGCGTGAAGAGATCCCTGCGCTATTCGGCGAGGAGTTCAACCCTGGAAGCTGGAATGTGGGGCACGTCGTGCTACCCGAGCGAAGCGCCCACATTCTCCTTGTCACCCTTAACAAGCAAGGCAAGGCCGAGGATCACCGCTATCTTGACCGCTGGGTGGATGAGCATACGTTCGAGTGGTCCACTCAGAATGCAACAACCCCTGAAAGTAAACGCGGACGAGAAATCGTCGGCCACGAAGCGCTCGGAATTAGCCTGCATCTGTTCGTTCGCGAGACGAAACTCTCAAACGGGAAAGCTGCACCTTTCACCTACTTTGGGAAGGCGCGCTACAAGACTCACACAGGGAGTGCTCCGATGAGCGTGCTGCTTGATGTTTAAATCAGCTGCCAGGGGAGCTGCCTGGACGCCCAGCTAAACACTCACCGCCGGAGCTTTGTTCCGCAACATAGCGGCGCTTGGTCTTGCAATATTCGCGGGGAAGACCGCTCCCACAGACAGTTGCTCCCAAGGGGCTTTCGCCAGTTTGCTCGCCGCCTCGGAGGATGGGGCTCGAGTAGTCCGGGATCTGCACTGCATAAAGCAAAACCCCCCGCCAAACGCTGACGAGGGGTTCTCGGGCGAGACGGCCCCACGGCCGTCCCAGCCTTCCAGCTAGCTACCGGCTCAGACTTCCACCGTATCCGCAACCGCGCGGAATTCCTCGATCTGGTCGAAGTTCATGTAGCGGTAGATGTCGGCGGCCTTCTTGTTCACCACCTCCACCTGCGCCATGTACTCCTGCACGGTCGGGATCTTGCCCATCAGCGCGCACACCGCGGCCAGCTCGGCCGAGCCCAGATAGACACGGGTGTCGATGCCGAGGCGGTTGGGGAAGTTGCGCGTCGAGGTCGACATCGCGGTGCTGCCCTTGCGGATCTGCGCCTGGTTGCCCATGCACAGCGAGCAGCCCGGCATCTCCATACGGGCGCCGGACTTGCCGAGCACGCCGTAGTAGCCTTCCTCGTTGAGGATCATCGCGTCCATCTTGGTGGGCGGGGCGATCCACAGGCGGGTCGGGATGTCGGACTTGCCCTCGAGTACCTTGCCGGCGGCGCGGAAGTGGCCGATGTTGGTCATGCACGAGCCGATGAAGACTTCGTCGATCTTGTCGCCGGCGACCTCGGACAGCAGCTTGACGTCGTCCGGGTCGTTCGGGCAGGCGACGATCGGCTCCTTGATGTCGGCGAGGTCGATCTCGATCACGGCGGCGTAGTCGGCGTCGGCGTCGCCCGCCAGCAGCTCGCCACTGGCGATCCACTGTTCCATGGCCTTGATGCGGCGGCCCAGGGTGCGCTTGTCTTCGTAGCCGTTGGCGATCATCCACTTCATCAGCGTGATGTTCGAGTTCATGTACTCGACGATCGGCGCCTTGTTGAGGTGGACCGTGCAACCGGCAGCGGAGCGCTCGGCCGAGGCGTCGGTGAGTTCGAAGGCTTGTTCCACCTTCAGGTCCGGCAGGCCTTCGATTTCGAGGATGCGGCCGGAGAAGATGTTCTTCTTGCCCTTCTTC
>QXGG01035664.1_pt1 | contig 15220 bp, 11 predicted proteins | sample 1982491 | NCBI WGS metagenome assembly QXGG01 (sample SAMN09924614, study PRJNA488089) | Wastewater metagenome, whole genome shotgun sequencing project. | isolation source: South African research farm wastewater | place: South Africa: Irene, Agricultural Research Council, Animal Production... | reverse complement strand
TGCTTGAGCAGGGTGTCGACCTCGGCGCCATCGTTCGGGTAAAGCGCAATGCCGATGCTGGCCGATAGATGGAGTTCGTGGCCGTCGATGATCATCGGTTCGAGGAGCGCGGCGAGCATGCGGTCGGCCACGAGCGCAGCCTCTTCCATGTTCGACAGGCGCGACAGCAGCGCCACGAACTCGTCGCCGCCGAGGCGGGCGAGCAGATCCTCGTCGCGCACGCATCGCGACAGCCGGCTTGCCGTCAGGGCGAGCATGCGGTCGCCGGCAGGGTGGCCGAGCGAGTCGTTCACGGTCTTGAAGTTGTCGAGATCGAGAAACAGGATGGCGACTTTGTCCTGATGCCGCGCTGCCGAACACAGCGCGATGCGGACCTGTTCCTGCCACGCGCTGCGGTTGTACAGGCCGGTCAGGGTGTCGTAGCGGGCGAGGTACTGGATCTTGGCCTCCGCTTCGCGCGCGCTGCTGACGTCCTGCGCCGTGCCGCGGATGCGAGTGACCATGCCGGATTTCCACTCGCTCTCGATGCGGAACTGGAGCGTGCGCGGGGGCAGGGTCTCGCTCTTGCAGTCGAGCATGATCCGGCCCGGGTTCTGCGCCGCGGTGTCGAAGGCCTTGGTCAGTGCAGGGCGGCTTGCGGCGGAGACGGCTTCGACGAGGTCGGTCAGGCTGTGAAGCTGGCCGCCGTCGACGCCGAGCAGCAGATGCAGTTCGGCCGAGGTGCGCAGGCCCGATACGCCCGAGACCGTTTCCCAACTGCCCATGCGCGCGATGCGCTGCGCATCCATCAGCGCCGTCTGTTTTTCGCTGAGGTCGGCGCTCGCGGCTTCGAGTTCGGCGGTGCGCTGCTCCACCAGCGCGTTGATGCGCCGGTTGCTGCCGGTGGTGATCAGCAGCAGGGCGCCGAGCATCGCGGTGGCGAGCAGCCCGACCGCGACGGTCGCCCATGCCGCCCAGCTCTGCAGTTGGCGCATGTATTCCGGGCTGGCGCGCAGGCGCAGCTCCCACTGGCGGCCGGCGAAGGAGATCGGCGCGGCGTGCACGAGGGCGCCCTTGTCCCAGCCGGGATGGGCACCGTCCTGTGCGCCGGCGAGACAGGTGGCGGGGGCATCGAGCTCGACCAGGCAGCGCTCGATGTTTGCCGACGCGGAACTCCGGAACGCCGCGGCGAGGACGTCGTCCAGACGGAAGGTGGCGCTGACGATACCCTGCAGGCGCTCCGACGCGGCGGCGCTGCCGGGTGCGAAGACGGCGAGATAGACGGCCACGCCGTGCTGATCTCCCGTCTCCTGCACCAGGCGCATGCGGGCGGTGGCGGCGGGTTGGCCATTCGAGCGCGTGGTCGCGATCGCCTGTGCAGCGACCGGATACGAGAGCGGGTCGAGGCCGATTGCACTGGCGTTGATGTCCTCGGGTGCGACATGCAGGACCGGCAGGTACTCCGCACGCCGGGCGGCGGTCGCGGTGCGGCCCTCGGCATCGCGGTCGAGGATGCTGAATCCGGGTCGCCCGCTCATGCGCACGCCGGCCTCGAAGGCATCGCGCTCGGCATCGCGCACCAGCGGGTTCCAACTGAAGCTCTGGGTGCCGGCGTGGCGCTCCATCCACGGGGTGACGAACGCGGCGAAATCGGCCGCGGTGACCTCCTCGCTCACCGAAAACAAGCGCTCGGTCGAGCGCATCATCTCGATATGCCGGTCGAGCCGCTTCTGCAGCAGGCCTGCGAGATGAGAGGCGTCGCGATCGAACTGGGCCTGGGTTCGCATCTCTTCCCATTGCACGACCTGACGGTAAGCCAGGGTCAGCAGCACGAGAGCGACCGCCAGCGGCAGCGCGATGGCCAGGCGGCGTGGTCGCCATTCGCTTGCTGGCCGTCCGAATAACGCGAACATCAGCGGGGTGGCGACCAGCGCCCCGAGGGTGTCCCCGGCCCACCACGACCACCCGTTGAAGAGCGCGCCCGCGGGGGGTATCACGCCCGCCCACACCAGCGCCGACACCGCGATCGTGCAACTTACCAGCGAGCTCGCGGGAACCACGATCGCCAGCAGCCGGATGACCGAGCCCGGCGTATCCAGGGTATTGGGGAAGCCGATCAGCTTGCGTGCCAGCATGGCGCCGGCCACGGCCTGGAGGGTGGCGCCGATCGGCACGATCATCGGCCCGAGCGGGTTCCAGCCCGGGGTGCCGATCAGCGGCCAGGCAGCGCCCAGTTGCACGAGTGCGGAGCCGGCCAGCACCGCCGGCCAGTACCGCAGGCCGAAGATGATCAGCGCCGCGAGTGCGATGCCCGCGGATGGGAAGAAGGGCGCGGTGTAGCCGGGCGGAATGGCGAGACCGAGCGCAATGTGGCCCGCGAGCCAGTAGGCGAGGGCAATCGTGATCCAGGGTGAAGTCAGCATGCGCATCGCCCGAGTATAAATGCGCCATTCCGGTGTCTCTCGTGACGTATCGCATGGCGCGGGGGCAGAAGTGCGGTGCAATGCGCTAAACTTCCGGCCTCGCGCGCGGCCGCCGTGCATGGCGACCGACGCTCCCTTGTGGCTTAAACGGAATTCACGATGTTCGAGGCTGTCCGCAACAACAAGCGCATTGCGCAGATCATTCTGGCGATCCTGATCATCCCCTTCGCCTTCTTCGGCATGGATGCGTATTTCAGCGAATCCGCCACCGGCAACGAGGTCGCCCAGGTCGGCGGGACCGGGATCAGTGCCTATGACTTCGACCAGGCCCTGCGCGAGCAGCAGGACCGCCTGCGCGCCAATGCCGGCGGGCAGGTCGACCGCGCGCTGCTCGAGTCCGCCGAATTGCGCCGCGTGGTGCTCGACAACCTGATCAACCAGCGCGTGCTTGCGCTCTATGCCGCCGAAAACCGCCTGGTAGTCACGCCCGAGCAGCTCCAGGCGACTATCGCGGGCGTGCCGGCCTTCCAGGAAGACGGGCGCTTTTCGCTGCAGCGCTACGAGAACCTGGTCCGCGCGCAAGGCATGACGCCGGCGACCTTCGAGGCCCGCCTGGCGCAGGATGTGCGCGTGCAGCAGATCGTCGCTGCCGTGGGCGATGCCGGCTTCGTGCCCGAGACGTCCGCCAGGCGTTTCCTCGATGCGCAGCTCGAGGAGCGCCGCATCCGCGAACTGCGTTTTGCCGCCGACCGCCTGGGCGCGGACGCGACCGTGAGCGACGAGCAGATCGCCGCCTACTACGAGGCCAATCCGGCGCGTTTCGAGCGTCCGGCGCGGCTGCAGGCCGAATATCTCGTGTTCGACCGCGCATCGATCGAGCAGAAAGTGGCGGTCTCCGATGATGCGGTCCGCGCCTTCTATGAGGGCAATCAGGAGCGCTTCGGGGTGGCGGAAGAACGCCAGGCGCGTCACATCCTGCTCACGCTCGGCGACGCTGCCGAGCAGGGCGAGGTGGACAAGGTCATGGCCGAGGCCAAGGCCATCGTCGAAACCCTGCGCCAGGATCCGGACAAGTTTGCCGACATCGCGCGCGAGAAGTCGCAGGACCCGGGCTCTGCGAGCCGGGGCGGCGACCTGGGCTTCTTCGGCCGCGGCATGATGGTGGGCGCGTTCGAGGATGCGGTGTTCGCTCTCGAGAAGGGCCGGATCAGCGATCCGGTGCGCAGCGAATTCGGTGTGCACATCGTCGAGGTCACCGACATCAAGCCGTCGTCGATCAAGGCGCTGGATGAAGTGCGCGACGAGATCGTCGCCGAGCTGCGCGGCCAGGAGGCCGGACGCCGGTTCGCCGAGCTCGCCGAGCAGTTCGCGAACACGGTTTATGAGCAGCCCGACAGCCTCGCGCCCGCCGCCGAGGCAATCGGCCTCGAGGTGCGCACCAGCGACTGGATCAGCCGCGAATCGGCGCCGGAGCCGTTCAACAACGAGCGTCTACTCAACGCCGTGTTCGGCGACGAGGCCACGCAGAAGGCGCGCAACACCGAAGCGATCGAGATCGGCAACGGCACACTGGTGTCGGCACGGGTGAAGACCTTCGAGGCTGCCAAGCGCCTGCCGCTGGACGAGGTGCGCAGCCGCATCGTCGACGAGCTGCGGCGCGAGCAGGGTCGCAAGAAGGCGCTGGAGCAGGGCGAGGCGACGCTGGCTGCGCTCGGCAAGGGCGAGTCAACGACGGTGACCTGGGGTGAAGAACGTACGCTGCAGCGCGGTGCGCCCGGACTGCCGGCGGCGGCCATGCAGGCGGTGTTCTCGGCCCCGGCCGAGCCCTTGCCCGCCCACGTGGGTGTGCACACGCCCGAAGGCGATTACGTCATCTACCGCATCGAGGCGGTGCAACGTCCGCAGATCGGTGCCGAGGACCCGCGCATCGCCGCGGTGGCCTCGCAGTATGCGCAACTGCTTGCCGGGCGCGACTTTGGCGCGTTCATCACCGACCTGCGTCAACGCTACGAGGTGAACATCAACGCCGCAGCGCTGCAGGTGCAGCAGTAAGTTCGGCCGCAGGCCGGTGGCGAGCGCCGCCGGCCTTCACGCTCCTGCACGCAGAGGCAGCAGGCGGAAAACCAAGCGACAAGAAAAAAAGCGGAACGCCCGATTGATCGTCGGGCGTTCCGCTTTTTTTGTTGGGGCGCGAACCCCGGTGCGGCGATCTGCTTACTGCGGCAGCGGCAGCGCGTTGCCCAGTGCCGTGGTGTTGAAGCCGCCGTCCACGTACATGATCTCGCCGGTGATGCCGCTGGCGAGATCCGAGCACATGAAGGCCGCGGCGTTGCCGACTTCCTCGATCGTCACGTTGCGGCGCAGCGGGGCGTTGTGCTCGTTGAAGGCGAGCAGCTTACCGAAACTGCCGATGCCCGATGCCGCGAGGGTCTTGATCGGACCCGCGGAGATCGCGTTGGCGCGGATGCCCTCGGGGCCGAGGGTGACGGCGAGGTAGCGCACCGACGCCTCGAGGCTGGCCTTGGCCAGACCCATGATGTTGTAGTTGGGCATGGTGCGCACCGCGCCCAGATACGACAGCGTGAGCACGGAGCCGTTGCGACCCTGCATCATCGGGCGTGCGGCCTTGACCAGCGCCGGGAAGCTGTAGGTGCTGACCTCCTGCGAGATGCGGAAGGCCTCGCGGGTGAGGCCGTCGAGGAAGTCACCCTCGAGCGCCTCGCCGGGGGCGAACGCAATGGAATGCACCAGGCTGTCGAGGCCGTCCCAGTGCTGGCCGAGTTGTTCGAACAGCGCGGTGATCTCGGCGTCGTCCTGGACGTCGAGCGGGAACAGCAGCGTGCTGTCGAAGTCGGACGCCAGCCTGGCGACGCGATCCTTGAAGCGCTCGTTCTGATAGGTAAAGGCGAGTTCCGCGCCCTCACGGTGCATGGCCTTGGCAATGCCGTACGCAATCGAACGATTGCTCAGCAGACCTGTGATCAGGATTCGTTTGCCGGCGAGAAAGCCCATGGGTTGAGACTCCGAATGACAAGACGCGGATTATAGCCAAAACCCTGGCGCCGACATGCTCTTCCGATCGCATCAAAGGGCAAAACCTGCCAGAATCCCGGCTCCTGACGATTCTCTCGCTCGCACGTGCGCTGGTCCCAACGCCTCTCTCGCGCCCTCCGCTGTGCTTTCCACTCTCCGCCCGCGCGTGTTTCCGCCCGCTTTGGCCGCGGACAAACCTGCGTGGCGAGCGCGCTGGCGCCGGTGCTGGCAGCGGGCCTCCTGGCGGGGTGCGGAGCAGCCCTGAACGACCCGTATCCGGCGCAGGACCGCGGTGCCAACATCCTGTACACCGCCTTCACCGAGCGCCCTAAGCATCTCGATCCGGTGCAGTCGTACAGCGAGGACGAGGCCACCTTCCTTTACCAGATCGTCGAGCCGCCGCTGCAGTACCACTACCTCAAGCGCCCCTACGTGCTCGAGCCCGCGACCGCCGACGGCATGCCCAAGCTGCGCCGGCTCGATGCGGGCGGGCGCGAGCTGCCCGCCACGGCCGATCCGGCGAAGGTGGTCAGCGCCGTGGTCGAGGTCCGCATCCGTCCCGGCATCCTGTATCAGCCGCACCCGGCGTTTGCGACCACCGACACGGGGGAGCCGCGCTACCTGGGGCTGTCGGCGCAGGATCTGCGCGACGTGCGCAGGCTGGGCGACTTCGCCGAGACCGGGACGCGCGAGCTGGTGGCGGCGGACTACGTCTACCAGATCAAGCGCCTTGCCCACCCGCGCCTGCATTCGCCGATCTTCGAGCTGATGGCCGAGTACCTGCCGGGCCTTAAGGAATTGCAGGCTGCGCTATCGATTGCAGCCGCCGCGGAGGGAGAAACCACGGCGGGCGATCCCCCGGGCTGGCTGGATCTGGACCGCTTCGCGCTGCCCGGCGTCGAGGTGGTCGATGATCACACCTACCGCATCACCCTGCAGGGCGCCTATCCGCAGTTTTTGTACTGGCTGTCGATGCCATTCTTCAGCCCGGTGCCGCGCGAGGTGGATCGCTTCTTTGCCCAGCCCGGCATGGCGGAGCGCAACCTGACCCTCGACTGGTGGCCGGTGGGTACCGGGCCCTACATGCTGGTCGAGAACAACCCGAACGCGCGCATGGTGCTGGCGCGCAACCCCAATTACCGTGGCGATGCCTACCCCTGCGAGGGTGAAGGGGGCGCGGAAGGCGGTGCCGAGGGGGCCGACGCCGCTGCCGGCCTGCTCGTCGACTGTGGCAAGCCCATGCCCTTCATCGACAAGGTGGTGTTCTCGCGCGAGCGCGAAGGCATCCCGTACTGGAACAAGTTCCTGCAGGGCTATTACGACGCCTCGGGGGTATCCTCGGACAACTTCGACCAGGCGGTGACGCTGACCAGCCAGGGCGAGGTGTCGCTGTCGGAAGACATGGAGGCGAAGGGCATCCGCCTGCTGACCTCGGTGTCGCCGTCGATCTTCTATCTCGGCTTCAACATGCTCGACCCGCTGGTGGGCGGCGGGGCGGACAAGGCCGACAAGGAGCGCGCGCGCAAGCTGCGCCAGGCGATCTCGGTCGCGCTCGACATGGAGGAGTTCGTGTCGATCTTCCTCAATGGTCGCGGCCTGCCGGGCATGAGCCCGCTGCCGCCGGGCATCTTCGGCGCGCGCGCGGGCAGGGCGGGCATCAATCCGGTCGTGTACGAGTGGCAGGGCAGCGACGAGGACGGCCGTCCGGTGCGCCGCAGCGTCGACGAGGCGCGCCGCCTGCTCGCGGAAGCCGGCTGGCCCAACGGGCGCAATGCGCGCACCGGCGAGCCGCTGGTGATCAACCTCGATACCACGCCGGGCGGGCTGGGCGACAAGGCGCGCTCGGACTGGCTGGCGAAGAAGTTCCGCGACTTGGGCGTGCAGTTCGTGGTGCGCCCGACCGATTTCAACCGCTTCCAGGACAAGGTGCGCCAGGGTAATGCGCAGCTCTTCTTCTTCGGCTGGAACGCGGACTACCCCGACCCGGAGAACCTGCTCTTCCTGCTCCACGGCGCGCAGGGCAAGGTCAAGTTCAACGGCCAGAACGCGGCCAACTACCAGAACCCGGAATACGACGCGCTCTTCGAGCGCATGAAAGCGATGCCCGACGGCGCTGCGCGCCAGCAGATCATCGATCGCATGGTGGCGATCCTGCAGCACGATGCGCCGTGGATCTTCGCCTTTCACCCGATGTCGTATTCGCTGCAGCACGGCTGGGTGCTCAACCGCAAGACCGGGGCGATGGTGCGCAACACGATGAAATACCAGCGCATCGACCTCGAGCGCCGCACCGCCGCGCGCGCTGCGTGGAACGAGCCGGTGGTGTGGCCGCTGGCGCTGGTGGCGCTGTTGCTGGCCGCGCTGGTGGCGCCGGCGCTGATCCACTGGCGGCGACGCGAGACCGCGACCGCACATGCCGCCGGAACGTCTGGCGCGAGCGCGAACGAGAAGGGGGCTGGCACCTCCACCAACGCCGCAAGCGGAGGTAAGCGCTGATGCTGGCCTACCTGGTGCGCCGCGTGCTCTACGCAATCCCGATCCTGATCGGTGTGAATCTGCTTACCTTCGTGCTGTTCTTCGTCGTCAATTCGCCCGACGACATGGCGCGCATGCAGATCGGCGTCAAGCGCGCCACGCCCGAGGCGATCGAGCGCTGGAAGGTCGAGCGCGGCTACGACAAGCCGATGTTCGTCAACGCCGACGCCGAAGGCAGCGCGCGCTTCACCGACACCATCTTCTTCGACAAGTCGCTGCGCATGTTCGCGCTCGAGTTCGGCCGCGCCGACGACGGCCGCGACATCGGCCAGGAGATCCGCGACCGCATGGGGCCGTCGCTGGCGATCGCGCTACCCACCTTCATCCTCAGCCTGTTCGTGTCGATCAGCTTCGCGCTGCTGCTGGTGTTCTTCCGTGCCTCCTACCTGGATTTCTGGGGCGTGGTGCTGTGCGTGGCGATGATGTCGATCTCGAGCCTGTTCTACATCATCGGCGGGCAGTGGCTGGTGTCGAAGCTGTGGGCGCTGGTGCCGATCTCGGGCTACGCTCCGGGGCTGGACGCGGCGCGCTTCCTGGTGTTGCCGGTGCTGATCAGCGTGCTCGCCGGCATCGGTTCCTCCGCGCGCTGGTATCGCACCATCTTCCTCGAGGAGATCTCGAAGGACTACGTGCGCACCGCGCGCGCCAAGGGCCTGTCCGAGCTCGCGGTGCTGTTCCGCCACGTGCTGCGCAACGCGCTGATCCCGATCCTGACCGGGGTGGTGGTGGTGATCCCGCTGCTGTTCATGGGCAGCCTGCTGGTGGAGTCCTTCTTCGCGATTCCGGGCCTTGGCAGCTACACGATCGACGCCATCAACGCGCAGGACTTCGCGGTGGTGCGGGCGATGGTGTTCATCGGCTCGGTGCTCTACATCATCGGCCTCATCCTCACCGACATCTCGTACACGCTGGTCGACCCCAGGGTGAGACTGGAATGAGCGCGCCACTGATGGACTTCCAGCCCGTGCTGCTGTGGACCGATGCGCTGCTCTTCGTGCTCATCGGCCTCGGGCTGCTGGCGGTGATTCATGTGCGTGGCCAGCCGCCGCTGCGCGAGGCCTGGCGCAAGGTCGGCAAACGCCCGACCGGCATGGCCGCGGCCACCGTGCTGCTCGCCTTCCTGGCGGTCGGCGTGCTCGACAGCCTGCATTACCGGCCGTTGCTGCCGGCGGTGGCGGCAGGCGCGAACACGGCGCCCGCACCGGTGTATTCCACCGAAGTGCTGTCGGCGCTCGATGCCTTGCTGACACCGCTGCGCGCGCAGACCGAAAAGACTTACTCCGCCCCCTTCGCCTGGACGCTTTACCAGCGCGAGGCCATGGAGCTGCCCGACGGCCGCCAGGTGCGCGACTACCCGCGCCTCATCCATGGCGCGGCCCATCTCGATGCACCGGGCGAGGCGCGCGCGGGCGACGTGGCGGCGCGCCTGTTGCGCGCGGTGGGGCAGGCCGCGCTGTGGTGGGCGGGCGTGTTCCTGGTGCTGGCGACCCTGGTCTGGCGTGGCAGCGGGCTGGGCTGGGGCGAGGTCGCGGGCGCGATGCTGTCCGGTCGCACCGTGCTGGCCTGGCGCGCGGCGCTGATCACCCTCGGTGTGCTGATGCTGATCGTGGCGGCTTGCCTGCAACTGGCGCCGTTGTACCACGTGCTCGGTACCGACAAGGTGGGCCAGGACGTGCTCTACCTCGCGTTGAAGAGCGTGCGCACTGCGCTCGTCATCGGCACGCTGACGACGCTGGTGATGATGCCGTTCGCGGTCGCGCTCGGCATCGCCGCGGGCTACCTCGGCGGCTGGGTGGATGATGCCGTGCAGTACGTGTACACGGTGCTCAACGCCATCCCTGGCGTGCTGCTGATCGCCGCGGCGGTGCTGATGATGCAGGTCGTCATCGACACCAACCCGCAGTGGTTCGACACCGCGGCCGAGCGCTCCGATGCACGCCTGCTGGCGCTGTGCTTCATCCTCGGCATCACGAGCTGGACGGGGCTCGCGCGCCTGCTGCGTGGCGAGACGCTCAAGCTGCGCGAGCTGGAATACGTGCAGGCGGCGCGGGCCTTCGGCGTGAAGACGCCGGCCATCCTGCGCCGCCACATCCTGCCCAACGTGATGCACATCGTGATGATCGCGCTGGTGATGGACTTCTCCGGCCTGGTGCTGGCCGAGGCCGTGCTGTCCTATGTCGGCATCGGCGTCGATCCGACCACGATCAGCTTCGGCACCATGATCAACATGGCACGCGCCGAACTTGCGCGCGAGCCCATGGTCTGGTGGTCATTGGCGGCGGCGTTCGTGTTCATGTTCGTGCTCGTGCTTGCGGCCAACCTGTTCGCGGATGTGGTGCGCGACGCCTTCGACCCGCGCCGGGGATAGCGTATCGCGGGATTGACCGGCGCGCGGGGCATTCATTACTCCGGCTGCGGAACTCGCCGTAGCTGCGCGAGGCTCGGACAGTCCTCGCCGGCTCCAGGAATACCCCACACTCCGGTCAGCGTGCGCGCCCCTCGACGACCAAAAAACACGGATTTCCGCCATGAGAGACCTTCGATTCGACAACCGCTTTGTGCGCGATCTGCCCGGCGATCCCGAGCTGGGGCGGCATGTGCGCCAGGTGCATGGTGCCTGTTACTCCCGGGTCGAGCCGACCCCAGTGCGTGCGCCGGCGCTGCTGGCGTGGTCGCCGGAGGTTGCCGGGTTGCTCGGCATCGACGAGGCGGATGTTCGCAGCCAGCACTTCGCCGAGGTGTTCGGCGGCAATGCGCTGCTGGCGGGCATGGAACCCTACGCGGCGTGCTATGGCGGGCACCAGTTCGGCAACTGGGCGGGGCAGTTGGGCGACGGGCGGGCGATCACCCTGGGCGAGACCATCAACCCGCAAGGACAGCGCTGGGAGTTGCAGTTGAAGGGCGCCGGCCCCACGCCGTATTCGCGGCGCGCCGACGGACGTGCGGTGCTGCGCTCGTCGATTCGCGAGTTTCTGTGCAGCGAGGCCATGCATCACCTCGGCGTGCCGACCACGCGTGCACTCAGCCTGGTCGGCACCGGCGAGCAGGTCGTGCGCGACATGTTCTACGACGGCCGTGCACGCCCCGAGCCCGGCGCGGTGGTGTGCCGGGTCGCGCCATCCTTCATCCGCTTCGGCAACTTCGAGATCTTCGCCTCGCGCGGCGAGGAGCCGCTGCTGGAGCGCCTGATCGATTTCACCATCGATCGCGACTTTCCCGAGCTGGCGGGCGAGCGCGACGTGGTCGCGCGGCGGCTGCGCTGGTTCGAGGAGGTGTGCCGGCGCACCGCGGTGCTGATGGCGCACTGGATGAGGGTCGGCTTCGTGCATGGGGTGATGAACACCGACAACATGTCCATCCTCGGGCTCACCATCGACTACGGCCCCTATGGCTGGATCGACAACTTCGACCCCGAGTGGACGCCCAACACCACCGACGCGGGCGGCCGGCGCTACCGCTTTGGCCACCAGGCGCGCATCGCGCAGTGGAACCTGTGGCAACTGGCCAATGCGCTGTACCCGGTGATCCAGCAGGTCGAGCCGCTCGAGCGCGCCCTCATGAGCTACGCCGACATCCACGAAGCCGAGTACCGGCAGATGATGCAGGCCAAGCTCGGGTTCGCCGCGTGGCATGCCGGCGAGGAGGCGGACGATGGGCTGCTCGACACCTTGCACCGCCTGCTCGAGCGCGGCGAGGTGGACATGACGATCTTCTTTCGCAGCCTCGCCGATGTGGGTGTGGACGCGCCCTCGCTCGCGCCCTTCGAGGACGCGTTCTACGACGACGACCGCCGCGCCGGGGTCGAGCCCGAACTCCTGCGCTGGCTGCAGGCTTACGCGGCGCGCCTGCGCGATGAGGGCGTGCCTGCTGGCGTGCGCCGGGCGGGCATGAACCGCGTCAATCCAATCTACGTGCCGCGTAATTACCTTGCGCAGCAGGCCATCGAAGCGGCCGAGGCCGGCGACCTGAGCGAGCTCGAGACCCTGTTCGACGTGCTCCGCCAGCCCTATGTGGCGCAGCCGGGGCGCGAGCGCTTTGCCGCCCGGCGCCCGGACTGGGCGCGCCACAAGGCGGGGTGCTCGATGCTGTCGTGCAGTTCGTGAATCCGGCCGTGTTGGCCGGCCTCAGCCGATTGCCCTGGCGTCGCTCGTGGCCGCGTTCTTTGGGTGTATCTTCTCAGTCGTTCGGCGGATGTTCATGACCCGTTGCCCCGAAGAGGATCCGCCTCCGGCGAGATCCCGGTGCGGGGAGGACCAGCGCGTTCTGCGCCGCCTAGCGTCAGTCTGAGGGGGCTCAGTTCAGCATGCGTTCGATTGTCCAATCCGCGTCCGTTCGAGCGGCGCTTTCTGGCATGCTCATCCTGCGCGCTTGCGAGGATGCGGTGCTCGACGTGCTCGAAAAGGGCGCGCAGTTCGTCCGCTTCGGCTCGGGCGCATCGGTGTTCGAGCGCGGCTCGGTGCCGACCGGGCTGTTTTTCGTCCATAGCGGGGCCGTCAGGCTCATGTCGCTGTGTCCGGAAGGGCGTCACAAGGTGGTGGAGATCTTCGAGCCGGGCGGCATGTTCGGCGAGATCGGGGTGTTCACCGGGCAGTGCTATCGCACCTGGACCCAGGCCATCGGCGCGTCGGTGCTGATCCATGTGCCGCGCGAGCGCATGCTCGAGGCGGTGGAGGTGGATAACGCCCTCTCCAATCGCATGCTCGTCGCGGTGTGTGCACGCACCCAGCGCCTTGTGGATGCGATCAGCAGCATGGCCTCAGGGACGGCCTCGGTGCGGGTGGCCAGTTATCTGCTCGAGCAACTCGAGCGTGTGCCGGGAACCGACACCAGCATCGTGCTTCCAGCCCCCAAGAAAGCGATCGCGTCGCTGCTCAATCTCACCCCTGAAACGCTGTCGCGCGTGCTGCGTAACATGGTGAAGGAGGGGGTGATCACCGTGGGTGGCCGGCGTATCCATGTGCGCAACAGGCCGTTGCTCGCCGCCATGGTGAGCTCGGGCAGGGATGGCCCGATCACGTGAGCTGCGATTGCGCGTCTGCTTCTACTTCAGCCGCTTGGCCACCTGTGGGAAGACCGCCTCCAGTTGTTTCAGCTCCTGGCGGTGACGTTCGGCGATGCGGGCGACCAGACGCTCGCCCGCTGCCGTGAGGTGCACCTCGACCGCACGGCGGTCCTCGCGTCCAGGTTGGCGCTTCACCAGACCCAGCTTTTCACAGCGTGACACCAGGGACACGACGCCGTGCTGGTGGGCCTGCAGACGTTCGGCGAGTTCGCCGATGTTCGCCCATTCGCGCCCGGGAAAGCCCTTGACCTGAAGCAGCAACAGATACTGCAGATTGGTGACCCCGTGCCGCCTCGTCAGCAGCTCGGAGAAGCGCAGGAAACGCCGCAACTGGTAGCGGAAGTCTGCAAGGGCCTCGAACTCGCTTTTCTCGAGGGCTGGCTTTTCGGCTGTTGTATTCATTGCGCGCAATTCATGATCTCAGGGCTGGCAGTCAGGACCTGCCCGCGCGAAACCGTCGCCGCAGCGAGGATCGCAGGTGGGTGCTGCGAAGGCAACGCGGGGGCACTCAGGCCTTCACCCGCATCAGGCGCTGCTTCTCGCGATCCCAGTCCTTCTTCTTCTCGTCCTCGCGCTTGTCGTGCATCTTCTTGCCCTTGGCCAGCCCGATCTCGAGCTTGATCCGGCCCTTGAGGTAGTGCAGGTCGATCGGCACCAAGGTGTAGCCGGCGCGCTCGACCTTGCCGATCAGACGGGCGATTTCCTTCTTGTGCAGCAGCAGCTTGCGGGTGCGCGTGGGGTCGTGGTGGACGTGGCTCGAGGCGGTGGTGAGCGGTGCGATGTGCATGCCGAAGAGGAAGATCTCCTCGCCGCGGATCATCACGTACGATTCCTTGATGTTGGCGCGCCCGGCGCGGATGGCCTTCACTTCCCAGCCCTCGAGGACCATGCCGGCCTCGTGCTTTTCTTCGACGAAGTAGTCGTGGAAGGCCTTGCGGTTTTCGATGATGCTCATGGTCTGGCTGGTCCTGAGGGGGCGCTTCGGGCAGCGAAGGCTTGGTCCGCATGCGGTAGAATTGCGCATTTTAACAGTTCGGCTGCGTGCCCGTTCCGGCCGCTGCGCAGTTTCGACGCCCCCGCTAGCCTATGGCCGAAGTCAAGAAGCTCGTTCTCATCGAATTCACGCCCGCGCAAATGTTCGAGCTCGTGGACCGTTGCGAGGACTATCAGCAGTTCCTGCCCTGGTGCGGCGGCGCGGAAGTGCACAAGCGCACCGAAACCATCACTGCGGCAACGCTGCACATCAACTACCACGGCATCAAGGCGCATTTCAGTACGGAAAACGACAAGCGCTATCCGTACGAGATGACGCTGCGCCTGACCGACGGCCCGTTCACGCATCTGGACGGGCACTGGCTGTTCACGCCGCTCGGCGATACGGCCTGCAAGGTCGAATTCCAGTTGCGCTACCAGTTCGCGAGCAAGCTGCTCGAGAAGGTGCTGGGGCCGGTCTTCAACCACATTGCCAACACCTTCGTCGATTCGTTCGTGAAGCGTGCCGGGCAGATCTACAAAGCGTCGCCGGGACGGGGAGCCTGAAGATGAGCGCCATGATTCGTGTCGAGATCGTGTATGCCCTGCCGCAACGCCAGGAACTGGTCGAGGTTCGGCTTCCCGAGGGGGCGACGGCCCGGCAGGCGATCGAGGCTTCGGGCCTGCTCGAAAAGTATCCGGACATCGAACTCGACCGCCGCAACAAGCTGGGCATCTACGCCAAGCTGGTGAAGGCCGACAGCGAGGTGCGCGACCGTGACCGGGTCGAGATCTACCGCCCGCTCATCGCCGACCCGAAGGCCGTGCGCAAGAAGCGCGCCGACGAGGGAAAGGTCATGAAGAAGGGCGGTGGATCGGCGGAAGAGGAAGCCTGAGCGCCCCAAGGCCTGAGTCCCCGGGGCTCCAGGGCGCAGGGCCTGGCTGCCGGCTTACTGGCAGTGCTCGGCCACCTGTTGTTGCAGGCGGGCGACCTCGGCGCTACGTGCGGCATCGTCGAGGAATTCGCGTTCGCCGGCGGCGTTGAAACGGCTCACCCGCTGCCCTGATTCGAGCGCGCCGAGCTGGTTGCGCGCCTGCTCGCAGAAGCGCGCGCGCTCCGCGTCACGAGCCGCCTCTTCTGCGGCCTTGGCCTGCGCTTCGGCTTCGGCGGCGCGGCGCTCGCGGAAGGCCTGCTCGCGTTCGGCCAGGGTGGGCG
>QXGG01276297.1_pt1 | contig 15301 bp, 22 predicted proteins | sample 1982491 | NCBI WGS metagenome assembly QXGG01 (sample SAMN09924614, study PRJNA488089) | Wastewater metagenome, whole genome shotgun sequencing project. | isolation source: South African research farm wastewater | place: South Africa: Irene, Agricultural Research Council, Animal Production... | reverse complement strand
GAATCATCTTGCCTTCCATGCGGTACTCACCATGTTTGCGCAGGGCTGGCAACACCTCAGAAGTCACCCATGCGCTGAACTTGATTGCACGCTGCTTACGGCTTTTGAATGCAAGCTCATAAAGAAACTGCTCAGGTATAATCTGGACGTTCTGCTTACCGCCCGCTGTCTCAATAAGGGTGTATGCTGGACGGATACCCTTTATGTCTGCAATTTTGTAGCGCTCAACAACACCCGCAATTGATTGGCTTGTGTTTTTAAGGCCGAGCGAACGGCAAACGTCGCCAGCTAAAAACCAAGGTTCGCCATCTTTACCGATAACGCCTTTCAGTTCGCCAATTTCTGGGTGTGTGAATACTTGGGTGTAGGATTGATTCATATAGAAACCTCTGGCTAGGGTAATGGAGTAGCCGTACTGAGCAAGCCAGTGCTGTTCAGGCTGAGTTAATTATAACCTATCGCGCAATAAAAAGCCCTGCACATGGCAAGGCTTAATATCTAGCGCTAAAGCTTACGGCTCAGTGCCATCATCACCGGGCATTAGATCAAGGTCGTCACGCCTATTCGTCACATAGCGCTCAACGTATGGCGGTACGTTTACGGTAGCCTCAACATCAATGATCTCATGCGCTATTTTGGCAGCATCAGGACCGTCACCCATGATGATATAGAAAACATCGTTCTTCTCTATCTTAAAGCCACCTGGGTTTCCGATCATTTCCTCAGGCTCAACCAAGAAGCGGTACTCGGTAGAAAATCCGTTGTTAATATCCCTTCGATCCATCGCACTGGACGGCTGGAACGCATCGGCTGGCAGTGCGTATGCAATACCGACTAGCTCCCAAGTGATTTCCGACTCATCACTTACAGTCATAACCATCATGCCGCCCATGGTAGGCATGCCACCAATCTCGGGGTTAGTTTCGCGCTTCAGCTTGCGCCGGTAAACTTCGCAATTGAACGTGTTCGGGTGATTGATTATCACGTTGCGCGCAATCGTATTGATACCGGATGGTATGTTGCTCAGCATTATTTGGTTGCTCCCTTTAGGATTGCAATTGCTTGTTCTCGTGATATTCCAAGCTGACCGATGATTGCTAGCAAGGATGCCTCTGCTTTCGGATCTCCTGCCAGCGCTCTAACTCTTTTGCTGCCACTTGCTACGCGTTTAGGCTTAGCCGTAGTCGATCTGCTTTGCTTTCTCAGTGCTGCCCTTGCCCTATCATAGTCACGATCACCAACCACAGCAGCGCCACCCTTGGGGCGTTTTGCCTGCTTCTCGGCTTGCTGGTCGGCTTCCTTTTGGCTCATGCGAATAGATGCCTTGCCGTCTTCGGCTGCACGACCTTTAGTGATTGCCCTGGTTAGAAAGTTCTGGACCATTGTAGATCCCTCTATCTCGGCCATGACGCGCAATACGTGCTTGCATGCAATACCGGTTAACCTTGGGTTTCTAATCTTAGGGTAGCCATTCTCAGATCGGCCATGGTTGTAGTTACCCACCGTCGCAAGGTATCGATACCAGTACGTGTGCCGACCACAATCACAGTCAAACCTTACGCCCTGCTTTCGCATCAGGCTTGCGGCCTTGGCTTCGCTCATGGCACCGGATGCAATGGCTGTGGCGTAGCCGGTAAACTCAACATTTACAAAGTGCTTTGTAGCGCCATACTTTTTACTGGCATTGGTTACAAAGCGAACCTCAAGGCCTTTAATGTTTCTACCCTGGCGTAGCGCCCTTGCAGCAGATGGTACCGCAACTGTGATTTCACGCCTGGCACGGTCACGGTCAATCTTTAGTGATAGGTCGATGGCCTGCCTTGCTGTAATGCCGCCCTTGAACTTGTTGCCCAACTCCCTAGCGTTCTGCCTAAACGCTGCCAGGTCATCAGCGGTAAGCTCACGCGGAACACCATCAGCAGTTCCAAGCGTAGTGGTAAGAAGCCTTGCGGCATCGTACTCACCTTGCATCTCTTTTGGGCTAAGTATTCTGGGCGCTGTTTTGCGCTGCAGTGCGTCCTGCCTTTCAAGCTGCTTGGCTTCTGCGGCTGTGCCTGCCAGCTTACCAATGTATGCCATTAGTTAACGCCCCATGTTGGTGCGCCTTCGCTTCGGTATTCATGGCGTGACTCAAAGCCTGCCTTAAACTTCAGTGCGCGTAGCTGTGCCTCGTTGGGTAGTACGATTTGCTTTTGCTCTAATGGCTCATCGACGTAGCTGATACCAGTCGCTGCCATGACAGCAATAATTTCGCACCTTCTGCCGTAAACTCGCTGTGATATTAGGGTAACGTCCCAGCGCTCATCGGGCTTAATGTCGTACCGAATGGCAATCTCCCACGGCTTAACATTGGCTACCCAGTTCTGTATCTCACGCCAAAACACCTTTGCGGCCTGTGTGTTTTTATCAAGTTTATTCATATTGTCACCGCCGCCCCGCTCAATAGGTTAAACATATCATCAGCCATGCCTACCGTGTCCTCAATGCTACCGTAGCTGGAAACGTAGCGACAGATAGCAAGTGCTGCAATATGCGCATTGCTTGCATCGGGCGCTATGCGGTACTTGGGGCCCGACACATCAACACCGTCATTCTCGATGACCGATACAGGATCAGACATAGCAGCGTTATCACCAAAGCGTAGGCACTCGCTGATTCCGTCGCTAGCGATTTCACCCTTCAGGTGGTAGTAACCGGTTATCGAATCCTTGAGCTGCTCATCAGTAAATAACGAATCACGATCACCGCGATTATCGTTACTAATCAGAACGCTCTTTTTGAATCGCGGCATCATTGGTACGACACGCGACACAACAAGTATGCCGCTTTCTTCGTCGTAACCGGCCAGCACAGTGATAGGCTTGCCGGTGTACCCGCTAATATTTGCCTGTATTGGTATCAACCTTGCGATCCTCCACTGGGTCGTAAATATCAACCTCACTCACAAGCGGGAAACCACCAATATAATCAGTACCTGGCACGCCCTCGCCATCATTAGGCTCGCCTTCGGCTGGCGCTTTAAAGATTGGTATTGAGCACTTGAGTGATAGATCGATTGCGAGAATTGTTAGATTGTTTGCGCCTGTGTCTATATTCATTGCTGGGTTATCAGGCGATTCAAATTGCACCGGAAACGGATGCTTTTCACCGTCACCACCTAAATCATACTCAACATAAAACCCACGGCTAGCAGGTGATGCCATGTGCAGTAAAAACTGTGCTGCTATGCTTTTAGCTGTTGGCTCATCCTGGGCGATAATTGCAATCTGCGCACGGACTTCACCGGCCACCATGCGCATCTCAAAATAGCGGTCCTTTTTGCCATTCTTGCCTTTAACAATGATCTCTGTGGAGTCAGCAATTTGCATGCCCCACTCACCACCAATAGGCGCATAGTCCTTAGCCATTGCCACTAAGACAACTGGCATTTTAGGTGGTGTGCTAGGCGCTTGGTTTGTATCGTTCTTTTGCCATGCGGCCAGCATTTCCTCGGTCTTATCGATCATACGTGATGGTGCCCACGCAAAGCAGTACGGGAAGCCGCGCTGTACAAACTCATGCATTGGCGTAGTAGTTGGTGCAAGGCTTCGGTAAAAGCCCTGCATAAAATTACCCAACCCCTCTTTTACTGGCTCAAACATGGCTTACCTCAGCGGTTAAAGATACGTGAAACAAGGCCGGTATAGCTTGGATCGGGCTTGTCTTGCTTTTCGCTTTCTGGTGACTCAATAGAGGGGAGCTTGGCAGACTTAAACATTGCACCTTCACGCTCAAGCTTTGCGGCTGCACTATGGCCCTTAGTTGCAACAATGCCGTCCAGTGCAATACCGCCTTTTGCAGCAATCGCCGCGTCTCGATCTGCCTTGTTGCTAGCCAGTAGGTCGAGCAGCTCGTTATTGTCACGCTCAAGCTGTGTAGCTGAATCTAGCGCCATAGTCAGACCGGACTCATACTGATCTAACAGCATCTGCATCGACTGCATGCGTTCTTCTTGCTCAGCCATAACCATATCAATGATACCCATGCCGCCATCGCTGGCGCTATCAAGGGCGAGCTCATAGCCGCGATTGGTCGAGTAGTTAGGATCGTTCACGTAGTCGAAGCCGTAGAACTGGTTTGTGTCCATGTTGATTGCAGAGCTAAAGCCACCTACTCGGTTGCTATACATGCGACGAACAATAAGTCCGGGCTCGGTTTCTAGGATCTCTACTTGGTGCTCAATATCGCCATTGTCATACGCTTTTAGGTGGGTAGTTACAAATGCCGGCTCAATAGATACTGGCTTGCCGCCCTTCATGCCACCTTCTGACGGCTCAAGGCCAAACATAATACGCGGCCAGTGCCCGTGATAACCCATCATGGCGCGGGTTTGCACCTTCTCTTGGGTTTCTGGGCTGTTGATATTCTTTACGATATTCGCAATGTCAAAGCTGCGCTTAATGCCGTTGTATTTACGGCCACGCTCTTTAAGGTTGTAACGAATCAAAGGGGGCTGTTGGAATGACATACCGGTATACCTATTTATGTTCAATATAGGCTTATGGTATAGGATGGAAGCGCTCCGAGGTGGTTTAATTTCCGTGCAGAGCGCTTGTGCTGTCTATTGGAGTTGGTCTATTTTTCGCTGCAGTGCTTTGTTTTTTCTGGCTACCGGGCATTCTTTGCGATACTTGGATCTCTTTAGAAGCTCGTTAAAAATATGCTTGCCAACAATGTTTGTCTCTGCCCTGGTCTGATTGCCCTGGTAAAATCGCTTAATCATCAACGGAACTCTGCAGGCTTATTCAGGTAGCGAATGATTGTATCTAACTCACTGATACGCTGCTCGTAAAACTTGGCTAAGCCGCCTTTGCTGCTGATCGTATTGCGCTGTGCAATCCATTGGCGCTGATCTTTCTTAAAGAACTCTTGATCGTCTGCAAGCGTCATCAGTGACTTGTAGCGCTTAGCCATCTCAGCGTCTAGGTTAGCCATCTTATCGCTTGAGCAGATCATCTTCTCTACTTGCGTGCTGGCCTTGGTGCAATCAAAACTAGGCTTTGCGCTGACTTCAACCTTAGACATACTGGACTCCTGCTTAGTGGTTTTACCGGCCTTGACTGCCAGTAGGCTTGCAATGGTTTTGAACTGTTCGCGCTCGCTTTTAATCAGTCCACGAATGTGACGCAAGGTCATTACGTCGCCATGCGGTGAAGTGATTTCAATCAGGCCAGGCATGATGCTCATGGTCACTACGCCGCCGTATGGATTGATAACAATGGCCTCTGACTGCACAGGGCTTACGATGTTGACTTCCTCAATGGTGAACTCGATCAGGTTGTCACCTTGCACCAGGTAGACCATCTCACCCTCACGCTGAACATACATAGCGCCAGCGCTTGAATCATCAGTGTATACGCCTGATACCCACTTATCGAACACGACCTCCTCGGCCATGCTTAATGCCAGTACCGGACTGGAAGCAATCGCCATAACGATACCAGCAACAAAACCTTTAATGCTTTTCATAAGTCTTTACCTTGTTTTTCGGCTGCTTCAATTAGCAGTCCATTAATAATTTCAGTGGTGCTTGTCTTGCTGTCACCCTGAAGTAATTTTAATGCTTCGTTTGCCTCACACTTGAGCCTGATTTTATTCAGTACTCGACCACCCGACTCTAGCAGTCGATCATCGTGCAGCTTTACGCGCTCGGATGGTGTGAGTTTCTTTTTATCGTTCAACTGGTCTTCCTTTCAACTGGTTAGGCAACAACAATACACAGGGCACAAGGTTAACGCAAGTACTAATCTACATCGGCGAACATATCGTCTACCTCATCAGCAACCGAGTCGACAATGGTTTTCACGTCTGCGCCTGAGCCTTGGGTTGGTATGTATGCAAGGCTCTCTAGGAACAAGAAACACACAGCATCCCATAAGTCGGGTGATGCCATGCCCTCCCACTCGTTAGAATGCTTTGGCGGTACTCGCACACGGCCTTTATCGGTGAATGTTTTAGGTATACGGCTGGACTGAGCCAGCATCGTTTGTTTGTGGTCGTTTGTCAGCACAACCAATCGCCCATCCTTGACCGCTCGCGCCGCTTGGTGCATGGCCTGAGCGCGCAGATTCATATACCTGTCTTTGTTCTTATTCTGGAAGCATGGATTTCCCCAGTTGATACGGTGCACAACCTTGCCCATGTCCTCTAGGTCTTGGCACACGTTAACGCCCAGGCCGCCGGAGTCGATTGCGTAGGTCACGTTGTCGTAGTTGCCGCCCACATCAGCAGCAGCGCCAGCAATTCGGTTTGATCGTATTCCGTTGGTCATAACAGGTATACCGACAATTTCAACGCGCCTTGCATTGGGTCCACGATCACCATAGCCAATCACCCTTGCAGCAAGTATGGCTGACTTATCGCGCAAGCCTTCACCACTTGCCACGTCCCCAGGCACTACCCAGCCAAACGGCTCCCCCGGCTGAATGATCCGACCTCTACCGTACATTTTCATTGCATCAGGCAGGCTCATCATGTGCTTGCTTGAGTCTTGAGGGAATAGCCCCATCAAGCGCACACGGCGCTCATCGTCATCATAGCTTTCCCATAGGTCGATGAGTGCGGCATCATCGACTAATGGTGATTCTAGGCTGCTAAACGTTAGGTTGGCCCACATGCCGCCATTGGTGCGAGCCCATTCGTGGTGGGTACGCCAGAAAAAACCAGCGTTACGCGTAGGCTGGCTGGTTAGCAGCATGCGGTTGTGTTCTTCGGTTAACGCGCCTCGCAAGGTGGTTAGTACGTTATCTGACAAGGTTGAGGCCTCATCACCAATAATCATTAGCCATTTACCGTGCCGGCCAGCCATTTTGTTTGCAGTCTTATCGTTTGCGGTCTTTGATTCAACGAACCAAGTATCTTCAAAGCCCCTGATTCGCGCAGTGGCGTTTGCAAGTATCTCGATATGGCCGTGCAGCCACGAATACTCGCTGGTGCGGATCTTCTCAACGGCAAGGCCAATCTCCTTCCATAGAGTAGCTTTGAGCTGGTCCATGTCGTTTGCTGTTAGTAGTGTGATTGATTGTGGGTAGCAAAGCATATGCCAAAGCACGATGGCTGAAATTGCCGTGGTTTTACCGGTATTCCTTAGTACAGTAAAATCATGGCCTAAAAAACGCCTATCCCCGTCAAGCACAAAGCCGAAGTACTCGCCAACGCCAAGCGGCTCAACTCGCTTAATGCCAAAATGAAGATTGCGCGGCCCTGCAGGTTTGGCGATTCGCTTGCGTACCACCCTAACCGGAATACTATGGACGTTACGGCCTATAGTGACTCGCCAGTAAGTGCCAGTTACGCCGTTATTGGTGCATGTCTTGCGCACCATCTTTACAGTGGCATGGCAGCCAACAGATCTGGATAAGAACACAATCTGCTTTGCCAGTCGCTCGCTCTTTTGGACTATCTCATACCCTGAGCTGCCTTTGTCGGCATGCCCATCCGTATCTAGTAGACCGGCAAGCAAATCCATGCGGTCCTCAATGCTTGCGTACAGGTAGCTATCAGGTATGTGTTTATCACCAAGCACACCAGCAGCACGCAACCCATCCAGAAAGTAATTATTTCGCCAGCCAGCGCCTCTTACGCCCCACGTTTTAGCTAGTCCACAGTGAGCGACGAAAACCATCCTGCAGTCGATAGACTGGGAGTAGTCACGCCACTCCTGGATAACCTCTTCGTCCGGAGTGGTTATTCTTGTTGCGCCGGTATGCCCATCGCCAAGCCAAGTACCAAGAATGTACGATGGAACAGGCAGAACTTCGGCAGGCCTATCGAACGTAGTTACGCTCGACCTATAGGCGGTATGGCAGCGCTTATCATCATCGCTCCACTTCAGCCAATCACGAACAGACACCTGTATCTTATCGCCGGTCTTTCGCTTCCTGCCTCTAGTGTTCGTAGCCACCAAGCAAAGTATGTGCGATTCGTTAAATACGTGACTAGAGCCATCCGAGTAAGTAAACCGGTACATGGCCTCGCGCCCACGCTTGAGCTCAAGAACGTTGCGCACGCTATTACCATCAGGCCCCATGAGCTTATCGCCAACGTTGATACTCTCTACCGCAACTCCTTCGCCGCAAGATCGCATCATCATTGTTCCGAGCGCAAAGCAGCCGTGACCAGACGCTACCGATACGCGACTACGTGACGGTGCAACTTCCGCGTACAGCTCAAACTGCTGTGGTGTAGGGGTGACACCTAAAACCTCAATAGCGAACCTGTCCGGCGCTGGCGCATATCGCTCACAGAACGATAACCACCTTGGATCTTCGTGCAATGGAACTGCTTTGACCGCCATTAATCCATCTCGCTTATGTCAATCTCTTCGTATTCAACGTCGATAGCAGGTTCATCAATTGGATTATCGCCGTCCAGTGTTAAACCTAAGCGGCCACCTCGATCTTGAAGTGCTTCACGCTTGGCTTCTGCCTCCTTGAGCACCTTCTCATACATGCGGTCCATTGCATCCTGGTCGATGGTTGTAATAACTGGCTTCTCAACGACCTCGACGCGCTCCTTCCAAAGATTAGGCTGGCGGTTAATCAGCCAGAACTTAAGACTCTGTGTGTCCGGTGCGTAATGCTTGATAACTGGTACCCTATGAACCTGATCGCCCACCACTTTAATTTCTTCTGATTCGTGCGTGTAGCCCATGGCTCTCTGATAGAGACGACTGGCAACGTTAGCGTCGGCAAGCGCACGACCACCATCCAGCGCCCTAGCAAATTCTGGGTACTTGTTACGCCAATTATAAAGCGTTGTTCGATCAACCCCAATGCAATCTGCTAACTCCTGAACAGTGGCACCCAGCATGGTAAATCTTAGTGCAACAATGGCGTACTCAGGTCGGTATATGTTGGTACCCAGTTTGCCCAACAAAGAACGCAGGTCACCATAGGCAAAGTCATCCATACCAGGGTCTTTGGCCTCAGTGTGCGCGCTTGTGTGTTGAGTATTTTCAGTGTTCGCATGCCCTTTTTCTTCATTTCCCTCGCTAACATACTCATTCCCACTAAAATCATCTTCATGTTCACACCCGCTAACCCCAGCAACCTCAGTATCTACAGGCTTTGACTCTGCAATAACTTCAACGCTAACCGGTTCAGGCTCGCTAACTTTGTTTTTCTTGTTCTTTTTGTTAGCTCTCGGGTTTTTTGGGCCAATAGTGATAGGTTTAGGCTTCTTGCTAACCTCTTTTGGGTTAGCGCTAACCTTTTCGCTAACCTGTTTAATCACATCGCTAACTTTAGGGTTAGCAGGCTTAGCAGCCGGTGATTCCCAGCCTTCAGCCTTTGAGCGCTTGATAATTGCAGCGTCGCTAACCCCGTACTTAGCAGCAAGTGCGCGATAAGGCGTTAAGTTAGCGAGGCGATCTCTTTTGACCTCATCCCATTGCTCGCGGGTTAGCCTTGGCCTAGTAGGTTTAATACTCATCAGATAAACACCAAATCAAGTTGAGGGGTGCCGCCGGATGCGCGGTTTTCGTTTCTAAATCGTTTCATCTTCTGGTTGGCTGTTCGTGCAGCGGCTGCAGTGGCCTGTACTGATGCTAATGCCTTGTGACCACCTCGCATCTTATCCCACAGCTTAGAGTTGAGCTCTACCAGCCTAATCATGGCCTTCTCCGCTTGCTCGGCCTCTGTGCCTATGTGAGACACACTACCCTCAATGCACTTAACACGCTCAATCATGGATGACTGGACGATGATGTCTCTATGCCTGTAGCGGTTCCATTCCTCACGCATGTGCGTGGCCATCTCCCTGTAGATATGGTGACCTAGGTCGTCGCGCTCCATTGATTCGGTAACGCCCAGAAGGTAATCAAGTGATACATCGTAAACCTGTGCCGCTCGCTTCAGCACCCACATAGGTATCTGGCTGGAATGTTTGCCGGTTTCGATTTTGGATAGTTTTGTTGAATTTGAATAGCCGATGTTCTTTGCAGCGACAAGCTGGCTTAGCCCTACCATCTCACGTGCTTCCTTGAGCCGTGCGCCTACTTCCTTTGCAAGCTCAGCCTGGTCTTGCCTGCTTGGCGTATTGCTAATGCTTGTGCGCGTTTTTGTTGGCTCTGTCATGTATTAGGCTATCCCTTGTGTGCAGTCGGGTTTTCGTTAGGCTACTGAGTATAATACATGATGAGCAATTTTTCTTTAGATGATGGTTTTAGTTCGCTTCGGTGCTAATGATTATGGCCGCATCGATTCCCCAGACCTTTGTGATGCGAATATCCCAGACGCCTTCGTCCTCATCAAGAACGGCATCCATTAGCGCTTTGGCTAGATTATCAACATCGGGCTTTTGCTGGTGGGGCTTACCTAGCATCTCAGCCTTCTTCTTCTTCGACCAGGACTTAGCCATTGGCATTTGAAAGGTAACGTGCGCACCACTCTCGGGTACTTGGCAGTCTAGTGCTCTTACTTCATCGCAAAACGCCCTGTAACGCATCACAGCAGGTCTCTTATTCCAGCGATCAGATACAGTCTGCCTTGGTTTCGGAACTGGGGTTATATTGTAGATACGCATTTTGAGTCATCCCATCCTTTTCTCGCCCTGCTTGCTATTGTCCCGGCTTTAATTCCGGTAATTTCTGACCACTCAACAGCAGTAAGAGTTTTACCGTCATGAGTAATAGCTGTGCTCGTTCTTTTATTTCTCTGCTGTTGGGTTGCCGTTGCCCATCGGCAGTTTTCATGCTCATAATTACCATTGTTATCTATACGATCTATGCTGTGCGCGCCTGACGGCCTTGGCCCCATATCGCCAAAAAAGTTAGAGAAATCACCCCTCCATCTATCACAAACTTTTATGCCTCTCGCCCCGTGACTCTCGTATGATGGTGACTTAGGATTTTCGCAGCGATTAATCATAGATCTCCAAACAGAGTATTCTGGTGAATCCCTCATTCCGTGCGATGGTTTAAACCTTGATGATCCACCCATGCGCGATCTCGCTTCTTTTGTTAGTATTCGAGTCTTCCGAGTGTTCTCTATTGTTTTTCTAGCCACCTCTTTAGCCAAGCACCCGCAGCTTTTAGTTTCTCCAGAAACAACACGCGACCTCCTGACTCTCTTAACAGTCCCGCAGTCACACCTAACTACCGCAATTGTATGAGGACCTTTCTCCTCACTGACAATCGTTAAGAAGTTAAATTTCTCTCCAATCCTGCTTGTTCTTTTAGCTAACACCATAACTTACTCCGATCGCATACTTATGAACACAGCTTTTAGTATGCGAGTATATGATATACGCACGGTTTTGGCACGGGCAAAACTGGGTAAATTTTAACTGTCACTTTTCTTTGCTCCTGCCTTGTGGTTAATAATAACGGCCTTCACTTGCGCTTTGTCACCAGTGTACGCAATAGGGGTGCTTGAGCCTGGCGGTGTGACCATGTACATACCGGCATCTTCCATCTTGAAGAACGTTACGCCGTAACCACAGTCGGTTATCCAGCAGCCGTTAAGCTTACGGCCATCAGAGCCATTGCGTGCCTTTAGCTTTAGGGTCATGGCTCAAGCCACTCATCTAGGTCTTCACCAATCAATTCATAAACCTTTGCACACAAGATTAACTGGTGACCGTACTGCTTTTCAAACCTTGCTTTGTACGGGTGAACTGCGGTCATGCTTACCGGGCCGTAACCGTCTTGGTGGTGACCGGCGCATAGCGGAAGCACTAGCTTATGCGCGTTCTTTTTGGTTCTACCCGCAATGTGGTGAATGCTTACAATTGGGTTATGGTGACCATCAGCGGCACAAGCAATGCAACCGGTATCGGCTATGCGACTGTGCAGCGCCTTTTCTTTGGCTGTTACGTTGCGACCTTTCACTTGCTCTCACTCCCAATGCCCATCAACTAAAACCCAGTAGCTGGCTAACAGCATGCTCTGCTTCCTGCTCATCTTTGAATACGCCACTTAGCACAAACCTCCATAGCGTATTAAATACTGCCTTGTATAAACCATCGAACTCAGACTCATCCATGCGGGCGAACGATATGCTTGCGGGAATCTTGGTTATTCCTGAGGGCGATTGCTTTAGCTCGTAGAATCCTGACTCAATGATTGCCCAGCGTCTAAACGCTTCAAAGTCTTTTTCAACTGACTCAAACTTACCGGCTCGACTTTTCAGCAGGCTACGGGCGTACTCTCGTGCCGCCTCGACAATAACTTCACCGCCAGCAACTTTGCCCAAGTACTTAGCGAGCCCCTGTATTCCACGCATCTCTGATTCTGGTATCAGGCCGCCGGTAGGGTTCCAGTAGTCGTATGCCATATTCAGCAGGGCAAAAAACTGCCTGTGAAACTTAGGGTTTCTGACCTTCTTGAACTCGCAATGTATTACCGCGCCAGCTTTGAGTCCTGCTATCACTTCCATGTCATCGGCGGCCAGCGGAACGATTGTGTTCTGTATTTTCAGCAGGTTTAAACTAGCCATACCTAAGCCCTGATTGCCTTGAGTGCCTTACTCTAATTAACATCCGATTATAACCTAAAAACCCAGCAAACGCTTGTTATAACTGCGTTTTACTGGGTTTATTATCTTACCTTGAAGCCCTTTTTTGTTAAAGGAATTCGCGGCCTTGGCTAAACTTTACCGCTGCCCTGTGGCCTCCTGTGGCTTCGATGGCCGCGCTTTACCATCCCACAGCTTAAAACCACACGCTCATCCGCTCCGCGTTGAATGTAGGTGGCATCAGGGCTGTTACCGGTCACAATAAAACCCTCTCGCACCAATTGCTTTACAGTTTTCTTCATTGCTTGATACCTTTCATTATGTTTTTTATTGCGTCCATGTGCGCCTTGCCTTTTTCCTTGGCATCCGCTTGTGGAATTTTAGGAATCATCAGCTCAGGGGGCGCTGGCATCTCTCTCAGCTTGCCGCCGGTAGCGATAATCTCAACTGCCGCAAAGTAATTCACCTTGAACAGCCTGAATGTCTTCTCTTCTGGCTCACTGCTCAGCTCATAAAATCCAGTCTCGTATGCTGCATGGTAAACAACTGGCAAACATTTTGATCTATCAGCGGCTGGGTGCGATATAAACGCGGCCATCCTGTAGGCGCGCTCAACACTCGGAAGCCCTAGCTCTTCAGGATCTGGTGTGCACAGCGCTATAAACTCACCCACAGCAGGAATGAAAGGCTTGCCAACCTGTCTTTGCCTGCGCAATCCATACTCGATTCGCTCCCACGAATTGATACCAGCATCAGCAAACGCCTTGATCCAGTTGTCTTTTGCGAGGTCGTGGGTTTTCTGGTCCGGCCAAGCGCTACGCCATGCTGAGCATATTGCGCGCAGATGAGCAAAGAGCTTGTTGATTAATGGCTCCGTCGCATCCTTGAACTCTTGAGTGGTCTCCTGGGGCAAATACACTTTATTGAAGTCAATCTGGTTTATATCCAAATTCTTGATCTGCTTCATGACATCCATCCTCGTGATTCAAAGTCAATATCGGGCGCGCCAGCACTACCACCCTTGCCTGGAAACAATCCAGCCCAACCGTTAGTGATAGATGCAGCAATTACCGCAGCGGGATTACCTTCACCCTCAAGCATTTTTATCTGCTTCCTGATCGTCATTGGCGTGCAGGATATTTTGCGCTCTCTGCGATACCTGATCCATTCAGACCATTGCTCATCCGTTACGTTGGATGGCTTGATTGCTAGCGGGTTAAACTTGACTGGCTTGTCTTCTGTAGCCGGTAGGCTGCCATTTACTAGATTCAATCCTTGCTTAACATCAGTACTTACTAGGTTGGGTTTGTCCGTATACGGTTTGTCCGTATACGGTTTGTCCGTATGCGGCTTACCCGTACGCGGCTTACCCGTATGCGGCTTACCCGTATGCGGCGAATCAAAAACCATGTAGTTGTAGCTAGAGAACTTACCACCAGCCTTAACTGACTGCCCATCACGCTTGATATAGCCAGCGGCAATAAGCTCGTTGAGTATTGAGTAGACTCGGTCGCGAGCAGACTTATCCTTGGCGTCCTTTGTTTCGTTTATCAGGTTCTGAACACTCAGCGACCAATGATCTGGCTTGCCTAAAATAAATACTAAGAGACCTCTTGCCGCCCAGCCTAGGCTTTTGTCTTCGCTTATTCTTTTATCTAAGATGTAAAAATTACTATCTGGCTTGGGTGTCCTGATTATTGCCATTAAAACCTCTATTGAATATTGGAGGCTAGTGCGTACAATTAGCACCAGCAACTCTACTGTATTGTTGTGCTCAGCCTCGACAGCTAAGCAATTGGAGGCCAGCCTACCTGCGCGTTCGCTGGCTTTCTTTTGTCAAAAACTACAAACCCCCGCTTGACTCAAAGCCTTCGCAACCTCCCTGAATAAGGTCTTCATAAAAATGCTCAGTGGATGTAAAATAAATTATGCTGCCGAACTTCATATGCACAACGTATTCGTGAGACTCCATGCTATCGGCTGAGCTTTTAAGATTAGAACCTACAAAAAGAAAATCAGTCGGATCGATTAGTAGCATATCGAAGCCGCAGGAAACGCCATCTTTCAAAACATCCACGTTTCTTAATAAAATATTATTATTCACTCTTCATCTGCCTTTAATTTACCATTGGTTATTTTTTCAATTTGGTACTGGCGCAGCTTTGGTACAGCGCCAGCCTTTAGCCAAAGAGAAAGATTGGGCTGCTTAATACCCAAAGCCTTTGCCGCCTTTTCTTGGTTTCCAAAATACTCTATTACTTCTTGTGGTTTCATGCTGCCTCCAGTTGAGCCTTAACTATATGCGAGCTTATAAGTTTAGTCAATAAAAAAGGCCGGTTAAAGCCTTGTTTATTCAAAATCAAATAGATTGCTTTACCTTGTGCTTGGCGATGAGACCAGCAATCCACTCAACGCCCTTAGGTGTGAATAGAGCCTGATTGCGAGCCTTGCCAGTGGAATCTATCACTGTCTTGGTTGCAAGCCGCCCTGCGTCGATGTGCCGTGCGTAACCGGCTAGAGAACCACCTAGGCGGTAAACGATATTGTTATCCATCAGGAATGCTCTAAACTCACCTTCGCTTATGCTTAGAAGCTTGGCGGTCTCCCGGAAGCCCTTGTTACCTTCTGCTGCCACATACTTATCGACAAATGCCACCTTTGGCGCGGCAATCTCAAGCTGTTCAGCCTGGTCTGCAGCCAGGCGCAATGCTTCGGCCATTGTTGCTGGCAACTTAAAAGTGGCCACTTCATGGCTGGCACCTATCGAGTTAAGCTTATCCAAAACCTGCAGGCGAACTGCTTTTGAT
>QXGG01334023.1_pt1 | contig 15318 bp, 7 predicted proteins | sample 1982491 | NCBI WGS metagenome assembly QXGG01 (sample SAMN09924614, study PRJNA488089) | Wastewater metagenome, whole genome shotgun sequencing project. | isolation source: South African research farm wastewater | place: South Africa: Irene, Agricultural Research Council, Animal Production Institute... | reverse complement strand
GCGCTGACGCAAGAGCTCAAGCAAGTAATCGCGCGTCACGCGAACCGTCTCGGCAAAGACCTGCACGCCGATCAGCAAGAAGCCCTCGACATGATCTGCCACAAGATCGGCCGCATCGTGAACGGTGACCCGAACTACGTCGACAGCTGGGTCGACATCGCCGGCTACGCCAAGCTCGTGGCCGATCGCCTGGAAGGGATCGAACGATGATCAAGACTCTGACCGCAGAGGACCTTGCGCCTTTGCTTCACCGCACCGTCGAGACAATCAAGACCGACGCTCGTCGACGCCCCGAGACCCTGCCGCCCCGGCTGCGCATCCCCGGCAGCAACAAGCTGATGTGGCTCGAGTCGGACGTCATCGAGTGGATCAACAACTGCCGGGTGATCACCGTGAAAGGAGGACGCCGAACAAATTGAGACGACCGAGCAGATGAACCCAGCAACCCTCTTTCTCTGACCGGAGAAGAAAAACAATAGGAACAACCCATGGACCTCTATCAGCAATACATCCACATCTCCCGATACTCCCGTTGGCGCGACGACCTGGGTCGCCGCGAGACCTGGGAAGAAACCGTGCAACGCTACGTCGACTTCTTCGACAAGCGCACACAAGGCCAATTCAGCGACGTGCTCCAAGGCGAAGTGCGCCAGGCCATCGTGAACCTTGAGGTGATGCCTTCGATGCGCGCCCTCATGACTGCAGGCGAAGCGCTCGAGCGCGAGAACCTGGCCGGCTTCAACTGCAGCTACCTGGCCATCAACACCAAGCGCTCATTCTCCGAAGCGCTCTACATTCTCATGTGCGGCACCGGCGTCGGTTTCAGCTGCGAGAGGCAAGAGATCTCCAAGCTGCCCCAGGTGCCCGAGGATCTCAACAAGAGCGACGACGTCATCGTCGTGGCTGACAGCAAAGAGGGCTGGGCCAAAGCCTACAACCGGCTGCTCAACGCTCTGTGGGACGGCGACATCCCGACCATCGACTACTCGAAGGTTCGCCCGGCCGGTGCGCGCCTGAAGATCTTCGGCGGCCGCGCCAGCGGACCCGAGCCTCTCAAGCGCCTGTTCGACTTCACCGTCGAGGTGTTCAAGAAGGCCAAGGGTCGCAAGCTCAACAGCATCGAGGTGCACGACATCGTGTGCATGATCGGTGAGATCGTGGTCGTCGGCGGCGTGCGCCGCTCTGCCCTGATCAGCCTGTCCAATCTGTCGGACCAGCGCATGCGTGACGCGAAGTCTGGCCAGTGGTGGATGGACAACCCGCAGCGCGCTCTGGCCAACAACAGCGTGGCCTATACCGAGAAGCCCAGCGCTGAGATCTTCATGGAAGAGTGGCTGTCCCTGGTGAAGTCCAAGTCCGGCGAGCGCGGCATCTTCAACCGCGTTGCTGCTCAGAAGCAGGCCAACAAGTGGGGCCGCCGTCCGGCCGACAAGTCGTACGGCTGCAATCCGTGCAGCGAGATCATTCTGCAGGACAAGCAACTGTGCAACCTCTCCGAAGTGGTGGTCCGTGAAGACGACACCGAAGAGACGCTGCTGCGCAAGGTGCGCGTTGCCTCGATCCTGGGGACGCTCCAGGCCACGCTGACCAAGTTCAATTTCGTCAGCGAGAAGTGGTCTGCCAACACGGCCGACGAAGCGCTCCTGGGCGTGTCGCTGACCGGCATCATGGACAACGAGCTCACGGCGGGTGCCAAGGGTTACGACGTTCTGGCCGGCGTGCTCAACCGCTTGCGCGACCAGGCTCGTGAGACGAATGCCGAGTGGGCCGAAAAGCTGGGCATCAAGGTTAGTACGGCTATCACCTGCGTCAAACCGTCAGGCACGGTATCGCAACTGTGCAACACCGCAAGCGGCATCCATGCGCGCCACAACCGCAACTACATCCGCACCGTGCGCGTCGACAAGAAGGACCCGCTGTACCAGTTCATGCAGGCCAAGGGCTTCGTCGTTGAAGACGATGTGATGCGCCCGGCCAGCACGGCCGTCGTGAGCTTCGCGATCAGCAGCCCCGAGCACGCCATCACGCGTGACCAGGTCTCTGCAATCGAGGCCCTCGAACTGTGGCTGCTGTATCAGCGCGAGTGGTGCGAGCACAAGCCCAGCGTCACGATCACCGTGCGCGAAGAGGAGTGGATCGCGGTCGGCGCTTGGGTGTACGAGCACTTCGATGAAGTGTCCGGCATCTCGTTCTTGCCGCACTCGGACCACACCTACCAGCAGGCCCCCTATCAGGACATGACGGCTGAGGAATTTGCCAAGTGGCAAGCCGACCATCCTCTGCCGCAGATCGACTGGCGCGAGCTGGCCGAGTTTGAGAAGACCGACAACACCGTCGCGATGCAGACATTAGCCTGCGTCGCCGGGGCGTGTGAGCTTCCCGACAATGCCTGACGACCTGGACCTTGCACAGGAACGCGAGGCCATCGCCCGGGAGGATGCCATCCGGGCGGCGACTAAGCCAATCCCGCCCGGTACGCCGGGCGAATGCGAACTGTGCGGTGAGTGGAGCGGACGCCTGATCAACGGCGTCTGCGCTCCATGCCGCGATAGATGGAAGCTACCTTGATGGAACACGTAAAACTTCAATGGGCCACGCCCGACATTGACAAGCAGATCCTGTACATCGCCAGGCTCTCGAACCCCGACAAACAGGACAGCCCGAACACCGAGCTGCTGAACTTCCTGATGCGTGAGGGGCACGTCAGCCCGTTCCAGATGGCCAACGTCTGCCTGGAGATCAACGCGCCGCGCGACATCAGCCGGCAGATCATGCGCCACTGGACCATGTACATGCACGAGCTGGATGTGCAGGAGTTCAGCCAGCGCTACCAGGACGTTGGCAAGCTGTCGCACACCCACGCAGGCCTGCGCGAAGCGCGCATGCAGGACACGAAGAACCGCCAGAACAGCATCCCCACGGATGACCAGTATCTGCGCAACTGGTGGTTCGGTGTGCAGGATGAAATCCTGAACCTGGTCGAGGTTCGCTACAAGGAAGCTCTCGGCAAGGGGATCGCCAAAGAGCAGGCTCGCGTGATCTTGCCCGAGGGCCTCACGCCCAGCCGGTTCTACCTGAACGGCAACATGCGCAGCTGGATCTTCTACCTGCAGCAGCGCCTTCACGCGAGCACGCAGCTCGAGCACCGCATCCTCGCCGAAGAGATCTTGCCCACGCTGTGGCAGGTCGCGCCGGTGACGATGAACGCATTCTTCCCCAAGTGAAGAGCCCCTGCGTAAAGGTCTGCAGATTGGACCCAGTGCACAACCTTTGCGTCGGGTGTTTTCGCACGATCGATGAGATTGGGATGTGGACCGCGATGGACGGGCTCCAGCAGGCAAAGACCATCGCACTGTGCGAGGTCCGACGCACTGGCTACCGAATACAGCAATCAACGGAAAAGAGAAAGGATGGCAAATGAGCCAAGTACGAACAGCAGCGCAGGACCTGCAAGATGTCTGCCACGGACTGGCCCGGCAATCGGGCTGGTGGACCGATTTGAACACCGGCGAGCCGATGCACGGCTGGCCGCCCAGGCGCAACGTGGGTGAGCTTCTGTGCCTGGTGCACAGCGAGATCAGCGAAGCGATGGAGGGCCACCGCAAGGGGCTGCCAGACGACAAGCTGCCGCACCGCTCCATGCTCGAGGTCGAGCTCGCTGACGCGGTGATCCGCATCTTCGACATGGCCGGCGGCCTACGCCTGGATCTGCCGGGCGCAATCGCCGAGAAGCTGGCCTACAACGCCAGCCGCGCAGATCACAAGATTGAGAACCGTAAAGCCGAAGGCGGAAAGAAATTCTGAGATGAACTTTATTTGCCCACTCCCACCCATGAAGGTGTTCGTTCGAGCTGAGTACCTGTACGACTTCGAGCGCGGCCACGGTGACCTGGTTGAAGGCATCTGGTGCAGCGTCAAGTCGCATCGCGGCGAGGCCTTTCGCTTCGAGACCTACCTGCCCGAGTACGGCGCGCTCTACGACAAGCTGCCGATCCACGCATTCCTTTGGAAGCCCCTGGAGGGCGAGGACCTGCCACTGGACATGCTGCAGATCTGGGACGCGCTAAGCTACTACGTGACCGTCATCGAGAAGCCCCTGCTCTCGGGCTTGCGCGCCGAGTTCTTTGGCAAGGACAAGCAGCTGCACAAGGGCGAATACGTGTTCACGCTGGACGGCTGCAACCCGGACCCGCGCATCCCCGACTTCACCTTCGTGGAGACGGTCGACGAGCACAAGAGCTACAACCTGCTCAAGCTCGACTCGGGCCAGTTCGCGCTGCAGCCCAACAACCGCTGCCGCTTCTACGACCCGGCCTTCACGCCCCAGGACATGAAGTTCCCCGACTTCAAGGTGGCGACCGTGAAATGGACCGTGGAGAACAAAGCGAAGTGGCGCCTGGGTGACGTGAGCGGTTTCACCTACGACAACCGCACCGAGCCAGGCAAAGTGTTCGAAGTGCCGAGCGGCCTGGAGTACATGGGCCACCTGGACTCGTTGGCCATGCTGCCGATCAAGCGCAAACCCGGCCAGACCTGGACCGCAAAAGACCCCAGTGGGCGCATCGTGTGGTGGATCGACGAACAGTGGCAGGAGGTGGTCGCATGAAAAAGACCGACGCCATCTCTGCTAAGCGCGTTCGAGAGTTGTTCGACTACGAGCCGCACAGCGGGCACCTTCTGTGGCGCAAGCCGACCAACAAAAGATTTCGACCAGGTTCGATTGTCGGCAGTCCGACCAAAAACGGCTACTTGCGGACCAGCGTAGACGACGTTGACTGCTATGTGCATAGGCTTATCTGGCTACATCAAACCGGCGCTTGGCCAAAAGCGGACGTTGACCACGTAAACGGTGATCGGCGAGACAACCGATGGGAGAATTTGCGCGCAGCTACGCGGGCGCAGAACCAAGAGAACCAAGCCAAAGCCAAAGCACATAATCAGACCGGGCTGCTTGGTGCGCACAAACACCGCAAGCGGTTTGCTTCCGAAATCAAAATTGAGGGGGTGCGCGTTCGACTAGGCCTGTTCGACACAGCCGAAGCCGCCCATCAAGCGTACCTAGCTGCAAAAGCCAAAGGCCACGCATTCGCTAATCGAGCTTTTCTGCAAGAACAGAAGCGTCGGGGTGGTAGTACCGCTTGAGGGATTGGAGCGAACGATGGCCGGTGACGGCTGAGAGCTCCAGGACGTTGGAAAGTTTTTTGCTGAGGCGGGTCGCTGCTTCGTGCCGGGTGTCGTGGAATCGGAGATCTACGACCCCGGCTTTTTTACGCACCTCGCGGAAGTACAGGCCGAGCGATTCGGCCGTCACCGGAAAGATGTGCTCCGCCGGTTTGCGATCCCGGACCAGGACGGCGAACAGCTCGAGTGCTTTCTTGCTCAGGGGGACGGCGCGGGCGTCGCCGTTCTTGGTGTCGTGCAGCAAGACCTGGCGACCGTCGGCATCGAAGTCGCGCACGCGCAGCGCGCACAGCTCGCCCAGGCGCATGGCCGTTTCGATGGCCAGCAACACGGCCCAGCCCACGTACTCGCGGCCGACAGTTGGCTGCTTGGTCTGATCCCAGCCGGCGGCCTCGAGCACCTTGGCCAGGTCTGCCTCGGCCCAGCGTCGGTTGCGCGCTTTGCCGGCGGCCGGGCGCTTGACGATGTGCACAGGGTTTTCCCTTAAGGGAACACCCCACTCCTTGATGGCGTGGGTGAAGATGCCAGACAGGAGGTTCATCTCGCGATTGACCGATGCGCTGGAGACTTCCTTGAGCCTGGCGTCGCGCCAGTCGCGGATGTCGTCAGGCTGCAGCTGGTCCAGCCGGCGCTCGACAAAGTCGGCAGTGCGCAGCAGCCGCTCGATGCGGATCTGCTCCCACTTCTTGCCCTTGCGGTGTGGGCACACCTCTTCGCTGAAGCGCTCCATGAGCGAGCGCACGGTGGTCTTGAGGCCTTCGCCTGGTTCGCGGTACTTGCCCTGGTCGATCTCGTTCTCGATCGCACGGGCCCAGGCGTCTGCCTGCCGCTTGGTGGGGAAGATCTTGGACCGAGTCTTGTACCCGACTCGACGGACGACCGCGCGCCAGCGGTCGCCGTACGGATTCACTGCCGCCATTGCACAACTCCTGCACACGAGGAGCTGTCAGTATAGCATAATCAAGTACTTAGACGTACAAATCGGTGCTTCTTCTGGGCACCACCGTACACCCCCGTACGGCAGCAATCCTGATTGAAATCAGGTACATAGCAGTACAGCGGCGTACACAAAACTGCACACGCGTACGCCCGGTTTGCACAGCTTCTGCACAGCGCCACGGTCAAATATGATCGGCTTGTGGAGCTTCTTGTTTTGGCCCTGTGGGCCGCACTTCTTGCCGGCCTGGCCGTGCTCGGTCCTCGCGGCCGAGAGATGGCGCTGCTCGGGGCTTGGGGTCTGTTGACCCTGCCCCTGCTGGCATCACTCGGCCGTCTCCTTCTCGCGTAGCGCCCGCACTCGGTCATTGAGCCGCTTCATCCGGTTGGTGATCTGCGTCTCGATGATCTTGATCGACTCCTTCGAGGCGCCCCTCTCGAGCAGATCACGCCGGCGTTGGCGCAGCTTCTGAACATCCCGCTCGATCTGGTTCGCGAACGTCACCAAGCGCGCCTCAGGGTTTTCCCGTAGGTACTCCGTCGCGTTTTCGCGGTTCTTGCGCCGGCCCTGAATCTCGTTCTCGTGCTCGTTCAACCGCGTGATGTTCTCATAGAACCGGGTGGACTCCGCCGCCGAAGACTTGCTGTCGCCGTAGAACCGCCCTGCCAGGGGGATCTTGTAGGGTGGCAGCTCCTCGCCGGTCACCGAGCTGGTGACGGTCTGTTCGGCCTTCAGGATCTCGCGACCGACGCCGCCGGTCAGCTGGCCGATCAGGTAGTCGATCTGGTCAGGCGTGGGGCTGATCAGGCCAGGCTGGTACTTGGTGCCGCCACTGGCCAGGTTCAGGTAGTAGGACAGCTGCTTGCTGAACCAGCTGGCCGTCTCCTTGGCCCGGGTGTATCCGGGCGTCGGGTCAGTGCTGCTCATGTCTTTCTTGGCGATCGGCTTGCCGGTCCAGTCCCGATTTTCGGACAGCGCCACCAGCGGGTCAGCGATGGTCGGAGCGATCGTCTGCACGGACCAGCCGGCGTTGCCGATCGGGTTGAACATCTCCAGGAAGGCGCCGGTGATCTGGCCCACGCGCTTGGCCGGATCGCGGAATCCAGACAGCGCGTACTCGGTCATCACCCGGCTGGTGTTGGGGATGACGTTGTAGCCCAGAGGCATTGGCACCGTCAGGTACTTGCCGTCGGCCAGCGGGATGATGAAGTTGCGCTCGCGCACGAACTCGGGCGGCTCATCCTCATCGAACCCGGCAGCCGCCAGCATGACCGCCTGGAGCGTACCCAGCAGCAGACCACCGCCGACGATCTTCTTGCCGGCCGGGCCTGTTAGGGTTTGCCCTAAGCGGGTGGTGCCCTGCACGGCGGCGTTGAAGAACGCGTAGAGCGCGCCGGCTTGCGTGGCCACCTGGCCTTTGCGGTTGAAGTTGACCGTCAAGTTCTTGGCGATCGACGCGGCCTGCTGGTTGGAAAGGCCCTTGTCCTTGCCAGCCTTGTAGGCTGCCAGGCGCACGGCGTTTTCCATCGTCTCGTTGTAGTCGCTCAGCCAGTCGAAGACGGCGCGGCCGAACTGCTTGGCCTTCCCTTCGCTGATGCGCTTGAGCTCGCGCTCCAGGGCCTCGGCGCGCTCGGCGCTGCGGCTGAACTGGTCGCGGTAGCCGGTCTGGCCGCCCTCTTTTTGGAACTCTTCCCACAGCGTGGCCCAAGTGCCGGTCGGCTTAGCCTGACCTTTGCGCTCAGCACGCGTGTCGGCGTAGATGCCGCGCAGCGCCGGAATCGTGTTGGCCAGAACCTCCTTTTTACGGTCAGCGATCGGTGTGGTCGACAGCTGCAGCGTCGCGCCTTGCACGTCGCGCAAGAAGTTGATCACGCCAAAGATCGGGTTGTACTGCGTGTTGATGCTGGCAAAGTACCGGGTGATCTGTGCGGCGATGCCCATCACGCGGCCGAGCTGATCGGCGTCCAGGTTCTTCAGCGCCGAGACCATGCGCTGGCTGCGCTCGTCGTTGGCGTTGAAGAACACGTAGCGGTCTTGGCCATCGACACGCACGGCCAGCACGTTGGGGCTGGATCGCAACGCAGGGTTGATGCGCTGGCTCACCAGGCCTGTGCGCGGATCGATGTAGGTCTGCTTGGGTTCCTCGATCAGGTTCTGCGCATCAAGCGGGTTCAGGCCCATCTTGACCAGCTCTGCCTGCAGCGCCACCGGATCCTTGATGGCATCCGGGTTCACCGCCAGCCAGAAGTCGGTGTTGGGCTGGCTTGCGGCCAAGCCGTAGACAGCGGTGGCCACGCGGTTCTTTTGGGCTCGCACGATGGCGCGTTCGCGCTGCATAGCGATGTTGGCCAAGATGTCGACCACGTCGCGCTTGGAGCCCGTGGCACGCTTGCTGGCGCTGCCGCGTACGCTGTAGCCCTGGCCCGTGCCCATGCCGGCAAAGCTCGAGCTGAAGTCCAGGTCCTCGCGATTGAGCGGCACGTATTGGTTGTAAGCACCTTCCCAGGCGGCGATCGTGTCGGCCGACTCCAGGCCGTTGTCGACCAACATCTGGCGGGTACCAGCCGTGATTGCATCGACGCGCTTGGCCAGGGCCTCGTAATCGCGTTTCTGCTGCGGGCTCAGCCCTGCCAGGTACGCACGCGCATCAGCCGTGTCGATGCCCGAGCCGCCGTCAGGCATGTTTGGGTTGACCTTGGCGATCTGCTTGTTGCGCTCCTCGGCGTGCCGGTTGTGCAGGTACTCCTCGAAGTCGGCCATGACCACTTCGCGCATCTGCATTTCCTGCAACAGCGGGCGCAGCTCGTCGCCGAGGAACTCCTTGGTCTGCTTGGCTGTGCGTCCGTGGTAGAGCTCTTCCTGCAGATAGGGGTTCCACTTGTCGTCGATGCGACCGATGGCGTTCTTGACGGCTTCGACCACGCGCTTGGTGTCGACCATCTTGTCCTGCATGACGTAGATGAAGTCGTCGAACTTCGTGTCGGTCGGCGCCGTCCAGGTAGCCAGCACCTGCTGGCCGAAGATGTTGCGTCGGCGGCTGTAGCGCAGGTCGTCGCTGCGCTCGCTGAATTCGCCGGTGTTCTGCGTGGCGCTCTTGAGCTGGTTGGGCTTGAACGCGACGAACACGTCCGACGGCTCATCGATGTAGCCACTGTAGGCACCTGGGCCAGAGTCCACCACCTGGCGGATGATTGCGCCGTCGTTGTACCTGCGCGCTTCGCGCACCACGCTGTCGGTGTTCTGGTAGAAGTCGTCAGCCGGCTGCACTTCGCCACCGACTTGATCGGCCAAAGTCTCTGCGTCGTCTCGCTCGTTGAAATAGGCTCGCCCGTCGTCAGCGTACTGCACTTCCCCCTCGTCGTTGATCACCTGGTACTGGCCGCTGCGCGAGCCGTCCCAATTGGCGCCTTCAAAGTTTTCTTCGAGCGGGTCGCGAATGTTGAGGAACGAGGCGTAATAGCCGGCCTGATCACCTGCAGGCAGCGGCGCGCGAGAGAAGATTTGCACGATCTCCTCTTCGCTCTCGTACGTGTTGATCAAGTCGCCGTCGGGGCTGTAGACGTCGATGCCGTCGTCGCCGTTGTTTACGATCTCGTAGCCCAGCTCGGCTAGGTCATCGACCGATTGCGGCATGGGCAGCCCGACCTCCGAGCCGCGACGCGACATATAGGTGCGCGCCATGTCGAGGTTGGGCGTGGTGAAGATGCCCAGGTCACCACGGCCAGCGCCACCAGGTTCCTCGAACTCTGAGAAGCCGGCTTTGTTCGTGCCGTGATAGACGACCAGCGGCTCGCCGTTTCCGTCGACCACCTTGGACACAGCGCCCTCAGGCGCGGACCATACGCCGTTGCCGTCACGGCCGTTGGCGTACTGCTCCCAGTCGCCGAACCAGGATTTGAACGAAGGGGTGCGAACCTGGACCCACTGGCGCTCGGTCAGCTTCGAGGGCTGGCCGTTCGGGGCCTTGAGCCATTGGTCGGTGTCGCGGTAGCGCGCCTCGACCTCGGCGTATTCCGCCTGGGCTTGATCCAGGCGGGTGCGGCTTAGCCGCGCTTGGCCGCTTTGTTGGGCGTCGGCTGTGCTTGCTGGGCCCCAGCCATATCTTTCCGAGAAGTCTCGGTTGACGCCTTCGACGCGGGCACGTAGACCTGCGGCCCATTCCTGTAGACCGGATCGTCCGGCCCCGCCACCCTCAGCGGCGGCAGCTTCAATTTGTTCGGCATACTGTTCTCCGTTGGGCGCAGCCGCCCAGTCGTTGCTGATGTAGTCTCCAATGGAGCGGAAGGCAAAGCGGTCAGCCATACCTCCGCCAAAGTCGGATGATAGCGATGCTAACACACGTTCCATGCCTTTGTGAAACTGCTTGTTGTCGATCGCGAAATTCAGCGCTCGGAAACCCGCCTCGGTGTAGCCCGGCGCGATCTCCCAGGTGCCGAACTCGTCGTGCATGGCCTGGTACAGCGTGGCCATCTCGTCCTCGGTCAGCGCCCGATTGAAGACACCCTCGTAGCCGTTCTGGTTCTTGATCGCCCCGTCGTATGCGGGAACGTGCCAGACGACGGCTTCCTGGTTGAGCACGTAGCCCTTGATCGCCGAGTACAGGTTCAGCAGCTGACGCGCTTCGGCGGTCACGTTGCGCTTGTCGCCGGCGCCCTCGAGCGCCACACCCGTGAAGGTCTGAGCGCCGGCGCCGATGTCACCTTGCCAGGCCGAGAAGCCGACGATGGTGCGCCCGGCCGGCAGACCGATGCGCTGGGCGATGACGTCGCGGCCGTTGTCCAGCAGCACGCGCGAGACAGCTTCGAGGTACTCGAACTTCTGCTCGATCGGCGCGGTCAGCAGGCCCGGCAGCACGCCAGTTGTGGCGCCAGGGGTTGCCTCCCAGGACATCTGGGCGGTGCGTTGGCGGATCGCGTCGGAGAAGTCGAACTTCGACGCGGCCACGTCCTCGGCCTTCAGGCCGTACTCCATACCCATCTTGTGGGCCAGGCGGAAGTGGTCGTAGCGGCGATCAGGCTTGACGCGGTAGGCCATCTTGCCGTCTTTCTCGACCATCTCGCCGATGCCATTCTTGAGCTCGGCATCCTTGAGCGCACCACGGATCGGATCGATGCGGCCCTTCATGGCCGTCCAGATCGCGGCCTGCACCTGGTGCGCAGTCCATCCGAGCTCGTTGGCCAGGCGCTGTGTTTCGCGTTCGGCGAACTTGTATTTAGGCCCCTGGTCCAGGGCTTTCATGCCGTAGTCGAACGCCAGTGCCATCCACATGTCCATGGTGGCCACGCCCTGTTCGAGCTTGCTGGGGTCGATCTCGACCATCAGGTTCTGGTAGAACGAGTTGGTCTTGATACCGCTCCAGACCTTGTTCTGCCGCAGCAGCTCTTCGGCCTTGCGGTTGCCGTCGCTCAGACCGGCCTCGATCGGCAGCCCGGCCTTGAACTGGTAGTAGGCGCGCAGCGCCATCGAGGTGTTGGTTGGCACGGTCGCGTTGGGGCTGTAGATCGCGATGAGACCCACAATCTTCTCGGCCTCGGTGCGATCACCGCCGGCGAGCTCGAGGATTGCTTTCGAGCTGTTCTCGTACCAGTAGCGGCCAGGCTCGCCTTCCACGGCCAGCTGGCGCAGCTTCTTGCGCAAGACGGTGAGCTGCTGGGGCGAGTTGCCCACCCAGTCCGGCGCGCCGACGTAGCGGCCGGTGGCGCCTTCGCGCTTGTGGCCGATGTCGGATGCCGGCTTGCGAGTGCGAGCAAAGCGCGCCGTGCTGCCAATGCGCTCGAGCTCGGCGTTGGCGACCTCGGCCTGATCAGCCGGGATCTCCAGGTTGCCCATGCGCACCCGAGCGCCGGGAATGCGCGCCGGATCGATTGCGTTGAGCTCTCGGCCCAGCAGGCTCTTTTTTAGGGTTGTCGGCGCAGCTGCCTGGGGTGCGGGCGCGCTGGCGACCTGACCCAGGGCGCGCACAGGCACGGCCTTGTGCTTGGGGCCCAGCAGCACAGCGGCTGCTTGGTTGTTGCCGAACGGCGCGATGTAGCCGTCAAAGCCGGCGTTCAGAACGGCCGATTCAAAGGCGTTGCTGTCAGGCTGAGGCGGGATGATCCGGCTGGCCGGATCGTAGATGTTGTTGAGGCGAACCTCGTGGGCGTAGCCGCCGACACCAGACTCGGGCCGAATGCCAACCCCCTGATCCACGTAAAAGTAGACCCGCTGGCGCAGCCGGGGATCTGGGCTACTGTCGAGACGCGAGCGCTCTGCGCCACGCAGACCACGGCCATAGAAATCACCGCTCAGCGCTTGGCGCTGCCCGGTCGAGTAGTGGCGGCCGACGACGGAGACTGCGCCTTCACGGGCGGTTCCGTACTCGGGGGTTTCACCTGCCCCATCTCGACCAGTGACGCGTCCATCCGCTGCTGCAGTTTCTGGTACGCGCTCACCTGCTCGGGTGTCAGAGAATCTTGCATTACGTGCTCCGATGTTAGTTTCGCTTACATTGTCGCCCACGCCAACGTCGCCGGTCAAGCCGGCCTCCATTGCGATAGCGGGCTGGCGTTGCTGCTGAGCGTAGGCGACGACGGCCTCGCGCACGGCAGCCTTGACGGCGTTCAGGTCATTGACGAACTCGTCGGACTTGAAGCCGCCCTGCTTGACCACGCGCAGGAACGCATCGACGGCGCGGTTCAGCGCGGCGCCCAGGCGCGAGATGATGCCCGGGGCTTCTTGCGGGTTGAGCTGCTCGATCTCAGCAAACACCTCGGACCAGAAGGCACCTTCCTGAAAGCGGTTGCCCATCAGGTCGGCGGCCAGCTCTTCGATGTTGGCGTCCTCGCCGTAGTACTGCTGGAACTCCTGCATCTGCGCGTCGGTCATGTTGCGCCGGACCACGGCCTCGAGGGCCTGGTAGGCGACCGGGTTGTCGCGCTTCATGATGTGCAGCAGCTCGTGGCCGAACACAGCCAGGGGGCTGATCTGCGACTGGGCGTTGACGTAAATGTTGCGGTTGTCGTCGTCCAGCACGAAACCGTCGGCCTGCAGCGTGTCGGACTCGAACACCACCAGGCGCTTGCCAAAGATGCGAGCGATCTGCTGCAGCACTTTGCCCGGGTTGCCTAAACGGCCGGAGTCGACGACGCGGAACTCGTGATTGGTGTCGCCGTCGCGGATGGTGCCTGTCGCACCAGGGGCCGGCTGGCGAGTCGTGGAGAGCTTTGCGTTCGAGGTGATGACGCGCCCGGCGGTGGGCGCGCCCAAGCGCTCGGCCACACGGGTGCCCATCAGGCCGGTGTTTCCCTCATCGGTGAGGGAAACATCAGCAACGGCCGCAGGCGCAGGGTTGCGCAGCTGGCGCAGGCGCATGCGCTCTTCGGTGTTGAGCTGGAACGGCGCATTGGCTGCGCGCTGCAGGATGCTGAAGTCTTCGGGGCTGTAGCGAGCCTGCGCTTGGCGGATGGTGAGGTTCTGTTCGGCTGTGCGCTCGCGACCGGGTACCACCAGGGCCTGGATCACGTTGCCGGCGGCCGGCGGTTGAGCCGGCTGGCTCGTGGCCGCGATCTGCTCTTGCGTCTGACGCTCAGCCTGAGCGCGTTCCACGCGGGCGCGCTCGGTCTGCTCGGCCATGGACTCGACGTTGGCCTGCTCAAGGCTGGCCAGGCGCTGCGCCTCCCCGCCCACTTCACGCGGGCGCTGGTCCAGTGCGAGGCCGGTGGCCTGCGTCAGCTGCTGGTCAGGCGTGAGTGCCGGCGCCAGGCTCTCGTCGATGCGATCGTACGGGCGGCCTAGACCGGCTTCCTGGAAGATCCGGGCTTCGGCTGGGCTGGCCACGCCGCCGCGCTCTTCGACGTTGCGCAGGGCGCGGTCGATGACGACCTGGCGCGGTATGTCTTCGGCGCGACGCTGCTCAATCTTGCCGGCCAGTGCGGCCGACTCAATCCGACCTTGCGCTTGCTCGGCAGTGTTGGTGGGTTGTTGGGTCTGCAGATCCAGGCTGGGGAGCTGCTGACGTGCGATCGCAAAGGCGCCCTGCTGACGCGGATGCGGCACGATGGCCAGGTCGATGGTGCTGAGGCCTTCGCTCGCCATCATGTCGCGCATGACGGTCAGGCGGTTGCGAGCCTCGCGCTCGCTCATCGGCGTCAGGTCGACAAAGTTGGCGGCCGTGCGCTCGGTCGGCTGCGGCAGCGCAACTTGCGCCTGCTCCAGTGCCATGCGCCGATCGAACTCGGTGCCAGCCTGCGCAGCCTGCGCCAGCAGATCAGCTTGGCGGTCCACCATAGCCCGCTGTTCGGGCATGGTCATACGAGTGGGCTCGGCCTGCACAGCAGGCATCGCGGCTCGCTGTTGCAGGTACGCGTCGACGGATGCCGTCAGCTCGTCGACCGAACCAGCGAGCTCGTTTGCTGCGGCGATGGCCGTGGCTGCATCGGGCGCCTGCTGCAGCGCTTGTTCTGCAGCGCCTTGGCGTTGACGCGACTGAGGGTTATCCAGCGCGCCGACAACCACGCCGGGACCAAGGCCCAGCACGGCGCCGAGGGTCGCCGAAGCGCCCACGCCCTTCATCGGATCGATGCGCGGATCGTACTCAGACGCAGCAGCCTGGCCGGTGTAGGTGGCCAGACCTTCTTCGAAACCTTCAGGGATGGCTTCAGCCAGGCCTGTTTTTGTGGCTCGGCTGATCAGGCCACCGCTGAAACCTTTGCCACCGGCGAGGAATCGCTCGACACCGATTGCGCCAGCAGCGCCACCGACAATCGCCGGCAGCACCGAGGCTTTGCGCGCAGCAGATACGGCAGCCTCTTCTTTGATCTCAGCAAGCGAGCGGCCTTTCTCGACCTCGGCGCGGATGAAATCGTTCTGCAGCAGGATCTCGTCGGGCGTGGCCATGACCAGGTCGTAGGCCTCACCGCCGGCGTCACCACCGCCCATCGCCGCGCCGGTGGCAACACCAGCAGCAGTGCCCGCAGCGACCGTGCCGCGAGCGCCAAGGCCCGCAATACCAGCTGCGCCGCGTGCGCCTTTGATGGCCAGGCCCGGGCCGGCGAACGAGCCGATCGCCTGGCCAGCGGCCTGCAGCGGGTTCTCGAGCACATAGCGGCCGGCAGCCAGGGCTTCTTCGCCCAGGCCTTCAGCTTCGGCGACCTCTCGCTGGAACTTTTCGCGGCCTGCCTTGACGATGTTGCTTTGACGCTCTTCGCCCATCTTGACGATCT
>QXGG01018704.1_pt1 | contig 15364 bp, 13 predicted proteins | sample 1982491 | NCBI WGS metagenome assembly QXGG01 (sample SAMN09924614, study PRJNA488089) | Wastewater metagenome, whole genome shotgun sequencing project. | isolation source: South African research farm wastewater | place: South Africa: Irene, Agricultural Research Council, Animal Production... | reverse complement strand
TTTTTCTTTTGCGGCATAATCGAGCTGCCGGTGCAAAAACGGTCTGGCAGATCAATAAACTGAAACTGCGCCGAGGTCCACAACACCAACTCTTCGGAAAAGCGCGAGAGGTGCATCATAGCGATACTGGCTGCGGCACAAAACTCAATAGCAAAGTCACGATCCGACACGCCATCCAGCGAGTTACCCGAAATGGCTTCAAAGCCTAACAATTCACAGGTCAAAGCGCGGTCAATCGGGTAAGTGGTGCCTGCTAATGCAGCGCTACCGAGCGGCATGCGGTTGGTGCGTTTGCGGCAATCCACCAGGCGCTCATAGTCACGCGAGAGCATTTCAAACCACGCCAGCATATGGTGACCAAAAGTCACTGGCTGTGCGGTTTGTAGATGGGTAAAGCCCGGCATAATAGTATCAGCATAGCTGTCAGCCAAACCCAGCAAACCTTCTTGCAAACGGGTCAGCTCAGACAGAATCAAGTCGGTTTCATCGCGCAACCACAAACGAATATCAGTGGCCACTTGGTCATTACGGCTGCGACCGGTGTGCAGCTTTTTGCCAACAATACCGACTTGCTCAGTTAAGCGCGCTTCGATATTCATGTGCACGTCTTCAAGCTCCGTGCTCCAGACAAACTGACCCGCTTCGATTTCTTTCTCAATCGCCTGCAAGCCCGCAATCACAGTGTCGCGTTCGTCGTTGGTTAATACGCCGACTTTAGCCAACATCGTCGCGTGGGCAATTGAACCCATGATGTCATGGCGATATAAACGCTGGTCAAAATCCACTGACGCGGTAAAACGCGCGACAAATGCATCCACTGGCTCGCTAAAACGACCGCCCCACGACTGATTAGTTTTTTCGTTGCTCATTCAATCTGCCCAGCTCAACAATAAAAGATGGCCACATAATAACAGGATGGCAGCTGCTTATGCCGCCCCCTGTTGAATTATGTCCGCCTTATTGATGTACGCCATGCTGCTTAAGCCAACTTAAGAGTTGCCCTAAAGGTAAAGCGCCACTCTTGCGGTCAATCTCTTTGCCGTTACGAAACAAAATCAAACTTGGAATTGAGCGCACGCCCAACTCACCCGATAAAGCCGGATGCGCTTCGCTATCGAGCTTGCCAAAGCGACACTGCGTACTCAGCTGACTGGCGGCTTCGCTAAAGGTCGGCGCAAATTGGCGGCACGGACCGCACCAACTGGCCCACACATCCACCAGCAAGGGCACATCACCTTTACTGTGCTGGCGAAAGTTCGCTGCAGTTAAATCAAATGCGCTGTCGATAAATACTGATTTTTTACAGGTACCACACTGCGGTTGTGCAGCACGTTTTGCTTGGGGAATGCGGTTCAAGGTCGCGCAATGTGCGCAAGGAACTATGATTGAATCAGTCATTTTGATGCCCTCTTGCATTGACAGAATATAACTCTTTACTAAATCACTAACTGTATAGGCTAGCGCTAGCCTCAAGCATTTGCCAGTTGCTCTGTCCTGGTCTACAACTTAATCAACTCATGGATGAGTTATACGCAGCACGGAGGCTGCCTGTTATGAAGTACCAACGCGCCTTTACCTTAGTCGAAATGTTTATTGTGCTGGCGATACTGGCTATTGTGGCACAAATGGCTGTTCCAGCTTTGCAGGATTTTTTAGAACGCAATCAACAACAAGCCTTGTATCACCAAGTGGCTCGCGCAGTAAACCAAGCACGCGCACATGCTGTCACCCATCGCGTACAGGTTGAGTTGTGTGGCAGTCGTGACGGTATCAACTGCCACAGTGATTGGTCACACGGCTGGCTGGTGCGCGAGGTGAATCAAAACCAAGCCGTAGCCGTGACACAACTCAAGTCTGATCGGCGTCGCTTGCACTGGCATGGTTTTCAGGCAAAGATTCAATTTCACAGCAATGGCATCAGTCCTACAGGCAATGGCCGCTTTTACAGCTGTTATAAACAAGCCATCAGCTGGCAACTGATATTAAATCGCCAAGGCCGTTTACGCAGCGCCAGCGCTAGCGAAAACAACGCCGAGGCAGCGCGCTGCAGTTGATCGGCAACTGGCTCACACTTTATGGCTTTAACCCATAACATGACTTGCCGTAAACCAGCGTACAGGTAACACTGCAGCTATGACCCAAACACATACGCACACTAAAACCACTGACGACTTTTTCGTCCCTGAACTCTGCCAAGCTGAAGCCTTGTTGGGGCTGATCTTATTGGCTGAACTCTTGGTCTTGGTTTTAGTGCTGGCTGAGCCGATACAAGGCGGTTTTGACTGGATGCGCTTGGCGCTGACATCCTTATTTGTGCAGTGGATTGTTTTATTGTCAGCGGCAGGGCTGTGTCAGGCACGACCGTACTTGTCCAGATTATCAGCCGGTGCGGCCATCTTGATCATTTGCAGTTTGGTCTTAAGCTTAACGCTGCTGTGCACGGCTGTTGCTGAACATTTTTATACCGCTGATAACCTCTCTCATGAAGCGCGTGTGCATCTGTACCTGCGCCACGCGCTGATCTGTTTAATCATGTGTGCTTTATTGCTGCGCTACTATTATCTGCAAGGCCAATGGCGTTTGCAGCAGCAAGCAGAATTACAGGCGCGCTTACAAGCGTTACAAGCCCGTATTCATCCGCACTTTTTGTTTAACAGCTTAAACAGTATCGCCAGCTTAATTGGCTCCAATCCCGGCAAAGCTGAAGATGCGGTATTGGACTTATCCGACTTATTTCGCGCCAGTCTCGCTAAACCCAATTCACTGTCAAGCTGGGCCGATGAACTGGCTTTAGCTAAACAGTACTTATCCATTGAACAATATCGCTTGGGGCAGCGTCTACATCTGGTCTGGCAGGTGGATGGAGTACCCAGTGACGTGCCTATGCCACACTTAACCTTGCAGCCCTTATTAGAAAACGCGGTTATTTATGGTATTCAGCCCAGTATTCAAGGCGGCACCATTGAGATTGTAGCCAGCTATATACAAGGTGTGTTAAAGCTACAGGTGAGCAATCCGTTTATGCCCAGCGAGAGTAAAAGCAATCCGCGCGGCACACGTTTAGCGCTCAATAATATTGAGGCTCGCCTTAAGGTTTTGTTTGGCTCAACGGCGCGCTTATCCATCCAACAACAGCTGGACCGCTACACAACCAGTCTGAGCTATCCCTGCTCTAGACCCTCAACTGAGGCGCAGATACAAGATGAAAATCTTAATCGCTGATGATGAGCCCTTAGCTCGCGAACGCTTAACTCGACTGCTTAAGCAGCTTCCCCATTATCAAGTACTGCAACCCAGCGCTGAAAATGGCCATGAAGCGCTGGCATTAGTCGAGCGTTTCAAGCCTGATATTGTATTACTCGATATCGGTATGCCCGGCCTTGATGGCTTACAAGTTGCTGCCCAACTCTGCGAGTTAAGCGATGCGCCAGCTGTGATTTTTTGCACGGCGCACGAAGATTATGCTCTGCAAGCCTTTGACGTCAGCGCGGTCGGTTACTTGGTTAAACCTATACGTATAGAACAACTGCAGGCCGCTTTAGATAAAGCGCAGCGCCTCAACCGCATGCAACTGGCCGCCTTATCCCGCGCGCCCGCCGCCATTGATCAAGCGCGTACACACTTGAGCGCACGCAGCCATAAGGGTATCGAGTTGATCCCGATCGAGGACGTGATTCACTGCGTGGCTGACAACAAATACGTCACCGTACGCCACAGCCAAGGCGAAACATTACTGGATGAGTCTCTGAAATCACTGGAAGATGAATTCGCCGCACGTTTGGTACGTATCCACCGCAACGCCCTGGTCAGTCGCCAACATATCGAACGCTTACAACGCTCTAGCGCCGGTCATTATGATCTGTATTTACGCGGTGTAACTGAGCCGTTGATCGTCAGCCGCCGACATGTCAGTGCCGTGCGTAAGCTGATGGATACGCTCTAACACGGCATAAAAACTTGCACCTGCGCATGAGGCAAGCAGGCGCTGTGCCTGTTATCATCCATCTTATATACATTGATAATTTTGGATTCTAACTATGTCTTTGAGTGCCGAACCTATAACAGAACTGCGCATTGCGACCCGTAAAAGCGCCCTCGCCCTGTGGCAAGCTGAGTTTGTAAAAGCTGAACTGGAAGCAGCACACCCGCATCTGACCGTCACTTTAGTACCGATGGTCAGTCGTGGTGATCAATTACTGGATTCACCTTTAGCTAAAATTGGTGGCAAAGGCTTATTTGTTAAAGAATTAGAAGCCGCATTATTATCTAAAGAAGCTGATATTGCTGTGCACTCGATGAAAGATGTGCCCATGCAATTTCCTGAAGGCTTAGGTTTGTATTGCATTTGTGAGCGCGAAGACCCGCGCGATGCTTTCGTCTCGAATAAGTACGCCAACTTAGCTGATCTGCCACTGGGCAGTATCGTCGGCACGTCCAGCTTACGTCGCCAAGCACAAATCCTTGCGCAGCGCCCTGACTTGGTGGTGAATTTTTTACGCGGCAACGTCAATACCCGCTTAGCCAAGCTGGACGCCGGTGAATACGATGCCATTATTTTAGCCGCTGCCGGTTTATTACGCTTAGGTTTTGCTGATCGTATTCGCAGCAGTCTGGATGTCAGCAGCAACCTGCCCTCTGGTGGGCAAGGCGCCGTAGGTATCGAATGCCGCAGCGATGACGCCGCCATTCATGCATTACTCAAACCTTTGCACCATGCCGACACAGCCTACCGCGTCACAGCAGAACGCGCACTCAACACCCACCTCAACGGTGGCTGCCAAGTACCGATTGCCTGCTACGCTGTATTAGAAGGTGAACAATTATGGCTGCGTGGTTTTGTCGGTCAACCTGACGCCTCAGTACTGCTTTACGCCGAACAGCGCGCACACAAAGACGACGCGCAAGCGCTCGGTGTTGCCGTGGCTGAGGACCTACTCGCGCAAGGCGCCGGTGAAATCCTCGCGGTCCTGTACGCCCAAGAGACGCCAGTAACGTGAAACAGTGGCGCGTACTTATTACTCGGCCAACCGCTGACAGCGAAACGTTAGCTGCACTGTTGGCTGAGCAACAGATTCACAGTTGCAGCTTACCCCTACTGGAGATTCAGCCTTGGGATGAAACTCCCGCGCAGCGCTCGCTGATTCTTAATCTTGAGCAGTATTGCGCAGTGATTGTGGTCAGCAAACCCGCCGCCTTATTGGCGATTGAGCGCGTCGATCGTTATTGGCCCCAGCCCTTAGCTGAGCAGCAGTGGTTTAGCGTAGGTGCCGGCACGGGGCATATTCTGGCGAATTATGGTTTCCCCACCAGTTGGCCGGAAGATGGCGATGACAGTGAAGCGCTTTTGGCGCTGCCCAAATTCATCGACAGCATCAGCCAAGCAGATGCGCGTGTGTTAATTATGCGTGCTGATGTGGGTCGGGATTTTTTAGCCGAACAATTACAGCAGCGCGGTGTACAGGTCGACTTTTTACCGCTGTATAGCCGTCATTTACCGGTTTATCCTAGCGGTACATTAATACAGCGCATCAACGACGAACAACTCAATGGCCTTGTGGTGAGTAGCGAACAAGGCTTGCGTCACTTAATTGAACTCGCTGGAGACGCGTGGCCACAACTCGCTTCTTTAGCCTTATTGGTACCCAGTCCACGCGTTGCACAGATTGCACAGGAACTGGGCGCTCAACATATTATTGATTGTCGAGGCGCGAGCAATCAGGCTGTACTCAATGCCTTGCGCACGCATGCCGCACCCACAGCATAAGGATTTACTCATGACCCAATCTTCCGACAAGCCTGACGCTAAAACCACCAACACTTCTACAGCATCCAGCACAGCAGTAGAACAGCCTGATGATAGCAACAAGAAAAACACAGCCACACCTGAGCCCAAAAAAACCACAGCGGTCGCTGATAAAAAGTCATCGTCCGCAAAAGGCTTAGCCCTATTGGCATTACTGTTTGGTTTAGGCGGCCTCGGTGCGGGTGGTTGGAGTGTGATGCAACTGCAAACAACAGATGACTCGTCCGGACAACAGCAGCAACAACTGGCAGCGTTAATTGCGCAAAACACTGAGTTAAGCGCACGCGAACAAAAACTCAGCGCCCAGATTGCCCAAATGCCTTCAGCTGCACAACTGCAACAAGGACGCGAACTGTTAGCCAGCGTGCAGGCTGAGCAGCAACTGCTGTCACAGCGTTTAGAAACTATTTTAGGTGCCAGCCGCCAAGATTGGCGTTTAGCTGAATCTGAGCATTTATTGCGCATGGCCAGCCTGCGTTTAAGCGCCCTGCACGATACGCAAAGCGCGCGCTTCTTATTAGAAGCAGCTGATCATATTTTAATGGAACAAAATGACCCTGCCGCCTTTGCTGCACGCGAACAATTAGCCCGCAGTATCACCGCATTGAAAAGCAGCAGTACCTTAGACCGCACCGGTTTATTTGTACGCTTAGGTGCTTTACATCAGCAAGCCAGTCAACTCACGCACCTTGCCCCTGAGTTTACCCAAGGCGCTGGCCAGCAAGCTGAAGTGGCACAAGGTGACGGCCCTGGGCGTTGGGCACAATGGTGGGAGCAGATTTCCAGCTACGTGCGCATCGACTTTAACGCCAGCGAGCAAGTACAACCCTTACTCGCCGGGCAAAGCCTCACGCAAGTACGTTTAGCGCTGGGTTTAGCTTTAGAGCAAGCGCAATGGGCGGCGCTCAATGGTGCCACTGAAGTCTATCAACAAGCCTTGCAGCAAGCCTTGGCTATTATCGATGCGCACTTCAGCAGCAAAGACCCCAGCGTGAATAATCTCAGAACACAAATCAGTGAATTGCACGAGCAGAAAGTCAGCCAAGAACTGCCTGATCTGAACGCGGCATTAATCACCCTGAAAGCCTATATTGACACCCGCTCAGCGCCGCAAGAATCAGACGCAGAGGAGTCAAATTAATTATGAAACGCACCTATCTGATTTTATTAGCGGTGGTGGCCTGCGCAGCGGCGTTAGGCATGTTTATCGCTGAACACACCGGCTACGTCCTTATTTCCTGGAAATCTTTCCGCTATGAATCCAGCCTCTGGATGTTTCTTGCGGTATTGGCCACGGTATTAGCGCTGCTCTACGGTTTGCGTACGCTGATTAAAATGACCTTGGTTTCTACCGGACTGATTAACCCTTGGTCCAACCGCAACCAAAGCCGACGCTTACGTTTAGCGGCCGAGCAAGGTATTTTAGATCTGGCGCAAGGTAACTGGAAAGATGCATTACGCCATCTGCGCCGCGCCTCGGAAGGCGAAGCCAAACCTTTGGTGTACTTATTAGGTGCTGCTAATGCCGCCGAAAAACTTGGCTACAGCGATGAAGCCGATGCTCTGCTGGAACAAGCCTTAATCAAGCAGCCCAGTGCGGAAGTGGCCATTGCACTGGCACATGCGGATTTACAGTTGCAACGTGCTGATGATAGCGGTGCGCTAGAAACCCTGCAGGCCATGCATGAGTTGCACCCACAGCATCCTGAAGTGCTGCTACGCTTACAAGCCCTACTGCGTCAGCGTCAAGACTGGTCAGCACTGATTGGTTTATTGCCAGCCCTGCGCAAGTGCAAACGCCTCAATAGCGCGCAACTGCAAAAAATCGAATACCAAGCATGGTCAGGACGCTTAGCCGCAGCGTGCAATCTGCAACAAAGTCCTGCGCAAGCACTCAAATCATTGGATACAGCATGGCAAGGCTTGTCCGGCACATTGAAAAGTGATCACAATTTGGTCGCGGCTTACGCTAAAGAGTTACTGCGCCTTAATGCTCACGAGCAAGCAGAATCTTTACTGCGCCACGCCCTGAAAAACGACTTACACGATGGCTTATTGGATTTATACGGCCAAACTCAAGCCAAGGATTTGACCCGTCAACTGCAGGCCGCCGAAGGCTGGCTTAAACAAGCACCCCATAATGCTGTTTTATTGCGTGCGCTGGGTCGTCTCAGCTTGCGCAATCAATTGTGGGGTAAAGCGCGTGACTATTTTGAAAGCAGCTTACGTGAGCATCGCCAAGCTCATACCTGTGCAGAACTCGCACGTTTATTGAGCCATTTAGGTGATACCCAGCGCAGCAATCAATTATTTGCCGAAAGTTTCCAATTACTTGAGCAATCACTGCCGGTTCTACCGCTACCTGCGCCGGCTAAAAAGCAGTCCTAACTTTGACTGATCCCTACAGCAGCGTCTTAACCTACTGGGTTATGGCGCTGTAATGGGGATGCTGAATAAAAAATGATTCGCCACACATCTCTGTATTAACGGACAATAGCGCATTGACGTACACCTTGGAGTTTTCATGCAGTTACCTTCCACTCGCCTTTTATTCGCTTTAGCATTTTTAGGCTCTGCGGCGCTGATCGCAATTGCTTTATATTTAGAGCATGTCACGGGTTTAGAACCCTGTCCGCTCTGTCACGTACAACGTTTTGCCGTGGCCCTGTTTGGCCTGCTGTGTTTATTGGCTGCACTGCACAATCCAAAACAATTAGGTCAACGGGTCTATGCAGGCTTTGCTGCTGTGGCGGCGTTACTGGGTATCGCCACCGCGGGTCGGCAGATTTGGTTGCAAGGCTTGCCTGAAGATCAACTGCCTTCGTGCTTACCACCGCTGGAGTTTATGCTTGAGGCATTTCCACTGCAGGATATTATTAGCAAAGTACTGCACGGTACGGCTGATTGCGCGGAAGTGACTTGGAGCTTATTTGGCTTTAATTTAGCTGAGTTAAGCCTGTTGGGCTTTATTATGATGCTGATTTTTTCATTGCTGATATTGCTGCGCAAAGCGACTGTGTAACGCGCCACTGAGCTGCATGTCAGCTCTAAACCTATACACAGGTGCATGCCGAACTCAAATCATGAGCGTTCGACATGCACCTGAGCAACTTACTCTTTCAAGGGCACCAAGCGTGGTGCAATCATATTTTCTGGACGTAAAATATCTGCGAGCAGCGCGTCATCCAGCAGCTGTTCTTCACGTACCAACTCGAGAACTCCACGACCACTTTCCAAGGCCAACTTAGCAATTCGCGTAGCATTGTCGTAACCAATATAAGGGTTAAGTGCGGTAATCAAACCAATCGAGTGCTCCATCAAGGTCCGGCAACGCTCTTCATTCGCGGTAATACCCACCACGCAATGTTCACGCAGCATATCCATCGAGCGGCGCAACAAGCGAATCGAGTCAAACATTTTCCATGCAATCAGCGGCTCCATCACGTTGAGCTGCAACTGCCCTGCCTCTGCCGCCAACGTCAGTGATAAATCATTACCAATCACCTCATAAGCCACTTGGCTGACAGCTTCTGGGATCACTGGATTGACTTTACCCGGCATAATCGAACTACCGGGTTGACGCGCGGGCAAGTTGATTTCATTGATACCCGTACGCGGCCCACTGGATAACAAGCGCAAGTCATTACAGATCTTCGACAGCTTAACTGCGGTACGCTTGAGCATGCCTGAGAATAAAACAAAGGAGCCCATATCCGAGGTCGCTTCAATCAAGTCGGGTGCTGCTTTAATCGGATAGCCACAAATCTCAGCTAAACGCTCCACCGCAATATTTTGATAGCGCGGATCAGCGTTGATTCCCGTACCAATCGCCGTACCACCCAAGTTTACTGGCGCAAACAAGTCGCTGGCTAAACTTTTAAGGCGGTTTAAGTCTTGATTTAAATTCGCCGCAAAGGCTTTAAATTCTTGTCCTAAAGTCATGGGCACAGCATCTTGCAATTGCGTGCGGCCCATTTTCAATACGTGGGCAAACTCATCGCCTTTGTCAGCAAAAGCGGCAATTAAACGCTCCAAGCTGATCAATAAGTCATTGTGACCCAATAACAGCCCCACACGAATCGCCGTAGGGTAAGCATCATTGGTCGACTGCGCCATATTCACATCATTGTTGGGGTGTAAAAAGTTGTACTCACCTTTCTCTTTACCCATGGACTCCAGCGCTAAGTTGGCAATCACTTCATTGGCATTCATATTGGTTGAAGTGCCAGCGCCGCCTTGGATCATATCGACAATAAACTGATCGTGGTGTTTGCACTCAATCAACTGAGTGCAGGCGTTCGAAATAGCGCTGTGCTTTTTATCATCCAAATAGCCTAACTGATGATTAGCATCAGCCGCGGCTTGCTTAACCATCGCCAGAGCTCTAACAAAGTTAGGGTAATGCGATAAAGGCACACCACTGAGATGAAAGTTATGCATCGCACGCAGCGTTTGAATACCGTAATAGGCATCTTTGGGCACCGGCAAAGAACCCAGTAAATCATGTTCAGAACGAAATGCTGTTGCGGTCATAACTCAAAGCCCTCTGTTGAGCAAAAATAAAAACAAGCGAATGTTAAGCCTTAGCGCACGCTAAAGCGAATGCTGTAGCTGCGCTGACGGCGGAATAACGCTGCATCAATTAATGTGGATAACTCTGTGCACAATCTGTGCAATTCTATACATAAGTGCGCACATCTTTAAAAGCAAACATAACCCATTGATTTAATGAGCTATTATTGATCAGCGCAGTATCGACTCACAGATAACAACTACAGCCTGCTGTGGATAACTATGTGCACGACTGTGCATAAACACCTCACTCAGGCGTTTTTGTGTCCTCGTCGTCTAAATCCAATTGCGCAATACTGCATAAGCGCTCAACCACTTTGGCATTAATGGAACCCTCTGGAAAAATATTCTCGGCATCCGCACAACCTGCTAGCGCACCACTTAATAAGCTCAGTGCTTGATCGACATGTTCCACGGCATAGATATGAAATTGCCCGTTGGCCACTGCCTCCACCACGGTCTCATCGAGTAATAAATTGATGATATTGGCACGTGGAATAATCACGCCTTGCTCACCGGTTAAACCGCGGGCTTGGCATAAGCGGAAGAAGCCTTCGATTTTCTCATTCACCCCACCAACGGCTTGTACTTCGCCAAACTGATTAATGGAGCCGGTAATCGCAAAGGATTGTTTCAGCGGCGTACGCGACAAGGCAGAAATCAGCGCACAAACTTCACCCAACGAAGCGCTGTCACCATCGACATAACCATAAGATTGCTCTAAAGCAATGCTGGCGGAAATCGCCAACGGAAACTCTTGTGCATAACGACTGCCCAGATAACCCGTCAAAATCATCACCCCTTTTGAGTGAATCGACTGACCTAAACTGACTTCACGCTCAATATCGACAATGCCGCTGCTACCGGGATAAACCGTAGTGGAGATGCGCGCGGGTACGCCAAAAGCAGTATCACCCACCGCCAGCACCGTTAAACCATTGCATTTACCGACTGCAGCGCCTTGAGTATCAATTAAGATAACGCCCGAGAGCATGTCATCCATAATGCGCGTTGACACCCGCCCTGTGCGCGTACGTCGCGCGGCAATAGCGGCATTCACATGCTCGGCATCGGTCAGCTCTGCATGCTGTGAGTGCCGAATAAAGTCGGCTTCACTGAGCACTTGAAACAAATCAGCCAGCCCTGCCGATATGCGCTGTTGATGCTCAGCTAAACGGGCACTGTAACGCGCTAATTGACGTACAGCGGCGGCCGTAAGCGGCGCCATCTCTTCTTCAGTGGTGCGCGCACACAGCAGTTGCGCAAACTGGTCTAAGGTTGTGTCACCAAGGCTGATATCTTCATCGAAGTCGACCAACATGCGAAACATTTCTTGAAAATCAGGATCCAGTTCTTGCAAGGCGTAATACAACTCGCGCGAGCCGATGATCACCACTTTAAGCTGCAAAGGAATCACTTGCGGGATTAAAGTGGCTGCCGCCACACGCCCCAACTCAACCAACGGCGACTCCATTTTCAATTGCCGTGAGTGCAAGGCACGCTTAAGCGCTTCCCAAACAAAAGGTTCAGGTAGCAGTTTTTCAGCTTCTAAAATCAAATAGCCGCCATTGGCTTGATGTAAAGCACCGGAACGCAGTTGACGGTAACTGGTATACAAAGCACCTTGATCTGTGCTGTATTCAATGCGGCCAAATAAATTATCGTAAGTCGGGTGAGATTCAAACACCACTGGCGCGCCTTCATCACTGCCGTGACCCACGACTAAATTGGGGCTGTATTGCTCTTCCAGTAATTTACGCGCCACCGCATCGCTGTGTTCTTCATCCACCAGCTGCTCAACAACAGTTTTCAGCAAGTTGACTTGCATCGCTTGTAAATAGGCCACCACACAAGGGTGCTCAGCGTACTTTTGCGCCAATGGCGCCAGCAAAGGCTCCAGCGCGAGTGCAATGGTTTCTTCGTTGAGTTCGCGCAACTGATTGCTTGACTCCCGCTTCCACAGCGGCAAGCTCGACAACTCTTTATTGAGGTGTTCTTCCAGCACGGCAATATCGCTATGAAACAACTCACGCTCACTTTCCGGACGCTGAGCAAACTCAGCCTCATCCAAGGCTTTACCATCAAACATCGGCGTGAAAGCGATATTAATGCTATCGCGATACAAGGCAATGTTTTTCTCTAAGGCCAGTTTTTCGACAATATCAATGGCTTGGTCATAACGGCGATTAAAGGTGCGATCAATGGCGCTTTTTTTCTGTTGCCAAGCGGGGGTTTCAAATACGGCGGGGAAAGTGGCTAATAAATTATCCAACAAAGTACTGATATCAGTGCAAAAACGACTGCCTTCTCCAGCGGGTAATTGCAGCGCATGCGGCTCGCGCATTTCATTAAAGTGATTCACATACAGCCAATCATCGGGAGTGGGACGCTGCTTAGCCTGCTCAGCTAAATAACGCTTCACATAAGAAAAACGCCCCGTTCCCGGCTCGCCCATCACAAATACGTTATAACCATGGCGCGGCATCGACACACCAAACTTTAACGCTTCAACCGCTCGCTCCTGCCCTAATACGCCCGCTAATGGTTCAAGCTGCGCCGTACTGGTGAATGTAAACTCATCCTCAAAAGTACGGGTTAATTGTTCCGGTGCTAAACGCAGTGCCTGTGCAATTGATTCGGGCATTATATTTCCTTAGAGCAAGCGGCTCAGCCGCGAAATAAGCGTGTACGTTATATGTGTGCAATCAATAACTGCAGCATAGCAGACATTAAAAAGCCCTGTGATTTCTCAACAGGGCTCAGGTGTAGCAGAACTCTAGAACTGATTCGTTAAACAATACCTTGTGCAAGCATGGCGTCGGCGACTTTTACAAAGCCTGCGATATTCGCACCTTTGACATAGTTCACGCGACCATTTTCCATACCATAATTTACGCACGCGGCATGAATATGCTGCATCACACTGTGTAACTTGGCATCCACTTCACCGTCCGTCCACAACAGGCGCATGGCGTTTTGGCTCATTTCTAAACCACTCACAGCCACACCACCAGCGTTAGACGCCTTACCCGGTGCGTATAAAATACCTTGCTCAATAAACAGATCCACCGCATCCAAAGTGGAGGGCATATTGGCGCCTTCAGCCACACAGATACAACCGTTCTTGATTAAGGTTCGCGCATCTTCAATGTGCAACTCATTTTGTGTCGCGCATGGTAAAGCAATATCACACTCTAAACCCCATGGACGCTGCCCCGGCAAAAAGGTCAGACCAAAATGCTCGGCCATCTCTTCAATACGACCACGGCGGATATTTTTCAGATCCATCAGGTATTTCCAGTGTTCACTGTTCATACCCTCTTCGATATAAATCGTACCGCCTGAGTCAGACAGCGAAATCACTTTACCGCCTAATTCGATCACTTTTTGTGCAGCATACTGCGCCACGTTACCTGATCCTGAAATGGCCACGCGCTGACCTTCAATACGGCGCTTCATTCTTTTGAGCATTTCTTCAGCAAAATACACACAGCCATAGCCGGTTGCTTCAGGACGAATCAAGCTCCCGCCATAGGTCATGCCTTTACCGGTAAACACCGAAGTAAACTCATTGGCCAAGCGCTTGTACTGACCAAACATATAACCCACTTCACGCGCACCCACACCGATATCACCGGCAGGTACGTCAAGGTTGTGACCAATATGGCGGAACAATTCATTCATAAAGGACTGACAGAAGCGCATCACTTCATTTTCAGTTTTGCCTTTAGGATCAAAGTCCGAACCACCCTTACCGCCACCCAATGGTAACGAGGTCAGGGAGTTTTTAAAGACTTGCTCAAAGGCTAAGAACTTTAAAACGCCTAAATTCACCGACGGATGGAAACGTATACCGCCTTTATAAGGACCGATCGCGCTGTTCATCTGGATACGGTAACCACGATTGACATGCACCTTACCGGCATCATCCACCCAAGGCACTCGGAACAAAATCACTCGCTCAGGTTCAACCATGCGCTCAATAATGCCCGCTTGCATGTAACGCGGATTAGCTTCTAAAAAAGGCCATAAGGTACGCAGGACTTCTTCAACTGCCTGATGGAATTCTGGCTGATCAGGATCACGCTGTTTGATGTGCGCTAAAAACGCATCGAGAGTTTGGGACATAATAATAGGGCCTCGGCAAACCGCACAGGTACGGTCGTGGTTCAAAACTATCTGACTTTAGCAGTGCTGTGGCACCTTGCGATAGAAAAAAATAAATAAATTCACACGATTATACCTTGCCAGCCTTCTCTAATCTGCTTATGGCGTTAATTCTCTTATAACTTGCTTATCCAGCTGGCAAGGATGTAAAGTTATATTATAACTAAATATCTAAAATTTCCGGAGTATTAAAATATGCGTCGCCCTTTTTTGCTTATCCCGCTGCTAGCCGCCCTCAGCCCGCTTAACATTAGCGCCCATGAGCATGAACACGAACACGAACACGAACACAGTTTAGCTGCACATGTGCACGGCATAGCCACTCTGGATATTGCGCTGGAAGGCCAAGTACTCGAATTACAGTTGCACAGCCCAGCGATGAATATTGTTGGCTTTGAGTATCAGCCGCGCTCAGCCGCTGATAAGAAAAAGGTGCGTGCTGCCGAGCGCTTGCTCACCAACGAGCAAACACTCATGTCTTTAACACCCGCTGCAGGCTGCGCGCTCACTTCAGTCACTTTGGATAATGATTTAACCGAGCAGCAACACAGTGACCATGACCATGACCATGACCATGACCATGACCAAAAGCATGACGCAGCCGAGCAACAGGCTCACAATGATATTGCCGTGCACTATGTATTTCATTGCGCCACACCTCAGCAACTCAAACACATTGACCTCGCTAACTTCTTTAGTGCTTTTCCCGCCACAGAAAAAATCAATGTGCAGCTGATTACTGAGCAAGCACAGCAAGGTGCAGTCCTTACACCGAGCAGCACAGCATTGAACTGGTAAACTCTATCCGCGCCGATACTATTG
>QXGG01278341.1_pt1 | contig 15379 bp, 14 predicted proteins | sample 1982491 | NCBI WGS metagenome assembly QXGG01 (sample SAMN09924614, study PRJNA488089) | Wastewater metagenome, whole genome shotgun sequencing project. | isolation source: South African research farm wastewater | place: South Africa: Irene, Agricultural Research Council, Animal Production... | reverse complement strand
TGGCGCTCGAGCACGCCGAGCCGCTCGCGCACGCAAAACCGGCCCGGTCGAGCTTGCCGACCAGGGTTTCGCCGTCGATGTCGGGGACGGCGAAAAATACGGTATTCGGCAGGCGCGGCGCGGCAGCGGAGAAGATCCGTGCCCCGAGCGCCGTGAGCGCCTGCTCGACTTCAACGCGCAACGCGGTCAGGCGCAGGGCCTCGTCCGCACGGCGGCTGACCGCGCGTTCGCACGCCACCCCGAAGCCGACAATGGCCGCCACGTTCTCGGTGCCGGAGCGCAGCCCGCGCTCCTGCCCGCCGCCAGCGATCAAGGGCGCGAGTTCGACGCGCTTGTCGATCACCAGTGCGCCGGCACCGAGCGGGCCACCGATCTTGTGCGCCGATAGCGTCATGCCATGCACGCCCAGGGCACGAAAATCGACGTCGATCTTGCCGAAGGCCTGCACTGCGTCGGTGTGAAACCACGCGCCCGCCGCCCTCGCCTGCGCGGCGAGCGTGGCGATGTCCTGCAATACGCCGGTTTCGTTATTGGCGAGCATCACCGACACCAGCCGCGGACGCTCGGTCAGCACCGATTGCCAATCCTCGAGATCGATCCGCCCCTGCGCATCGACCGCGATCTCGCGCATCACCCAGCCGGCGCGCTGCAGTTGCCGGGCCGGCTCGCGCACACAGGGGTGCTCGACGCTGCTGACGGCCACCAGCGCGGGCTTCATCGTCGCTGCCGCGCCCTTCAGGAACAGGTTGTTCGCTTCCGATCCGCCACCGGTGAACACCACCTCGGTCGCATGCGCACCGACCGCCGCCGCGACGCGCGCGCGCGCCTCGTCGACCGCGGCACGGGCCTGGCGGCCGTACTCGTGCCGGCTCGAGGCATTGCCGAAGCGCGCCGGCTCGGCAGCGCCGAGCCAGGGCAGCATGGCCTCGCGCACCGCCGGATCGAGCGGCGTGGTGGCGTTCCAGTCGAGGTAGACCGGCGCGAAACTCATTGCCAGGCCTCAGATCGCCGCGATTTCGCGCACGCTCGACAGCGTTGCGCGGCGCCGGATGTTGCGCAGCACGGCCATGTCCGCGTCGGGCTGCACGCGCCGGTTGACCAGCGCGTCGAGCGTCACCGAGTCAAGGTATGCGTACATGCGCTTGTTCAGGTTCGCCCACAGGTCGTGGGTCATGCAGCGGTGGGCGTCGTGGCAGTTTTCCTTGCCGCCGCACTGGGTCGCGTCGAGCGGCTCATCCACCGCGATGATGATCTCCGCCACGGTGATGTCGCCCATGTCGCGTGCCAGGCGATAGCCACCGCCCGGGCCGCGCACGCTGCTCACCAGATCGTGCCGGCGCAGCTTGCCGAACAATTGCTCGAGGTAGGACAGCGAGATCTTCTGACGGTCGGCGATGCCAGCCAGCGTGACCGGTCCGTCGGTCTGGCGGGACGCCAGATCGATCATCGCCGTGACGGCAAATCGGCCCTTGGTCGTAAGTCTCATGCTCGCTCCTGGAAAGAGTGCTGAAGTCGAATCGGTCGGGTTCGCCAAGCGAGAGGGCGACGCGAAAAGCCTGCGGCGAATACCCGAACGTTTCGCTCAACTATACTTATCCCGACAAAAACGGTCAACTACTCGTCCCGCGCTGTTCCATGATCCTCATCAAGAACCGGCCCCTTTTTCAATCGACCAGCTTCGACAGCCTGCCGGCGTCGAAATCGTCTCCTGAGGCCATCGATTCATCGAGCTTGACGCCAGCCGCCTCGAGTCGCGCGATGATCGCCTGCAGACGACGGTCGGTCTCGACCGAATGGTCGAGCAGCCCGTGCAGCGCCTTCGACACCGGATCGTCCATGTCGCGCGTGACGCCGTAGGCGCTGAAGCCGATCTGCTCGGCCTTCTGTTCGCGCGCCGCATCGCGCTCGGGGTCGACGACGCGCGCCGGGTTTCCCACGGCGGTCGCGCCCGCAGGCACCGGTTTGACCACCACCGCGTTCGAGCCGATCTTCGCGCCATCGCCCACCGTGAAGCCGCCGAGCACCTTGGCCCCGGCGCCAACCACCACCCCGCGACCGAGCGTCGGATGACGCTTGGTGCCGCGATACAGCGAGGTCCCGCCCAGCGTCACCGCCTGGTAGATCGTGCAGTCGTCACCGATCTCGGCCGTCTCGCCGATGACCACGCCCATGCCGTGATCGATGAACACCCGACGCCCGATCACCGCGCCCGGATGGATCTCGATCCCGGTCAGGAAGCGGCTGACGTGGCTGATGAAGCGCCCCAGCCAGTGCCATTCGCGCACCCACGCGCCATGCGCGATGCGGTGAAAGATCAGGGCGTGGATGCCCGGATAGCACGTCAGCACCTCGAGCGTGGAACGTGCAGCGGGGTCGCGTTCGCGTACGCTGGCAAGATCTTCGCGCAGGCGGGTGAACATGCTCGGGGACTCCATCTTCAAAGGGGGCGGGGTTTCGGGGGATTGCGTGCAGCGACCGAAATGCGCTTGCGCCGCCGAATGTCCGAGAATTTTAATCGACTATCCGCGCTGCGACCAAGCCGCACCGGGCAGCACAGGGTTCAGCCCCGCCGTTTCGGGGTCTCGAAGGTGGTCAGCATGCCGCGCAGGATGGCGACCTCTTCCTTCTCCAGCCGCACCCGGTTGAACAGACGCCGCATGCGCGGCAGCAGGCGCTTGGGGTTGGCCGGGTCGTGGAAGCCGCTGGCGGTGACGACACGCTCGAGATGGCTCATGAAGCCTTCGAAGTCGGCATGCGTGGCCGGCTCAGCCTGCACGTCGGCCGGCGCCGCGGCCGCTTCGCCGAGCGCCGCCATGCGCAGCTCGTAGCTCAGCACCTGCACCGCGGCGCCGAGGTTGAGCGATGAGAACTCGGGATCGGTCGGGATCGTCACCGGCAGACTGCACAGGCCGACCTCCTCGTTGGTCATGCCGCTGGTTTCGTTGCCGAAAACCAGCGCCACGATGCCGTCTTCGCTGCGCGCCACCAGTTCGCGCGCGGAATCGCGCGCCTGCATGCGCGGCAGCGACAGCTCGCGCCGGCGCGCCGTCAGCGCAGCCGAGAACACCGTGTCGGCGAGCGCCTCCTGCAGCGTACCGACCACCCGTGCGGATTCGAGCAGATCCGCCGCGCCCGAGGCGCGCGCGGTCGCCACCTCGTCCGGAAAGGCCTCCGGCGCCACCAGCCACAGGTCGCGCAGCCCCATGGTCTTCATCGCGCGCGCGGCGGCGCCGATGTTGCCCGGATGGCTGGTACGAGACAGGACGACCCGGATACGATCGAGCGCGAGGGGGCGATTCATATTAAAATTCCGCGTTTTCCGAATTTGCCGGGCTGCCTGCCCGGAACGTGTGAAGCCGGGCCGCCGCATCGCAAGTCGACGCGCGTCAATGGCAATGCGTCGCAGGCACCCGATTCTTTAACCGAGACCGCTCCGCATGCATGCCACACTGAACATCGCCGTCAAGGCCGCCCGTCGCGCCGCGACCGTCATCAACCGCGCCTCGACCCAGCTCGATCTGCTGACCGTGCAGTCCAAGTCGCCCAACGACTTCGTCACCGAAGTCGATCGCGCCGCCGAACGCGCGATCATCGAGGTGCTGCGCGACGCGTTCCCGAACCACGGGATTCTAGCAGAGGAGTCCGGCGAGACCGGCCCGGCGAATGGCCAGGATAGCGAGTTCAACTGGATCATCGATCCGCTCGACGGCACCACCAACTTCATCCACGGCTTCCCGCAGTACGCGGTCTCGATCGCGCAGACCAAGAACGGCGTGCTCGAGCATGCGGTGGTCTTCGACCCCAACGCCAACGAGCTGTTCACCGCCTCGCGCGGCAGCGGCGCCTTCCTCAACGACCGCCGCATCCGCGTGTCGCGCCGCACCCGCCTCAACGAGGCGCTGATCGGCACCGGCTTCCCTTTCCGCCAGTTCGACAACGTCGATGCCTACCTGGCGATGTTCAAGGAGCTCACCCAGAAGACCGCCGGCATCCGTCGCCCGGGCGCCGCCGCGCTCGATCTGGCCTATGTCGCCGCCGGTCGTCTCGACGGTTTCTGGGAGATGGGCCTGTCGCCGTGGGACATGGCTGCGGGCGTGCTGCTGATCCAGGAAGCCGGCGGCCTGGTGTCGGACCTGTCCGGTGAAGGCAACCACCTCACCACCGGCAACGTGGTCGCCGGTACGCCGAAGATCTTCGGCCAACTGTTGCCGATCATCCAGTCCTACCGCCCGGCCAACATGCAGGCCTGATCCCGCCTTGGCAGCCAGCAAGCTTGCGCGCGGCGAAGCCGCCGCGCGCCCCGACAGCCTGAGCGAGGCCGAGATCGCCGCCCATACACCAATGATGCAGCAGTACCTCCGGATCAAGCAGCAGCATCCGGACACCCTGCTCTTCTACCGCATGGGCGACTTCTACGAGCTCTTCTTCGAAGATGCCGAGAAGGCCGCGCGCCTGCTCGACATCACGCTCACCACGCGCGGCCAGTCGAGTGGCAAGCCGATCCGCATGGCGGGCGTGCCCTTCCACGCGGTCGAGCAATACCTCGCGCGCCTGGTCAAGTTGGGCGAATCGGTGGTGATCGCCGAGCAGGTGGGCGAGCCGGGCGCCACCAAGGGGCCGATGGAGCGCGCGGTGAGCCGCATCGTCACCCCCGGCACGCTGACCGACGCCGCGCTGCTCGACGACCGCCGCGACGCGCTGCTGCTCGCCGCCAGCCTGCATCGCGGCGTGCTCGGGTTGGCCTGGCTGAACCTCGCCAACGGCGACTTCCGCCTGATGCAATGTCCCTCCGACGCGCTGCAGGCGCAGTTCGAGCGCCTGCGCCCGGCGGAAGTGCTGGTGCCCGACGGGCTGGCCCTACCGCTGCTCGACGCGCTCGCCCCCGCGCAGCGCCGGCTGGCCGACTGGCAGTTCGACGCCGAGACCGGCACGCGCCTGCTCACCACCCACTTCGGCACCCGCGACCTCGCCGGCTTCGGCGTCGAGGACCTGCCGGTGGCGCTCGGCGCCGCCGCGGCCCTGTACGACTACGCGCAGGCCACCCAGCGCCAGACGCTCGCCCACGTCACCGGGCTCGTCGTCGAGCGCGAATCCGAGACCCTGCGCCTGGACGCCGCCACCCGGCGCAACCTGGAGCTCACCGAGACCCTGCGCGGCGAGCCCGCGCCCACCCTGCTCTCGCTGCTCGACACCTGCATCACCAGCATGGGCTCGCGCTGGCTGCGCCATGCCCTGCACCATCCGCTGCGCGAGCGCGCCGAGCCCGCCGCGCGCCATGCCGCGGTGGCGGAGCTGGTGGGCACGGCCGAAGCGGACATGAACGCCGAGGCGGGCGTCATAGGGGACGGCGCAACGGGGCAGGACGTCGGCGCCGCCTCCGCCGGCCTGGCGCTGGCCGGCCGCGACGGCCGCATCGCCTTCGCCGTACGCGGCGCGCTGCGTGGCGTGGCCGACGTCGACCGCATCACCGCCCGCATCGCACTGCGCAGCGCACGCCCGCGTGACCTCTCGGCGCTGCGCGAGAGCCTGCTGCGGCTACCCGAGCTCGCCGCCGCCCTCGCCCCCTGCCGCGCGCCGCTGCTCGCCGAGATCGTCGGCGCGCTCGCCATCGCCCCCGAGCCGCTCGCGCTGCTGCAGCAAGCCATCGCCGCCGAGCCCGCCGCCATGGTGCGCGACGGCGGCGTGATCGCCCCCGGCTTCGATGCCGAGCTCGACGAGCTGCGCGGCATCCAGACCAACTGCGGCGAATTCCTCATGGCGCTGGAGGTACGCGAGCGCGAGCGCAGCGGCATCCCCGGGCTCAAGGTCGAGTTCAACAAGGTGCACGGCTTCTACATCGAGGTCAGCCGCGCCAACGCCGACAAGGTGCCCGACGACTACCGCCGCCGCCAGACGCTGAAGAACGCAGAGCGCTACATCACGCCCGAACTCAAGGCCTTCGAGGACAAGGCGCTGTCGGCCAACGAGCGCGCGCTGGCGCGCGAGAAGGCGCTCTTCGACCAGGTGCTGGACGTGCTCGCCGCGCACATCTCGACGCTGCAGCGCATCGCGCGTGCGCTCGCCCTGCTCGACGGCCTCGCCGCGCTGGCCGAGGCCGCGCTGCGCTACGGCTACGTGCAGCCGCGCTTCGTCGACACCCCAGGCTTGAACATCGTCGGCGGCCGCCATCCGGTGGTCGAGCGCCAGGTCGAGAACTTCATCCGCAACGACGCGCGCCTGGCCGCCACCCGCCGCATGCTGATGATCACCGGCCCCAACATGGGCGGCAAATCGACCTTCATGCGCCAGGTCGCGCTCATCTGCCTGCTCGCCCACGTCGGCAGCTTCGTGCCGGCGGACGCCGCCGAGCTCGGCCCGCTCGACGCCATCTTCACCCGCATCGGCGCCTCGGACGACCTCGCCTCCGGGCGCTCCACCTTCATGGTCGAGATGACCGAGGCCGCCGCCATCCTGCACGGCGCCACCGAGCGCAGCCTGGTGCTGATGGACGAGATCGGCCGCGGTACCTCGACCTTCGACGGGCTCGCGCTCGCCTTCGCGATCGCCCGCCACCTGCTGGAGAAGTCGCGCGCGCTGACGCTGTTCGCCACGCACTACTTCGAGCTCACCCGCCTCAACGCCGACTACCCCGAGTGCGCCAACGTGCACCTGGACGCGGTCGAGCATGGCCACCGCATCGTCTTCCTGCACGCACTGGAAGAAGGTCCGGCGAGCCAGAGCTACGGCATCGAGGTCGCCGCGCTGGCCGGCATCCCGGCCGCGGTGATCCGCGACGCCAAGCGCCGGCTGCGCGCGCTGGAGAACCGCGAGATCGACGCCGGCCCGCAGGCCGACCTCTTCGCCGCCCTGCCCGAGCCGGAGGACGCGCCGCTGTCGCACCCGGTGCTGACCGAGCTCGCCGACATCGACCCGGACGCGCTCACCCCGCGCGAGGCGCTCGAACGCCTGTACGCCCTCAAGCGCCTGGCCGCCGGCTGAGCGGCGCACTCCGGTTCATCGCCCTGCCATCACCGCCCCCCCAGCGCCCGACACCACCGCGAGCCTCCCCGCACCCCCGCTCCTCACCCCTCACCCCTTACGCCTCACACCCCATGAATCCCCCCATCGACATCTCTGAAGAAGCCGGCGTGCGCTACCTGCACTTCGGCTCCGACTGGATCCAGGGCGCGATGCGGATCCGCAAGCCGCACGCGCTGGAACTCGCCTACACCCGCGAGATGATGGCCGGCCTGCTGCTGCGCGACGGTCTCGTCGCCGACGGTGGACACTGGCCGCGCAAGGTGCTGATCATCGGTCTGGGCGCGGCCTCGCTGGCGCGCTTCGTGCATCACCACCTGCCGCAGGCGAAGATCCGTGTGGTCGAGATCGCCCCCGCGGTCGTCGCCGCCGCGCGCCAGTTCTTCAAGCTGCCGGCGGAGGATGCGCGCTTTTCGGTGCACATCGGCTGCGGCGCGCAGTTCGTGCTCGAGCACGACGAGACCTGGGACTACGTGCTGATCGACGGCTTCGACCGCAATGCCCGCGCCGGCGTGCTCGACACCGAGCCCTTCCACCAGGCGGTGCGCGCGCGGCTGTCGGCGCGCGGGATCATGGCGGTAAACCTCTTTGGCCGCTCACGCGGCTACAAGACCAGTCTGGAGCGCATCGTGCGCGCCTATGATGACCGCGCCATCGCATTCCCGTCCTGCGACAGCGGCAACGTGGTCGCCTTCGGCGCCGATGGCGAACCGATCGCGCGCACGGTGGACGAACTTCGCGAGCGCGCGCGGGTCCTCAAGAGCGAGATCGGCCTCGATCTGGGGCCGACCGTCAGCCGGCTCGAGCAGCCCGGCAACCTGCCCGGCGGACAGCTGCTTCTGTGACCGTGCGACACCTGCGGGCCGGCCGTGGCCACAAACCCCGCCGACGCGCTATTCTTCAATTTGAAACGCTTTTCGCAGAGATTGCGGACCGAGAGGCACTCACATGAACACTTTCCTGATCACCCTGTTGGTCGTCGGCATCGTCATCGCCGCCATGGCCATTGGCGTCATGTTCGGTCGCAAGCCGATTGCGGGCAGTTGCGGCGGCATGGGCGCGATGGGGCTGGACTGCGAGTTCGGCTGCAAGAAACCGTGCTCCAAGCGTCAGGCACGCCTCGACGCGCAGAAGGCCCAACAACAACACTGAACAACCCCGGGAGTTTCAGCATGCTCAGTTCCTTGCTCGTGAAGGACTACATGAACGGCGATCACCTCACCTTCAGCGCCGACACCGACCTGCTCAAGGCGGTCCATACCCTGCTCGAGCACGGCCTGAGCGGCGCACCGGTGGTGGATGCCAACAAGCGCCTGATCGGCTATCTCTCGGAAAAGGACTGCCTCAAGGCCGCCCTCGATGCGTCGTACTTCCGTCGCGAGGAAGGCACGGTCCAGGACTTCATGAGCCGCGAGGTGACCTCGCTTTCGGGCGATGCCAGCCTGATCGACGCCATCGAGATGTTCCTGAGCAAGCACTATCGCTGCCTGCCGGTGGTCGAAGGCTCACGTCTGATCGGGCAATTGTCCCGCCGCGACATCCTCAAGGGGCTCGAGAAGCTGAGACGCGAGGCGCGCTGAGCGCCGTGGGACGATAGCCGGCCCCTTGCTGGCGCTCGCTGCACTGCGCGGCGGCCGGCCGGCCATCGATTGCGATCAACTCGCCTCGGCCGGCTCCGGCGGGCGCCACAGACACAAGCCCTTGTTCGCCTTGACGATGTCGTCGAGCACCGCCTCGTGCGCCTGCCTTTCGGCATCGCTCGCCCGCAGCACCTTGAGCGCTACCCGGGCCACCGGCACGCCGGCGGCATCGGTCTCACGGGCGCTCGGCTCGTCCTCGAGCCCGATCATCAGGCTTTCCTGGCCGCGGGTCATGGCCAGATACACCTCGGCCAGCAGCTCGGCGTCGAGCAAGGCGCCGTGCAGTTCGCGGTGCGCGTTGTCGATCTCGTAGCGGTCGCACAGGGCGTCGAGCGAGGCCTTCTTGCCCGGGTTCTGCTCCTTGGCGAGCTTCAACGTGTCGATGACCCCCGCGCACAGCCCCGACAGCCGGCCGCGACCCAGGCGTTCGAGTTCGCTGTCGAGGAAGCCGACGTCGAAGCTGGCGTTGTGGATCACCAGTTCGGCATCGCGCACGAAGTCTTCGAAATCGCTGACGATGCGGGCGAACTTCGGCTTGTCGGCGAGGAACTCCTCGGTGATGCCATGGACCGCGACCGCTTCGGCATCGATGCCGCGTTCCGGGTTGATGTAGACGTGGAAATGGCGGCCGGTGAGGCTGCGGTTGAGCAGCTCCACGCAGCCGATCTCGATGACGCGGTCGCCGTTGCGCCAGTCCAGGCCGGTGGTTTCGGTATCCAGCACGATTTGTCGCATCGCCAATCCCTCTCTCAGCCCTGCACCGCGGCACCGCCACGGCGCACCGCATCGACGCCACGGCGCGCGAGTTCGTCCGCACGTTCATTCTCGGGGTGCCCCGAATGCCCACGCACCCACAACCATTGCACCTTGTGGCGTGCCGCGGCTTCGTCGAGCGCGCGCCACAGGTCGGCGTTCTTCACCGGTTCCCTGGACGCGGTCTTCCAGCCCCGCGCCTTCCAGCCGTGAATCCACTCGGAAATCCCCTTCTGCACGTACTGGCTGTCGGTGTGCACGCGCGCCGCGACCGGGCGCTTGAGCGCATCGAGCGCGCGGATCACCGCCAGCAGCTCCATGCGGTTGTTGGTGGTCGCGGGCTCGCCGCCCCAGATCTCCTTCTCGTGGGCTCCCGATCGCAGGATCGCGCCCCAGCCGCCGGGGCCGGGGTTTCCGCTGCATGCACCGTCGGTGTAGATATCGACTTCTTCCATTTACTGCGTTTTCCTCGTGCCGCCGTCGCGCTGGGCGATCGGCGAAAGTTTCTTGGCGCTCGCCTTGCGTACGCGCCACTGGGGTGTGATCAGACGCATGCCGTGTACGCGCTTGACCCCGTGCAGCAGATAGCTGCCACCGAGCACCGGCCACCATCTCGGCCCTGCGCGGTCCAGGAAGCGCCAGCGTTCGAGCCAGCGCGGACTGCCGGCGGGCGGTGCATAAGCGCCAAAGGCACTGCCCTGCACCTCGAACCCGAGCAGCGTCAGCCAGTCGCGGATACGCATGGCCGAGCGAAAATGCCCGGTCCACGGCACCGCCGCCGTGCGCCTCGTCACCAGTCGCCGCGCTCCCCACAGGCTGAAGGGGTTGAAACCGCTGATCACGACGCTGCCCTCCGGCACCAGCACGCGCTCGACCTCGCGCAGCACGCGATGCGGATGCGGCGAGAACTCCAGCACATGCGGCAGCAGCACAAGGTCCAGGCTGCCCGTGGCGAAGGGCAGCTCGAACGCGTTGGCGAGCACGTCGGCGTCCGCGGGTGCGCACACCAGCCGATGAGGCATGCGGTTCGCGCCCAACAGCGGCACCTGCGGCAGCCCGAGCTGCACCGCGTAGTAGCCGAAAATGTCCGCGACCACGCGGTCGAGCGCGGCCTGTTCCCAGCCGAGCAGATACCGACCCTGCGGAGTCTCGAGCCAGTCCTTGAACTGGAGGATTGACATCGGCACTCAGGTCCTCACAATTCGCGGGATGGACATTATCCCCGTTCCCGCCTTCCGCGATAACTACATTTGGCTCGCACACGACGGCCGCCACGCGCTCGTGGTGGATCCGGGCGATGCCGCGCCGGTGCTCGACACGCTCGGTCGCCTGGGCCTGCAGCTCGGCGCGATCCTGCTGACTCACCACCATGCCGACCACGTTGGCGGCGTGGCACGGCTGCTCGCACACTCGCGCGTACCGGTCTTCGGCCCCGCGGGCGAAGCGATCGACGACGTCAGCCACCCCGTGTTCGAAGGCGACGAGATCCAGGTGCCCGCGCCGGGAATCGGCTTTCGTGTCCTCGATGTGCCCGGCCATACCGCCGGCCATGTCGCCTACGTCGCAATGGACATCGAGCCCGGCCTCGTGTTCTGCGGCGACACGCTTTTTTCGGCCGGCTGCGGCCGGCTCTTCGAAGGCAGCCCGACCCAGCTCGCCAGCTCGCTCGGCAAGCTCGCTGCGCTGCCCCCAGACACCCGGGTGTATTGCACCCACGAATACACGCTGTCCAACCTGGCTTTCGCGCGCGTGGCAGAACCCGACAACACCGAACGGGATGCCTACGCCCTGCACTGCGAGACCTTGCGCGCCCGGGGCGAACCCACGCTGCCCAGCACCATCGGCCGCGAACGCGCAATCAATCCCTTCCTGCGCTGCGACCGCCCGAGCGTGGCGGCCACGGTAGCGGCCCATGCGGGCCGGCCGATGCAGGATGCGACCGAATGTCTTGCCGCGCTGCGCGCCTGGAAGGACGGCTTTTGAGTCCAAGATCATGCTTCTTTCCCGACGTGGTGCCGCATGCGGCGCCACCTTCCTGCGCCGTGGGCTGCTCGCCGCATGGCTGACGTTCTGCCTCTCCAGCCCCGCCGTCCACGCCCAACTCGACACCGATGCCGCGCCGGTCGGCCTGAGCGCCCCGGCGGACTCGCCTGCTGCCGGTCCGACGCCACAGCTTGAAGCTGCGGTCGAACCGGAACGCGTCCTCACCCTCGACCTGACCCGCGACGCCAACGACATCTGGGACCGCATCCGCCGCGGTTTCGGCATGCCCGACCTCGACAGCGCGCGGGTGATGGACCAGCAGGCGTTCTACGTCAACCGCCCGCGCTTTCTCAAGCAGGTCTTCGAGCGCGGCGGGCGCTATCTGTATTACATCGTGGACGAGCTCGAGCGCCGCGGCATGCCGACCGAGCTCGCGCTGCTGCCGATGGTGGAGAGCAGCTACAACCCGATGGCGTATTCGCGCGCCCACGCCTCCGGGCTGTGGCAGTTCATCCCGTCGACCGGCAAGCACTACAACCTCACCCAGGACCCGTGGGTGGACGAGCGCCGCGACGTCATCGCCTCGACCAACGCCGCACTCGATTACCTGCAGCGCATCTACGACATGCACGGCGACTGGCATCTGGCGCTGGCGTCCTACAACTGGGGCGAAGGCGCGGTGCAGCGCGCGCTCAAGCGCAACGCCGAAGACGGCCTGCCGCAGGAATACAAGCACCTGCGCATGCCCGACGAGACGCGCAACTACGTCCCCAAGCTGCAGGCGATCAAGAACATCGTGTCGCAGCCCGAGCTCTTCCACTTCGAGCTGCCCTACGTCGCCAACGAGCTGCACTTCGTCACCGTCGACGCACCGGTCGGCGTGGACCTCGCCACCGCAGCGCGCCTGTCGGAGATGCCGCTCAACGAATTCCTGGCGCTCAATCCGGGCTTCAACCGCCCTGCAATCACCACACCGGGCCAGACCTTCATCGTCCCGACCGATCGCGCCGAGCAGCTTCAGGCCGGCCTGGCGGAACTCGACGATGACGACCGCGGCTGGCGCATGCACGTGCTCGAGGCAGGGGAAGCCCTCGCGGCCGTGGCGGCCCGTCACGGACTGAGCACGGCCGAGCTGCTCAAGCTCAACGGCCTCGCCGCGGGCAGCCAGCCCGGGGCCGGCTATGCGCTGCTGGTGCCCGACGGCGTCGATCCGGACGGCGCGCTCGAGGTCAGCGGCTTGCTGCCGCTGGCGGCCGCGGTGGTGCGCCAGCCCGGGCTCAAGCTCAATCCGCCCGGCAGCAGCCGCAGCGAACCGCGGCTCAAGTCGCCCAAGCCCAAGGCCAGTGCCGCGGACAAGCGCGGCGCCAAGCGCAAGAACGGCCGATCGCGCTGAGCGCGCCCAGCCAGGGGCTCGCGTTCAGGCCCGGCCAGCAGGCAAGCGATCGTCGAGCTGCGGCCAGTGGCAGCGCACACGGTGCCCCTGGCTGAACTCGGTGACCGACGGGTAGCTCGCACGACAGACGTCGGTGGCCTGCGGGCAGCGCGGATGGAAGTGGCAGCCCGCAGGCGGATCGAGCGGAGACGGCAATTCGAGCGTGGCGCCCATCGTTGTCGCGTCGGCGGCGTGGTCCCGCGCACCTTCGCCGTGCTCCGCGCCCACCCTCGGCACGGCCGCGAGCAGCGCCCGGGTGTAGGGGTGCGCGCGCACGCCGAGCACGCGTTCCACCGGCCCCTCCTCGACGATCCGACCGAGGTACATCACCGCCACCTCGTCGGCCAGGTACTCGACCACCGCCAGGTTATGGGTGATGAACAGATAGGCCAGGCCCCGCTCGTGCTGCAGCGCGCGCATCAGGTTGAGCAGTTGCGCCTGCACCGAGACGTCGAGCGCGCTCGTGGGCTCGTCGCACACGATCACCCGCGGCGACACCGCCAGCGCGCGCGCCACCGCGATGCGCTGGCGCTGGCCGCCGGAGAACTCGTGCGGATAGCGCCAGCGCATGTCCTCCGACAGCCCCACGCGCTCGAGCAGTTCGATGACGCGCGCGCGGCGCTCACGCACGTCCGCGCCGATGCCGAGCGCCGACAGACCCTCTTCGATGATCTCGCCCACGCGCATGCGCGGGTTGAGCGACGCGAACGGATCCTGGAACACCATCTGCACCGCGCGCCGCATCGGCGCCAGCGCATCCTCGGCGAGATCGCCGATCGATTCGCCGTCCAGGAAGAGCTCGCCGGCGGTGCGTTCGATCAGCCTCAGGATGGCCTTGCCGACGGTGGTCTTGCCGCAGCCCGATTCACCCACCAGCGCCAGCGTGCGCCCCGGCGCCAGGCGCAAGCTCACGCCATCGACCGCCTTCACATGCCCCACCGTGCGCTTGAGCAAACCCTTGCGCACCGGGAAATGCACGGTCAGGTCACGCACCTCGAGCACCGGCTGCGCGGCGCGCTGGCGGTGCAGCGCCGCCGCCACGCTGGTCTGCAGCGTGAGCGGACGCGGAATGCTCACCCCTTCGTACAGATGGCAGCGCACCGACTGCGCGCCGACGTGGTGCCAGGCGGGCGCCTCCTCGTCGCAGCGGTCGAAGGCGGCGGGACAGCGCTCCGCGAATCGGCAACCGGGGAACTGGCGATCCAGCGGCGGCACACTGCCTTCGGGCGCGTCGAGTGCGTTTCCGCGCTTGCCGGCGCCCGGCAAGGCGGCAAAGAGCTTGCCCGAATACGGGTGCAGCGGCGCCTCGAAAAAGGCACCACGCGCCCCGGTCTCGACGACTTCGCCCGCGTACATCACGCCCACCCGGTGCGCCATGCGCGCGACCACGCCGAGGTCGTGCGTGATCAGCAGCATGCCCATCCCCTGCCGGCGCTGGATGTCGGCGAGCAGGTCGAGCACCTGGGCCTGGATGGTGACGTCGAGCGCGGTGGTCGGCTCGTCGGCGATCAGCAACTGCGGGCGTCCGGCGAGCGCCATCGCGATCATGACGCGCTGCTTCATGCCGCCCGAAAACTGGAACGGGTAATCCTGCAGCCGCCGCGCCGCGTCGGGAATGCCCACGGCCTCGAGCAGGCGGGCAGCCTCGTCGCGCGCCGCATCGCCGCGCACGCCATGGTGCGCCAGCGCCTCGGCGATCTGCGCGCCCACCGTCATCACCGGATTGAGGCTGGTCGACGGCTCCTGGAAGATCATGCCGATCCGCCCGCCACGCACGCGGCGCATCGCCGACTCGGGCAAGGCGAGCAGGTCGTCCCCGCCCAGCGTGACGCTGCCCCCGGCGATGCGACCGGCGTCGGGCAGCAGGCGCGCGAGCGCGAGCGCGGTCATCGACTTGCCGCAGCCCGACTCGCCGAGGAGCGCGAAGGTTTCCCCGGCGTCGATGCTGAAATCGACGCCGTCGACCGGGCGGATCTCGTCCTCGGCGCGCGCAATCGCCACGCGCAGATCGGTGACGCGCAACAGCGCCGCATTGCGTGGGGAAGCACCCGGTTCAAGGGCAGCAGGATTCATGCGCGTGATCGGCAAGGCAGCTATGAAAAAGGGCCGCTCGCGCGGCCCCTCGATGGCATCAGTGGTGGTGACCGCCGGGGCCATGCACGTGACCGTGGGTGATTTCCTCGGCACTGGCAGGACGCACTTCGGCGACGGTGACGTCGAACACCAGCGCCACGCCGGCAAGCGGGTGGTTGCCGTCGACCACGACCTTGCCTTCGGCGATGTCGGTGATGCGATAGACGAGGTCTTCCTCGCCGTCGTCCGAGACGCGCTCGAAGCTCATGCCGACTTCGATGTTGTCCGGGAACAGCTTGGCGTCCTCGACCAGGACGAGCTCCTCGTCGTAGTCGCCGAAGGCGTCATCGGGCTGCAGCTTGAGCTCGAGCTTGTCGCCGACCTTCTTGCCGTGCAGCGCCTCTTCCAGCTTCGGAAAAATGCCGTCATAGCCGCCGTGCAGATACACCAGCGGGTGCTGGCCGTCGTCGATGACCGCGCC
>QXGG01380105.1_pt1 | contig 15408 bp, 11 predicted proteins | sample 1982491 | NCBI WGS metagenome assembly QXGG01 (sample SAMN09924614, study PRJNA488089) | Wastewater metagenome, whole genome shotgun sequencing project. | isolation source: South African research farm wastewater | place: South Africa: Irene, Agricultural Research Council, Animal Production... | reverse complement strand
GCCAACGTCCGCGAAATCGCCGCAGTCAACGTCGTCTTCCCATGGTCGATATGACCCATCGTCCCAATATTCACATGAGGCTTCGTACGCTCAAACTTCGCCTTCGACATGGTTTCTCATTCCTTCGTATTGGACCGCTTCTGCGAAGTCGGTGTATTGGTTCGTGGTGTCAAGGATCAGTTGCGGAGATCTCGCAACGGCTCTGGAACGATATCAGCCCACCCCGATTTCCCCACAGGGATCGGGGTCACCGAAACATTCGAGAAATGTCAGGGTCCGGTATTCGGCATCACTCGCCGCGAGCTCGCTTCACGATGTCGCTCGCGATCGCCTCGGGAACCTGCTGATAGGAATTGAACTGCATCGTGTACGTGGCCCGACCCTGGGTGCGCGAACGCAGGTCGGTCGAGTACCCGAACATTTCCGACAGCGGAATCTGGGCACGGACGACCTGGGTGTTACCGCGGGCTTCCATACCTTCGATACGGCCACGACGGCTGGAAAGGTCTCCCATGACGTCGCCCATGTACTCCTCGGGGGTCACGACTTCGACTCCCATGATCGGCTCCATGATGACCGGCTTGGCCATTTCGGCGGCCTTGCGGAACGCCGCCTGACCGGCGATCTTGAACGCCATTTCGCTCGAGTCCACGTCGTGGTACTGACCGTCGACCAGCGTCACCTTCACGTCCACCGTCGGATAGCCCGCAAGGACGCCGTTGTCGAGTGCGCTCTGCAGACCCTGGTTGGTCGGGTTGATGTATTCACGGGGAATACGGCCGCCGCTGATCTTGTCCTCGAACTCGTACCCCTTGCCCGGGTTCGGCTCCATGTTGATCTTGACGACGGCGAACTGACCCGAACCGCCGGACTGCTTGATGTGGCGGTACTCGACGCCTTCGACCTTCTTGGTCACGGTCTCGCGATAGGCCACCTGCGGCTTGCCCACAGTCGCGTCGACGTTGAACTCGCGCTGCATACGGTCCACGAGAATTTCGAGGTGCAGCTCGCCCATTCCGGAGATGACCGTCTGGCCGGTCTCTTCGTCGGTGCGCACGCGGAATGTCGGATCCTCGTCGGACAGCGACTTGAGAGCTTTGCCCAGCTTGTCCTGGTCGTCCTTGGTCTTGGGTTCGATGGCCACGTGGATGACGGGTTCGGGGAACTCCATCTTTTCGAGGATGATCGGGTTCGCTCTGTCGCACAGAGTGTCGCCCGTGGTCGTGTCCTTGAAGCCGAGACCGGCGACGATGTCCCCTGCCAATGCAGTGTCGAGATCTTCACGCTGGTTCGCGTGCATGAGCAGAATTCGACCGAGACGCTCGCGCTTTTCCTTGGTCGAGTTGTAGACCTCGTCGCCCTTGTTGATCTGGCCCGAGTAGACACGGAAGTACGTCAGCTTGCCGAAAGGATCGGCCACGATCTTGAAAGCGAGTGCCGCAAAGGGACCGTTCTCGTCCGCGGTGCGCTCTGCGGGCTCCTCGGCTTCACCGGGCTTGACTCCCTGGGCCGCCGGAATGTCGAGCGGGCTCGGCAGATAGTCGACGACGGCATCGAGCATCGGCTGGACACCCTTGTTCTTGAATGCCGAGCCGCACAGGATCGGCACGAAATCGAATGCGAGAGTACCCATACGGATGGCTCGCTTGATCTCTTCGATCGTCACGTCCTCGCCGCCGAGATACTTCTCCATGAACTCGTCATCGGATGTCGCAATCGTCTCGAGCAATTCCTCGCGATACTGATTGGCCTGATCGACCATGTCGGCGGGGATGTCGACTTCGTCCCACTTCGCGCCGAGTTCCTCGTCGCGCCAGATGAGGGCCTTCATCTTCACCAGATCGACGAGACCGACGAAAGGCTTCGCGCTCTCCGGGCCTCCGGCACCGATCGGAAGCTGAATCACTGCAGTCGTCGCTTCGAGGCGGTCCTTGACCATTTCGACCGTGCGATAGAAGTCGGCGCCGATACGGTCCATCTTGTTGACGAAGCACATACGCGGCACGCGGTACTTGTTGGCCTGTCGCCACACCGTCTCGGTCTGGGGCTCGACGCCGGCCACCGAGTCGAACACGGTCACCGCTCCGTCGAGAACACGCAGCGAACGCTCGACCTCGATCGTGAAGTCGACGTGACCCGGGGTGTCGATGATGTTGATGCGATGGTCGTTCCAGATACACGTGGTGGCAGCCGAGGTGATGGTGATACCGCGCTCTTGTTCCTGGGCCATGTGGTCCATGGTTGCGGCGCCCTCGTGCACTTCACCGATCTTGTAGCTCTTGCCCGTGTAATAGAGGATGCGCTCGGTCGTCGTCGTCTTGCCAGCATCGATGTGGGCCATGATGCCGATGTTCCGGGTGCGCTCCAGGGGGTATTCACGCTTGGCCATCGTCGTTCGCTTTCAGTTCGCTTCTTGTCTTCGTCATTGTTCGGTGACCGAGTCATCCGTCCGCGTTCGGAACTCGTCCGAGCAGCGCACGGGACATCACCACTTGTAGTGCGCGAATGCCTTGTTGGAATCCGCCATCTTCTGCATGTCATCACGCTTCTTGACCGCAGCACCGAGGCCGTTGGAAGCGTCCAGGATCTCGTTCGCGAGACACTGGGACATCGTCTTTTCACGGCGGGCACGGGCGTAGTCGACCAGCCAGCGGATCGCGAGCGTATTGGCACGGCGCGGCTTGACCTTGACGGGCACCTGGTAGGTCGCACCGCCGACGCGGCGGCTGCGAACCTCGAGAGGAGGGCGAACATTGTCGTCGGCGCGCTTCAAAGTCGCAATCGGCTCGGCTCCCGTCTTTTCTTCGACCGTCTTGAGGGCGTCGTACACGATGCGCTCGGCAATGCTTTTCTTGCCGCTCAACATCACCTTGTTCATCAACTGCGTCACGAGCAATGACCGGTACACCGGATCCGGATGCATTTCTCGACGTGGGGCGGGACCCTTACGGGGCATGTCAGTTCACCTGTTCCTTGAGAGTGTGTTCACGATTGAGGCTGTTCACGATTGGCGAGTCACTTGACTCGCTTCGCGCCATAACGGCTGCGAGCTTGTTTGCGGTTCTTCACACCGGCTGCGTCGAGCGCGCCGCGAATGATCTTGTAGCGCACACCTGGAAGGTCGCGCACACGGCCTCCGCGCACGAGAACGATCGAGTGCTCCTGCAGGTTGTGGCCTTCTCCAGGAATGTATGCGGTGATCTCGACTCCGCTCGACAGACGAACACGCGCCACCTTGCGCAGTGCCGAGTTCGGCTTCTTCGGGGTGTTGGTATAGACGCGGGTGCACACGCCGCGACGCTGCGGCGAACCCTTGAGCGCCGGCGTCTTCGACTTGGTGAATTTCGTGCTGCGGCCCTGACGGACCAGCTGTTGAATTGTGGGCACTCGCCTACCTCATTCGATGGGATCGGAACGGATTCCGACGCGAACTGACTGCTACTGGACCCGGCACCGAAGGCGCACAGGACCGTTTGATGATACGAGCAGGGCTCGAACAACGGCAACCCGCTGTTCGAGCCCTGATCAGGTTCTCTGGACGTGTCCCCCGGTGGACCGGATTTCTGCCGTGAGCCGGGTTCAGCTCTCGACCGAGTTGGACAATCCCTCCCAGCGCTGGCTGAGAACGTCGGATGTGTCCTCGTCGTCCGAGTGGTACGTGGCCATCGGCACGTAGTCCGGGGCATCGATGCCGAAGTCCCGGTAGCGCATCATGCCCGAACCGGCCGGGATGAGTTTTCCGATGATGATGTTCTCCTTGAGCCCGTTCAAGGTGTCGCCTCGGCCATCGATGGCGGCCTCGGTGAGCACTCGAGTGGTCTCCTGGAACGAGGCTGCCGAGAGCCACGACTCGGTGGCCAGCGACGCCTTGGTGATTCCCATCAGCTCCGGGCGGCCTTCTGCTGGCCGCTTGCCCGCTTCGACGGTGGCGCGGTTGGTGTCCCGGAACGTCTTGGCATCGGTGCGCTCACCCGGGAGGAAGTCGGTGTCACCGGTCTCCTGGACGCTGACTCGACGAGTCATCTGGCGCACGATCAGCTCGATGTGCTTGTCGTGGATCGACACACCCTGATCGCGATACACCTTCTGAACCTCTTCGACGATGTACAGCTGCGTCTCGCGGATGCCCTTGATCTCCATGATCTCCTTCGGGTCGAAGGGACCGTCGGTGATCGGCTGGCCGGCCACGACTTCTTGACCGTCGGACACGATCGGACGGCTGCCGGTCGGCAACAGGATCGGATGTTCTTCACCGGCATCGTCGACGACGATGACGTTGATGCCCTTGCCCTCGTCCTCGCCGATACGCACCACGCCGCTGGCCTTGGCCAGACGGGCCGAACCCTTCGGCGTACGGGCCTCGAACAACTCCACGACGCGCGGCAAACCGCCAGCGATGTCCTTGCCGGCGACGCCTCCTGTGTGGAACGTACGCATCGTCAGCTGAGTACCGGGCTCGCCGATCGACTGGGCTGCGATGACGCCCACAGCTTCGCCGAGCTCGATCGCATTGCCGCTCGCAAGTGATCGGCCGTAGCACAGCGCGCACACGCCGAGTTCGGCGTCACATGTCAGCACCGACCGCACCTGCAATCGGTCGATTGCGGCATCGTCGCGCAACTGGGCCATCAGGTCGTCGCCGATGATGGTGTTGCGCTCGATGACGGTTCCGTCCGACAGAGTGATGTCCTTCGCAAGAGCCCTGCCGTAGAGCTTGGTCTCGAGATACGAACGGCGATGTGCGGTATCGGGCTGCACTCCGTCGATCCAGATGCCCAGATTCGAACCGCAGTCGTCCTGGCGAACGATCAGCTCCTGGGCGACGTCGACGAGACGGCGCGTCAGATAGCCCGAGTCGGCGGTTCGCAGAGCGGTGTCGACGAGTCCCTTACGGGCACCCGGCGTCGCGATGAAGTATTCGAGTGTCTCGAGGCCTTCGCGGAAGTTCCGCTTGATCGGACGCGGAATCATGTCACCGCGAGGGTTGGCCACGAGACCGCGCATACCGGCGATCTGGCGCATCTGCGTCATGTTGCCTCGAGCTCCCGAACCGACCATGACCATGATCGGGTTGAAGCGCTGTGCTTCGAACTCCTTGACCATCGCCTCCTGGACCTGAGCAGTTGCGTCCGTCCAGATACGCACTTCCTGCTGACGACGCTCGCCGTCGGTGATGATGCCGCGCTTGAACTGCGTCTCGACCTTCTCGGCCTGAGCCTCGAAATCGTCCAACAGCGTTCGCTTGGCCGCAGGCGTCTTCACGTCGTCGATCGACACCGTGAGGCCCGACTGCGTCGCGTAGCGATAGCAGACGTCCTTGATGGCGTCGAGCGAATCCGCGACTTGGGCGTTCGAGAAGTAGTCGGAGAGAATTTCGACGAGTTCGCCCATCTCCTTCTTCTTGATCGGACGTGTGATGTGGCCGAACCGCTCGACGTACCCGTCGGGAAGTGTCTCTTCGAAGAGCAGACGGCCAGGGGTCGTCTCGAACATCTCCGACGGCGCATCCTCTCCGGCGCGCGGCTCGCGGATCTTGATCGCCGCGTGGACGTTGACCACACCCTCGTCGAGGGCTCGGAAGACCTCCCAGTTGTGGCGGAACACGCGTCCCTCGCCTTTCGAACCGGGATCGTCGGCGGTCAGGTAATAGGCGCCGATGATCAGGTCCTGGGTCGGGGTGACGATCGGGCGACCCGATGCCGGCGACAAGATGTTGTTGGCGCTCAGCATCAGCACGCGAGCCTCGGCCTGAGCCTCAGCCGACAGCGGAACGTGAACGGCCATCTGGTCACCGTCGAAGTCGGCGTTGAACGCCGTACACACGAGCGGATGGATCTGAATGGCCTTGCCTTCGACGAGAACTGGCTCGAAGGCCTGGATACCGAGGCGGTGCAGCGTGGGCGCACGGTTCAAAAGAACCGGATGTTCGCGGATGACCTCTTCGAGGACGTCCCACACACGCGGATGGCGACGTTCGACCATGCGCTTCGCGCTCTTGATGTTCTGCGCGTATTCGATGTCGACGAGACGCTTCATCACGAACGGCTTGAACAGTTCGAGAGCCATCAATTTCGGCAGACCGCACTGGTGCAGACGCAGCGTCGGTCCGGCCACGATGACCGATCGACCCGAATAGTCGACACGCTTTCCGAGCAGGTTCTGGCGGAATCGTCCCTGCTTGCCCTTCAACATGTCCGAGAGCGACTTGAGCGGGCGGTTGCCCGGTCCGGTCACCGGACGTCCGCGACGACCGTTGTCGAACAATGCGTCGACGGCCTCTTGAAGCATGCGCTTTTCGTTGTTGACGATGATCTCGGGCGCACCCAGACCGAGCAGACGCTCGAGACGGTTGTTGCGGTTGATCACACGGCGATACAGGTCGTTCAAGTCGGAGGTCGCGAAACGACCGCCTTCGAGCTGCACCATCGGGCGCAGTTCCGGCGGAATCACCGGGACGACGTCGAGAATCATGGCCTTGGGATCGTTGACGCGGCGACCGGTCTCTGGATCACGCTGGTTGAACGACGCGACGATCTTGAGACGCTTGATGGCCTTTTGCTTGCGCTGGGCGCTGAGCGGCTTCTTGCCGTCCTGCGGATCGATCGCCGCGCGCAGCTTCGTCTCTTCTTCGTCGAAGTCGATGCGGTCGATCAGGGACTTGATGGCATCAGCACCCGTTCCGCCCTCGAAGTACTCGTCGTAGCGGTCGCGCAGTTCGCGCCACAGCACTTCGTCTTCGATGATCTGACGCGGGTGGAGGCTCTTGAACTCGTCCCATGTGCGCTTCAACAGGTCGAGTTCGGCCTCGTAGCGCTCGCGGATCGATGCGATCTCCTTGTCGGAGGCCTTCTGCATCGCCTTGACCTCGGCGTCCTTGGCTCCCTCGTTCTCGAGACGCGTGGCTTCCTTTTCGAGTTCCTTGAACTTGCGGTCGATCTCGACGTTCATTTCCTTGTTGATGGCGTCGAGCTCTCCGAGGTAATCGGCTTCGAGGCTCGAGAGATCCTCGTGTCGCTTGTCGGCATCGACCCAGGTCACGAGATGTGCCGCGAAGTAGATGACCTTCTCGAGCTGCTTGGCCTTGAGCTCTTCCTTGGGCTCGATACCGGCGAGCAGGTATGCGAGCCACGAGCGCGTGCCGCGCAGATACCAGATGTGCACGACGGGAGCTGCCAGCTCGATGTGGCCCATGCGCTCACGGCGCACCTTGGAGCGCGTGACTTCGACACCGCACTTCTCGCAGATGATTCCCTTGAAGCGCACACGCTTGTACTTGCCGCAGTAGCACTCCCAGTCGCGAGTCGGTCCGAAGATCTTCTCGCAGAACAAGCCATCGCGCTCGGGGCGCAGCGTTCGGTAGTTGATCGTCTCGGGCTTCTTGACTTCACCGCTGGACCAGGTGCGGATGTGGTCGGCTGTCGCCAGACCGATTCGCAATTGGTCGAACATATTCACATCGAGCATGTCGTCTCTTCTCTCTTCGTCGCGCTGTCGAGTCGGCCGTCAGCGACGGCTCGCTGCCCGATCCCTGTCGTCCTGGTCACTGCCGCGTTCTGGGCGGCTGATATCGATGCCGAGGGCTTCAGCAGTGCTGTAGACCTCTTCGTCGATTTCCTTCATCTCGATCTCGCTGCCGTCGGCCGAGAGGACCTCGACGTTCAAGCACAACGCCTGCATCTCCTTCATGAGAACCTTGAAGCTCTCGGGGATGCCGGGCTCGGGGATGTTCTCGCCCTTGACGATCGCCTCGTACACCTTGACTCGACCGAGAACGTCGTCGGACTTGATGGTCAGCAGTTCCTGCAAGCAGTACGCCGCTCCGTAGGCCTCGAGGGCCCACACTTCCATCTCTCCGAAACGCTGACCGCCGAACTGCGCCTTACCACCGAGCGGCTGCTGGGTGATCATGCTGTACGGTCCGGTCGAACGGGCGTGGATCTTGTCGTCGACGAGGTGGGACAGCTTCAAGATGTACATGTAGCCGACGGTGATGTCGGCGTCGTACGCCTCGCCGGTGCGACCGTTGAAGAGCCCCGTCTTGCCCGTGGGCTTGATCAGCTTGCCGACCGTGTCGCTTTCCGGGTTCAACTTGTCGAAGATCTCGACGATCGTCGGATGCTTGCCGGCCTGCTCCTTTTCGTCCCAGTGGGCGCCGTCGAACACGGGCGTTGCGATGTACTTGGCCGGCTGTGTGCTCGGACGAGTCTTCGTCTCGGTGCCGCGCAGCGGCTTGTCGCCGATCACGGTGCCATCGGGGTTCGTCCAACCCCAGCGAGCCGCATAGCCGAGATGGGCTTCGAGAACCTGACCCACGTTCATTCGGCTCGGCACGCCGAGCGGGTTGAGAATGATGTCGACAGGGGTTCCGTCCGCGAGGTACGGCATATCGGCCTCGGGCAGGATCTTGGAGATGACGCCCTTGTTGCCGTGACGTCCGGCGAGCTTGTCTCCCACGCTGATCTTGCGCTTCTGGGCGACGAGAACCTTGACCATCTGGTTCACACCAGGTGCGAGCTCGCCGCCGTCGTTGCGATCCAGCATGCTGACGTGGATCACCTTGCCGCTTTCGCCGTGAGGAACCTTGAGCGAGGTGTCGCGCACTTCGCGGGCCTTTTCACCGAAGATTGCGCGCAGCAGCCGCTCTTCCGGCGTCAGCTCGGTCTCACCCTTCGGAGTGACCTTGCCGACGAGAACGTCTCCCGGACCGACTTCGGCTCCGACGCGGATGACCCCGCGCTCGTCGAGGTCGCGCAAGATGTCGTCGGACAGGTTCGGAATGTCGCGCGTGATCTCTTCCGGGCCGAGCTTGGTGTCGCGAGCGTCCACTGTGTACTCGTGGATGTGGATCGAAGTCAGCACGTCATCGCGTACGAGACGGTCCGACAAGATGATGGCGTCCTCGAAGTTGTAACCCTCCCATGGCATGAGCGCCACGAGCAGGTTCTTGCCGAGTGCGAGTTCGCCGAGATCGGTGCTCGGGCCGTCGGCCAGCAAGTCTCCCTTGCGAACCTTCTGGCCCTCGGTGACCCGAGGAATCTGGTTGACGCACGTGTTGTGGTTCGAGCGGCGGAACTTGTACAGGTGGTACGTCCGCTTGCCGATCGTCTTGTACTGCACGACGATCTGGCTTCCCGAGACCTCGGTGACCTCTCCCTCTTCGAGAGCGAGAATCAAATCGGCGCCGTCGGCTGCAGCGCGCTTTTCGACTCCGGTGCCGATGTAGGGCGCCTCGGTGCGAATCAGCGGAACGGCCTGGCGCTGCATGTTCGCGCCCATGAGCGCGCGGTTGGCGTCGTCGTGCTCGAGGAACGGAATGAGAGCGGTCGCCACCGAGACGATCTGCTTGGGTGACACGTCGATGAAGTCGACTTCGTTCGGCGACACGTAGAGGATGTCTGTCGTCGCACCGAAGAAGCTTTCGGCTTCGAGCATCTTGCGCAGATCCTCGAGGCTTGCAGCCTGAGGCGAACGGCGAACCAGAACCTTCGTGTCCTTGAACGATCCGTCGGGATTGATGGCGGTATTGGCCTGGGCGACGACGTACTTCTCTTCTTCGTCAGCCGGCATGTACACGACCTTGTTGGTCACGCGGCCGTTCTCGACCTTGCGATACGGGCTCTCGATGAATCCGAACTCGTTCACGCGGGCGTACGTCGACAAGGCTCCGATGAGTCCGATGTTCGGACCTTCCGGCGTCTCGATCGGGCACATACGTCCGTAGTGCGAGAAGTGGACGTCACGGACTTCGAATCCGGCACGCTCACGGCTCAGACCTCCCGGACCGAGAGCCGACAGACGACGACGGTGCGTGAGACCCGACAGAGGGTTGACCTGGTCCATCAACTGCGACAACTGGCTGGTTCCGAAGAACTCCTTGATCGCCGCCGAGACCGGGCGGATGTTCACGAGGGTAACCGGTGTGATCGACTCCGGATCCTGAGTGGTCATGCGCTCGCGCACGACTCGCTCCATACGCGACAGACCGATGCGCACCTGGTTCTGGATCAACTCGCCCACCGAGCGGATGCGGCGGTTGGCAAAGTGATCCTGATCGTCGAGGCGGTAGCCCGGCTCCTGCTTGACGAGGTGGAGCATGTACGACACGGCCGCCAGAATCTCGTTCGGACGAAGCACATTGGTGTCGTTCGGATCGCTCTCGATCGGACGCTTGTTGGGATCGTCGATGTCGACGGTGAACCGTGCGCCGACCTTGCGCGTCCCCGAACCGAAGAGCGTGTCGAGTTTGGCCAGTTCGTCGCCGAGTTTGCGATCGAGCTTGTAGCGACCGACGCGCGACAAGTCGTAGCGCTTGGAGTCGAAGAATGCGTTCTTGAAGTAGCCGCGTGCCGATTCGAGCGACGGCGGCTCGCCTGGGCGCGCCCGCTTGTAGATCTCGACCAAGGCTTCGTTCTGCGTCGGAGCGAGATGACGCTCCTTTTCCCACTGACCTTCGAGGAAATCGAAATGAGCAACGAAGCGATCGAGGAATCCGGGTGCATGATCCTCGTCGTAGCCCAGCGCTCGCAACAGTGTGAAGATGCCCATGCGACGCTTACGTGCGACGCGCGTTCCCGCTGTCACGTCCTTGCCGGGCTTCTGTTCGACGTCGAATTCGAGCCACTCGCCGCGCTGCGGGTGAATGGTTCCCTTCACGAGCTGATGCTTCGACAGGTTGCGCAGACGGAATCGCTCACCGGGTTCGAAGATCACGCCGGGTGAGCGAACGAGCTGCGACACCACGACGCGCTCGGTTCCGTTGACGATGAACGTTCCCTTTTCGGTCATCATCGGGAAGTCGCCCATGAACACCAGCTGTTCGCGCAACTCACCGGTCGAGCGGTTGCTGAAGCGAGCTCGTACGAGAATCGAACGCTGATACGTGTGGCCCTTTTCGCGACACTCTTCGACGGTGAACTTCGGCTCGGGGAACAAGTCCTCGTCGGTCGGGTCGTATTCGAGTTCGAGGCTCAAGTTGCCGTGGAAGTCCTCGATCGGAGAGATGTCGCGGAAGGTTTCGGCGAGGCCGACTTTCAAGAAGTGCTCGAAACTTTCCCGCTGAATCGCGAGAAGGTCGGGCAGTTGGAGGACTTCATCCAGGTTGGCGAAGGAATAACGCTCGCGTGAAGAGGTTCGAGAGGCCAAGGTGAACTCCTAGTGGCTGATGGGATGACAGATGGGAAGACAGATGGAACGAGAAAGAGAACTGACGTGACTGGAGAGAGCCGCGGCGAACCACAGACGAGTGCGCAACGATTCGGGGTGCGCCGGAGCGCCGTCCGCGTGAGCGCGGGCAGGCAGAACTGATTTCAGGGAACGAAAAGGACAGGGGCGACGCACGGCAACTGACGAGACTACCGAGTGCAGGCACGGTTTATCAACCGTGACCGGTAATCGACCGGACGGAATGTCGTGACCGACAAGGTAGAGACTGGACGACCCCCTGGTCAAGCACTTCCGGTTCCGATTTCGTCAATGTCTGCCGGTTTTTGCCCGATATCACGTGCCCGGAAATGCGAAGCGGGCACGTGATATCGGTCGGAGGCGCAAGCGCCCCCGACACGGGTGCCCGGAAATGCGAAGCGGGCACCCGTGAAAACACGGGTGCCCGCTTCGACGTCCCAATGGGGCGCGTCCGTCACTTGACTTCGACGGTTGCTCCCGATTCCTCGAGCTTGGCCTTGGCCTTGTCGGCGTCGTCCTTGCTGACCTTTTCGAGAACGGGCTTGGGTGCGCCGTCCACGAGGTCCTTGGCTTCCTTGAGACCCAGGTTGGTGAGCTCGCGCACGACCTTGATGACCTGGATCTTCTGAGCACCGGCGTCGGCGAGAATGACGTCGAATTCGTCCTTCTCCTCTGCTGCACCAGCGGAGGCGGCGCCTCCACCAGCGGCGACAGCAGCGACAGCGACGGGGGCTGCGGCAGTGACGCCGAACTTCTCCTCGAACGCGTCGAGCAGTTCCTTCAGTTCGATGACAGTGAGGGCGGCGATGCCGTCCAGAATCTCGTCTTTCGACAGAGCCATGATGATTTCTCCTTGTTTAACGATTTCGGGTTTAACGATTTCGGGTTGAACGATTTTTTGGTTGATGTCAGTTCTTGATGTGTGACGTCATGTCTGCGCTGCATATCCGCTCTGTGAAGCGGTTCACGCAGCCTTTTGGTCGATGAGGGCTTTCAAGCCGTATGCCATGTTGCGCGGCAGGGCCTGCAGAAGTCCCGCAGTCTTGACGAGCGGCGCTTGCATGCCACCGGCCAATTGGGCCAGCAGGACTTCGCGCGGCGGCAGATCGGCCAAGGCTTCGACATCCTTTGCGGACATCGATGCACCTGAAAGAACGCCTCCCTTGATGACCAGCAGAGCATTCGTCTTGGCGAATTCACGCAGCACCTTGGCGGTGGCCGCAGCGTCTCCGTGCACGAATGTCAGCGATGCCGGGCCGACGAGCAAGTCAGCGAGAGCTTCCTTGCCTGCCTTCTGAGCGGCGAGTCGAGCAAACGTGTTCTTGAACACCTTCAACTCGGCCTCCACACCGCGCAGCGATGTGCGCAATGTTGCGAGATCGCCAACGGTCAGTCCTCGGTATTCCGATACGACGATCATCTCGACCGCTGACATCTTGTCGGCAATCTCGGCGACCTTCGCCACGTTCTCCGGACGGGGGTTTCCCATGTTTTCCTCCTTTCGCTACGACTCGGGGCTCGCAGATGCGAACACCACGAGGAGCGAAAGGCTCCGTGCAGTCTTCGCCTCGGTAGGCGGGACTCTCATCCCCTTCGCCGCCCTGGGGCGGACCGACTGTCTCTGGCAAGCACAGTTGTGAAAACGGTTGTGAAATTGCGATCGGTTCTCGAACCTATCGGTCGAGAACCGGAACCGCTCAGACCCCTTCGGGACGAAGACGGTTGAGATCGATCTTGACGCCGGGGCCCATGGTCGACGACACCGTCATCTTCTTCAGGTACCGACCCTTGGCTGATGCCGGCTTGGCACGCTGAATTTCATCGAGAACAGCTCGGAAGTTGGCCTCGAGGGCTTCGGGCGCGAAGCTGACCTTGCCGAGCTGCACGTGCACATTGCCGTAGCGATCGGTGCGGTATTCGACCTTGCCGCCCTTGAACTCGCCGACAGCCTTGCCGACGTCCTGGGTGACGGTGCCCGTCTTGGGGTTGGGCATGAGACCGCGCGGTCCGAGCAGACGGCCGATACGACCGACGAGCGGCATCATGTCCGGGGTCGCAATGGCGAGATCGAAGTTGAACACGCCCTTTTCGACTTCGGCAGCGAGGTCGTCGGCACCGACGATGTCGGCTCCGGCCTTGCGGGCTTCTTCGGCGGCCTCACCTGTGGCGAACACGGCGACGCGCAGATTCTTTCCGGTTCCCGACGGCAGAGCGACCGTGCCGCGCACAGCTTGTTCGGCTTTGCGCGGGTCGACTCCGAGGCGAATGGCGATCTCGACGGTTTCGTCGAACTTGGCCGAGGCCATCGTCTTGACCATGTTCAGCGCCTCGGTGGGGCTGAACGCCTGATCGCGGTCGTAGCGCTTGACCGCATCTGCATACTTCTTACCTGACATGACTGTCTCCCTCGTCACCGCCTGAGCGGATCGTCGTGCCGGCCAGATGAGGTGGTTCTGGTCCAGGCGTGAATGAGTTGCTTACTGTACCTTGAGGCCCATCGAACGCGCCGTGCCGCGCACCTGCTGCTTGGCAGCTTCGAGGTCGTTGGCATTGAGGTCGGGCATCTTGATCTTGGCGACTTCTTCGATGTCTGCCTCGGTGACCGTTCCAGCAACCGTTTTCCCCGGTGTCTGGCTGGCCTTTTCGAGACCTGCCTTCTGACGAAGAAGAACCGGCGTCGGAGGGGTCTTCAAGATGAACGTGAACGAACGATCCTCGAAGATCGAGATCTCGACCGGAATGATCGTTCCGACCTGGCTCTCGGTGGCTGCGTTGTAGGCCTTGACGAAGTCCATGATGGCGACGCCGTGAGGTCCGAGCGCGGTACCGACCGGCGGTGCCGGGGTGGCCTTGCCGGCCGGAATCTGGATCTTCACGATCGCTGCAAGTTTTTTCTTCGCCATGAGGCGCTTCCCTTCGATATGAACTGTTCGACGTAGGTGGAGAGTGTGACGATATCTGTCGCCGAACTCAGAGTTTCAGAATTATGACGGTCGCAAAGTTCACAACTTTGCTGGATTATCAGTTGCGAAGTTCACAACTTCGCTGGATTATCAGTTGCGAAGCTCACAACTTCGCAACCTGGCTGAAGTCCATCTCCACCATGGTCTCTCGACCAAAGATATTGACCAAAACCTTCAACTTCATGTGGTCCGCGTTGATTTCTGCGATCTGACCCGAGAAATCCGCGAACGGACCTTCCTTGACTCGCACGCTCTCGCCGACCTCGAACTCGAGCTTCGGCTTGCGACGGGCGGCGGTCTCTTGACCGTCTCCCTTTGCGGACAAGAACGTTTCGACCTCACGACGTGACAACGGGGTCGGCTTTTGACCCTTCTGGCTCTGGCCGACGAAGCCGGTGATACCTGGCGTGTTGCGCACGCAGTACCAGCTCTCGTCGTCCATGTGACAACGCACGAGCAAGTACCCAGGAAAGACCTTCTTTTGAACGGTCTGCTTGCGACCGCCCTTGAACTCGACGACATCTTCCATCGGAATCTTGATCTCGAAGATCCGATCCTCCATGTTCATCGACTGGATGCGCGCCTCGAGATTGGCCTTGACCTTCTTTTCGTAGCCGGCCTGCGAGTGCACCACGAACCACTGACCCGGTCGACTCCACGGATTGCTGCGATCGGCATCGCCGTCTGCGTCACTTTCGAAGTCGTCGGTGATGTCACCGGTGTCGGAAGAATCTCCGGATTCCGCTGTGTCGCGCAGATCGAACACCTGAGGCTCTGCCTCAGCTGTGCTGTCGTCGGTCTCGGTTGCCCCGATCCCTGTTTCACTCATCGACATGTTCTCGTCCATCATCAGTTCTCGTACAGCCAGTCGGTGAAGAAGCCGATGACGGTATCTGCTCCGCCGATCAACGCCGTGAAGATGATCACGGTGATGAGCACGACGATCGAATAGCGGCGGATCTCCGGCCACTTCGGCCAGGCCACCTTGTTCATCTCTTCGCGCACTTCGCGCAGGTACGTGCGGGGGCCGGTTCGCTCCTCACGGGCTTTGGGAACGCGCGGCTGACGGGCAGGATTCCCCTGCTCGTCGAGCTGACCCATCTTCTTCAGATGGCGCTTCTGCTCTCGATTCAGTTCCATCGCCATTGCGATCACCCGTCTACTCGTTGTTCATGTCCCGTCGGGACGTCGTACTCGTGAATTCCGGCGCTGAGCAGGGCAGGAGGGACTCGAACCCCCGACCGTCGGTTTTGGAGACCGATGC
>QXGG01355381.1_pt1 | contig 15437 bp, 11 predicted proteins | sample 1982491 | NCBI WGS metagenome assembly QXGG01 (sample SAMN09924614, study PRJNA488089) | Wastewater metagenome, whole genome shotgun sequencing project. | isolation source: South African research farm wastewater | place: South Africa: Irene, Agricultural Research Council, Animal Production... | reverse complement strand
TTCACGGAGGCACCAACGACTGGGCACACAATGTGGACCCTCTCGCCCCGGGAGTCGAGATTCGCAACGATGCAAGCAACAGTTTCGGAGGCTCCGCTCCTTCAACGGAACAGATGGAGGCAATGTTCGCAGTGGGCGATGCGGCCTCAACCCGCGCCCAGGTGAACGCACTCCCAGACGGCAGCTTCTGCGCGGCCTATATCAAGCTGCTCTGCCAGATAAGGGAACGCTATCCCGATTGCAAGGTGGTCTGCATAATAGGCGACTACCTCAGCATTTCCATAGAGAAGTCAATCCTGCTAATTGCGGAGCATTACGGAGCAAAGACCGTGAACCTCCTGCGTGTAAACGGCTTCAACGACCTCGGCGGTTACTCTCCTGAGACCTTGAGCGGATTGGGACAGCCTCAGCCGAATATGCCTAAGCACGACCATACCGACCTCAACTCCTACGGCGGTTGCCACCCGGGGTCAGAGGCAATGGACTTCATCGCGACCAAGATCTACAATGAACTCGGTTCCTGGCTGGAAATGTAAACTGTTTTCAGATAGCTAGAACAGAGTAGGTTCCAGTTCCTTAACGTGAAAAGACTTCCGATGCCATGAGGTGTAACCGTAACGCCTTATGGCATCGATGTGTTCGGGGGTGGGATAGCCCATATTCCGCTCCCAGCCGTACTGGGGGAACTCCCTGGCCAGGGCGCGCATTTTCTCGTCCCTCCAGGTCTTGGCCAGCACTGAGGCGGCGGCAATGCTCGCATAGGTGGCGTCGCCCTTTACCACGGTCATATAGTCCCCGCTCCCGTAGTCCGCAAAGGGGCGGAAGCGGTTGCCGTCTATGAGCAGGAAGTCCGGACGGGGATTCAGTCTCAGAACGGCCCTCTGCATACCGGCAATCGAGGCGTTGAGTATGTTGATACGGTCTATTTCCTCAGCACTCACTTCTTCGACGGCCCAGCTGACGGCCTCTTTCTCAATGACTTCACGCAGTTCGTCCCTGTGCCGGGCGCTCATCTGCTTGGAGTCGTTGAGCAGGGGGTGGTGGAAGTCCGCGGGCAGAATCACCGCGGCGGCATATACGGGACCGGCAAGGGGACCGCGGCCCGCCTCATCGCAACCGGCCTCCAGCACTCCCTCCCGGAAATGGCTGAGCTGGGAGATCTCTTTCATTGCAGACCGAGTTTTTCCTTCATTCCCCTCAACAGGTCGAAGGCCTGGAGCGGGGTCATATTGTTCAGGTCGGCTCCCTTGAGGTCGTCCCTCAGGGTTTCGAGCATAGGGTCGTCGAGCTGGAAGAAGGAAAGCTGCACGCCCTGCTTCTGCTCAGTCATCACGGGAACGGCCTTTGCCTTGTCCCCTCCGGAGGCTTCCAGGGCCTTGAGCGTCGCCTCGGCAGACTCTATCACCTGTCTCGGCATTCCGGCCATCCTGGCCACGTGGATACCGAAACTGTGGGCCACGCCGCCCTCCCGCAGTTTTCTGAGGAAAATGACCTTGTTATCGACCTCCTTGACCGCAATGTGATAATTCTTTATGCCGGGATACAGGGTCTCCAGGTCGTTCAGTTCGTGGTAGTGGGTGGCGAAAAGGGTCTTCGCGCCCTGGCCGTAGCGCTGTATGTACTCCACTATCGCCCTGGCTATGGACATTCCGTCGTAGGTGGAGGTTCCTCGGCCTATCTCGTCGAGGAGGACCAGCGAGCGGGCGGAGAGATTGTGCAGAATCATCGAGGTCTCGAGCATCTCCACCATAAAGGTGGATTCTCCCCTGGAGATATTGTCAGATGCCCCCACCCGGGTGAAAATCTTGTCGCATATTCCGAGCACAGCCTCCGATGCCGGCACGAAGCAGCCGGTCTGCGCAAGCAGGACGATGAGTGCCGTCTGGCGCAGCAGGGCCGACTTTCCGGCCATATTGGGACCCGTGAGTATCATTATCTGCGTGCCATCGCTGTCCATCTCTATGTCGTTGGGCACATATTCCTCGCCCGGAGCCATCATGGTCTCGATGACGGGATGACGTCCCGCCTTGATGGACAGGGAACGGGATGAGTTCAGCTGCGGCCGGCAGTAGTTTCTTTCCTGCGCCAGCACGGCGAAGGAGGACAGCAGGTCTATGCGCGCCAGCAGGCGGCTGTTCAGCTGTATCTCCGGGATACGCCCCTGCAGCTTCAGCACGAGTTCGCGGTAAATGCGGCTCTCTATCTCGTAGATGCGGCTCTCGGCGCCAAGAATCTTCTGCTCATATTCCTTCAGTTCTTCGGTAATATACCTTTCGGCGTTGACCAGCGTCTGCTTGCGCACCCAGTCCTCGGGCACCTTGTCCTTCTGGCTGTTGCGCACCTCGAAATAATATCCGAATACATTGTTGTAGCTGACCTTCAGGGAGGATATGCCCGTGCGCTCCGTTTCCCTTTGCTGCAGGGAGGCCAGATAAGACTTGGCATCCCTCGACAGCGCCCTCAGGTCGGCGAGTTCCGCGTCGGCTGCCGAGCTTATGACGTCACCCTTGCCCAGCTGGGCAGCAGGGTCCTCGGCAAGTGTGGAACGTATGTCCTCCAGCAGGCTGTCGCAATCCGAAAGCTGCGCAAGTATGGCATTCAGCGGTTCACAGGAGAGCATGGCGCAGCCCTCGGCTATAGGTCTCAGCTGGGACAGTCCCCTGCCCAGCTGCATCAGTTCGCGCGGCAGTATCTTTCCCGTCGCCGCCCTGGATATGATTCTCTCCAGGTCGCCCAGGCCGGCTATATGGTCACGGATTCCGGAACAGATGTCCGCCTCGGAGAGAAAGGCGTCGATGCAGTCGTATCGGGCATTCAGTTCGTCTATGTCCATGGATGGCATAGCCAGCCAGCTGCGGAGCATCCTGGCGCCCATAGGGCTCTGGCAACGGTCTATCACGTCCACCAGGGAGCTGCCCTCCGGACCGGCGGTACTTGCGAATATCTCCAGATTGCGCAGGGTGAAACGGTCCATCCAGACGAAATCCCCCTTCTCTATGCGGGAAAGGGTGCATATATTGTCCAATCCGCTGTGCTGGGTCTGCTCCAGATAGACCAGAAGGGCACCTGCGGCCGAAATGCCGAGAGGGAAGCCGCCCACGGCGAAACCCTTGAGACTCTTGACCTTGAGCTGGTCGCAAAGACGCTTCACGGCCGACTCATAGGAGAAGGCCCACTCGTCCACGGTAGAGACATAGTACTGGTTTCCGAACCTTTCCTTTGTTCCCTTCTCATAACCCCTCTCCACGAGCAACTCCTTCGGGGCGAAGGAGGAGAGGAGGGTGGCTATATAGTCCAGGTCGCCCTCAGTCAACTGGAAGGAGCCCGTGGACACATCCAGGAAGGCCGCGCCGCATCTGGACTTCTCGTAGCACAGGCCCACGATGAAATTGTTTTCCTTCTGCCGGAGCAACTGCTCGTTGAAGGCCACTCCCGGGGTAATCAGCTCGGAGACTCCCCTCTTCACCAGGCCCTTTGTCAGTTTCGGATCCTCCAGCTGGTCGCAGATGGCGACCTTGTAGCCCGCACGCACGAGTTTGGGCAGGTACGCCTCAAGGGCATGATAGGGAACGCCAGCCATGGGGATGGGGCTTGACGTGGCACTGGAGCGGCGGGTCAGCACTATGCCCAGAACCTTGCTCGCCGTAACGGCATCGTCCCCGTATGTCTCATAGAAATCCCCACAGCGGAAAAGCAGCAATGCCTCCGGATACTCAGCCTTCATATCGAAGTACTGCCGCATCATCGGAGTCATCGCCTCCTTTTTTATGGTGTCGTCGTGATTGTTCTCTTTCATTTTTACAGGATAACGCTATCCTGCAAATTTAGCAATCTTCAGAAAAAACTCACTCGACGATGTGGTCTTCTTCCCAGAATGACTCAATTTCATCGAAGGTTGCGACCTCTCCGCAACTCAGGGAGATTTGTGACGGAAAAACGAAAATAGGATTTGCGCCAAATAAAGTGTAGATTTGTGGTTTGTATCCTATGCCGGGACGAGTTCTCATAATTTCCTATTACTGGCCACCTACGGGCGGGTCGGGGGTTCAGCGCTGGGTTAAGTTCAGCAAATACCTGCCGGCTGAGGGCTGGCAGCCCGTGATTTACACCCCGTCGAATCCGGAAATGATTACGGTGGACGAAAGTCTGGCGGCGGAAGTGCCGGCAGAAGTGGAAGTGATACGAAGAAAGATCTTCGAGCCGTACGGGATATGGCGGGCCCTCAGCGGAAACAAAGGAGGGAGCACCAAGGGGGAAGTGAACCCTATCAATGCCGGGAAGAAGAGCTTCAAGCAGAAACTGTCGATTTTCATAAGGGGGAATTTCTTTATCCCGGACCCGCGCTGCCTCTGGGTGCGTCCTTCGGTGAGATTCCTCAAGAAATACCTTAAGGAGCATCCTGTGGACGCGATAGTCAGCACAGGACCTCCTCATTCGATGCACCTGATTGCCAGAAAGCTGTCCCTCGCCACGGGCATACCATGGGTGGCCGACTTCAGGGACCCCTGGACCAGGATGTTCTATTTCAAGCACCTGGGACTGACCGGGAGAAGCGAACGTCGCCACCATAAACTGGAAAAACAGGTACTGGATGACGCCAGCGTCGTTGTGGCCGTGTCCCCTCCGGTACAGAGGGACTTCCAGTCGATGACCGACACCCCGGTCAGGCTGATTACAAACGGATATGACGAAAGCGACTACGAGTCCTGTCCGGAAGAGGCGACGGATGGATATTTCCGGATAAGCCATACCGGACTCTTCGCCGCGGACGGCATCCCGGAAACGCTCTGGCGGGTGCTTGCCGACAAATCGGAGGCGGACGAGGATTTCTCAAATGCCCTCAGGATATGTCTTGCGGGCAAGACAGACAGTGCCGTGATTCACAGCATACGCATGGCCGGCCTTGGGGAGAAACTTGTGGACAGGGGCTATCAGCCGCATCTCGAGGCCGTACGGGAACAGAAACGGGCAAATATCCTGATGCTCCCGCTGAGGATGGAGCCGGAATACAAATCGGTGCTCCCGGGCAAGCTGTTCGAGTACCTGGCTGCCCGCCGTCCGGTGCTGGGCATAGGCCAAAGCAACGGGGCAATGGCGGCCATACTGAAAGAATGCAAGGCCGGAACTGCCTGTGACTGGGATGATTACGGAGGAATCAAGAAGTTTGTGGACGCTGCCTGGGATGAATTCCGTGAAGGACGGGACGATTTCAAGGGAGAGGACATCTCCCGTTTCAGCAGACGCCGTCTGAGCCACGAGATGGCCTCCCTTCTGGATTCCATCTCACAGAAGGGGGCTGACAAACCCATTTCAGACAAGAAAGCGAAGAAAAATGAACGATAGAATCAAGAAAATTCTCTCTTGGGCCGGGATAGTGCTGCTTTTTCTGGCACTTTCCTATGCTTACATGTACCCGGTGCTGGAAGGCAAGATTGTGAACCAGTCCGACATATCCGGATGGACCGGAATGACACACGAGATCGTGGAACACAACAAGGCGAATCCGGACGACCCTACGCTCTGGACCAATTCGATGTTCGGCGGAATGCCGAGCGTTACGATGTATGACGATTTCGACGGCGACCTGACCAATCCGCTCTACAGGTTCCTGCTGCTGGGACGCAGGCCGGCAACATATATTTTCATAGCCCTGCTGGGCTCACTGTTCCTGCTGCTCGCGGCCGGATGCGGGAAGGCGGTGGCCGTAGCCGGTGCCATCGCAATGGCGTTCTGCTCCTACAACATGCAGATAATACAGGTGGGACACAACACCAAGATGCAGGCAATCGCCTTTTTCCCATGGGTGCTGGCGGCCTTGATATATACCTACAGATCGGCAGAAAAGGAGGGAAAGCTGCGCGACTGGCTGCCTTACGTCTCGCTGGGAGCCGTGCTCTTCGCTTTCGCGCTGAGCTTCCAGATCAAGGCGAATCACCCGCAGATTACCTGGTACCTCGCCGCCACCGTATTCATATATGCGGCCGGGGAACTCATATACCTGCTCTGCAAGAGGGAGAGACGCAGGGGGCTGGGACGCTTTTTCGCCGCATCGGCCCTGCTGCTGGTGATAGGCTGCGCAGGCATAGCGACGAACGCGAACAAGCTGCTGCCGACCTGGAACTATGCGAAATATACGATGCGCGGCGGCTCGGAACTGAGCCGGGAAGACGGCAGCGCGGGCTCCAAGGGACTGGAACTGGATTATGCGACGGCCTGGTCGTACGGCATAGAGGAGACCCCGAACCTTGTCATCCCGGATTACAACGGAGGTGCTTCGGCAAGTGAACTGGGCAAGGATTCCGCAAGTTCGCGCGAACTTCAGAAATACGGCTACAAAGGAAGGCAGCTGGACCAGGTGCTGGAGGGAATGCCTACCTATTGGGGACCGCAGCCTTTCACCGCGGGACCTATGTACATCGGAGCCCTGAGCTTCTTCCTCTTCCTGCTGGGCTGTCTGCTCTGCAGCGGGAAAGAGAAGTGGTGGCTCATCGCAGCCAGCATCTTCGCACTCCTGCTCGCCTGGGGTAGCCACTTTATGGGCTTCACCAAGCTCTGTTTCAATCTGTTGCCTATGTACAACAAGTTCAGGACCGTGTCTATGGCCCTGATAGTGCTCCAATACACCCTGCCTCTGCTGGGCTTCCTCGCCCTCGACAAGCTCTGCCGAGGGGATATGCCTCTGAAGGAAGTTCGCAGGAAGCTGCTTGTCGCCGGAGGAGTGACTATGGGCATATTCGCCCTGCTCTTCCTGCTGCAGCGTCTGCTGGGCTCCTTTGCCGGCGCCGCGGATCCCGAGTTCCTGGCCAAGGCTCTGCGTGAGGACAGGATGGAGCTGCTGCGGGCCGACACCATCCGGTCCATAGGGCTGGTGCTGCTGGCTACTGCCGCACTGTGGCTGATGAGCGGGTGGAAGAGGGATTCCTCAAAAGCGTCCACGGGCAGCATCATGGCAGTGATGATGGCCGTGCTGGTGCTGATAGACCTCGTCGGCGTGGACAGACGCTACCTCAACTCCGCTCATTTCGTGAGCAAGAAGGAGTTCCGCGACCAGTTCGAGGCCCGTCCCGTGGACCGCATGATCCTTCAGGATGAAGACCCGGACTACAGGGTGCTGGACCTGAGCGTGAACACCTTCAATGACTCGCATCCTTCCTACTGGCACAAGAGCATAGGCGGTTACAGCCCGGCCAAGCTGCAGCGCTACCAGGACCTGATAGACCGCTATCTGCTCAAGGAAATGAACAGCGTAATCGCCGTGGTGAATGCCGAGGGCACGATAAGCGGCGTCGAGGAGAATTTCCCGTCCACGCCTGTTCTCAATATGCTGAACACCAGATATGTAATTCTCGGTTCCGACTATCCGCCTGTGGTGAATGCCTCTGCCCTGGGCAACTGCTGGTTCGTGGACGAAGTGGTGCCGGCCGCCTCGGCCGATGAGGAGATAGCCCTTCTGGGCAGCTGCGACCCCGGATCGGCTGCCGTGGTGAGGACGGAGGATATGGAGTCCGCGCGTATGGAGAGCCTGAGGCACGGTACGGAAGGCGGCATATTTGCGGATATGGACGATATACGCCTGACTTCATACAAGGCGAACGAACTGCATTACAGCTATGCCTGCGCAGAGGAAAGACTGGCTGTGTTCAGCGAAATATGGCACCCCGGATGGAAAGCAAGCCTGAACGGCGAGCCACTGGAAATCATACGCGCCGACTGGGTGCTGAGGGCAGCCGTACTGCCTGCGGGAGAAGGCGAGATAGTGATGCGCTACGAACCTGACGACTACCGCATAGGACGCGACATATCCCTGGCCAGCTCGATTCTGCTCTATCTGCTGGCTATTGTGGCCGCAGCGGGAATGCTTGCAGGCAAACCGAAGGAAACAAAACGCAAATGAATATGGCATACAAAATCAATCTCCCCCTGAACAGGGATTGGGAAATCGAAACGGAAATCACCACAACCGAGGACGGGGACGCCGTCAGCTGCTTCTACGCCAACGGACTGGACCCGAAGAAGACTCCGGGCACCATTGAAATCTATGCGGGCGACATCAACGGCTCCGACCCGCGCACAGAGTGCCTTAACAACTATGACGCCGCCCTGGGACTCGAAGACGGGGAGGACCCGGTGCACGAGTTGCCGTTCTGCGGACAGACCGCGTGGTACTATGACTGCGAGGACGACCATCAGCATCCGGTAATCGTGATCTGTGTGGAAATCAACCCGGGAGTGCTCGCAATCGTGATACTCGGAGAAAGGAACGAAGAAAAACTCGACGAGCTGATGAGCTATGTCGATGAAAACCTCAGCATAAGCGCAGAATAGTTATGATAAGCTCAGAAATCTGGGGCAAGACCCCTTGCGGCAAAGACATAATCCGCTACACTCTCACCAATGCAAAAGGCGCATCCGTACAGCTCTCTTCCATGGGTGCGGGAATAGTGTCCATCAAGGTTCCGGACAGGGACGGGAAACTGGACGACGTGGTACTCGGCTACAGCAATCCTTTGGACTACTTCGCCGACGGGCCGTGCGCAGGCAAGATTCCGGGACGCTTTGCCAACCGCATAGCAAAGGGACGCTTCGTCCTTGACGGAAAGGAATACGAACTGCCTGTGAACAACGGGCCGAACCACCTGCACGGAGGTCCCGAGGGCTTCCAGAACAAGGTTTGGGAAAGCCGTGTGAACGACGGGGCAGTGGAATTCCTCTATGTCGCAGAGGATGGTGAAATGGGCTATCCTGGCAATCTGAAGGCCGTTGCAAGATATGAATGGAGCGAGGAGAACGAGCTCCGTCTCACCCTCACGGCCGAGTGTGACGCCCCTACAATCATCAACCTGACCAACCACGCCTATTTCAACCTCGATGGCGAGGGAAGCGGCAGTGTGCTGGGACACAAGCTGTGGCTGAACGCTGTCCAGTACCTGCCGACCGACGAGAGTCTCGTGCCTCTGGGAGACAGCGAGATGGTCAAGGGTACGCCTATGGATTTCAGTACGGAGAAGACTCTCGGACAGGACATCAAGGCAGACTTCCCTGCCCTGAACTACGGCAAGGGTTACGACAACTGCTATGTAATCGAGAACTGGGAGGAGGGTCAGCTCCAGACCGCGGCAGTGCTCAGCAGCGAGAAGTCCGGACGCGTGCTCGAGGTGGTGACCACCCAGCCGGGAGTGCAGATCTACACCGGAAACTGGCTCGCCGGCTGCCCTGTGGGCAAGTGCGGACGCAGCTATGAGGATTATGACGGAGTGGCCATTGAATGCCAGCACTTCCCGGACAGCCCTAACAAGGAAGGATATCCGAGCGTCACCCTGCGCCCGGGAGAAGTTTATCAGGAAGCTATCATATTTGCATTCAAGACCTTATGAAGCAATATCTCGACCTGTTAAGGGAAATATACGAGCACGGCACGGTGAAGACGGACCGCACCGGAGTGGGCACCAAGAGCATCTTCGGACACCAGATGCGTTTCGACCTGTCCGAGGGCTTCCCCCTGCTCACCACCAAGAAGGTCTTCACCCGCGGCATAATAGAGGAACTGCTGTGGTTCCTGGCAGGCGACACAAACAAGAAACACCTCCAGGAGAAGGGTGTGCACATCTGGGATGGCTGGGGTGACGACGAGAGCGGCGAGCTCGGACCGGTATATGGCCACCAGTGGAGGGCCTGGGACGATTACAAGGGAGGACATATTGACCAGATTGCCCAGGCCGTGGACCTGATACGCAATCACCCCGATTCGCGCCGCATACTGGTGAACGCCTGGAACGTGGCCCAGATAGACGATATGGCCCTGCCGCCCTGCCACTGCCTTTTCCAGTTCTATGTGGCTGACGGGAAGCTCAGCTGCCAGCTCTACCAGCGCTCGGCGGACGTGTTCCTGGGAGTTCCCTTCAACATTGCCTCATACGCCCTGCTGACAATGATGATGGCCCAGGTATGCGGTCTGGAACCGGGAAGTTTCATCCACACGACCGGAGACACCCATCTCTATCTGAACCATTTCGAGCAGGCCCAACTGCAGCTCAGCCGCGAGCCTCGAACCCTGCCGAAGATGCATATAAACCCCGATGTCAAGGACATATTCTCTTTCAGGGCTGAAGATTTCACCCTGGAGGGATACGACCCGTGGCCGGCAATCAAAGCCCCTGTCGCTATATGATACGGAGCATAATAGTTGCCGTCGCGGACGATATGTCCATAGGCCGGGACAACGCCCTGATGTGGCATCTGCGCGGAGATATGAAGTTCTTCCGCGAGACCACCACGGGGCATCCGGTGATAATGGGACGCAAGACCTTCGAATCCATAGGACGGGCCCTGCCGGGCAGACTGAACATAGTCATTTCCCGCAGTATGGAGGAGCGGGAGGACCTGAAAGTGGCATCCTCCCTGGAAGAGGCCTTCGCCCTGGCCGGGCAGTCCGGAGCCGATGAGTGCTTCGTGATGGGCGGGGGCACGGTTTACAGACAGGCCCTTCCCCTTGCGGACCGGCTGTATGTCACCCTGGTGCACACCGTCGTACCCGATGCCGACACCTTCTTCCCGGAGATCGACCCCGGACTGTGGGAAGAGGAATGGAGCTCGGACACATTCGAAGAAGAAGGTCTGAAATACGTTTTCAAAAGATATAAGAGAAAAGTCTGACTCCCCCCTCTCCAAGACAAAATAAAACGAACTTATGGAAAGAGACAAATTCAGCCGCTTCGGAGCCCTTGTGGTCATTGCAGGCTCAGCCGTAGGGCTCGGCAATATCTGGAGATTTCCCTATATGGTCGCCACCAACGGCGGTGCGGCCTTTATCCTTCTGTACATATTTTTCGTGCTGATAATCTGCCTGCCTGTAATGGTGGCGGAGCTGAGCATTGGCCGCAGAAGCCGCTGCAACGCATACAGGGCGCTTGACAAGCTCTCCTCCGCTCCCGCTGCCAAGGCGGCAGGACGTGGCTTCGGCCTTATGTATGTACTGATCCCGACGCTCATTCTCTCCTATTACTGCGTGATAGGCGGAAGCACCGTGGACTATTTCCTGCGCGCCTGCGGCATAACGGCGCACGGCGGCAACGGGATTCAGCTGCTCTGGACCCTCATATTCCTGCTGCTGACCGCAGCTGTGGTGGCCGGAGGAGTGAAGGGAGGCATAGAGAAGTTCAGCAAGATAATGATGCCGCTGCTTTTCATAATCGTGCTGCTCATTGCCCTGCGCTCCGCTACCCTGCCGGCAACGGGTTCGGGATGGACAGCCCGCGACGGTCTGGATTTCATGTTCCGTCCGGACTTCAGCAAGCTCGGTTTCAAAAGCTGTCTGGCAGCCCTGGGGCAGGCCTTTTTCTCCCTTTCCATAGGCTCGGGCGTGCTGATGACCTACGGCTCCTATGTCAATCCCAAGGACAAGCTCTTCAAGACTGCCGGGGAGATAGCCTTCTTCGACCTGCTGTTCGCCATCATCGCCGGCTGCGCCGTCATACCGGCAGTGTTCGCCCTTGAGGCTGACCCGGTTAACGTGCTGGCAAACAACACCGACTCCCGCCTGGTATTCAATATCCTTCCGGAGGTCTTCCCGGCAATGCCTCTGGGCAAGCTCATAGGGGCGGTGTTCTTCTTTTCACTCATACTGGCAGCCCTGACCTCTTCAATATCCCAGATGGAAGTGCCGGTGAGCTACCTGACCGAGGAAAAGAAACTCTCCAGACCTCTGGCCGTGGCCCTGGTCTTCGTGGTCGCCATTGCCATAGGCTCGGCCTGCACCCTGAGAGGTCAGGTCCTGAATGCTCTGGACGCCCTGTGCGCCAACTGGCTTATGCCTCTGGGAGGAATAGCCGCCACCGTCTTTGTGGGCTGGATAATGGGCTTTGACGAGCTCCACGACGAACTCAGCAGCCGTGGCCTCCACAAGACCGGCAAGCTCTCCAGCCGCATCATTCACCTGCTCATCAGATACATAGCCCCTATAGGCGTCCTGAGCGTATTTCTGACCCAATTCTTCAATCTCTTATGAAAAAGGAAAAGTTTTCCGGCGGACTCGGCGCACTGCTCGTGCTCGCCGGCTCGGCAGTCGGCCTGGGCAATATATGGCGCTTCCCCTATATGGTAGCCGAAAACGGAGGCGGCGCCTTCATATTGATATATATACTCTGCATGCTGCTGGTCAGCGTGCCTGTACTCCTGTCGGAGATTGCCCTGGGCAGGCATAAGGGCAATATGAAGTTCCACGGACTGGTAAACCTGCTCTTCGTGCTCATCCCGACCATCACCCTTTCCTACTACAGCGTAATCGGCGGATGGACCCTGCGCTATATGGTCTTCGGAAACAGTGATTTCGGCAGTTTCGTGTCATCCACAGGCCACCCTCTGGCCTGCCTGGCGATTTTCCTCGGAGCCACCGCCCTGATCGTACTTCTGGGCGTGCGCTCGGGACTGGAGAAGTTCAGCAAGATTATGATGCCGGCCCTCTTCCTGATAATGTGCGCCCTGGCGGTCTATTCCTGCTGTATGGGACACGGCTCCTCAGAGGGACTGCGCTTTCTCTTCCGGCCGGACTTCAGCAAGGTGGGACCCGAAACCTTCGTGAAGGCGCTGGGACAGGCCTTCTTCTCCCTTTCCATAGGTATGGGGATAATGGTGACCTTCGGGTCCTACATAGGCAAGGACGAGAATCTGCTTGCCACTGCAGCCAAGACCTCCGTAGCCGACCTGGTCTTCGCCCTGATTTCCGCCTGCGTGGTCATCCCCGCCCTCTTCGCCTTCGGGATGTTCTTCCAGGACCCTCTGACTGGCGAGGTAATGGCCAATCCGGAGACCGATGTGGTTGGAGCCGGACTTATCTTCAAAACCCTGCCCGCCGTTTTCTCGCAAATGCCTATGGGCTGGCTGGTGTCAGTCTTCTTCTTCCTGGCTGTCACCCTTGCCGCCCTCAGCTCCTCCATTTCCCTCTTCGAGGTGCCCGTGGCCTGGCTCACGGAAAAATTCGGCATTTCCCGAAGCTGGGCCTGCCTTGCGGTCTTCCTCTTCTGCTATGCCGTAGGAGCCCTCTGCTCCCTTTCCTTCGGCGTTCTGGGAGGAATATCATTCAAGGGTATGAATATCTTCGATATGCTCGACTGGACCACAGCCAATGTGCTTATGCCTCTGGCCGGACTGATCTGCGTACTCTATGCCGCGTGGGGGATGAAGAAGACGGAACTGCGTTCGGAACTGAGCAACTCCGGGAAACTCCGGGGCGTTGACCGGCTCTTCCCCGTACTCGACCTGCTCATACGTTACATTGCGCCCGCCGGAGTGCTGGCCGTCGCGCTGTCCGGACTCATAGGCTGAAATCCTCTCCGCTGAGGCGCCTGTAAATCTGTTCGAGCACCTTGTCTTCCGGCGCATCCTTCATAAGCACCCTTTTCTGCGAATCCAGCAGGTAGAGGGACGGAATGGCGCGCACGTCGTAGAGATGGTCGCTGCGTATCACGAGGTTCGGATCGTAGCCGTTGTACCAGTTTTCAGGGTATATGGGCATATATTCCAGCCAGGCGGCGAGGTCTTCGTCTATATATATGTTAAGTACGGCAAGGCGGCCTTCGGATATGGCGGCATCGATGCCGGGCATCTCCTTCAGCCTGTCGATTATATCCTTGCAGGCGTTGCAGCCCGGATTGCTGAAGAAGAGCAGGGTGCAGTCGGCCTTTATGCCGTGGAGACTGTAGCTGCGGCCGCGTCTGTCGCAGAAACTGAAGTCGGCGGCCGGCGTTCCGAGGCGGTTCAGCGAACACATTGCCGCCTGATGGGCATATATATCCCTTTTTGCCTCGTCGAGCAGTGCGGATGCGGAGAAATATTCGCAGTAGGGCAGATAGCTTTCTTCATTGCGAACAGGCGAATTCGGATCGTAGAGATAGCGCTCGAAGAGGGCGGAAAGGCGCTCGTAGCCGGAGTCTGCCGGGTCACGGAGTTCCAGCGCCTCCAGCCTTTCGCAGAAATGGGAAACGGCCTTGCGCATTTCCTCTGCCTTGATGGACGAGAGTATGGCCGTGTAGTTGGACATCTCCTGCTCCACGGAGGAATTCTCCACTCCGAGTATGTGGGTGGAATCGGTGAGATAAAGGGTCGTGGTATCGGTAAGGGGATCCCACCAGTGCAGGGCCAGGTATTCGGCGGCCTGGGCGGAGTCCTGTATCAGACTGGGCAGCTTAACCTTTGGGAAAGACCTCTGCGGCAGCTGCGTAACGGCCGGTCCGCCACAGGAGATCAGCAGGGTCGCCGCGAGGGCATATATCAATTTGTTTTTCATTATTTTGAAACTAATATGGAACAAATATACTAACTTTCGCTTTCATTCGATTATGGAAAAGAGACGGGTTCACATACTGCTGCTCTGCCTGGCCCTTCTGAGCCCGGCAACTCTCTGCGCACAGTTCTACCTGGGCGGTACCGACCGCGGAGCCCTGCGGTGGAGAAGTATGGACACGCAGCATTACCGCATCATCTATCCCCGTGGAAGGGATTCGCTCGCCAGGGTGTACGGTGCGGAGCTCGAGAGCTGGAGGACGGCCGTGGGCAAGAGCGCCGGATACGAGCCCTGCCAGTTCCAGGGAAAGCGGAAAATGCCCGTGCTGCTGCACAATGAACACGCAGTCTCGAACGGCTCCGTGGTGTGGGCGCCAAGCAGAATGGAACTCTACACCACTCCGGACCCGGCCAACCCCATTCCTATGCCCTGGGAGACCAATCTCGCCATTCACGAGCAGAGGCACGTGGCCCAGATGCAGACCGGCCTGACCGGCCCCCTCAGACCCCTGGGCTGGTTCTTCGGGCAGATGCTCAACGGAGCGGCCTGCGCGGCCTACGGAGGCCAGATGTGGATGGAGGGTGACGCCGTCATAGCGGAAACGGCCCTGAGCAATTCCGGCAGGGGCAGGATGGCCTCCTTCCTGGACTACTATATGTACAGCTTCGACAACGGAGACTGGCGCAACTGGTACAGCTGGTCCAACGGATCGCAGCGTTATTACACCCCGAACCATTATGCCCTGGGATATATGCTCCTGGCGGGCTTGCGTTACAATTATGACGATCCTCTGATAAGCGCCAGGCGTTTCACTTCCTTCTCGAAGAACCCTTTCAGATGGGGCTATGCCAGAGACATACGCAGTCTGACGGGCAAGCGTATGGACCCGAGCTTCAAGGAATCGGCAAACGCCTTCTATTCGATATGGAAGGAGGAGGCCGACGCCAGAGCCCCGTATATTCCCGTGGACACCCTTATGGGCACCCCTTCCCGCCACCTGGACTATTCCTCGCTGGCATATTCGGAAGAGGGGCTTTTTGCCGTGCGCGAGGGTCTGCTCCACACCCCGGAGCTGGTGCGCATAGACCCGCAGAGCGGAAAGGTCCGAAAACTGCGCAACTTCAGTTACTCGGCCGGCGGAATGAAGTTCAGCGGCGAC
>QXGG01125012.1_pt1 | contig 15461 bp, 12 predicted proteins | sample 1982491 | NCBI WGS metagenome assembly QXGG01 (sample SAMN09924614, study PRJNA488089) | Wastewater metagenome, whole genome shotgun sequencing project. | isolation source: South African research farm wastewater | place: South Africa: Irene, Agricultural Research Council, Animal Production... | reverse complement strand
CTGTAAAACAGAAAATTATGATAAAATCTCTATATTAGTACCTGGTGAATTCTTATTATTTGAAGCTTAAATCATTACTAGCAAATATAAACTTGACAATCAAACACTTGAGAGTAAATAAGAGCCTTAGAGCGTTAATAAAAACGAGCTAATATTTGCTCCTATATATTACAGAGCTGCAACAGAACTATTTCACCAAAATAGAAATACTAAGGGATAGATTTTGAACAAAACTCACTATTCATCAAATAATTGGCATACCGTTATAAATGAGTGTGAAAAAAAAGCTATATTTGCAAACTTAGTGAATTAGTATTAAAACAATAATTTAAAAATAATCATAAACAAAAAGTAAAATGCAAAACAAAGGATTTGTAAAGGTTTTTGCGGTATTACTCACACTAATTTGTGTGTTCTATCTATCATTTTCTGTAGTTACTAGCCAATATTCTAAAAAGGCTAAAGCTTACGCTAATGATAATGCAGCACTAGAACAAGAGTATTTAGACTCTCTATCTAACAAAAAGGTGTGGTTAGGATATACCCTTAAACAATGCCGTGAAATGGAAATAGGTCTGGGTCTAGACCTTAAAGGAGGGATGAACGTTATCCTAGAGGTATCTGTACCCGACGTTATCCGAACCTTAGCAGATAATAAACCTGACGAAGATTTCAACGAAGCACTTAATAATGCCTCTAAACAAGCAATATCTAGTCAAGACGACATAATAACTCTTTTTGCTAAGGAGTATAAAAAAATTGCTCCTAACAAGAGTCTAGCTTCACTTTTTGCAACAAAACAACTCAAAGGGTTGGTGACTCAAAACACACCCGATGCTGAAGTCGTAAAAATCATACGTTCTGAGGTTAAGATTGCTGTTGACAACTCATACAACGTACTTCGTACACGTATTGACCGCTTCGGTGTAGTTCAACCAAATATCCAACAACTAGAAGGTGGTTTGGGTCGTATTATGATTGAGCTTCCTGGTATTAAAGAGCCAGAACGTGTTCGTAAGCTACTTCAAGGTTCTGCGAATCTTGAGTTTTGGGAAACTTATACTTCGGCCGAAATCATGCCATCATTACAAGCTGCTGACGAAAAGTTAGCAATGATGCTTAATAATGATACAGACTTAGAGGCAAAAGCTGATGGCTTACTAAAACAACTAGAAGAAGGTGGTGACAGCATTGCTATCACTAAACAACTTAATGATGTTTATGCACAACAAGCTAAAACTCAAAACCCACTATTTAGCAAACTTCAAGCTTCTCCATACCGTGAAGCTGCTATTGCTGGATATGCGCAGGTTAGAGATACCGCTACAATCAACAACTACTTAGCTCGCCCTGAAGTTAAAAAGCTTCTTCCATCAAACTTAAGTTTAAACTGGGGAGTTTCACCTGATAAGACTTCAAACCTTATCACACTTTATACCATCAAACAAACAGAACGCAACGGACAAGCTCCACTTGAAGGTGATGTAATTGTGGATGCGAAAAGTGAATATGACCAATACAACAACCCTGTTGTATCTATGGAAATGAATAGTGACGGTGCACGCAAATGGGCTCAACTTACTAAGAAAAATGTAGGTAGAGCGATTGCGATTGTACTTGACGGTTATGTATATTCTGCACCAAACGTAAATGGTGAGATTACGGGTGGCCGCTCTCAGATTTCGGGTAACTTCACAGTTGACGAAACTACCGACTTAGCAAACGTATTGAAATCTGGTAAAATGCCAGCTCCAGCACGAATTGTTCAAGAAGATATCATTGGCCCTTCATTAGGTCAAGAGTCAATCAATGCAGGTATATTCTCATTCGCTGTGGCACTAGTCCTACTAATGATCTACATGTGCTCAATGTACGGATTTGTACCAGGGATGATTGCAAACGGGGCATTGATCTTCAACTTATTCTTCACACTAGGTATTCTGGCCTCCTTCCAAGCTGCATTGACCCTCTCAGGGATTGCGGGTATGGTATTGGCGCTAGGTATGGCTGTGGATGCTAACGTACTTATTTACGAAAGAACTAAAGAGGAGTTACGTGCTGGTAAAGGCCTGAAAGCCGCACTTAAAGACGGTTACTCCAACGCTTTCTCAGCTATCTTTGACTCGAACATTACCTCTATCATTACAGGTATTATTCTATTCAACTTCGGTACTGGTCCAATTAGAGGTTTCGCAACAACCTTAATTATTGGTATTGCTGTTTCTTTCTTTACTGCAGTATTCTTAACTCGTGTAGTATATGATTACTTCTTAAGTAAAGACAAGCTACTCAACATGACCTTTACTTCAAGAATCTCTAAGAATCTATTTGTCAACCCTAAATTTAACTTTATGGGTCACACAAAGAGATACTTCATCATCGCAGGTGTGATTCTTATCATATGCATCGGATCATTAATGACTCGTGGTATGAGTGAGAGTATCGACTTTACAGGTGGTAGAAACTTCAAAGTGCAATTTGAAGAGCAAGTTGAACCAGAGCAAGTACGTAGTCTTATTGCGGATAAATTTGGTGATGATGCTACAGTTAGTGTACTCGCTATTGGTACAGATGGAAAGACAGTACGTATTAGTACTAACTACCGTATCGATGAGAACACAGCTACTGTAGATTCAGAAATCGAACAATACTTATACGAAACACTTAAACCTTTATTGACTCAAAATATCTCGTTAACAACATTTATTGACAGAGAGAACCATACAGGTGGTAGTATCGTGAGCTCACAAAAAGTAGGACCAAGTATTGCTGAAGATATCAAAACTGGCGCTATCTGGTCTGTTGTTCTTGCGTTAATTGCTATCGGCTTATATATTTTAATCCGATTCAGAAATATCGCATACAGTGTAGGTTCAGTTGTAGGTTTGGTTTCAGATACACTTATGATTCTTGGTGTTTACTCCTTATTGTGGGGTACTTTCCTACCCTTCTCACTAGAGGTAGACCAAACATTCATTGGAGCAATTCTAACAGCTATTGGTTATTCTATTAATGATAAGGTGGTTATTTTTGACCGTGTCAGAGAATACTTTAACCTATATCCTAACAGAAGTGTTACTGAGCTATATAATGACTCACTAAACACAACATTGTCTCGTACTGTAAATACATCACTAAGTACATTAATCGTACTTTTATGTATCTTCATTCTAGGAGGTGATTCAATCAGAAGCTTCTCGTTTGCAATGATCTTAGGTGTTGTATTTGGTACTTGTTCATCACTGTTTATTTCATCACCTATTGCATACTTAATGATGAACAGAAAAAAGAAAGCAAGTAAATAAGCTTACCCTTATTTAAAGAATAAAATCCAAGTGCGTTGTTATAGAGAATCTCTATAGCAACGCACTTTTTTTATTTTAATAATTGTATCTTCGCAGATATTGAACCCGATTAAACACATATGAATAAGATAGGTTATTATCTCTTTATCATCTCGGTAGTACTACTATCAGCTTGTAATAAAGAGGCTAAAATTGAAGGTACAGCACTAATTGGTGACTTAGGAAGTCTAAACGACACTCTATATTTTTATGGTACGGATCGTTTTTATGACAGGCAAGACACAATTGTCTTATCAGGTGGAAAACTTGTTCATCAACTTGAACTTGATACAACAATCTTAGGCTATATATATTCTGATAGATTTAAGGAAACTCGAGTTTTCATAAGTCCAGATGATCAACTAATATTAAGCCTATCAGCTTCTGATTCAACTTTGTTGGAAATATCTGGTAATAAAATGCATACAGAATATAATCAGCTAGCACAAACTCTTCAAAGTAGTCCCGATACAATCAAAGCAATTAAAGACCATATAAAGAGCAATCCATTTTCATTGACAAACATTGCTGCCATAGAAGACTTCCTACTCTACACAGACTCTCCTAGATATGACAAAATAGAAGATATTATAAAAGAGTTACCTGGTTCTCTTAGAGATAGACAAGCAATTGAGGCTATTAACAATAAACTAGTCATGGTGCAAAGAGCTAGAGAAGGGCGCTCACTCTTATTTTTTAATTTACCCGATATGAAAGGTAAATTCCACGATCGCAAAGACTTCAAAAATAAATTATTAGTACTCTATTTCTGGGCATCTTGGGATGAAGGCAGCAAGCAGATGAATAAAGAACTTCGCACCCTTTATAAGAAGTTCAACAAACGGAAAAAAGATTTAGCAATAGTCGGAATCAGTATAGATGCCGATACTACCCAACTTAAAAATACGATTAAAACAGACACTCTCTCTTGGACGATACTTTCAGATCCGACAGGGTGGGATTCTCAAGTCATAGACCGTTATGGCATAACAAAACTACCAACACTATTTTTTGTCGATAGAACAGATATTATCGTTGCTAGGGATGTATCTATTGATTCACTTAAAACACTTATTGAATACGAATTAAAAAACAAATAAAAAACTTACCCTTAAATCTAATCTAAACATATGCTTATCAAAACCTTTGGCGCAACAGTCCAAGGGGTAGATGCAACGTTGATAACTATTGAAGTAAATAGTTCTCGGGGCTGTATGTTTTACCTTGTAGGACTACCCGACTCTACAATAAAAGAGAGCCACCAGCGCATATTATCCGCATTAGATGTTTCAGGCTACAAATTGCCTACTACACAACTCATTATCAATATGGCCCCAGCGGATCTTCGTAAAGAAGGTTCGGCTTACGACCTACCACTAGCCATTGGCATGTTAGCCTCAACAAAAGAAATTGGTCTAGATAAAATTGAACGCTACCTCATTATGGGTGAACTTAGCCTCGACGGTTCGATTCAGCCCATAAAAGGTGCTTTACCAATGGCAATCAAAGCACGAGAGCTAGACTTAGACGGCTTCATACTCCCCATCCAAAATGCGCGTGAAGCTGCAGTAGTCAATAAACTCAAGGTATATGGAGTGGCTCATATAAAAGAGGTTATAGAATTCTTTCTAGGAAAAAGGGAGCTCGAAAATACAGTTGTGGATACTCGGAAAGAATTTTACCAACAACAATCAAACTTTGAGTATGACTTTTCACAAGTCAAAGGTCAGGAATCAGTAAAACGAGCCTTAGAAGTCGCAGCAGCAGGAGGTCATAATTTAATTATGGTCGGCCCCCCAGGAAGTGGGAAATCTATGATGGCCAAGTGCCTTCCCTCAATACTACCTCCACTATCACTGGGTGAAAGTCTTGAAACAACCAAGATTCATTCGGTTGCTGGCAAGCTAACACAAAATACATCTCTAATAAATACTAGACCGTTCCGATCTCCTCACCACAGTATATCTACCGTAGCAATGGCTGGAGGAGGGATGTTTCCACAACCAGGAGAGATAAGCCTTGCTCATCACGGTGTACTCTTCTTAGATGAGCTGCCTGAGTTTACACGCAATGTCCTTGAAGTACTCAGACAACCCCTCGAAGACCGTAAAATAACCATCTCTAGAATAAGGTACAGTATAGAATATCCAGCCAGCTTCATGCTTATCGCCTCGATGAACCCCTGCCCTTGCGGATTCTACAATCACCCTACCAAACCTTGTGTCTGCAGCTCTAGTCAAGTTCAGAAATACTTAAACAAGGTATCAGGCCCACTACTTGATCGAATAGATATACAAATAGAGATTGTCCCTGTTTCATTTGATCAAATCTCCGACAAACGACCTGCCGAACCAAGCTCAGCAATACAGGAAAGAGTATTAAAAGCTAGGCAGATCCAAACCGAGCGATACAAAGATGAGGAATCAGTTTTCTGCAATGCCCAAATGACTCCCAAGCTCTTAGCAAAATATGCTCAACCCTCCGAAGATGGTTTAGCTCTTCTCAAGTCAGCAATGGAAAAACTAAACCTCTCTGCTAGAGCTTATGATCGAATTTTAAAGGTGGCGAGAACCATAGCAGACTTAGATAACGAAATAACTGTTGAGCCGGAGCATTTAGCTGAAGCCATAAATTACAGAAATCTAGATAGAGACAACTGGGCCAAGTAAACAGACTAACACACACTATACAACAATATTAATTTATATTATAGCCCGTACTTAGTGCGAAAAAGTGGTTATATTTGCATAAAATAATACATTCCGAAAATTTGAAAGATAGAATGGACAAACAGTTTAAACGAACCACAGTAACAGCAGCATTGCCTTACGCCAATGGCCCCGTACATATTGGACATATGGCTGGAGTATATATTCCCGCAGATATCTACGTAAGATACCTCAGACTTAAAAAGGAAGAGGTGCTTTTCATTGGAGGTTCTGATGAGCATGGAGTACCTATTACCATCCGTGCAAAAAAAGAAGGTGTAACACCCCAAGATGTAGTAGACAAGTTTCACAGCATCATCAAAAAGTCATTTATAGACTTTGGGATTTCTTACGATTTCTATGGCCGTACAACATCTAAAACGCATCACGATACCGCTTCAGAATTCTTCCGTCAATTATACGACAAGGGAGAATTTATAGAGCAGGTCTCTGAGCAATATTACGACGAAAAAGCTGAAACATTTTTAGCTGACAGATACATTACTGGCGAATGTCCTCACTGCCATGCTGAAGGTGCCTATGGCGACCAATGCGAAAAGTGCGGAACATCACTAAGTCCTACGGATTTAATCCACCCAAAGAGTACTATTTCGGGTGCTGAGCCTGTAATGAAAGAGACTAAGCATTGGTATCTACCCCTAGACCAACACGAAGCTTGGTTAAAACAGTGGATTCTTAACGACCACAAAGAGTGGAGACCCAACGTATATGGACAATGTAAGAGTTGGTTGGACATGGGACTACACCCTAGAGCCGTAAGTAGAGACTTAAATTGGGGAATTCCAGTACCTGTTGAAGGAGCTGAAGGTAAAGTACTTTATGTTTGGTTCGATGCACCAATTGGGTACATCTCAAACACTAAAGAATTACTACCAAACGACTGGGAGAAATGGTGGAAAAATGAAGACACTCGACTACTCCACTTTATAGGAAAAGATAATATCGTATTCCACTGTATCGTATTTCCTGCTATGCTCAAAGCAGAAGGTAGCTATATCCTACCCGACAATGTGCCTAGTAACGAATTCTTGAACCTTGAAGGTGATAAAATATCAACCTCAAGAAACTGGGCAGTATGGCTACACGAATACCTTGAAGACTTTCCTGGTAAACAAGACGTATTACGCTATGTGCTTACAGCAAATGCACCAGAGACAAAAGACAATGATTTTACGTGGAAAGACTTCCAAGCACGCAACAACAACGAGCTTGTTGCTGTATATGGTAACTTCGTTAATCGTGCATTGGTTTTAACCGACAAGTATTTTAATGGCAAGGTCCCTTCATGTGGAGAGTTGACCGATCACGACAAAGAGATAATTGAAAGCTTTAGAGAAGTTAAAGTTCGATTAGAAGATTTACTAAACCACTTTAAGTTTAGAGAAGCTCAAAAAGAGGCAATGAACTTGGCACGTATTGGCAACAAATACTTAGCCGATACAGAACCTTGGAAGCTTGCTAAAACTGATATGGAACGTGTGGGTACTATTCTAAACATTAGCCTGCAACTTGTAGCGAATCTAGCAATTGCATTTGAGCCATTCCTACCGCAAAGCTCAAATAAGCTTAGAGACATGCTTAGCATTGAAGCTTATGATTGGAATGACCTAGGAAGAAGTAACCTTCTTACACCTGGCCACCAGTTAAACAAGTCTGAACTTCTATTTGATAAGATTGAGGACGAGGCTATTCAAGCGCAGCTAGATCGCCTAGAACGTATCAAACTAGAAAACGAAGAGCTTAACTATAAGGCCAACCCAATCAAATCGGATGTTTCATTCGATGAATTCGTAAAAATGGACCTTAGAGTAGGAACAGTTCTTGAATGTACTAAGGTTCCGAAAGCTGACAAGTTACTTCAGTTTAAGATTGAAGACGGGCTCGAAACAAGAACCATTGTTTCGGGTATCGCTAAGTTTTACAAACCCGAAGAACTCGTAGGTAAACAAGTTTGCTTTATTGCAAACCTCCCACCACGAAAACTTAAAGGTATTGTTTCTGAAGGCATGATTCTATCTGCAGAAAACAGTGATGGCAGCCTAAGCTTAGTTTCACCTATTTCTGAAGTCAAGCCAGGTAGCCAAATCGGCTAAAAAACATAAAGCATTATCTTCTTGAGTTCACTCAAGAAGATAATGCTCTTATTTTCAACATGAGAAAAACAAACTTATCGCTGAAAGAGAAAACAGCACAAGGATTAATGTGGGGAGGTTTCAGTAACGGCTTACAACAGTTGCTTAACCTCTTTTTTGGCATCTGGATGAGCCGTATTCTGAGTGTTTCAGACTATGGTGTTATTGGGGTACTTACTATTTTTACATTAATTGCTACAACCCTTCAAGAGAGTGGTTTTACTCAAGCAATAGCCAACAAAAAGGATGCAACAGTAAAAGACTTCAACGCCATCTTCTGGTGTAGTAGCAGCGTTGGCATATTTCTCTATGTCATCCTTTACTTTGCAGCTCCATTAATTGCAGACTTCTTTCACATGTCAGAGCTAACCAAGCTATCAAGATTCCTTTTCTTGGGGTTTCTCTTGTCTAGTTTTGGTACTGCGTACAACGCTTATCTATTTAAACACTTAATGGTAAAACAACGCTCACTGTCGATACTCATTGGATTATTAACTTCAGGGATCGTTGGAATAACATTAGCTTATAACGGCTATGCCTATTGGGGTCTAGCTACGCAACATCTAACTTACGTGCTCACAACAAATTTCCTATTCTTTATTTTTAGCCAATGGAGACCGAGCTTTGATTTTTCGTTTTCAACGATACGGGAACTACTCCCTATGAGCAGTATTATCCTAATAACGAAGATTTTTACGCACATTAATGAGCATATTTTTAATATCATAATTGGTAGACTCTATAATAAAGTTGAGGTGGGCTATTTCTCTCAATCCAACAAATGGAATCTGATGGGAAGCTCTATCATCACAGGAATGATTCACGGAGTAGCACAGCCAGTGCTCAGAAATGTTGAGTCTGAAACTCAAAGATTGAAACGTGTCTTTTTGAAGCTCATGAGATTTACAGCATTTGTGTCTTTTCCACTACTCTTTGGCTTGGCCTATATTGCACCCGAGTTTATTGAAATTGCATTGACTAACAAATGGCTACCCAGCGCATTTATTCTGCAAATACTATGTATAGGTGGTGCTTTTATTCCGATCAACAACCTGTTTGGAAACCTACTTATTAGCCAAGGGAAATCAATTAACTATATGTGGACAACCATAAGTATAGGACTTTTACAAGTAGCCATAGCTCTATTACTCTACCCCAAAGGAATACAGACTATGATTATTGGGGCCGTCGGAGTTCAAATTATTGGCACACTAATTTGGTTTAACTTTGCGCGCAAACAAATCAAACTAAAGTTAAGAGAATTTTTAAAAGAGATAATCCCCTACGCCTTTACCGTTATTATCGCTATATTACTTAGTAACTACATTATTTCTTCTGATTCAAATCTCTTATTGAAGTTATTTTTGAAGATTTTGATTGTCGGAGTCATATACTTAACTATTTTAGCAATATGCCGTGCAAGCATACTTCGAGAGTGTTACGCATATATTCGAAAAAGTATTTTTAAACGATAAGAGAAACTCACGATTTTTCGGTATAATGTTTTTAAGCACTAACTTATTTTTGATCCACTCGCTATGAATATATTATTTCTAAATACATCTGACCAGTTAGGTGGAGCTGCTATAGCTGCCAAAAGATTGACTGATGCACTAAACAAAGAGCATCTCAAAGTCACAATGCTTGTCCGCGATAAGTCGAGCAATGACTTCGATGTAATAGCTGTTCATCAATCGCCCAAACTAGCCTATAACTTCGTAGCTGAACGTATTAAAATATGGATGAGTAATTTATTCACAAGAAAAAATCTATTTGCCGTGTCCATAGCCAACACAGGATCGTCTATAACAAATCTACCAGAATTCAAAAATGCTGATATAGTCCACTTACACTGGATAAATCAGGGCTTTATTTCACTTTCCGAACTCCAAAAAATCATAAATTCAGGCAAACCCATTGTCTGGACTATGCACGACATGTGGCCAATCACTGGTATTTGTCATCACTCAAGAAGCTGTGTGAAATATATGACCCAGTGCAAGGCTTGTCCTTTTCTACGCAAATTGTGGAGCAAAAAAGACCTCTCATATAAGTGTTTTAAAAGAAAGAAAGCGATATATGCAAGTAGCTCTACGCCCATCAATTTTGTTGGATGTAGCCAATGGCTAACGCTCAAAGCTAAAGATAGTGCCTTAACGGCCAAGCAAACAGTACTAAACATACCGAATCCGATTAACATCAACCTGTTTCAACCACTCAGCAAATTAAATGCTAGGTTACAGTTCAATCTACCAAAGAACATGAAGTTAATTTTGTTTGGTGCTGCCAAAACGACAAATAAACGAAAGGGAATTGACTACTTCATTAACGCTTGCTTGGAGTTACGACAAACCTCTTCTACTGCAATTGGAGTAGTTCTCTATGGTGAAGACTCCGATTTACTTAAAGATAAGTTTACATTACCAACGTTTTCTCTAGGCTATATCCAAAGCGAGAAAGAGATCATTCAACTCTATAATGCAGTTGATCTGTTTGTTCTCCCCTCACTCGAAGAAAATCTACCGAACTCGATTGTAGAGGCCATGGCTTGTGGCGTACCTTGTGTCGGATTTGAGATTGGTGGAATACCCGAACTAATTGATCATTTACATAACGGTTATATTGCTAAGTATAAATCAAGTACGGATCTGGCTCAAGGACTGAAATGGGTATTAGAAAATAATGAAGACTCAGCTCTAAGTCAAGAGGCTAGAAGAAAGGTTGTAGACAATTTCTCTGAAAGCAAAGTAGCCCAAAAATATATTTCACTATACAATAGCATCATAAAATAACACATGCATAACCCTCCATTTATCAGTATCATTACGGTATGTTATAATGCCGAAGAGACTATTGAAAGAACGTTACAGTCGGTTAGCCTTCAAAGCTCATCAAATTACGAGTATATCATTATCGATGGTAAATCAAAAGACGGAACACTAGAAATTATTGAACAGTATGCTTCTTTTGTTAGCCTATTGGTTAGCGAACCCGACAAAGGGCTTTACGATGCAATGAATAAAGCCATTAAATATGCCACAGGAGATTATTTATGCTTTCTCAATGCAGGGGATAAATTCCACTCATGCGATACGTTAAAGCTACTCATTAACCAAGTTAAAGAGCTAAAAGTAAAACCTGATGTGATTTATGGTGAAACTGCTATTGTTGACAACAAAGGTGAATTCATCCGTATGCGAAGACATAGTACCCCTAAACAATTAACTTGGAAAAGCTTTAAAAAAGGCATGGTGATATGCCACCAAGCCTTTTTGCCACTTAGAACCTTAGCTCCATTTTATGATTTAAACTACCGATATTCAGCAGATTTTGATTGGTGTATTCAGATCCTAAAGCAGTCAAATTTTATGTTCGACACTAAGGATACATTGATTGACTATTTAAATCAAGGTCTCACAACAGCCAATCATAAAGCATCTCTAATCGAAAGATTTAAAATAATGACCCACCATTATGGATTAATCAGCACATTAATCAATCACATTAAATTTACTATTCGAGCACTAGTTAAACAGTAAAGACAAATTATTCTGATAGAAGTTGAATCAACCTTTTAACCCCTTCAGAGGCGCCAAGCTGAATGTGGTTTAGTGATTTATTATTTACAGCAACTTGCTTTGGATCAATAAGATAAATAGGAGTACCTTCACGAACATAGTGCAAAAGCCCAGCAGCAGGATAAACATTCATTGAGGTACCGATAATCACAAACACATCAGCCTTTTGAACATAAGGTAAAGCTGTATCAATTTCGGGAACAGCTTCACCAAACCAGACTATATAAGGACGAAGTTGAGAACCATCGCCTGCCAAGTCACCCAACTCTATTTTATCTGTTTCTTTAAGCTCCTTAATGTAACGAGGATCATTAGGGTTATTAGTAGAACAAGCCTTGGTTAAAACACCGTGTAGATGTATTATATGACTACTACCTGCACGCTCATGTAGATTGTCTACATTTTGAGTTATAATTGTAATATTAAAGTCTTTCTCTAATTCAGCCAAAAGCTCATGACCACGGTTTGGTTGAACCCCAGCCAACTCACTCCTACGTTGATTGTAAAAGTCTAATACAAGCTTGGGGTTTCGGTGATATCCCTCAGGTGTAGCGACTTGTTCTACAGGGTATTTATCCCATAAACCACCCGAGTCACGAAAAGTAGCAATTCCACTTTCTGCACTCATTCCAGCACCCGACAAAACGACTAAATTCTTTTTCAACATATCGTAAGTTAAATTAGTAATGAAATTCAAACTTTAAGCGATTAACAACCACATTTACACGGTTTAAAAATAGGTCTATTACAACAAAAAGCCTAAATTTGTATCTTAATTTCTAATTTACTGAAAGTTGATTGATAAACCAATTACTTTCTATAAGACTTTTTGAATATACAATATGGACAAATTTAGTTACGCATTAGGCCTAGGTATCGGTCAAAATCTCCTTGGTATGGGAGCGAGTGGAATTTCTATTGAAGATTTCTCTCAAGCTATTAAAGATATTTTTGAAAAAAATGACTTAGCAATATCACACCAAGAGGCTCAGACCATAGTACAAGCTCGTTTTGCCGAAATGCAAGAAAAAATAGCAGCTGACACTCAAGCAGCTGAAAAGGTGTTTTTCGACGAAAACAAAAATAAAGAAGGAGTTATCACTCTAGACAGTGGTCTACAATACGAAATAATCACTGAAGGTAATGGTCAAAAACCATCAGCTACAGATCAAGTTCAGTGCCACTACGAAGGTCAACTTCTTGATGGTACTGTTTTTGATAGCTCTATCAAACGTGGACAACCTGCATCTTTCGGAGTTAACCAAGTAATTCCAGGATGGGTAGAGGCTCTACAACTAATGCCAGAAGGATCTAAATGGAGACTTTACATTCCTGCAGCACTAGGTTATGGTGCAAATGGTGCTGGCGATGTTATCCCTCCATACAGTACATTGATTTTTGACGTTGAATTACTAGAAATTATAAAATAAATATCATTATGAAGAATTTAAAATTAGCAGTTCTTACACTTGCTACTGCTGGCTTCCTAAGCTCATGCTCAACAAGCTCAACAAAAGCTAGTTTCCAAACAAAGGCTGACTCAGTGTCGTATGCGATTGGTATGGCCAACTTTCCACCACAACTTCGTTCAATGCTTACAGAGCAATTGGGTGATAGCACATTGATCGACGAAATGATTAGAGGTGCTAAAGAAGGTTTTAACAAAACTTCTAAAAAGGATAAAGCTTATGCTATGGGTCTTAACCTAGGTCAAAGCTTTGCAACTGATATGGTTGAGCAAATCGATCGTCAAATGTTCAATACTGAAGATGCTAAAATCCTTAATAGCGCTAACTTCTTACAAGCTTTTATTGACTTAGCTAAAGGTAACAAGCCAGCTATAGAAGATGCTAATACATATCTACAAGCAAACCTTGAATCTCTTCAAGCTCAAGTTCTAGAAAAAGAATTTGGTTCTGCGAAAAAAGAGAACGAAGACTTCTTAACTGCTAACGCACAAAAAGACGGAATCGTAACTACTGCTAGCGGTCTTCAATACAAAGTTATCGAAGAAGGTAACGGTGATCTAGTTGAAGAAACAGACAAGATTACACTTAACTACAAAGGTACGCTTATCGACGGAACTGAGTTTGATGCTAACGAGTCAGCTGAATTCAATGGTACAAACGGTCTTGTTAAAGGTTTTAAAGAAGCTCTTGAACTAATGAAGAAAGGATCTAAGTTCCAAGTATTTATTCCTCAAGAATTGGGTTATGGTGGCCAGCCAGCTGGTAACAAAATCAAACCTTATTCAACTCTTGTATTTGATATTGAAGTTTTAGATATTGCTAAATAAGCTACAAGTCTTACTTTACAAATAGAAAGGAGGTTAGTCATACGACTAGCCTCCTTTTTCATTTTAAATAAAATTCAAGCGAAAAATAAAATTTATCGTTATATTTGCTTACCTTTTGATTAAATATAGCACTTTAAAACATAATATCATGGAAAAAATAGACAAGCTTGATAGACAAATATTGAACATCATCTCACAAAACGCACGTATCCCTTTTAAAGATGTCGCTGCTGAATGTGGTGTTTCACGTGCTGCGATACACCAAAGAGTACAGCGACTTATTGATGTAGGCGTTATCATTGGTTCTGGCTATCATGTCAACCCCAAAACACTAGGCTACAATACCTGTACCTATGTGGGTATAAAACTTGAAAGAGGCTCAATGTATAAAGCTGTGGTAGCCGAACTTAAGAATATACCTGAAATTGTAGAGTGCCACTTTACAACAGGAGCATACACCATGCTTAGCAAAGTATACGCAAGAGATAACGAACACTTAATGGACGTCTTAAATAATAAAATGCAACAAATTCAGGGTGTTATCGCTACAGAAACACTGATTTCACTGGAGCAAAGCATTAAGAAAGAAGTCCCAATCATTGTAACTGAATAAAATTATGATCGAATTTTTAAACGACTATAAACTAGCAGGTTTATTTATTGGAATCTGCACATTCCTCATTATCGGATTCTTCCATCCAATTGTGGTTAAAGCGGAGTATTATTGGGGTACTAAATCGTGGTGGATATTTTTAATTCTTGGAATTGCAGGTGTTATAGCCTCACTTGCTGTTGATAGCATCATCCTATCTTCACTACTTGGTGTGTTTGCATTCTCTTCATTTTGGACCATCAAAGAGGTCTTTGAACAAGAGGATCGAGTAAAAAAAGGATGGTTCCCTAAAAACCCAAATAGAAAATACAAGTTTTAGAATTATTTTGTCTTCTAATCCTTGCAGAGTTAAATAGAATATACTATTTTTGCACTCGTTACAGGCGAAAAGCATTGTACCGGGGCCATTAGCTCAGTTGGTTAGAGCAACAGACTCATAATCTGGAGGTGTTAGGTTCAATCCCTAGATGGCCCACCAAGAGAGCAGCAGAGTTTATCTTTACTGCTCTCTTTTTCTTGTAAAAAAGTAAATCTTTTTGAGCATTTAAGAGCTTGTGGTTATTAATCATAAGCTCTTTTTTATTTTCAACCAATCCCTAGATAAAGCCCTAAAACCGGATCATATCATATTCTTGGGGATTTAACATATGGTTAATGATATAGTAATTACTTTTGCTCCATGAGACCACAACATCACATCGACTACAAAGCAGTACTTTCTTTATTTCTACCTAAAGGGTTATTGGAGTATTTTGAGATTATTGATTTT
>QXGG01375906.1_pt1 | contig 15510 bp, 17 predicted proteins | sample 1982491 | NCBI WGS metagenome assembly QXGG01 (sample SAMN09924614, study PRJNA488089) | Wastewater metagenome, whole genome shotgun sequencing project. | isolation source: South African research farm wastewater | place: South Africa: Irene, Agricultural Research Council, Animal Production... | reverse complement strand
GTTTTACAATCGCGCATTTTATCAGCTACCACTTCAAATGGAACATTTGGAACAGTTAAACTAGCAGCACGTTGAAAAGCTGGGTCAGCTATTAGTTCCTCAAATATCTGAGGGAGTTCATCGTCATGATAGGGACGTATTTCGTCAAATTCTGTAATATCCATATATGGCATGATCATTGAAATTTATTTTCGATTATATCTGTCATAACATCCTTGATGTCTAAACCAGCAGCCCTTACCTGTTGAGGTATAAAACTAGTTGCTGTCATTCCAGGAGTTGTGTTGACTTCAATCAAATTTATCACTTTATTTTCTGTTATAATATAGTCTGCACGTATTATTCCAGAACAACCAATAATATCATAGATAGCAGAGGTTATTTTTTGTACTCTATCTGACAAATCTGAGTCAATACGAGCAGGAGTTATCTCATCCACTTGCCCGTTATACTTTGCATCAAAATCAAAGAACTCATTATGCGTTACTACTTCTGTAATAGGGAACACCACAGATTTATCTTTTGTTTTATAACAGCCACAAGTCACCTCAGTACCAGACACTAAGGCCTCAACTAATACTTCACTTGACTCCTTAAAAGCACGAGCAATAGCTGGCTGAATATCTTCAGGTGTTTTAACTTTTGACACGCCAAAACTAGATCCACCAGCATTGGGTTTAATAAAGCAAGGTAACCCAATCTTATCAATTACATCAGTCTCAGATATTATTTGTCCTGAACGCAACAGTAACGAGTCTGCAATACGAACACCAAAACTCTTTAAAAATTGGTTACAAACAAACTTATTAAAAGTTAAAGCCGAAGCTAAAACTCCACACGAAGAATACGGTAAACCGATAAGGTCAAAATATCCTTGTAGAACACCATTTTCACCTGGCGTACCATGAATAGTAATATAGGCAAAGTCAAACTTACAGGTTTTACCTTCAAGGTCAAAACTAAAATCGTGTCGATTAACAGGAGTGAAAGAATCATCACCCAACATAACTCGCCAATTATCTTTTTGAACAATAACAACAAAAAGCTCATAACGAGATTTATCCATAAAAGAGTAAATACCCTCAGAGCTCTTTAGTGAGACAGGAAGTTCTGAACTATCACCTCCTGCCACAATAGCTATTCTGCGTTTTTTCATATATTTCTATTACTTATATAGTTCCTCCACTTATCCAATAACTCGGACATATCTGCCGGCATCTCAGAAGTGAAGTATAGTTCTTCTTTTGTCGTGGGATGTATAAAGCCTAAACTCAAGGCATGGAGTGCTTGACGGGGGCAAATTTTGAAGCAATTTTCCACAAACTGTTTATACTTAGCATAACTCGTACCTCGCAGAACCTCATTTCCGCCATAACGAGTGTCATTAAATAAAACATGACCAATATGTTTCATATGAACACGGATCTGATGTGTCCTTCCTGTTTCCAATCGACAAGCAACTAAGCTTACGTATCCGAAACGTTCCAAAACTTTATAGTGTGTTACAGCATGTTTACCTATTTCTGGATCATCAAATACGGCCATCTGCAACCTATTTTTAGGATTTCTTGCAAGATTACCTATTATAGTTCCCTCATCCTCGGTAAGATCACCCCAAACCAAAGCTCTATATTCTCGTTTAGTAGTTTTATTAAAAAACTGCAAAGCCAAATCGGTTTTAGCTTCTGGAGTTTTAGCGACTACTAAAAGCCCAGAGGTATCTTTATCTATTCGATGAACTAATCCCACACGAGCATCGTTGGGATCGTAATTAGGGTCGCTCTGAAGATACCAAGCCAATGCATTGACCAAGGTTCCGCTGTAATTTCCATGACCAGGATGAACCACCAGCCCGGCAGGCTTATTAACAATCATCAATTGATCATCTTCATACACTATATCAAGGGGAATATCTTCGGGAATCACTTTAAACTCCACAGGAGGAGTTGTCATGAATATAGTAATTACATCAAAGGGTTTAACCTTATAACTACTCTTTACTGAAACATCGTTTACCTTAACAAAGCCTGCATCAGCGGCTTTTTGGACCTGATTACGAGAGACCCTCTCTAAACGGTCACATAAAAACTTATCTATACGAATCAGTGTTTGTCCTTTATCTACGACAATCCGATGTCTTTCATATAATAATTCATCAGATGACGAGCCGTCAATTTCTTCGTCGAAGTCATCTAACGTTAACACAGAATCTTCATTTATCATATAATTACTATCAATTAAACCAGCTTTCATCAACTGTTGATTTTTCAGTTAATCCATCCGTATTTTCCAGATCAACCTCCAAGGAATCTACATCAGATTCTGTAGTACCATCACCCACAACCAATGTCAAAGTAGCACCTACGGGGGCACTTGCACTAATCGGGAGAATTTGCCCTCTATACTTAACCTCATATACCCAGTCTTTTTGACCACTGATATACTCATCCTCTGTGAGCTTGAAACCTACAGAAAGAATACGAGCTCTAGCCTGTCTAGCTGAGCTATTGTCTGCAACATCAGGAACAGGAAGCAAGGGAACACTCTTCGTATTGATATTTAAATATATAGTTCGACCTTTCTTGACTTGCTTACCCACTGAAGGTATATAGTCCAATACTCGACCAGGGACTTCATCTCTAACATAGGTCGAATCTGAAACCAAACAATTAAGCCCATACCTTTTGAATACAGACTCAGCTTCGGCCACAGATAAACCTTTAACATCAGGAACAATAATCGCTTCTCCATGGCGAGTAAACTTGTCAATACCCTGGAATACACCATAGACTATCAAAACAAGCACAACTCCCATTACTATGATATTGATTACTAAAGCTAGTAATTTCTTTTTCATGGCTAATTATTTAACTCTCAACCGATTTACGATAAAGATTAATTCAAGTTGTAAATATAATATATTTAGACGATAGACTCGCTATCCATACTTAGATTTTATACCTTCTCCACCCTAGTAAAGCCTATAGCTTTACTAGCCAGACACAATTAGATATAAACAAAAAGAAGCAAAGGCTTAAAACTCCTTTACTTCTTAATTTCATCAATACTTAGGAAATACATCCTAATTATCTTCCGTTGTATTCGTCTGATACAGTTAATCTTTTTCTACCCTTAGCACGACGTGAAGCTAAAACTCTACGACCGTTTGCTGAAGCCATTCTCTCACGGAAACCGTGTTTATTCTTTCTCTTTCTATTAGAGGGCTGATATGTTCTTTTCATTGTAATATATTGTTATGATGTTATTTCCTACATGTATTCGGGGTGCAAAAATAGGAACTTCCTATGTAAAAAGCAAGAAATAATTCTTTTTAGTCAAACATTTTGTGTTTTTTGTCTATTTAGCTTATTTTTGCAAGGTATGAGAGGGTATAAATCATTGAGCACAGAAGTTCATTATCATTCTTTACAAGTTAATACAATTTATATAAATTAAAAAACAATAGCATGGCTACTACAGCAGATATTAAAAACGGAATGTGTATAGACCTTGATGGACATTTTTACTTCATCAGCGAATTCCTTCATGTCAAACCAGGCAAAGGCGCTGCTTTTGTTCGCACAAAACTTAAAAGTGTAACTACAGGTAGAGTAATTGATAAGACTTTCAATGCTGGGGTGAAGTTAGAAGAGGTTCGTATTGAGCGTCGTCCTTTTCAATACTTATACCAAGACGATATGGGCTATGTGTTTATGAACCAAGAAACATTTGACCAAATCACAATTGACAAAAATGTAATTACTGGTGTACAGTTCCTTAAAGAAGCTGACGTTGTTGACGTAGTAAGTCACGCAGATACTGAAACAGTTCTTTATGCAGAAGTTCCTGCAAAAGTTCAACTTAAGGTTACTTATACTGAGCCAGGTCTTAAAGGTGACACAGCAACTAACGCTAGCAAACCTGCTACTTTAGAAACTGGGGCTGAAGTAAGAGTTCCTTTGTTTATCAACGAAGGAGAAATTATTGAAATCGACACACGTACCAGCGAATATACTGGTCGTGTAAAAGCATAAAACACTTTATAGTGACATAAAAAGGTGGTAACTCAAGCTGAGTTTACCACCTTTTTTGTACATTAACTCAAAATCAAGTACAGATGCTCTATTCTTTTATCATCCCCGTTTATAACCGCCCAGAAGAGGTTGACGAATTACTCGAAAGTTTAACTCATCAGACTCTAAAGAACTTTGAGGTGCTTATTGTTGAGGATGGCTCAAAAGAGCGGTGTGAACACATTCTTAAGAAATACACCGATCAGCTCGACCTTCACTACTTTTTCAAACCAAATAGCGGACCTGCCGACTCTAGAAATTTTGGAGCAAAACAAAGCAAAGGGGAGTTCTTAATCATTTTAGACTCCGATTGCATTGCACCTTCAACCTATCTAGAAGAGGTTGATAGAGCAATCACAACCAACAGCATTGAAGCCTATGGCGGACCCGATGCCGCTCACGATTCATTCACACCGATACAAAAAGCCATCAACTATGCCATGACATCGTTCTTTACTACCGGTGGAATACGTGGAGGAAAGAAAAAAATGGATAAGTTTTATCCACGAAGTTTTAACTTGGGCATTAAGAAAGAAGCCTTTGAGCAACTCAATGGATTTTCATCTGATATGCGATTTGGCGAAGACATCGATTTCAGCATCCGAATCTATCAGAACAATTACAACTGTACCTACCTCCCACAAGCTTGGGTTTACCACAAAAGGAGATCTAATTTCAGACAGTTCTTCAAGCAAGTCCATAATTCAGGAATTGCCCGAATCAACCTATTTAAGAAATACCCTTCATCATTGAAACTAGTACACCTATTACCTACCCTCTTTACGCTGGGCACAATAGTGCTTCTACTTGGAAGCCTTGTCTCACCTTGGTTATTGCTTCCTTTAGCAATTTACAGTTTACTCGTTTTTATAGATTCGAGTATACAGAACAAGAGTTTTAAAATAGGAGCCTTATCAGTTTTGGCATCTTTTGTCCAGCTCCTGGGGTACGGTTCGGGATTTCTATTGGCATGGTGGAAACGCTGTATTCTCAAAAAGGATGAATTTGCGGCTTTCAACAAAACCTTTTACAAATAAACACCTTATAATCAACCTATAGTTTTATTAACCTATCAAATACTAATGAACAGTTCGAACAAACTTTCGATGTCTCAATGGGCTGAAGAAGACAAACCACGAGAAAAACTAATAAGTAAAGGAGTTGAACAGTTATCGACAGTAGAACTTATCGCTCTTTTACTTGGCTCAGGTAGCCGAGAAGAAAGCGTTATTGATCTAGCCAGAAACCTTATGAAGTATTGCTCCAACGATCTTAGTCAACTCTCAAAGTGGAGTGAAGCAGAATTTCTGAACTTCAAAGGAATAGGAATAGCCAAATACGCAACTCTCAAAGCAGCCCTAGAACTAGGCAAGCGTAGACAAATGCAGGACACTAAAGAGCGAAACACCTACCAATATTCATCTGACATCTACAGGTTGTTTCATCCAATCCTTCGCGATGCTACACATGAGGAGTTCTGGATTCTACTACTCAATCAGGCCTGCCGAATCATTAAGTACACACAAATCAGTACGGGAGGCATAGACGGCACCTACGCCGACGTCCGACTCATCCTTAGAGAAGCTATTTTAAATCGAGCAACACAGCTTGTACTGATACATAACCACCCCTCGGGTAACACTCAACCAAGCGTTAACGATAAGCAACTTACACAGCGCATCAAGGAAGCAAGTAAAATAATGAATATATTGCTCGTAGAACACCTAATTATTACTGACGGAAGCTATTATAGTTTTGCAGACCACGGATTGATCTAATACAAACAAAATAGATTAATTTACTCTATTTTGAATGAGCAAACTAAGGAAACTTTTTTTCAACAAAAGTGTTCATTAAAAAGAAAAGCTTTAGCTTTGTCTAATCGATAATTATAGATTTAAAAGTTATGACTAGTAAATTTGATATAGAACAGAAGATCGTTGAGATGATCAAAACGGTCTACGATCCCGAGATACCTGTTAATATTTTAGACTTAGGCTTAATCTACGAGATAGATGTTGCTGACGACTTTAATACCACAATAACAATGACCCTCACTGCGCCTAATTGTCCGGCAGCAGACTTCATACTTGAAGATGTACGTCAAAAAGTAGAATCCATCGAGGAAATAAAGTCGGTAACTATCAACTTGACTTTTGAACCCGAGTGGAACCGCGATATGATGAGCGAAGAGGCACTTTTAGAGTTAGGATTTCTATAACCCTATAAAAAGTGATAAATGAAAAACATATACTTTCTTTCTGATGCCCATCTAGGATCAAGAGCCATTAAACATAAGCGAACACAAGAGCGCAAACTTGTGCGTTTTTTGGATGAGATCAAAGATAAGGCTTCAGCAGTTTATTTATTAGGTGACATTTTTGACTTTTGGTACGAATACAAAGAAGTCGTCCCAAAGGGTTATACGCGCTTTTTAGGTAAGCTATCTGAGCTAACCGATAATGGTGTCGAAGTACATTTTTTTATCGGTAATCACGACATTTGGTGCGATGACTATCTAGAGAAGGAGTGTGGAGTAATTATGCATAGAAGCCCTTTTACCACAGAGATCAATGGCAAAGTATTCTATTTAGCACATGGGGACGGACTGGGAGACCCAAGTAAAACATTCAAAATACTTAGAAAAATGTTTCACAGTCGATTCCTTAAATGGTGCTACTCCAACTTACACCCACGCTGGGGAATAGACTTCGGACTAAGCTGGGCTAAGCACAGCCGCGAAAAGAGAGTAAATGGCAAAGACCCCGACTATTTGGGCGAGAACAAGGAGTTTTTAATCCGTTACAGTAAAGATTACTTAAAGGAGCATCCCGATATTAACTTCTTTATTTACGGACATCGCCACATCATGCTCGATCTTATGCTATCGCGGGATACCCGAGCAATCATATTAGGTGATTGGATTAATTATTTCTCTTATGCTGTTTTTGATGGAGAACATCTGTTTTTAGAGCAATACCTTGAAGGAGATACACAACTATAAACAAAAATCGCCACTACAAACTAAATTGTAGCGGCGATTTTGTTTTCACTTTATGCTCACAGTTCTTACCACTTATAACCAGCAGCTTTAGCTATCTTTCTAGGAATATCGATGTTGTTTTGCTTAGCACTGAACATCTCTGCGCCTACACCTATAGCATAAACAGGCACATAGTTGGCAGAGTGTGAGTGACTCGCCCAAGCCACCATAGCAATTTCATTCATAACCTCTTTTGCACGAGAAGCTAGTGGTTCTGTTTTGGTGTACATACTCTCTTCAAAGCTATGTTTCTTACTAACAAAACTACTTTCGAATTCATCTCTAAGCTTACGCTCTTGAGCCCAAGTCAACTGCAGTTCATCCCAAAAACCCATATATTCAGATAAAAACTCTTTCATGTCATCCCAAGTCACATTATTGTTTTTGGTTTTACGAAGCACACTCATCAAGTTAGACAACTCACCTGCCGAAACCTCTTGATGTTCCAAAGCTTTCAAGTTGAGCTCATACTTACCAGTACCTAGAGCTAGACCTCCTGTTTCATGATCGGCTGTAATAACAATTAATGTCTCCTTTGGGTGCTTTTTATAGAAGTCCAATGCGTGAGCTACCGCATTATCGAAATCTACAACCTCAGCAAAAGTTGTAGCAGCATCGTTATCATGCGAAGACCAATCAATCTTTCCACCCTCAACCATCAAGAAGAATCCTTTTTTATTCTTGTAGGATAGGTGATCAATTGCTGCCTTAGTTATTTGCTCCAAACTCAAATCACCCTCTTTGCGATCAATTGCATAAGGGAGTGAATAGACATCCCTACCCTCTTCTTGCATAAGAATTACCTTTTCTCCACGCTTAGAGTTAGTATAGTCGTTTAAACCCTTATAAAACTTATAACCTGCGTTATCAAAAGCTTGATAAATACTAGGAGCTTTCTCTCCTTCAAAAGTTTCGTCTGCTTTCAGAAAGCCTGACCCACCATAGAAGTCAAAGTCGGCAAGAACTAAATCATGCGCAATCTCATAGTACATATCTCGATCGGGTTGATGCGCATAAAAAGCAGCAGGTGTAGCGTGATCAATGCTCACACTTGTAATAATCCCGACCTTATTACCAGCCGATTTTGCTCGCTCAGCTACAGTTTTTAGTGGTTTTTTATCAAAATCAACACCGATGGCCCCATTATAGGTTTTCTCACCTGTAGAGAGTGCCGTACCCCCCGCAGAAGAATCAGTGACGGAGTTGGTCATAGAATATGTCGTAGCTACGCTCATTACAGGAAACTTAGAGAACAATAAAGCCTCAGTTCCAATAATACCCTCTTTTTCGGCAAGGTACATTTCTGTTCCGTTGACATGATCAACGCCCATACCATCACCAATAAAAAAGAATACATACTTAGCCTTACCCCCTGCAAAGATTGAGAGTGGAAGACAAAGCAAAATAAAAAGATAGAGTGTCTTTTTCATACTGAAATAGTTATTTATGATAGATAACAAATATACAAAAGCAGATAAAAAAAATCGCATACAAAGAATTTAATTCTTTTATATGCGATTGATCTTAGAAGTTCTAAAATTCAAAATAGTTAATTCTTCTTCCATCATCTAGAAAATAGTTTTATTAGAATTTTTAATTATTCCCGAAAAGTCTACTAAATTGAACATATCTTTCAAAAAAGAGAGCACCTCCACATAAGTAGTTGACTCCATTTGCTCATCTTGTATTCTTCTCATTCCTTCAACATCAAGAGTATAAGCTTTTGTATCCTCTTGAATTTTCATCTCGCAAATCTTAGACATAATTCAGTTCTTTAAACAGTTAATAGAAGCAAATACCTCCATAACGGAGCTATTATATAAAATAGACATTCACTACAACAAATATAACAATCCTTTTGGTTTTTCCAAAGATTCAGACTAATATTTAATCAAATCTTAACACAAGCTATAAGCATAGTAGTTCACACCCAACCACCTAACTAGGAGATAATAAGATAACATATTTTATCAGATAAAAGTTCAGAATAGACCATTATTTATTTTCTATAAGAGTTAGACCTCGTATTTAGTCTATTTTACACTAAAAAAGGACAGGTAAACAATAATAAATAAGCATCAAGAAGACGCAGAATCACATAAAGCAGAAATCAAAAATTAACATTAGTTTATTGACATAGCTAGTTTACTCTAAAATTATATTTGAATAATTAATCCTTACACAAGCGTCACTTCAATCCCCAATTCTCTAATTTGCTCTACGATATGCATCGGTGCATTGGAGTCGGTAATAATTTGGTGTATTTGATTAATCTCACATATTTTACAAAAACCACGCTGCCCAAATTTAGACGAGTCTGTAAGGACTATAACCTTATCTGAAACCTCTATCATCTTTTGATTGATATAGGCCTCATTCATATCACTAGCCGTCAGACCTGAGTTTAGGTCAATTCCATCTACTCCTATAAAAAGTTTATTACAAGCCAGGTTATTCAACATCAATTCAGCATAATGTCCTATGATAGATACAGAGTTCTTGCGTAGGGTTCCACCAAGCTGAACCAGTTCAATATGAGGATGTCGGCATAGAGATAACGAAACCTTAACCGATGAGGTAATTACGGTAAGATGCTGTTGAATATCTATGCACTGAGCAAAAGAAAGAAGGGTACTACCCGAGGCTACAATAATTTTATCATCAGGATTGAGAAGCTTTGCAGCTGCCAACGCTATTTTTTTCTTTTCAAGAATATAAAACTTCTCTTTTTCATCAACATGCTTATCCGAAATAAGTGAATTTAATGGGCTTGCACTCCCATGGTTTCGGATTAAGAGTTTCTTATCCTCCAATATACGTAAGTCCTTTCGTATGGTAACTTCTGAAACCCCTAGATTATGACTCAGCTCTTGAACCCTGACAATGCCTTCTTTCTTGAGGTGATTTAAAATATATTGGTGTCTTTGAGTGATATTCCTCATATATAGTTATTTTAGAATTTAAGGAGCAAGTCTTGTTTGAGTTTTCAATTTAAAAACTCAAAGTTAGAGCTTTACAACTTAATCACAAAGTATAGTTTACAAAATCGAGTTGACTAAAATTTAGCGAACAAATCAAAACTCAACTAAATAAAGGAAAATCAAGAAGATATAAAGCATAAAAAAGAGAGTCACTGAAAATATTATTCAGTGACTCTCTTTCAATTTATTCTAATCAACAAGCTCAGTCTTAAAGATTAAGCAAGGTTTTTGTATCAAGAGCAATCATATACTCCTCATCGGTTGGTATAACTACAACAGTTACTTTCGAATTGTCAGTACTAATGACTTCAGTACCTCTGCAAGCCAAATTTTTAGCTTGATCCAACTCTACACCCATAAACTCGAGTCCTTTACAAGCTGCTGCTCTACAAATGTCGGAATTTTCACCCACACCACCTGTAAATACGATGGCATCAACACCACCCATAGCTGCTGCATAAGCACCAATATATTTCTTAAGGCGATAGAAGTAAACCGATCTAGCCAATAAAGCTTTTTCGTTGCCAGAAGCAATAGCTTCATTAATCTCACGCATATCCGAAGACACGCCAGAAAGACCTAGAAGACCACTCTGTTTATTAACCATATTAGATACTCCTTGAGCATCCAAATTCTCTTTTTCCATTAAGAAGGTCAATGCGCCAGAGTCAACATCCCCCGCACGAGTACCCATCATCAAGCCCTCTACTGGTGTAAGCCCCATAGAAGTATCAACAGACTCGCCGTTAACAACAGCAGTAATAGAACCACCGTTACCAATATGACAAGTTATAATTTTATTGTTTTTGGGATCAAGTTTTAGCATTTCAATAGCCTTTATGCTTACATAGCGATGGCTAGTTCCGTGGAAGCCGTAACGACGAACACCATATTTTGTATAGTATTCGTAAGGCAATGCATACATGTATGCATAGTCTGGCATCGTTTGGTGGAAAGCAGTATCAAAGACACCTACTTGAGGTACACTTGGCAATAAGCTTTTGATGGTGTCAATACCCTTAAGGTTTGCAGGGTTATGAAGAGGTGCCAAATCAATACAATTTTTCACTTCTTGGATAACTTCATCGGTAATAACAACCGAGTGGTTAAACTTTTCACCACCATGTACAACACGGTGACCTACAGCAGTGATTTCATCAAGTGATTTAATACAACCATACTCTTTACTAACTAAAGTATCTAGGATGAATTCTACACCTACTGTATGTTCGGGAATTTGTTTAGTCAGTACTACCTTTTCGCCCGATGGTAAGGTGAACTTTAAGAAAGAGCCTGGTAGCCCTATCTTTTCTATTCCTCCCTGTCCAATAATTGTAGAATTCTCCATATCAAAAAGCTGATATTTAATTGAAGAACTTCCACAGTTTAATACTAAAATCTTCATGTTATTTAATTTGAGGTTATTATTTGTTTTTTGATGCTATAGCTTGATTAGCTGTAATTGCAACCATAGTGTAAATATCACTAATAGAGCAACCACGCGACAAGTCATTAACAGGAGAAGCAATACCTTGTAGGATTGGGCCAACTGCTTCAGCATGTCCTAAACGTTGCACCAATTTGTATGAGATATTACCAACCTCAAGGTTTGGAACAATCAGAACATTAGCGTGACCTGCAATTGCAGAACCTGGAGCTTTTGTTTCACCCACCGAAGTAACCAACGCTGCATCAGCCTGAAGCTCACCATCAATCAAAAGATGAGGAGCTTTAGCTTTAGCCAATTTAAGAGCCTCAACAACCTTATCAACAGCAGGACTTGAAGCAGAACCTTTAGTTGAGAAGCTTAATAGAGCTACTTTTGGTTCTTTAATACCACCAACACATTGAGCTGTGTCAGCAGTTGAAATTGCTATTTCAGCCAATTGCTCAGCTGTAGGATCTGGAGTTACAGCTACATCACTCATAAATAGTAATCCGTTTTGTCCACAATCAGGAGCCTTAGTCAAGAGTAGCATAGCACCCGACACACAGCTAATACCTGGAGCTGTTTTGATAATTTGTAAAGCTGGACGCAATACATTTCCTGTTGTATTACGAGCACCAGCTAACTGGCCATCGGCATCACCATTTTTAATCATAAGACAACCAAAGAATAAAGGATCTTCAACCTTTTTCAAAGCCTCTTCAGGAGTCATTCCTTTGCTCTTTCTTAAGTCGAAAAGTAGGTTTGCATACTTTTCTTTTTGAGCTGAAGTAGCTGGGTCAATAATTGTTGCTTTTTCAATATTACCCAAGCCCCATTCTTTAGCCAAAGACTTGATTTCACTAGGATTACCTAAAAGGATTAGATCGGCCACGCCGTCGGTTATCAACTGATTAGCTGCTTTTAATGTACGTTCTTCAGTGCCTTCGGGTAACACAATACGCTGACGATTGTCTTGCGCACGCTTTACGATCTCATTTATTAAACTCATGATTATTGTATTTATACTATTATTTAAAATGTTATTCTTAAGTCTGGACTACAAAAATACATAATATTGCAATATCTACATTACAATATGCGGAGATTTATAGCCTTGCATTCATTTTTCAAGAAATGCAATGTTATCTTTTAAAGATAGAACATCTTAGACAAATAACAACCCATAATAAAATAATTTAATTAATTAAATTCATTGGTTTCAATTTTATATACCTTTGTGCTGTTTTTAAAATAGGTATATTATGATACGGCAAAGTGCCATTCTTTTCGGCTGTTTAGCCTTAGGCGAACTAATTGTTTACCTTACGGGAGTAAAGCTCCCCTCAAGCATTATTGGAATGCTTCTACTTACTCTTTTCTTACGTTTAGGTTGGGTCAAACTCCATTGGGTACAAGGGATGTCGGACTTTCTAGTTGAAAATCTAGGTTTCTTTTTTATCCCACCAGGTGTAGCGTTAATGTGTTATTTAGACATTATCAAAGCACAATTTTGGCCCATAGTTATCTCTACTTTAATAAGTACAATCATCGTGCTTGTAGTTACAGGATGGGTTCACCAATTAATACGTAAAATCAAATGACAAGTTTCTTTGAAAATCAGTTTTTCTTAATTGCGGCCACATTTATCTTATTTTTCTTTGCCAAGTTGCTTCAAAAGAAGACACAAATCCTTCTGCTTAACCCCATTCTTATCACTATAGCGATCCTTATTATTTTTCTGAAATGTTTCGACATCAGCTATAGCACCTACAGTCAATCGGGAAAGCTCATCGAGTTTTGGCTAAAGCCAGCTGTAGTTGCATTGGGCGTACCTTTATACTTGCAGCTCGAAACAATTAAGAAACAATTTATCCCTATTTTCCTCTCACAGTTTGCAGGTTGTACTATTGGTGTAATATCGGTAGTCCTAATCGCTAAATTAATGGGAGCCGATCAAGAAGTAATCCTTTCGTTAGCTCCCAAATCGGTAACTACACCAATTGCAATGGAAGTGACACAATCGATAGGTGGAATCCCTTCACTTACCGCAGCTGTTGTCGTTTGTGTAGGGCTATTAGGGGCGATTCTAGGCTTTAAAACCATGAAGCTCATGAAAGTCCATAGCCCAATAGCTCAAGGCTTAGCCATCGGAGCTGCAGCGCATGCTGTAGGAACTTCGACAGCAATGGAAATTAGTCGTAAATATGGAGCCTATGCAAGCTTAGGTTTAACACTAAACGGAATTTTAACTTCTATTTTAACACCTTCAATTCTGAGATTAATGAACGTTTTGTAACAAAATGAGGCTTACTTTGTTATTAAAGTACTTACAAAACGTAACACTAATTTTATGATCGCATTTAAAGATATCGAAATATCTGATAAAGAAGCCATTACTAAATATACGATGACTAGTGACAGACGAAATTGTGATTTGTCATTTTCGAACCTTTGTAGCTGGCGATTCTTATACAATACGCAATACGCAATAGTTAATAATTTTCTAGTTTTAAGATTTTGGAGAGATGGAGAACTAGCCTACATGATGCCTGTTGGAAATGGCAATCTAAAGGAAACCATCAAGCTTCTGATTCTTGATGCTAGAGCACAAGGACAACCCTTCCGAATGCTTGGTGTTTGCAAAGGTATGCAGGCAGATTTGGAAAATATTCTGCCCGACAAGTTTGTGTACACTACCACCCGTGACTTGGCCGACTATATTTACCTGAGAACAGATTTGGCAACCCTCAAAGGAAAAAAGTTTCAATCTAAACGAAACTTCACCAATCGATTCAAGAGAGCAAACCCTAACTACGAGTATGCACCAATTACACCTCAGAATATAGACGAGTGCCTAATCCTCGAAGAAAAATGGTGTAAAACCAACGACTGCGACGAGTTTGAAGATACCGATAACGAGAGAAAAGCATTGACTTTTGCGCTTAAAAACTTTGAAGCAATTGGTCTTACGGGAGGCCTTCTTCGCTTAGACGGGGAGATTATTGCATTCACCTATGGCATGCCGATCAACCACGATACTTTTGGTGTACACGTCGAAAAGGCTGACACAGAAATTGAAGGGGCTTATGCCATGATTAATATGGAGTTTGCCAACCGCATACCAGAGGAGTATACGTATATTAACCGTGAAGAAGATTTAGGAGTACCAGGTCTTCGCAAAGCCAAACTCTCTTATAACCCTGCGATTTTGCTTGAAAAGAGTATGGTAAACCTACTTCAAGACGAACCTGTTGAACTTATTAATTGGTAACAAAAATGACAAAGAAAGAGGAAGCTAGAAAGCTTTGGGAGATGTGCTTTGACGATTTCCCAGGTTTTACGGAGTTGTATTTTAGAAAGCGTTATACCGACGATAACACCATTGCTGTTTATCACGATAAGGAGATGATTTCTGTTCTACAGCTATTACCTTACCCTTTTCATTTTCTAAATCAAACAGTAGATTCTGCCTATATATCGGGAGCATGCACCCATGTCGAATATCGAAAAAAGGGTGCTATGCACGAACTCTTAGTAAAGAGTTTAACCCACTTGGCTCAGACCAATATCCCTATTTGTACACTTATCCCTGCCGAAGATTGGCTATTTGGGTATTATCAAAAGACTGGATTTGAGACCGTGTTTTATAACTCTACCCCAGAACTTCACCTAGCCGATTTAACCACAAAAGACGAGATCGTAGTGAGTTTTAATGACGAGTTAGACGAGCAAACCTTTGCCTACTTCGACCAAAAAACACGTGACCGTAAAGCTGTTTTACTTCACACCCTCCAAGATATGGAGGTCGTAATGGAAGACTTGCTTATGGCTAAGGGGAAGCTTTTTATTGCTCGCCAGCATAAAGAAATAGTGGGATTACTCTTCGCTTTTCACGATATACAACATAAAACAGTTTATATAAATGAAGTCTTAGCCGACAACTGCAACATTAAACAAGAGCTATTCAAAGGAGCAGCCAAATAC
>QXGG01022863.1_pt1 | contig 15520 bp, 12 predicted proteins | sample 1982491 | NCBI WGS metagenome assembly QXGG01 (sample SAMN09924614, study PRJNA488089) | Wastewater metagenome, whole genome shotgun sequencing project. | isolation source: South African research farm wastewater | place: South Africa: Irene, Agricultural Research Council, Animal Production... | reverse complement strand
CTCCGGGGTTCGACACTTCACCCCGATTTTCGCCCCTTTTCGGAAAGTGCCTCCAGCGCCGGCGCGGGTTTGACGGCCGCGACCGCAGAAGTGCTGTGGTGGCACGTTTGTAACAGACTTACCTAAGCTTGACGGGGCTTTATAGGTGGTTAAAGTGGCGGCATCATGCACGTCAAGCTCACCACCTCCGGAGGTCGCCGCTACGTCCAACTCGTCGAGTCCTATCGCGATGAGGCTGGCCGGGTAAAGAAGCGCACCGTTGCCACGCTCGGCCGCGCCGAGCAGGTCGATGGGTCGCTCGACGCAGTGATCAACGGCCTGTTGAAGATCACGGGTCGCGAACCGATGGGCGCCAAGCCGCCGGCGCCGACGGTGTCGTTCGAGTCCGCGCGCGCACTCGGTAACGTGTGGGCGCTGACCGAGTTGTGGAAGTCGCTGGGTTTCTCGGGGCTGCGGCGGGTGTTTCGCCGCACGCGCCGCACCACCGACGTGGAAGCGCTGATCCGCCTGATGGTTCTCAACCGCCTGTGCGACCCCGAGTCCAAGCTCGGTGTCCTGCGCTGGGTACAGACCGTGGCGCTGCCCGACTTCGGGCCGAAGGCGGTCACCCACCAGCAGTTGCTGCGCAGCCTCGATGCGCTGATGGACCATCAGGACGAGGTCGATGCGGTGGTCGCCGGGCTGCTGCGACCGCTGATCGATCAGGATCTCTCGGTGGTCTTCTACGACCTCACGACGATCCGAAGCGAAGGACTCAGCCAGCAGGCCGGCGACGTGCGCCAGTACGGCATGGCCAAGGAGGGGCTGATTGCCCGCCAGTTCATGCTCGGCGTGGTGCAGACCGCCGAGGGGCTGCCGATCTACCACGAGGTGTTCGACGGCAACACGGCCGAGACGCGCACTCTGCTGCCCACGCTCACCAAGGTGCTCGAGCGCTTCCCGTCGGTGCAGCGCCTGGTGCTGGTGGCCGACCGGGGACTGCTCAGCCTGGACAATCTCGAGGCGCTGAAAGCCGTGCGCCTGGCCAGCGGCAAGCCGCTCGAGTTCATCGTCGCCGTGCCGGGCCGGCGCTACAACGAGTTCATCGACCTGCTCGAACCCTTCCACGAAGCGCAGTGTGCTGGCGCCACGCAGGAGGTCATCTCGGAGCACACCTGGAACGACCTTCGGTTGGTGGTCGCGCACGATCCCGCGACGGCCGCAACCAAGACCGAGCAGCGCAATGAGCGTGTCGACGCGCTGATCCGCCAGGCGGACCAATGGAGCGGCAAGCTCACCGAACAGGACGAAGGCGTGAAGCACCGGGGGCGCAAGCTCTCGGACAGCGGCGCCAAGGCGCGCTTCTACCATGCGGTCAGCGAAGCGCACCTGTCGCGCATCCTCAAGGTGGATCTGGGCGAGGAGCTCTTCAGCTACCACATCGACGACAAGGCGAAGCGTCTTGCCGAAATGATGGACGGCAAGCTGCTGCTGGTGACCAACGCCGAGGGGCTCGCCGCGCAGAACGTGCTTCAGCGCTACAAGTCGCTCGCCGACATCGAGCGCGGCTTCAAGGTGCTCAAGTCCGAGATCGAGATTGGCCCGGTGTATCACCGCCTGCCCGAGCGGATTCGCGCCCACGCGTCGATCTGCTTCATGGCGCTGATCCTGCATCGGGTGATGCGCAGCCGACTCAAGGCGGCCGATGCGGGTTACACGCCCGAGCGGGCGCTTGAGCAACTACAGCGCATCCAGCATCACCGCGTGCGCCTGAACGGCGGCGAGCCGGTGGCCGGAGTGTCGACGCTCAGCACGGAGCAGAACGAGGTGCTTCATGCCTTAGGGATAGAAAAACCAGCGGCGCCGGAGCAGTTGGCGCTGCTGTAGTGGCATTTTTGAAAGTGTGCTCTAGCAAAAACAAGCACTTGCGAGCGTAACTGTCGAACTCGGGTGGGCTCGATCGACCCGTCAGGCATCGCATGACACTACCGATGAGCCATCAACAGGGTAGCCGGGGATGTGTGGGGTGTTCCTGGCGCAGGCGAGGACTGTCTGAGCCGAGCGCAGCGATGGCGAGTTCCGCAGCCTGCAGAAGGAATACCCCGCGCAGCCCCGGCGGGTCGTAGCCTCCGACGCACGCCAACCGTACCGTGCGCCATAAGAGTCGATGAAACACGCCAGAACTGCGATGCAGTTCGTAGCGATCACGCTCGCACCATAGGCCCGCCGTAGCGGGGCCCGGTGCGGTCATGCGAACGCCGAGGCGGCGTTCGCTCCGACGCGCTTGAATCAGTACTCGAGCACGCGCGGCAGTTCCTTGGCCTGCGCGACCCACTTCGTCACATCCGCCTCGGGCGGCACGCGGCGGGTCAGTTTCTTCTCGGCGTTGACCTCGGCGAGCGTTGCGGCGAGGTTGGCGGGCGAGCGGCGGGCGAGGGCGGGGACGGTGTCGACGCCGGCGGCTTCGAGCAACTGGGCGTAGTCGGCGCCGACGCCGCTGATGCGGTAGAGGTCGGCCATGTTGGCGAACTTCAGCACCTGGGCGGCGGAAATGCCGGTGGCCTCGGCAAGCTTGGCGCGTGCCGACGGCGTGGTGCTCGCGGCGAGCAGCGAGTCGGTGTCCTTCACGCCGGCGTCGCGGAATTTCTTGCCGGTGACTTCGCCGATGCCTTCGATGTCTTCGATCTTGTAGTTCGCCATCGTGTTACCTCCATGGTTTGTTCCGGAATGAGGAAACGCGGCGATGCACACCGCTCGAGGCGGAATTTCGCATCGACTCCACGTATGACGATGATACCCCGCGATGCAGGACGGATTCGTGCGTTCCTGCCCGGAACTGGCGCAACAGGGCTCAGCCGCCGCTCAGGGCCTGCACGATGACGAGCGTGTCGTCGGCCGCGAAGGCGTGGGCGAGATCGAAGATCTGGCCGCCCGCCGCGAAGAAGCGGATGTGTCGCCGCAGCCGGCCCTGCTCGTCGACGACGCGGAAGCGCAGGCCGGGATAGCGGCGGTCGAGATCGGCCAGCACAGCCGCCAGCGTTGCGCCCTCCGCCTCGACTTCGCGCGCGCCGGTATAGGCGCGCAGCAGGGTCGGGATCAGCACCTTCATGTCGATCGCGCCCCCGGGACGCCGATCTCCACCGCGAAAATCTCGGGCAGGTGGCGTGCGATGCAGTGCCACGATGCGCCCTCGTCGGCACTCGTCCACAGCTCGCCGCTGGTGGTGCCGAAGTAGAGCCCGAGCGGATCGCAGGCATCGGCCGTCATCGCCTGGCGCTTGACGGTCCACCACGCCTGGTCCGGTGGCAGGCCGTGGTCGAGGCGCTGCCAGCTCGCACCGGCATCGCGCGTGCCATAGACCGCGGGGCGACCGCCAGGGCTGGTGCGCGGCCACACGTCGCTGCCGTCCATCGGGAAGATCCACGCCCGGTCGGCGTCGCGCGGATGGACCACGAGCGGAAAGCCGATGTCGCCGGCCTCGTCCGGCATGTTGCGGCCGATCCGCACCCAGGTATCGCCCGGACGGTCGAGGCGATACACGCCGCAGTGGTTCTGCTGATAGAGGCGGTCGGGGGCGCTCGGACAGAGGCGGACGCAGTGCGGGTCGTGGAAGGTGGGATCGGCCACGTCGAAGCCTTCGACCACCTCGAGGCCCTTCAGGATGGGCGTGAAGGTCATGCCGCCGTCGCGCGACTCATGCACGCCGCCGCCCGACATCGCGATGTAGAGATGCTGCGCATCGCGCGGGTCGATGTTGATCGAGTGCAACTTGGGGCCGTCGGGCGTGCCGTCCTGGACGCTGCCCATCCAGCGGCGATACTCGGGATCGTCATTGAGGCAGGAGAACGGCGACCAGTGCAGGCCGCCGTCGGTGGAGCGGAAAAGGCCCTGCGGCGAGCTTCCGGCGAGCCAGCAGTCGGGCTCGGCGGCGTGACCCGGGGTGAGCCAGAAGCTGTGGTCGACGCTGCGGCCGTCCTTGCCGTCCGCTGCGCGGGCGAAGGCAGGCGGCTGCGGGGCCTCGGCCCAGGTGGTGCCGAGATCGGTCGAGCGGAATAGGGTGGGGCCGAGATGCCCCGTCTTCGCTGCCGCCAGCAGCGTGCGTCCGTCACGCGGGTCGAGCACCAGGTGACTGACGATGTGGCCCAGGAAGTGCGGTCCGTTCGCGCGCCAGCGCTGGCGGCTGCTATCGCTGTGAAACAGCCACGCGCCCTTGCGCGTTGCCACCAGCGCGACGATGGCACGCGCGCCCTCGGTGCCCGAGGCGGCGTTGTTGGGGGGCGTCATGTTCGCTCTCCGTGCGAGGGCTGGCGCCTCGCGACGGGCTGGCGCACAGCCGCAGCCGCCTTGCCGGGAAATCCGGTGGTGGCTTTTGCTGTTCTATAGACCACAAACGCAGGATGTGCTGTGCGCGGAGGGTGGCCCCGGCCACCTTCGGGGCACAGTCAAGCGGCGGCGGAGGCGCCGTCGGTCGTGAAGCGCGTGCCGTCGAAGGCGAGCCAGCGCGCCGCGCCGTGCCAGTCGGCAAGCACGTGGCGCACGCAATCGCGGCCGTCGATTGGGAGGCGGTGGCAGTCGGGGCGATGGGTGTGGCCGTGCACCAGCGTCGGATAGCCGTGTTCGCGCAACAGCGCGGCGACGGCGTCGGCGTTGACGTCCATGATCTCCATGGCTTTTTCGGCCTTGGCCGCTTCGCTCTTCTGGCGCAGGCTGGCGATGAAGGCCTTGCGTGCGGCCAGCGGCTGGGCCAGGAAGCCGGCCTGCCAGGCCGGGTCGCGCACCTGGCGGCGGTAGGCCTGGTAGGCGAGGTCGTCGGTGCACAGGGCGTCGCCGTGGGCGAGCAGCAGCACGGGGGCGTCGGCGCCGTCTCCGTCGTCGCGATCGCCGAAGCGCACGCGCGCCGGATCGTCGAGCAGGGTTGCGCCGATGGCGTCGGCAAAGGCCTGGCCGGCGAGCAGGTCGCGGTTGCCGGTCATGAAGAAGACCGCGGTGCCGGTGTGGGCAAGCTCGCGGATGGCGGCGGCGATGCGGGCGTTGAAGGGCGTGGCGAGGTCGTCGTCGCCGGCCCAGTATTCGAACAGGTCACCGAGGATGAAGAGGCTGGCCCCCTCGCGCGCCGGGCCTTGCAGGAAGGCGAGGAAGGCGGCGACGTTGGCGGGCTCGTCCTCGCTGAGGTGGAGGTCGGAAATGAACAATGCCGGAAGCGCCGCGCGGGCGGCTTCCGGCATTGTGGCGGCGCCCCCGCCCGGCTTGGCCGGGGCGGGAGCCGCTTGCGAAGGGTCGCGCGCGGGCACGATCAGACGACTTCGGCGCGCTCGATGATCACGTCTTCCTTCGGCACGTCCTGGTGGAAGCCGCTGGAACCGGTCTTGACCTTGCGGATCGCGTCGACCACGTCCATGCCCTCGCTGACCTTGCCGAACACGCAGTAGCCCCAGCCTTGCAGGTCGGGCGAGCGGTGGTTGAGGAAGTCGTTGTCGGCGACGTTGATGAAGAACTGCGCGGTGGCCGAGTGCGGGGCCTGGGTGCGCGCCATGGCGATGGTGCCACGCTCGTTCTTGAGGCCGTTGTCGGCTTCGTTCTTGATCTGCTCGCCGGTCGGTTTCTGGTTCATGCCGGGCTCGAAGCCGCCGCCCTGGATCATGAAGCCGTCGATGACGCGGTGGAAGACGGTGTTGTTGTAGTGCCCGGACTCGACGTAGGCGAGGAAGTTGGCGACGGTGACCGGCGCCTTCTCGGCGTCGAGTTCGAGGGTGATGATGCCGTGGTTGGTGTGCAGTTTGACTGCCATTGGGGGTTCTCCTGGGTGAATGGGGGGGCGTGGGCGGCCGCGCGGCTGCCGGGGGTATCGGGTGGGGTGAGGGGCCGGGCTTACTTGCCCGCCCTCCTGGCCGGCGCCGCGGACTCGATCACGCGCGCGCTTTCCACGACGACCGGCTCGACCGGCACGTTCTGGTGGAAGCCGCGGTTGGCGGTGGGCACCTTGCCGATCTTCTGCACCACGTCCATGCCCTTGACCACCTTGCCGAACACCGCGTAACCCCAGCCGTCGCGCGAGGGATAGTCGAGGAAGGTGTTGGGCACGAGGTTGATGAAGAACTGCGCGGACGCCGAATGCGGGTCGGCGGTGCGGGCCATGGCGAGCGTGCCCGGTTCGTTCTTGAGGCCGTTCTTGGCCTCGTTCTCGATCGGCGCGCGTGTGCTCTTCTGGTTCATCTCGGCATCGAAGCCGCCGCCCTGGACCATGAAGCCGTCGATGACGCGGTGGAAGACGGTGCCGTCGTAGAAGCCGTCCTTGACGTACTGGACGAAGTTCTCGGCGGACTTGGGCGCCTTGTCGGCAAAGACTTCGACCACGATCTCGCCCTGGCTGGTCTTGAGTTCGACCATCGGATTGGCGGCCAGCGCGCTCAGCGCAGTGCTCGCCAGCGCCGCAAAGGCGATCAGATACTTTCTCATGGAATCTCCGGTGCTGGGCCTTGCGGCCTCGGGCTAAAGGGAACGTGAAGCGCGTCCCGGGTGTGCCCGCGCACGGCGCGGACCCGGTCGGGCAGGGCTGGGCGGGCGAAAGGGCAGGCTTGCCGGCCGTGGTATATTTGCGGACTTCCGGCGCGGGCCTTCGGCCGCAAAGCGACGCCGGATTCTAGCAACAAGCCCCACCCCTCACAATCGCGCTGCCGGCGTGGTTTTTCTCAGCGTTTCTTTGTCATCCCGATGCTCACCATCTACAACACCCTGTCGCGCACCAAGGAAGTCTTCACCCCGATCGAGGCCGGCAAGGTCCGCATGTACGTGTGCGGCATGACGGTGTACGACTTCTGCCACCTCGGTCACGCGCGGGTGATGGTCGTGTTCGACATGGTCGCGCGCTGGCTGCGCGCGAGCGGGCTCGACGTGACCTACGTGCGCAACATCACCGACATCGACGACAAGATCATCCGCCGCGCGCAGGACAACGGCGAGAGCATCCGCCAGCTCACCGACCGCTTCATCGCCGCGATGCACGAGGATGCCGACGCGCTCGGCGTGCTGCGCCCCGACCACGAGCCGCGCGCCACCGACTACGTCGAGCAGATGCAGTCGCTGATCTCGCGCCTGGAGCAAAAGGGCCTCGCCTACGTCGCCGCCAACCGCGACGTGTGCTACGCGGTGCGCAAGTTCGACGGCTACGGCAAGCTGTCGGGCAAGTCGCTCGACGAGCTGCGCGCCGGCGAGCGCGTCGATGTGGCGCAGGACAAGAACGATCCGCTCGACTTCGTGCTGTGGAAGCACGCCAAGGTCGAGGAGCCAGGCGAGGTGAAGTGGGCCTCACCCTGGGGTGAGGGCCGCCCGGGCTGGCACATCGAGTGCTCGGCGATGAGCTCGGAGTTGCTCGGCGACCACTTCGACATCCACGGCGGCGGAATGGACCTGCAGTTCCCGCACCACGAGAACGAGATCGCCCAGTCGGAAGGCGCGCACGGCCACGCCTTCGTCAATTACTGGATGCACAACGGCTTCGTGCGCGTCGATGACGAGAAGATGTCGAAGTCGCTGGGCAACTTCTTCACCATCCGCGAGGTGCTGCAGAAGTACGACCCCGAGGTGGTGCGCTTCTTCATCCTGCGCGCGCAGTACCGTAGCGCGCTGAATTATTCGGACGCGCATCTGGAAGACGCCCGCAACGCGCTCACCCGCCTCTACACCGCGCTGAAGAACGTGCCGGTCCAGGGCGAGCCGGTGGTGGACTGGAGCGAGCCCTACGCACAGCGCCTGCGCGCGGCGATGGACGACGACTTCAACACCGCCGAGGCGGTGGCTGCGCTGTTCGAGCTGGCCAACGAAGTAAATCGCAGCGCCTCGCCGGCGCTCGCCGCGCAGTTGAAGGCGCTCGGCGGCGTGCTCGGCCTGCTCGGCCGCGCGCCGCAGGCCTTCCTGCAGGCCGGTGCGCCGGATGCGGGCGGGCTGGACGCCGACGCGATCGAGGCGAAGATCGCCGAACGCGCCGCGGCCAAGAAGGCGAAGAACTTCGCCGATGCCGACCGCATCCGCGCCGAATTGACGGAAGCTGGCGTGATCCTCGAGGACGGCGCTGGCGGTACCACCTGGCGTCGCGCCTGAGCGGCGGGGAAGACTGCGCGGCGTCGGTGATGGCGGCAGCGCCCCGGCGGCGCTTGCCGGGCGAATCTGGATGAACGCAAAAAACGCCCGCGCCTGCATCGCAGGGCGGGCGTTCTGGCGTGGGGGGACCGCTCGCGCGGAACGCTGCTCGCCTCCCGGGCTTCAGTTGCCGAAGAAGTCCCGCACCTTGTCCATCCAGCCCTTGGCCTTCGGGTTGTGGCGGTCGGCGTTGCCGCTGGAGATCTCCTCGAACTCGCGCAGCAGTTCCTTCTGGCGCTCGGTGAGATTGACCGGCGTCTCGACCTCGACGTAACACAGAAGGTCTCCATGGACGTGGCTGCGCACGTTCTTGATGCCCTTGCCGCGCAGGCGGAAGATCTTGCCGCTCTGCGTCTCGGCGGGGATCTTGAGCCGTGCCATGCCTTCCAGCGTGGGAATCTCGATCTCGCCGCCCAGTGCCGCGACCGTGATGCTGACCGGCATCTTGCAGTGCAGGTCGTCGTGGTCGCGTTCGAACACCGCGTGCTTGCGGATGTGGATCTCGACGTAGAGGTCGCCCGGCGGGCCGCCATTGACGCCCGGTTCGCCGTGGCCGGCGTGGCGCAGGCGCATGCCCTCGTCGATGCCGGCGGGGATCTTCACCTCCAGCGTCTTCTGCTTCTTCACCCGGCCGGCGCCGCTGCAGTCGCGGCAGGGGTCGGGGATGATCCTGCCCCTGCCGTGACAAGTGCGGCAGGTCTGCTGGATCGAGAAGAAACCCTGCTGCACGCGCACCTGGCCGTGGCCGTTGCAGGTCGGGCACTGCTTGGGCTGGGTGCCGGGCTTGGCGCCGCTGCCGTGGCAGGTGCCGCATTCCTCGACGGTGGGGATGCGGATCGTCTTCTCGGCGCCGCGCGCGGCCTCTTCGAGCGTGATCTCGAGGTTGTAGCGCAGGTCGGCGCCGCGATAGACGTTCGAGCGCCCGCCGCGACCGCCGCCACCGCCAAACAGGTCGCCGAAGATGTCGCCGAAGGCATCGGCAAAGCCGCCCTCGAAGCCCTGTGCGCCGGGGCCCGCGCCCATGGACGGGTCGACGCCGGCATGCCCGTAGCGGTCGTAGGCCGCCTTCTTCTGCGGGTCGGAGAGCATCTCGTAGGCCTCCTTGGCCTCCTTGAACTTCTCTTCCGCGTCCTTGTTGTCCGGATTGCGGTCCGGGTGGTGCTTCATGGCCAGCTTGCGGTAGGCCTTCTTGATCTCGTCGTCGCCGGCGTCGCGGTTGACGCCGAGGACTTCGTAGTAATCGCGTTTGGACATGGTGTTGCGCTCAGTCTGGTCTCAAGCAAAGGCCGAGCCGGCACCGGAGCGGGGCTCCGGCGGGGCTCGGCCACGAAGGATTCGCCAGAGTGACGATTACTTCTTGTCCTTCACTTCGGTGAATTCGGCATCCACCACGTCTGCGTCGTCGGCCTTGCCGCCGGCCTGCTGGCCGCCCGCGCCGGCACCCGGCTGGGCGCCGCCTTCGGCCTGGGCCTGGGCATACATCTGCTCGCCGAGCTTCTGCGCGGCCATCGCCAGGGCCTGGCTCTTGGCTTCGATGCTGTCCTTGTCACCGCTCTTGATGGCCTCTTCGGCCTCCTTCATCGCGGCCTCGATCTTGCCCTTCTCCTCATCCGACAGCTTGTCGCCGTACTCGGTCAGTGCCTTGCGGGTCGAGTGCACCAGGGCGTCGCACTGGTTGCGCGCGTCGACCAGCTCGTGGGCCTTCTTGTCTTCCTCGGCGTGCGCCTCGGCGTCGCGCACCATGCGCTGGACCTCGTCGTCCGACAGGCCGGAGTTGGCCTGGATCTTGATCTTGTTCTCCTTGCCGGTGGCCTTGTCCTTGGCCGACACGTGCAGGATGCCGTTGGCGTCGATGTCGAAGGTGACCTCGATCTGCGGCATGCCGCGCGGCGCGGGCGGGATGTCCGACAGGTTGAACTGGCCCAGGCTCTTGTTGCCCGAGGCCATCTCGCGCTCGCCCTGCAGCACGTGGATGGTCACGGCCGACTGGTTGTCGTCGGCGGTCGAGAACACCTGCGAGGCCTTGGTCGGGATCGTGGTGTTCTTCTGGATCAGCTTGGTCATCACCCCGCCCAGGGTCTCGATGCCCAGCGACAGCGGGGTGACGTCGAGCAGCAGCACGTCCTTGACCTCGCCCTGCAGCACGCCGCCCTGGATGGAGGCGCCGACGGCGACGGCCTCGTCGGGGTTCACGTCACGGCGCGGCTCCTTGCCGAAGAACTCCTTCACGCGCTCGATGACCTTGGGCATGCGGGTCTGGCCGCCGACCAGGATCACGTCGTCGATGTCCGAGACCTTGAGGCCGGCGTCCTTCAATGCGATGCGGCAGGGCTCGATCGAGCGCTCGATCAGCTCTTCCACCAGCGACTCGAACTTGGCGCGCGTGATCTTGATCGCCAGGTGCTTCGGACCGTTGGCGTCGGCGGTGATGTAGGGCAGGTTGATCTCGGTCTGCTGGCCCGAGGACAGCTCGATCTTGGCCTTCTCGGCGGCTTCCTTCAGGCGCTGCAGCGCGAGCACGTCGTTCTTGAGATCGACGCCCTGTTCCTTTTTGAACTCGGTGACGATGTAGTCGATGATGCGCTGGTCGAAGTCCTCGCCACCCAGGAAGGTGTCGCCGTTGGTGGCCAGCACCTCGAACTGGTGTTCGCCGTCGAGGTCGGCGATCTCGATGATCGAGATGTCGAAGGTGCCGCCGCCGAGGTCATACACCGCGATCTTCGAGTCGCCCGGCTTCTTGTCCATGCCGAAGGCGAGCGCGGCTGCGGTGGGCTCGTTGATGATGCGCTTGACTTCCAGGCCGGCGATGCGGCCGGCGTCCTTGGTGGCCTGGCGCTGGCTGTCGTTGAAGTAGGCCGGCACGGTGATGACGGCCTCGGTCACTTCCTCGCCGAGGTAGTCTTCGGCGGTCTTCTTCATCTTGCGCAGGATTTCGGCCGACACCTGCGGCGGCGCGATCTTCTTGCCGCGCACTTCCACCCAGGCGTCGCCGTTGTCGGCCTTGGCGATGGTGAAGGGCATCATGGCGATGTCCTTCTGCACTTCCTTCTCTTCGAAGCGACGGCCGATCAGGCGCTTGATCGCGAACAGGGTGTTCTTGGCGTTGGTGACCGCCTGGCGCTTGGCCGGCGCGCCGACCAGGATCTCGCCGTCTTCGGCGTAGGCGACCACCGACGGGGTGGTGCGCGCGCCTTCGGAGTTTTCGATGACCTTCGGCTTGCCGCCTTCCATCACGGAAACGCAGCTGTTGGTGGTGCCGAGGTCGATACCGATGATCTTGCCCATGTTTAGGATTCCTTCAATTCAAGAAACTGGATTCGGGAGGCGTGCTGCTTGCACGCCGTTCTGAGTCGAATATGGGGTGGGGCGGACGGGTTTCAAGCCGGTCTCCACGCCCGGAAGCGTGTTTGCCCTTGGCTGCGTGCGCTCAGGCTTTCGCCTTCGCGACCATCACCATGGCCGGACGGATCACGCGCTCGTTGAGCAGATAGCCCTTCTGCAGCACGGTGACCACGGTGTTGGGCTCGGCGTCGGCCTCGACCATGCTGATCGCCTGGTGCTTGTTGGGGTCGAACTTCTGCCCGAGCGGGTTCTCCTCGGCCAGCTTCGCGCCTTCGAAGGCGGAGACGAGCTGGCGCAGCGTCAGCTCCACGCCTTCGCGGATCTTGTCGACGGTCTGGTTCTCGACCGCGAGCGCGGCTTCCAGACTGTCCTTCACCGGCAGCATCGCGGTGGCGAACTTCTCGGCGGCAAACTTGGAGGCCTTGGCGATGTCGTCCTGCGCGCGGCGGCGCATGTTCTCGGTTTCGGCTTTCGCGCGCAGCCAGGCGTCGTGATGCTCGGCGGCCTTGAGTTCGGCCTGGCGCAGCGCTTCCTCGAGGCTGGGCATGCTGTCGATGCCGTTTTCCGGCGCGGTGTCTGCGGCCGCGGCCGCGGCGTCGAGGCCAGCGGCGATGCCGAGCTCCGCTGCATGCTGTGCGTTGGCGGGCTGGGCGGCGATGTCGTCCGCTGCGGGTGCGTTCTGGCTGGCCTGATTCGGGTCCTGCATGTCCTTGGTACTCCCTGTTGATCCGAAACAGTCGGCTAGCTGGGGGCGAGCCGGTGCAATTCAAGAGGGTGTGGCAAAAAATGTGAGACGAGGTGCCGGAGGGCGTCGGCGCTTGTCCGCTCGGGGCTGGGCGCGCACGGTGGCAGCGGATGGCCGGGGGCGTGAGGCGGTGCCGCGTGGTAGCATTGCATGTTTTGGTTTTCGCGGCTCGCCCGCCTTCAAGCATGACCCAGTTCGCCAAGGAAACCCTGCCGATCAGCCTCGAAGAGGAGATGCGGCACTCCTACCTCGATTACGCGATGAGCGTGATCGTGGGCCGCGCGCTCCCCGATGCGCGCGACGGCCTCAAGCCGGTGCACCGGCGTGTGCTGTTCGCGATGCACGAGCTGTCCAACGACTGGAACCGTGCCTACAAGAAGTCGGCGCGTATCGTCGGCGACGTCATCGGCAAGTACCACCCGCACGGCGACACCGCGGTGTACGACACCATCGTGCGGATGGCGCAGGATTTCTCGCTGCGCTACATGCTGGTCGACGGCCAGGGCAACTTCGGCTCGGTCGACGGCGACAACGCCGCAGCGATGCGTTACACCGAAATCCGCATGGCGCGCATCGGCCACGAGCTGCTGGCCGACATCGACAAGGAAACGGTCGACTTCGGCCCCAACTACGACGGCTCCGAGAAAGAGCCGCTGGTCATGCCGGCGCGCATCCCGAACCTGCTGATCAATGGTTCGAGCGGCATCGCGGTCGGTATGGCGACCAACATCCCGCCGCACAACCTCGGCGAAGTCATCGACGCCTGCCTGAAGCTGCTCGAAGACCCCGACACCGATATCGAGGCGCTGATCGACATCGTCCAGGCGCCGGACTTCCCGACCGCCGGCCTGATCTACGGCCTGGCCGGCGTGCGCGAGGGCTACCGCACCGGCCGCGGGCGCGTGATCATGCGCGCGCGCACCCACTTCGAGCCGATCGGCAAGACCGACCGCCAGGCCATCGTCGTCGACGAGCTGCCCTACCAGGTGAACAAGCGCACCCTGCAGGAGCGCATGGCCGAGCTGGTCAACGAGAAGAAGATCGAGGGCATCAGCGAGATCCGCGACGAGTCCGACAAGTCCGGCATGCGCCTGGTCATCGAGCTCAAGCGCGGCGAGATGCCCGAGGTCGTGCTCAACAAGCTGTTCAAGCACACCCAGTTGCAGGACAGCTTCGGCATGAACATGGTGGCGCTGGTCGACGGCAAGCCGCGCCTCCTGAACCTCAAGCAGATGCTGGTGTGCTTCCTCGAGCACCGGCGCGAGGTCGTCACCCGCCGCACCATCTTCGAGCTGAAGAAGGCGCGCGACCGCGGCCACGTCCTCGAAGGCCTGGCGGTGGCGCTGTCCAACGTCGACGAGATCATCGCGCTGATCAAGGCCGCGCCCACGCCGGCCGACGCCAAGCGCGAGCTGATGGCGCGCGAGTGGCGCTCGGCGCTGGTCGAGGAGATGCTGTCGCGCGCACTCGCCGACAGCTACCGGCCGGAAGGGCTGGACCCGCAATACGGCTTGCAGGCGCAAGGCTATCGTCTGTCCGAGACCCAGGCCCAGGCGATCCTCGAGCTTCGCCTGCAGCGCCTGACCGGCCTCGAGCAGGACAAGATCGTCGGCGAATACCGCGAGGTGATGGACATCATCACCGACCTGCTCGACATCCTCGCCCGCCCCGAGCGCATCACCGCGATCATCGTCGACGAGCTCGGCGCGGTGCGTAACCAGTTCGGCGACCCGCGTCGCTCCGAGCTGGTGATGAACACCGCCGAGATCAACATCGAGGACCTGATCACGCCGGAAGACATGGTCGTGACCCTGTCGCACACCGGCTACTTCAAGCGTCAGCCGCTCGCCGACTACCGCGCCCAGCGCCGCGGCGGGCGTGGCAAGCAGGCGACTTCGATGAAGGACGAGGACTTCATCGACCGCCTCTTCGTCGCCAACACCCACGACACCGTGCTGTGCTTCTCGAGCCGCGGGCGCTGCTACTGGCTCAAGGTGTACGAGGTGCCGGAAGGCACGCGCAACTCGCGCGGCAAGCCGATCGTGAACCTCTTCCCGCTCATCGAAGGCGAGAAGATCACCGCGGTGCTGCCGATCAAGGAGTTCGATGAAGAGCACTTCGTGTTCATGGCGACCTCGGAAGGCACGGTCAAGAAGACCGCGCTCGCCGCATTCTCCAATCCGCGCAAGGCCGGCATCATCGCGGTCAATCTCGATGACGGCGACCACCTGATCGGGGTTGCCATCACCGACGGCCAGTCAGACGTGATGCTGTTCTCCGACGCCGGCAAGGCGGTGCGCTTTGCCGAGACCGACGTCCGCCCGATGGGCCGCGAGGCGCGCGGCGTGCGCGGCATGATGCTGGAAGACGGCCAGGCGGTGATCGCCATGCTGGTGGCCAAGGACGAATCGCAGTCGGTGCTGACCGCCACCGAGAACGGCTACGGCAAGCGTACCCCGGTGGCGGAATACACCCGCCATGGCCGCGGCACCAAGGGCATGATCGCGATCCAGACCAGCGACCGTAACGGCAAGCTGGTGGCTGCGGTGCTGGTCGAGCCGACCGACGAGATCATGCTGATCTCCACCGGCGGCGTGCTGATCCGCACCAGCGTCGAGAGCATCCGCGAGATGGGGCGCTCGACCCAGGGCGTGACCCTGATCAACCTCGATGAAGGCACTTTCCTCGCCAGCGTCGAGAAGGTGGCGGAGTCGGAGTCGGACGAGAGCATGCGCGTGAGCGGCGAGGCCGCCGCGGGTGATGAAGCCGATGTTTCGCCCGTGGCAGGCGAGGGTGAGGAGGGCGAGGCCCCGGCCGCTGGCGAGGAAGGAGAAGTCTGATGAGCAGGGTGTGGAACTTCAGCGCCGGCCCCGCGGTGCTTCCCGAGGACGTGCTGCGCCAGGCCGCTGACGAGATGCTCGACTGGCACGGCGCAGGCATGGGCGTGATGGAGATGAGCCATCGCGGCAAGGAGTTCACCGCCATCGCCGCCCAGGCCGAGGCCGACCTGCGCGAGCTGCTCGCGGTGCCGGCCAACTACCGCATCCTGTTCATGCAGGGCGGGGCGATCGCCGAGAACGCGATCATCCCGATGAACCTGATGGGCAACAAGCGCGTCGCCGACTACGTCGTCACCGGCTCGTGGTCGCAGAAGTCGCAGAAGGAGGCGCGCAAGTACGCCGAGGTGAACATCGCCGCCTCGTCCGAGGCCAGCGGCTTCACCACCGTGCCCGCCATGGATGAGTGGCGGATCTCGCCCGATCCAGCCTACGTGTTCACCTGCACCAACGAGACCATCGGCGGCGTCGAATACCCCTT
>QXGG01086099.1_pt1 | contig 15534 bp, 11 predicted proteins | sample 1982491 | NCBI WGS metagenome assembly QXGG01 (sample SAMN09924614, study PRJNA488089) | Wastewater metagenome, whole genome shotgun sequencing project. | isolation source: South African research farm wastewater | place: South Africa: Irene, Agricultural Research Council, Animal Production... | reverse complement strand
CGACGCGCGCGTTGTCGGCCGGGCGGCGGTCGCGGTTGCCGTCGCGGGCGGGCGGGCTGGAGCGAGCTTCATTGCGCGCACCGCCTTCGCGCTTGGGCGGCTCGTCAGCCAGGCGCATGGTTAGCGCGATGCGATGGCGCGGGATGTCCACCTCCAGCACCTTCACCTTCACCACCTGGCCAGCCTTGACCACGCTGTGCGGGTCCTTGACGAAGGTGTTGGACAGGGCCGAGATATGCACCAGGCCGTCCTGATGCACGCCGACGTCGACGAAAGCGCCAAAGTTGGTGACGTTGGTGACCACCCCTTCGAGCAGCATGCCGGGCTGCAGGTCCTTCAGCGTTTCCACGCCTTCGCGGAAGCTGGCGGTGCGGAACTCGGGGCGCGGGTCGCGGCCGGGCTTTTCCAGCTCGGCGAGGATGTCCTGCACCGTCGGCAGGCCGAAGCGCTCGTCGGTGAATTCCGCCGGCTTCAGGCTCTTGAGAAAGCTGCCGTTGCCCATCAGCTCGCGCACGCCCTTCTGCACCTTGGCGAGGATGCGCTCGACCACCGGGTAGGCTTCCGGGTGCACCGAGGAGGCGTCGAGCGGGTTGTCACCGCTCGGGATGCGCAGGAAGCCGGCGGCCTGCTCGAAGGTCTTGGGGCCGAGGCGGGGGACGTCCTTCAGCGCGTTGCGGCTGCGGAAGGGGCCCTGGGTGTTGCGGTATTCGACGATGTTGCCGGCGAGCGTGGCGTTGAGGCCCGAGATGCGCGCCAGCAGCGGCGCGGAAGCCGTGTTCACATCCACGCCGACCGCGTTCACGCAGTCTTCCACCACCGCGTCCAGGCTCTTCGCCAGCCGGCCCTGGTTGACGTCGTGCTGGTACTGGCCGACGCCGATCGACTTGGGGTCGATCTTGACCAGCTCGGCGAGCGGGTCCTGCAGGCGGCGGGCGATCGACACCGCGCCGCGCAGGCTCACGTCGACATCCGGGAATTCCTTCGCCGCCAGCTCGGAGGCCGAATACACCGAGGCGCCGGCTTCGGACACCATCACCTTGGTGAGGCCGAGCTCGGGATGGCGCTGCATCAGCTCCGCGGCCAGCGCGTCGGTCTCGCGCGAGGCGGTGCCGTTGCCAATCGCAATCAGCTCGGCTTTGTGCTTCTTCGCGAGCGCGGCGATGGCGGCGATCGAGGATTCGCGGTCGCGGCGCGGCTCGAAGGGATACACGGTGGCGGTATCCACCAGCTTGCCGGTGGCGTCCACCACCGCCACCTTGACCCCGGTGCGGATGCCCGGGTCGAGGCCGATGGTGGCGCGCGTGCCGGCGGGGGCGGCGAGCAGCAGGTCCTTGAGGTTGCGCGCGAACACGCGGATCGCCTCTTCCTCGGCGCGCTCGCGCAGCTCGCTCATCAGCTCGAGCTCGAGATGGATCGAGATCTTCACGCTCCACGCCCAGCGCGCGGTTTCACCCAGCCAACGATCACCCGGACGGCCCTGGTTGCGGATGCCGAAGCGCACGGCGATGCGGCCTTCGCAGGGATGCGGCGCGTCGGGATCGGGGCGGTCCACATCCAGCGTCAGGCGCAGCACGCCCTCGTTGCGTCCGCGCAGCAGCGCCAGCGCGCGGTGCGAGGGCATGGTTGCGATCGGCTCGGCGAAGTCGAACCAGTCGCGGAACTTGGCGCCCTCGGTCTCCTTGCCCTCGATCACCGCCGAGCGCACCTGGCCGTGATCGTGCAGCCAGGCGCGCAGTTCGCCGAGCAGGGCGGCGTCTTCGGCGAAGTGCTCCATCAGGATCTGGCGCGCGCCGTCGAGCACCGCCTTGGTGTCGGCAAAACCGGCCTCGGCATTCAGATACTTTTCGGCCTCGACCTCGGGGGGCAGGTTCGGGTCGGCGAGCAGCGCCTCGGCGAGCGGGCCGATGCCGGCCTCGCGCGCAATCTGCGCCTTGGTGCGGCGCTTGGGCTTGTAGGGCAGGTAGAGGTCTTCGAGGCGCTGCTTGGTGTCGGCGTGCTCGACCTCGGCGCGCAGCTCGGGGCTGAGCTTGCCTTGCTCCTCGATCGAGGCCAGCACGGTGGCGCGGCGGTCTTCGAGTTCGCGCAGGTAGCCCAGGCGCTCTGCCAGCGTGCGCAACTGGGTGTCGTCCAGGCCGCCGGTCACCTCCTTGCGGTAGCGGGCGATGAAGGGCACGGTGGCGCCGTCGTCGAGGAGCTGGACGGCGGCGATGACCTGGCGCGGCGGGACGCCAAGCTCGTCGGCGATGCGATATTCGATGGGAGGGAGCATGGGGATGAGGCGGTGTTGCAGAAAGGGAAGGGCGCGATAGTGCAACAGCCGGCGCGGGAAGAGCAACCCAGGGGCCGGGGCAGGGGCAGAGGGGCCGCGTAGGAGCGACGCCAGTCGCGATCGGGCGGTCGGGCGCGGACGGCGCGGATTTCCGGCGCCGTGATCGCGACTGGCGTCGCTCCTACAGGAGTCAGCGAGACAGGAGTCAGCGTGGCTTCGGCAGTTCGTGTAGGAGCGACGCCAGTCGCGATCGGACGGCGAGAGCGCGGATTTCTGGCGCGGAGATCGCGACTGGCGTCGCTCCTACAGAAGACCGCGCGGCTTCGGTGGCTCGTGCAGGAGCGAGGCAGGTTCAGAGCGCGACCAGCGTCTGCCTTCCCCACCAGGTCTCGCCGGCGGGCACGCGCACAGGCGTGCGCGCGGCGGCGGCTTCGACGCAGAGCATGCGCCGGAAGCCGTCGTCGGGCAGGTCGGCGATGGCGGCGCTGCGCTCGATCCACGGGTTCCACACCACCACATCGGGAAAACCGTCGGCATTGATGCCCAGACTGCGGCTGTATTCGCGCAGCAGCAGCGGGCGATTGACGTCGTGATAGACGCGGTCGGTCTCGCCCTCGATCAACAGCACGTCGCCGCTGTCGCGCTTGATGCGGTTGGCGTCGGTCTTGTCGCGGTACTCGAAGCCGTGCAGGCCCTCGAGCCGGGACTCTTCCACCTCGCGCACGGCGAGATAGGTGTGCAGCGCGGCGGTGAACTCCAGCGCCTGATCGCCGGTGTTGTCGACTTCCAGTTCGAGATCGAGCCGACTGTCCTCGATCAGGATGCCGAGTTCGGCGCGGAAGGGATGCGGCCACACCGCCCGGCTCGCCTCATCGTCCGCAAGCCCGAGGGTGAGCAGCGCGAAATCATCCCCGGTGCGCTCGGTGAGCACCGACCATGTGGCGGTGCGTGCAAAGCCGTGCGCAGGGAGACTGCCGAGGTCGGCAAACTGCGGAAAGCACAGCGGAATGCCGCCGCGGATCGGCGTCCTGCGGTCGAAGACGGCCTGCGGGCTCAGGTACAGCCGCTCCGCACCACCCGGCGGCGTCCATGACAGCACCTGCGCGCCGTGCAGGCTGACCACCGCCGCAGCGCCGCCCGCGGTGCGCAAGCGCAGCGCGGGCAGGCCGTGGAAGTCGATGTGCTCGATCGTTGCAGCCATCGATCAGTCCTGCAGCGCGAGCACGCCGAGCTTGACCGAGCTGTCTTCCGGGTCGTTGCTGAGCACGAAGCCGAGCTTCTGCACGAACTTGAGCATGCGCTCGTTGTTGGCGAGGAACACGCCGTTCATGTACTGGATGCCACGACTGCGCGCGGTCTCGATCAGCACGCCCATCAGCTTGCGCGCCAGACCGCGGTGCTGCCAGTCGTCGGCCACCACTACCGCGAACTCGCACGACTCGCCGTCCGGATTGACCGCGTAGCGGCACACGCCGATCTCGTTCTCGACGCCCTCGACCGTGAGCGTGGCGAGGAAGGCCATCTCGCGGTCGTAGTCGATCTGGGTCAGGCGCGCCACCATCGCCGGCGGCAGCTCGCGCATGGTGTTCATGAAGCGGTAGTACTTGGTCTCGGCCGACAGGCTGCGCACGAACTCGGCCTCGAGCTCGGCGTCCTCGGGCTTGATCGGGCGGATCGTCACCGTGGTGCCGTCGGGCACCGTCCACGTGCTGATCAGGTGCGACGGGTAGGGGTGGATCGCCATGTGGTCGTAGCGGTCAGCCGTCGGCGACACGTTGTCGACCGTGATGCTGGCGTCGACCGCCACCACGCCGTTCTCGTCGACGATCAGCGGGTTGATCTCCATCTCGGTGATCCACGGCAGCTCGCACACCATCTCGGAGATGCGCAGCAGCACCAGCTCGAGCGCATTCATGTCCACCGCCGGCATGTTGCGGAACTCGCCGAGGCGGGCGGAGATGTGCGTCGAGCGGATCATGTCCGCGACCAGGTAGCTGTTGAGCGGCGGCAGCGCGACGGCGATGTCGCTGTTGGCCTCGACCTGGTTGCCGCCCTCGCCGAAGGTGATCGCGGGGCCGAACACCGGGTCGCGCTTGACGCCGACCACGAGCTCGCGGCCGTTGCGCTTCTGGATCATCGGCTCGATGGCGATGCCGTTGATGACGGCATCGGGCTGCACGCGCTTAACCTCGTCCAGGATCTCCTGGTAGGTCGAGCGCACCGCGGCCAGGCTGCGGATGTTCAGGCGCACGCCGCCGACGTCCGACTTGTGCACGATGTTGGGCGAGTCGATCTTCATCACGATCGGCAGGCCGATCTCGGCCGAAAGCACCATGGCTTCGGCCGCCGATCGCGCGACCACGGTCTGCGCGATCGGGATGCGGAAGGCCGCGAGCAGCGCCTTCGATTCCATCTCGTTGAGCTTCTTGCGGCGCTCGGACAGGGCCATCTCGATCACCAGGCGCGCGCTCTCGATCGAGGGCGGCGGCAGGTGCGACAGCGAGGCCGGCGTCTGCATCAGCAGCTTCTGGTTCTGGTAATAGGCCGAGATGTGGCTGAAGAGCTCGACCGCCGGCTCCGGCGTGCGGAAGTTCGGGATGCCGCCGAGGTTGAACTTCTGGCGCGCTTCCTTCACCAGCTCCTCGCCCATCCAGCAGGTCACGACCGGCTTGTCGGCGGTCTTCTCGAGCTCGATCACCGCCTCGGCGACGCCGGTGGGGTTGCTCATCGCCTGCGGGGTCAGCATCACCAGCACGCCGTCGACGTTGGGCCCCTCGAGCACCGCACGCAGGGCCTTCTGGTAACGCTCGGGGTCGGCGTCGCCGAGGATGTCGATCGGGTTGCCGTGCGACCAGCCCGAGGGCAGCACCGTGTTGAGCTTCTCCATCGTGCCTTCGGAGAGCTCGGCGAGCGGGATGCCGATGTCCGATGCACGGTCGGCCGCCATGACGCCCGGTCCGCCGCCGTTGGTGATGATGGCGAGGCGGTTGCCGCGCGGACGGAAGTGCGAGAACAGCGCGTTGGCGGCGGCGAAGAGCTGGCCCATGTTGTACAGGCGGATCACGCCCGAACGGCGCAGCGCGGCGTCGAACACGGCGTCGTCACCCAGCGGCGCGCCGCTGTGCGACAGGATCGCGCGCGAGGCGTTGGGGTGGCGGCCGGCCTTGATCAGCAGCACCGGCTTGACGCGCGCGGCGCCGCGCAGCGCGCTCATGAAACGGCGGGCGTCGCGAATGCCTTCGACGTACAGGAAGATGCTCTCGGTGCGCGGGTCCGAGATCATGTACTCGAGCACTTCGCCGAAGTCGATGTCGGACGAGGAGCCCAGCGACACCACGGTCGAGAAGCCGACGTTGTTCGGCTTGGCCCAGTCGAGGATGGCGGCGCACAGCGCGCCCGACTGCGAGATGAGGCCGATGCTGCCCTTGATCGCGCTGGCGTGGGCGAAGGTGGCATTGACGCCGAGCTGCGGCCGCATGATGCCCAGGCAGTTGGGGCCGAGCAGGCGGATGCGGTGGCGGTGGGCGGCTTCCATGACCTGGCGCTCGAGCAGCGCCCCGCGCGGGCCGGCTTCGGAAAAGCCCGAGGACAGCAGGATCGCCGCCTTGACGCCGGCGCGCCCGCAGGCATCGACGATGGCGGGGGCCTTCTCGGCACGTACGGCGATCACCACCAGGTCGAGGCGTTGCGGCACGTCCTCGACCGACTTGTAGCAGGTCACGCCATGCACTTTGTCGTGCTTGGGATTGATGGCGAAGAGCTTGCCCTTGTAGCCGGCCTCGAGCATGTTGCGCATGAGCACGTTGCCGAGCGAGGCCTCGCGTTCGCTGGCGCCGATGATGCCGACGGAGCGCGGTTCCAGAAGCGGAGTGAGATAGTGCTTTTCTTTCATGATTGGAACCCGACTGGCTTGTTGAATTCGGCGTGTGTCCGGCAGGGCGCGGCTGCGCGCGTCGGCCTGCTGGATCAGTTCAAAATTATACTGCAGTGCACAATACACCTGTGCGCGGCGTGGCGCTTTTTCTCGACTGGGTCACGGTCTGCTGCATATACGGTCGCGAATGGACTCAGTTTAATTCAGTGCCCGAGAACAAAGGAGAAGCGTGCGCCCGCGCCGGGCTCTGCGTCTACCCAGATGCGTCCGTCGTGACGGCCGATGATGCGCTGGATGGTGGCCAGGCCGATGCCGGTGCCCGGGAATTCGTGCTGCGCGTGCAGGCGCTGGAAGGGCTTGAAGAGCTTGTTGGCGTACACCATGTCGAAGCCGGCGCCGTTGTCCTCGACGCAGAACACCGTGCGCCCGCCTTCGCGCCGGGCGCCGAAGCGGATGCGCGCATCCGCGGTGCGCGCGGTGAACTTCCAGGCGTTGCGCAGCAGGTTGTCGAGCAGCACGTGCATCAGCGCCGGGTCGGCATTGACCACGAGGTCACGGGTGATTTCGACCGCCACCGCGCGCTCGGGCTCCTCGCCATGCAGTTCCCGGATCACCGCCTCGGCCAGTTGCGACAGATCGACCGTGTCGCGCCGCAGTGGCTGGCGGGTGACGGTGGCGAGGTCGATCATGGCGTCGATCAGGATCGCCATGCGTTCGGCGGCGCTGCGGATGCGCGCGAGCTGGCCGCGCTGGTGGACATCGAGGCGGTCGCCGGTTTCCTCGGCGAGGATGCGGGCGAAGCCGTCGATGGCGCGCAGGGGTGCGCGCAGGTCGTGTGAGACCGAGTACGAGAAGGCTTCGAGTTCGCCATTGGCGGCCTCGAGTTCGGCGGTGCGGGCGCGCACGCGGGCCTCGAGTTCCTGGTTGAGGTTGCGCAGGCTCAGTTCGGCGATCTTGCGCGACGAGATGTCGTCGAGCGTGCCGGCGACCCAGGCATCGCCGCCGGCCTTGTCGGTGACCCGCCGGCAGTCGACCCCGATCCAGCGGATCTCTCCGCCCAGCGTGCGCAGGCGCAGCTCGCCCGACCAGGCGTCGGTCTCGGTGTGCAGCAAGTCCCGCAAGGCGTCGCGGGCGCGTGCGCGGTCGTCGGGGTGGAGAAAATCGCACAGTGTGCGCAGGCGACTGTGCTCGATGGTGAAGCCCGAGAGCGCCGTCCAGTAGTCGTTCAGGAACACCAGCCGGCCTTCGCCATCGATCCGGAACAGCACCTGGTTCACCGAGTCGACCACCTCGACATAGGGCTGATGGGGCGCTTCGCCCGGTGTGGCGGCGTCGGTGCGGGACGCAGAGGCGGGAGGCGAGGGCGCGGTGATTACGGCCGGGGTGAGCACTGCCGCTGTCGTTGTCGCTTGCGCCGGTGCTGCGCCGGGCCGCGACTGCGTTCGGCGCGAGGCCAGCAGATAACCTGCAAGCAGACCAACGAGCAAGGATGCGACGGCGACGAGCGTCATCTGGCCGCCGTCACCCGCCGCGACCGCCGCCGGGGCCGCCAGCGCTGACCGCGGCGATGCGAGCAGCAAACCCACCGCGACGAGCCGGCGGCGCGCGTTTGAAGGTGACACGGATCGCTGCAGAAGTCGTTTCACGAAGGCACGTATGAGGTGTCCTGGAAACCGTTGACGGGGAGGCCCCGGCGCTGGGTGCCCCTGTATAGCACAGTTCGTCGCAGCCCGGTCCGGGCGGTCCGCATAGAATGGCGGGGCTGTGTCACCGGGCGCGTCGGCGAATACGACCCGCGCGCCGTCCTGCGGCCGTATGCGCCGCGGCCCCATCGATGAGGTCCCGCCGGATGTCCGAAATCTTGCCCACGCCGGGTGTCGCAACGCTTCATCCCCCCGATTTTCCGCATGCGGGGCTGTCTCCACCGTCCGCGTGGCTGGTGCGCTTTGCAGCGCTGATTGCGCCGGGTGCCAGGGTGCTCGACTACGCCTGCGGCAGCGGTCGCCATGCGCGCTGGCTGGCCGCGCGCGGAATGCAGGTCGACGCGGTCGATCGCGACCGTGCCGCGCTCGATCGACTGCAGGGCGTGACCGGCGTGCGGGCGCGCGAGCTCGAGCTCGAAGGCGACGACTGGCCGCTCGCAGGCGAGTCCTATGCTGCGGTGGTGGTCACCAACTACCTTTACCGCCCACGCTTCGACGCCCTGCTCGCGCTGCTGCCACCCGGTGGCGTGCTGATCTACGAGACCTTCATGGTCGGCAACGAGCGCTTCGGCAAGCCCTCAAGCCCCGCCTTCCTGCTCCAGCCCGGCGAGCTGCTCGAGCGCCTGCGTGGCGAATGGACGGTGGTGGCCTTCGAGCAGGGCGAGGTCGCGGCGCCGCGACCTGCCGTCGTGCAGCGCGTGTGTGCGCTCAGGGGCAGCACCACCGTCCGGCTGCCGTGATCGGGTGCTCCGGTCCGCGCCGCTGAGCTTGGGCGCAGCGTTTCGGCGCTGATCGTCGTCCCTGACCGGTATTCAGGCTGCGTCTGTTGCGTCCGTGGTCGAGCGCTCGAGCGCGAGCACGTCGGCAGCCAGGCGCCGGATCCCCGCCTCGCTCAGGTCCTCGGTGGCGACGTGCGGCGCCGTGCCGAAGCCGGCGTAGTTGCCGTTCTGCGAGCGCCGGTAGAGCGGGTCGTAGTGCTGGTCGATGAGCTCGCCGAAGAGTTCGGGCAGCGCGCGACTGGCGGCAAGCGCGTGCCAGCGCTCGAGCGTCTCGCGGCTCTGGTGTTCGCGCAGGCGGTGCAGGTTGGCCTGCAGCGTGGCGATGTCGTCACCCAGATAGGCGTAGTCGCGCACCAGGAAGTCGAGGCGGGCGTCGCGGCTGGCGTCGATCATCACGCAGGGCGCGCGCCGCATGGCCATGATCAGCGGCTCGGGCACGAAGGTGAGGCCGATCTTGCGGCTCTCGGCCTCGACATACACCGGGCGAGCGGGGTCGAGCGCCTGCATGCGCGCGCACAGCGTGGTCTCGAAGTGCTTCTGCGCCGGCTGCGGGCGGTCGGGCAGGCCGCCGAGCACCGAGCCCTTGTGGGCGGCCAGGTCTTCCAGATCCAGCGTCTGCGCGCCCAGGCTGGCGAGCGCTTCGAGCACGCGCGTCTTGGCGCTGCCGGTGGGGCCGCACACGATGCGCAGGTCGAGCGTCGGCGTGATGCGCTCGATCTCGGCGATCACGTGATGGCGAAAGGCCTTGTAGCCGCCTTCGAGCTGGCAGGCGTCCCAGCCCACCATGCGCAGCCAGGTGGTGAACGAGCCGCTGCGCTGCCCGCCGCGCCAGCAGTAGATCAGCGGGCGCCAGTTCTTCGGCTTGTCCTGCAGCACCGCGAGCATGTGGCGCGAGATGTTCGCCGCCACCAGCGCGCCACCCAGGCGGCGGGCGTCGAAGGCGGACTGCTGCTTGTACATGGTGCCGACGACGATGCGCTCGTCGTTGTCGAGCACCGGCAGGTTGATCGCGCCGGGGATGTGGTCCTCGGCGAACTCGGCGGGCGTGCGCGCGTCGATGATCTCGTCAAAGCCGGACAGCTGTGCTACGGTCGCGACGCCTTTTTGCATAGTGTTGACACGACACGCGGCGCCTCTTGCGCCGCGTGTCGCTTTCTCCCTCGGAAACATGAACGAAATCAGACTGACCGAATTCTCCCACGGCGGCGGCTGCGGCTGCAAAATCGCGCCCGCCGTGCTCTCCGAACTCCTCGCCACCATGCCCGCCGGCCTGCTGCCGCCCGAGCTGCTGGTCGGCACCGACACCGCCGACGACGCCGCGGTGTACAAGCTCAACGAGCGCCAGGCCATCGTCGCCACCACCGACTTCTTCACCCCGATCGTCGACAACCCGCGCGACTTCGGCCGCATCGCCGCTACCAACGCGCTCTCCGACGTCTACGCCATGGGCGGCACGCCGATCATGGCGCTGGCGATCGTCGGCATGCCGCTCGACAAGCTGCCGCCGGAGGTGATCGGCGAGATCCTCAAGGGCGGCGCCGAGATCTGCCGCGAGGCGGGCATCCCGATCGCCGGCGGGCATTCGATCGACGTGCTCGAGCCAATCTACGGCCTCGTCGGCCTGGGCGTGGTCGATCCGGCGCGCGTGCGCACCAACGCCGGAGCCAAGGCGGGCGACGTGCTGATCCTCACCAAGCCGCTCGGCATCGGCATCCTGTCGGCGGGCTTGAAGAAGGGCCGGCTGTCGGCAGACGGTTACGCGCAGATGATCCGATGGACGACCACGCTCAACCGCGTCGGCGCAAAGCTGGCCGACATCGACGGCGTGCATGCGGTGACCGACGTCACCGGCTTCGGCCTCGCCGGACATCTGCTCGAGATGTGCCGCGGCGCGGGGCTGACCGGCGCGGTGCATTTCGACGCGCTGCCGGTGATCGAGGAGGCGCGCGCGCTGGTGCAGGACGGCGTCGCCACCGGCGCATCGACGCGCAACTGGGCGAGCTATGGCACCGACGTCGATCTGCCGGCCGGTGCGCCGGAGTGGCAGCGCAAGCTCGTCACCGACCCGCAGACCTCGGGCGGGCTGCTGATCGCCTGCGCGCCGGAAGCGGTCGAGGCCGTGCAGGCCGCGATCAAGACCGAGCAGGGCGAGGCGGGGACGATCGTCGGCGAGATGACGGCTGGCGCGGCGCGGGTGGTGCTGGCGTAAGGCTTACGGGCGTCGCTTGGCTGGGGCGGCCGCGGTCTGGCGTACGACAGCATGCATTCCCCTCCAGCCGCGGCGCTCACGTGCAGCGATCGCGACTGGCGTCGCTCCTACAGCGAGCCCCAGCCGTTGCGGTTCCTGTAGGAGCGACGCCAGTCGCGATCGAACGTTTCGGCGGCGACGGCCGTCTGTGGGGCTCGTGCGCTGCAATTGCGACTTCCGCGCCCCTGCAATCGCGCTTCCCAGGCACGTCGAGCCTTACTTGCGCGCCGCCTTCGTCCCTTCGCTGGCAAGCAGCGGGCGCAGGCCGGTCCACACGGTGTCGACGATGCGTGGCTGCGCCTCGGCCGTGGGGTGGATGCCATCGGGCAGGAAGAGCTCCGGGCGGTCGGCGAAGCCGTCCAGCAGGAAGGGTACGAGCGGCACCTGCTTCGCCTCGGCCACGTCGGCGAAGACCGCCGCGAAGCGCCGCGTGTAGGCCGGGCCGTAGTTGGGCGGCATGCGCATGCCCACCAGCAGCACGTGCGCGCCGGCGTCGCGCGCGGCGTCGATCATCGCGCCCAGGTTGTCCGCCAGCAGCTGTGGCTTGAGACCGCGCAGGCCGTCGTTGGCGCCGAGTTCGAGGATCACCAGGGTGGGCGAGTGTTCGGCGAGCGCGTCGGGTAGCCGGGTGCGACCGCCAGAAGAGGTCTCACCGGATACACTGCCATTGACGACGACATGGCGGAACCCTTCGGCCTGCAGACGCGTCTGCAACAGGGTGGGCCAGTCCTGGCCCTTTTCCAGGCCGTAGCCTGCCGACAGGCTGTCACCCCAGACCAGGATGGTTCCTGCGGCCTGGGCCAGGCCGGCAAAGAACAACATGAATACGAAGCTAGCGATGAATCTGAGCGACACGGCACTCTCCATTCCGGTCATCGAAATCGATGGCTTGTCCAAGCAGGTGCGGCTGGCCGACGGCCAGGGCGACCTGCACATTTTGCAGGACGTGAGTTTTGCGGTGGGCGCCGGCGAGTCGGTGGCGATCGTCGGCGCCTCGGGGTCGGGAAAATCGACCTTGCTGGGATTGCTCGCCGGGCTCGATGTTCCCACGCAGGGTGCGGTCCGGCTACAGGGCATCGACCTGTTCGGCCTGGACGAGGACGCGCGCGCGGCACTGCGTGGTGAATCGATCGGCTTCGTGTTCCAGTCGTTCCAGCTCCTGCCCGCGCTCACGGCGCTCGAGAACGTGATGCTGCCGCTGGAGCTGGCCGGTTCCAACGACGCGCGCGCGGTGGCGACCCAGTGGCTGGAGCGCGTCGGCCTGGGCAGTCGCCTGCGCCACTATCCCAAGCACCTGTCGGGCGGCGAGCAGCAGCGCGTGGCACTGGCGCGCGCCTTTGCGCCCAACCCGCGCGTGCTGCTGGCCGACGAGCCCACCGGCAACCTCGACGCCGAGACCGGCAAGGCGATCATCGAGCTGATGTTTTCGCTCAACCGCGAAGCAGGCACGACCTTGATCCTGGTCACCCACGACGAATCGCTCGCGCGCCGCTGCGGGCGGGTGCTGCGAATGCAGGCGGGGCGCTTGAACGAGGCGGAAAGCACGGGAAGCACCACCCTGTAGGAGCGGCGCAAGCCGCGAATGACGCGGTGCGGCGATCGACGTGGTCGATGGATACGACGGGGCCGTGTTCGCGCCTCGCGGCGCTCCTACAGGGTGAACGCCCTCATGCAGGAGCGCCGCGAGGCGCGAATGGGTGCTGCAGGGCGGCTTACTCCGTGCCCGGGCCGAAGATGTCCAGGATGCCGTCCAGCCCGGTGTGATCCAGGCAACAGTGCGCCACGTCGCGCAGCACCGGCTTGGCATGGAAGGCCACGCCGAAGCCCGCCGCGCGCAGCATCGGGATGTCGTTCGCGCCGTCACCCGCCGCGATCACCTGCTCGGGCTTGAGGCCGAGCTCGTCGCGCACGCGCTCGAGGTTCGCGGCCTTGGCCTCGCCGTCGACGATTTCGCCGAGCACCTGGCCGGTGAGCTTGCCGTCGATGATCTCCAGTTCGTTGGCGTACGCGTAGTCGAAGCCGAGGCGTGTCTTGAGGCGCTCGGTGAAGTAGGTGAAGCCGCCCGACACCAGCATGGTGCGGATACCGGCGCGCTGCAGGCCCTGCAGCAGGCGCTCGGCGCCCGGGTTGAGCTGCAGGCGGTGATCGAAGACCTCGGCGAGCGCGCTTTCCGGCAGTCCGGCGAGCAGCCCCACGCGTCGCGTGAGCGACTCGCGGAAGTCGATCTCGCCCTGCATCGCCGCCTCGGTGATCGCCGCCACCTCGCGCTTGAGGCCCTGCATGTCGGCGATCTCGTCGATGCACTCGATGTTGATCAGCGTCGAGTCCATGTCGGTGACGAAGAGGCCGAAGTCGCTCAACTGGCGGCCTTCGGGCAGCCACACGTGATCCAGCCCGCCCTCGGCGCAGGTGGCGACCAGCGCCTCGTGCGGCTTGGCGCCGACCAGCCGGAACGAGCGCGTGGTGATCTGCTCGATCTCGCGCGTCTCGGTGAGCTTGGCGACGTTCTTCAGCGCGACGCTGTCGACGTCGCCGGCCAGCACGACCAGGTTCATGCGCGCCGCTCCCGGTTCGGCAGCACCTCGCGCAGCACGGCGGCCGACTTGCGGATCATCTCTTCGGTGGTGTCCCAGCCCACGCAGGCGTCGGTGACCGAGCAGCCGTACTTGAGCTGCGACAGATCGGCCGGGATCGGCTGGTTGCCGGCTTCGATGTTGCTCTCGATCATCAGGCCGACCACAGACTGGTTGCCCTCGCGGATTTGATGCATCACGTCCTTCATCACCAGCGGCTGGTATTCGGGCTTCTTCCACGAGTTGGCGTGCGAGCAATCGACCACGATGTTCCTGGCCAGCTTGGCCTTGGCCAGCGCCTGTTCGGCGAGCGAGATCGACACCGTGTCGTAGTTCGGACGGCCGCCGCCGCCGCGCAGCACCACGTGGCCATACGGGTTGCCGCGCGTGCGGGTGACCGCCGACTGGCCCTGGCTGTTGATGCCGAGGAAGCTGTGCGGGCTGGCGGCCGAGATGATCGCGTTGATCGCCACGTCCATGTCGCCGTCGGTGGCGTTCTTGAAGCCGACCGGCGTGGACAGGCCCGACGCCATCTCGCGGTGAGTCTGGGATTCGGAGGTGCGCGCGCCGATCGCGGTCCAGGCGATGAGGTCGCCGTAATACTGCGGCGCGATCGGGTCGAGCGCCTCGGTGGCCGTGGGCAGGCCGATCTCGCACACGTCGAGCAGGAACTTGCGCGCACGCTCCATGCCGACGTCGATGCGGAAGGAGTCGTCCATGAACGGGTCGTTGATGAAGCCCTTCCAGCCGGTCGAGGTGCGCGGCTTCTCGAAGTAGACGCGCATCACCAGCAGCAGGGTGTCGGAGACCTCGTCGGCCAGCTTCTTGAGCCGGCGCGCATAGTCCAGGCCAGCCACCGGGTCGTGGATCGAACACGGCCCGACCACCACGAACACGCGCGGATCCTTGCGATCGAGGATGTCCATCACCGCCTTGCGCCCGGCGACCACCGACGCGGCCGCGCGCTCGGTCAGGGGCACGCGCGCCTTGATCTCCTCGGGCGAGGGCATGTGGTCGAAGGCGAGGACGTTGAGGTTTTCGGTCTGGGTGAGGGGCATTGCTGGGCTCCGGAATGCGGCCTGGAAAGCTCGGGATTGTAGCGCCGGCGTCGGGGTATGTCCTTCAGGATTTCGGGTGCGAGGCCGGAGAGCGCGATGCCGTGTCTGCCGACTGCCTGGCAGCGACTGCCAGGATTGGCGGGCGAACGGACGTTCGGCGCCTGGCGGGCGGGGCGAAAGCCCGCGTAGCCGAGCCTGAGCCCGGTGGCACACGAGTTGCATCTGAGCGTGTTGAAAGCGTAATCGCGATCGCTGTCGTCAGTGCCGACGCTTGCTACGGCGCGGGCGATGCCATTCCAGCCACGTATCCGGATGCACGCTGCCGCGCGCCCCTTTCTACACGGAGAAGCAAATCATGAAGGTCGCCGTCACCAGTCAGAACTTCCGCTCGGTCACCGCACATGCAGGAAAGACCCGGCGCTTCCTCATCTTCGATCTCCAGTGTGCGTGCTCGCCGCGCGAGGCTGAGCGTCTCGACCTGCCCAAGGAGATGTCTTTCCATGAGTTCCGCGGCGATCGGCATCCGCTCGACGGTGTCACTGCACTGATCACCGGCGGAGCGGGGGAAGGGTTCCGGGTGCGCATGGCCCAACGGGGCATCGAACTCGTCGTAACGGGTGAAACAGACCCTCTTCAGGCGGTCATCGATTACACACAGGGGGTCGTCAAGCCTCCCGCGCCCCACGACCACGCGCACCACTGTGACTGACGGCGCACGCACCGTCCTCGCTTCGGGGGATGTTCAGTAGCGGATATCGATGCTGATCCGGGCGGTGCCCGCATCGCCCGCGACCTCGAAGGCACTGTCCTCGAACGCGGGCGGGCCGGAGACACTGGGGTTGTTCGACAGGCCATAAGCTTCGGTCGGGAACATGCCGAAACGCCGGTTGAGTTCGCCGTTACCGTCTTCGTCGTGGTAGGCCATGATCGCGTAGTGACCGGGCGGCAAGGCGGTGAAACTTACCGTGACGGTGCCGGGTGCGGCGGCCACCTGCTGAATGGCGACCGCCTGCGCCTCCTTGCGGAAGGT
>QXGG01328807.1_pt1 | contig 15555 bp, 11 predicted proteins | sample 1982491 | NCBI WGS metagenome assembly QXGG01 (sample SAMN09924614, study PRJNA488089) | Wastewater metagenome, whole genome shotgun sequencing project. | isolation source: South African research farm wastewater | place: South Africa: Irene, Agricultural Research Council, Animal Production... | reverse complement strand
CGGAAAGTGTTTGTAGTTATATTGGTACACCCGTGACTTTATCACTTGGCGTAGCGAGTTGGCCATGCGGATCAGCAAGAGCTGAAGATGTGCTGAAAAATGCTGATCTTGCTTTATATGCTGCTAAAAACGCAGGACGTAATACCGTTAAGCACAGCAAAGTTGTGTGTGATTAAAATGCTGTGCTGCTTGCAGTTATGGCTCACTGCTATAAGTGATTGGGTTGTTATGTCGATTGATATGAAATTGAGAGCGTTCAAAGCGTGCTGCATTGTGCTGCTAATGCTGTGCTCGAGCCTTGTTGTTGCGCAAGATCAACTCGATGTGCAAGTTACCCCCAAAAGTGCTGCGCTGAAAAAAAATATTGAAGCCTATATCCATCAGCTCAGTGAAGGTGATCGTAAAACTGTCAATGCGGCTAAGCGTGCGGTACTGAAACGCACGCGTGAAGCCAGTGAAGCGCTGGGCTATTACCAGACTAAAACGGTGGTGCGCCTGACTGACGATGAAAAACCCGTGATGCAGGTGCTGGTTGAACGCGGTGATCCGGTGCGTTTGCGTACCGTTAATATTCAGGTTAAAGGCGAAGCCAGTGCGCTTCCAGCCTTTGCTATTCCCGACGACAAACGTTTAAAAGTCGGTGCGCGCCTGGATCACAGCGCTTACGACGATTTAAAAAGCACTTTGCAAAATCAAGCACTGCGTTTTGGTTTTTTTGCTGCAGATTTTGAACGCAGTGATATTTTAATTGATCCGCAAATTGGTACGGCTGATATAAATTTGGTGTTTGTCAGCGGCCCACGTTACCGCCTGGGTGCAGTGACGTTTTCTGAAGAATCAAAGATTGATCCTAAAGTACTTGAACGTTTATTACCTTTTGAGCCAGGCACGCCTTACAACTCCGCTTTAGTGGCTAAGCTCAGTCAAAATTTGCAATCCACGGGCTATTTTCAGCAAGTGCGCGTCGATGCTGTGGGCACGGCAGATGGCCCTTTAGACATTCCGGTGCATGTTGCACTGGAGGCGATTAAGCCGCGTACGCTCAGCTTAGGTTTAGGTTTTTCTACTGACGTTGGTCCGCGTGGGCGTTTTGGTTGGGAACGGCATCGGGTCAATTCCCATGGGCATAAATTGGGTTTTGACAGTGAGATTTCTAAACCACGGCAAAACGTGTCCACCTGGTACCAAATTCCTTTAGCGCAGCCTCTGACGGATTATGTGCGCTTTGGCTCGGGATATCAGCGTGAGGAATTGGTGGATGCCAGCAGCCGCTTGATTAACTTAGGCGTGCAGTGGCATGCGCGTTTGCCCAGTGAATGGTTGCGCGTAGTTTCGCTGCGCTGGGAGCAAGAGGATTATGATTTTGGCAGCGGTAGTCGCAGTGGTCGCAGCAGTTTTTTAATGCCGGGTGTGGGTTATTCCGTACTGCGCAGTGATTCGCCTCTTGACCCCAGTCGCGGCTATCGTATGCAGTGGGATGTACGTGGCGCTAAACAAGATATTTTAGCCGATGCCGATGTGCTGCATGTCACGGCGCTGACGCGTGGCTTGATTACCTTGGCTGATAAACACCGCTTCCTTGCTCGTGCACAAATCGGTGCGATTAGTACCAATGATTATGAGAAAGTGCCGCCGTCACTGCGTTTCTTTGCCGGTGGTGACCAAAGTGTGCGCGGTTATGATTACCAAACATTGTCACCGCGTGATGCACAAAATAACCGCGAAGGTGGTCGCTATATGTTTGCCGGTAGCTTGGAGTACCAGTACAGCGTGGCTGAGCGCTGGCGCATTGCCGCTTTTGTCGACCAAGGTAATGCGATTAATTCGCTGACTGATAAAATGAATACCGGTGCGGGTTTTGGTGTGCGCTGGGTGTCTCCAGTGGGACCTTTGCGCCTTGATTTAGCCCATGCGTTTGATGAAGACAAAGGCTTTCGCATCCACTTCTCGATGGGGCCTGAATTATGAAGCGCATCAGTATTGCGGTTGTGTTGGCTATATTGTGCTTGGTGTTGCTGGTACTGGGAGCCACTTTTGGCTTATTGGCGACTCAGTCGGGCAGTCGTTGGCTATTGAATCAAGTGCCAGGTCTGACGGTTGAAGGCTTTAGTGGCGCGGTGTTGACTGATTGGCAAGCGGAGCAGTTAGCTTGGCAGCAAGATGATTTAAGCCTGCGGATCAGTGCGCTACAGATGCAATTGCGCCCCAGTTGTTTACTGCGCAGTGCTCTGTGTTTAGATACTTTAACGGCTGCACGTATTGAGTTAACTCTGCCTGAATCAGCCGAATCCAGTGAGCCACAGCAAAATATTGAACTGCCAGAATTACAACTGCCGCTCAGCATTGAGATTGAGCGTATTTATATTGGTGAATTGCTGCTCAATGGTGAACTGCTGTTGGCTGACAGTGGCTTGCGCGCGCAATGGCTGGCTGACGGGGTTCACATCGCTGAGCTGGGACTCAAACACCAAGACTACGCGGTGCAGCTCAGTGGCTTTATAACGCCAAAGGCGGATTGGCCGTTACAGATTAAAATTAACGCTGATGTGCCTATCCCTGATGAACCCGCTTTAAAGGTGCAAGCGCAGTTGGGCGGAAGTTTGCAAGCGCTGACGCTGCAGGCCAGTACCAGCGGCTTTGTAATCGCCAATATCGAAGGTCAAGTGCAGGCGCTTAAAGCTGAATTACCAGCGCAGTTAACTGTAAAGATTCCTCAATTTACTGCTCCTGCCGATGTGCCTGAGACTTTAACTGTGGCGGATGTAGTGCTTAATCTGCAAGGTGATATGCAAGCCGGCTACACACTCAATGCTCAAGCGTTGCTACCCAAAACAGCTGAGCAGATGCAGCTTAAGTTGGCGGCGCTGCTAAAAACCAGCGGTGCACAGTTGCAGGTGCTGCGCCTCAGTGCGGGTGATGAGGCTTTTGTCGCGCTGCAAGGTGCGGTGGATTGGCAGCAAGAATTACAGGCCGATGCACAGTTGCAGTGGCAAGACTTCCCTTGGCACAGTCTATTGGGACAAGACGAGATTCCAGTGCAGTTGCACACCTTAACTGGGCAGGTGAAGTATCAAGCTGGCGCTTATCAAGGCACGCTTAACGGTGATCTTAATGGTCCAGCTGGGCCTTTTAGTGTCACCAGCGCGTTTGACGGTGACTTGCAGCAGGTGCAGCTCAGTGAGTTATTGGTCGAGGCGGGGCAAGGACGTTTGCAAGGCAATGCGACTGTGGCCTTTGCTGATGGTGTTGAGTGGTTGGCGGATATTCAAGCCAGTAAGCTCGATCCCTCCTATTGGGTCGCAGAATTACCGGGTGAGCTGGCAGGCAATATTCACAGCCAAGGTGTGCTGCGTGATGGTCAGTTACAGGTCGAGGCCACGGCTGATTTAAACGGAAAGTTGCGCGGTTCTTTAACGCAATTGGTCATCGATTTACAGGGTGAGCAGCAGGAGCAAGCGGCAGCGGTATGGCAGCTGAAACGGGCGGACTTACGTTTCGGTGATAACACTATTGTCGCCACTGCACAGTTGGATGAAGCATTGGCCGCTGATCTAAAGCTAGACTTACCGCGCTTGGTGCAAATCTGGCCGGGCTTAGCCGGTAAAGCCAGCGGTACAGTACAGCTGTCGGGTAGCCTCGATGCGCCATTGGCCAATGCCCAACTGCAGAGCAGTGGCGTGGCTTATCAAGGTGATCGCATTGGCGCGTTGCAATTGCAAGCTCAGCTGTTACCCGGTGAAAAAGTCCAGTTGAATCTAGATGCTGAGCGTATTTGGCTGGGCGAAAGCGAACTGGGTGCGCTGCATTTGGCCGCAGAGGGCACACTGGATCAGCACAGTGCTGAATTATCTCTGCAAGGCCCACTGCTGCAAACTGAGCTTAAATTAAGCGGTGGTTTAGCCGCTGGGGATTGGCGTGGTCACTTACAGCAGTTGCTATTGAGCAGTAACGGTCAGAATTGGGCGTTGGAAAAATCCACTGCGATAAACTATCTGCACAGCGGTGAGCTGAATGTAGCGGCGCATTGCTTTAAAGATAAGCAAGCCAGCCTCTGTGCCAATGAGCAGCGCTTATTGCCGCAAACGAAAATTGATTACCGCTTGCGTAACTTCCCGCTGGCGACGGCGCAACCGTGGTTGCCGGATGATGCGCAGATCAGCGGGCTGGTCAACGGTGTGTTTAAAATAGCTCTATTGGATAAAGGCCCAGTCGGGACTATTGAGTTGGATGCTGGGGCAGGCCAGCTGCGGGTGAAAAATGATGAACAATGGCAAGTGTTTGCCTGGCAGACATTGCGTTTGCACAGCGACCTCACCGCCAAAGCCATCCAATCTAAGCTGCAGCTGAAAGGCGTGGATAGTGGCCAGCTTGAGTTGCTGGTTGATATTGATCCCGCGTCAGCCAATAAGGATTTACGCGGCCGTTTTCTGATTGAGAAGGTTGACTTGTCAGCCTTGCGTCCTTTTATTGCTCAAGTTGAGACAGTGAAAGGCGTGCTGGAAGGGCGTGGCACTGTGGCGGGTAACTTGTTAGCGCCTGCCGTGACCGGTTTTGTGCAGGTGCGTGATGCTGAACTGAGCGGCGGTGATTTGCCGGTACCCTTTCAGGGTTTACAACTGCGTGCGGATATTCAGGGTGAACAACTACAGCTCAAAGGCAGCTGGCACAGTGGTGAGCAGGGCGCTGGACAGATTGATGGACGGGTGCAGTGGGCGCAGCAGTTGCTGGTGGATATCAATATCAAAGGACAGCAATTGCCTCTGCAAGTTGAACCCTATGCCAATGTTGAAATTGCGCCTGACTTGCATGTGAGTCTCAAAGATCAGCGGTTGTTTATCAGCGGCGAAGTTGCCGTACCTAAAGGTCAGATTACTATTCCGCAGTTACCTGAGCAGGCGGTGCATGTGTCGTCAGATGCGCGCGTCGTAGGGCAGGCGCAGCCTGAAGCTGGTTTGCAAATGGCAATGGATGTGACCGTGAACGTCGGTTCTGAGCGTTTGCGTTTTTCTGGTTTTGGCCTCACTGCTGACCTGCGTGGCGATTTGCAGGTGGGCGACAATATGGCCGGTCGTGGCATGCTGGAATTACTCAATGGTCGCTATCGTGCTTACGGTCAGCGTTTAGAGCTGCGGCGTGCGCGCTTATTATTTGCCGGACCTTTAAGCCAGCCGTTTTTGGACATTGAAGCGGTGCGCGTCACCGGTGATGTGACCGCAGGTTTGCGTTTGACCGGCTCAGCGACACAGCCGCGCAGTGAGATCTTTTCGACGCCGGCAATGAGCCAAGAACAGGCTTTATCCTGGTTGTTATTAGGACGACCGCTGCAAGGTGGCGGTGAGGACGGTAACGTGATGGCGCAAGCTGCCTTAGCTTTAGGCCTGATGGGAACAGCACCAATCACCAATAAACTGGCCGATGTGCTGGGCGTGCAGGACTTTCTGTTAGAAAGTGAAGGCAGTGGCGTGACTTCAAGTGTGGTCGCCAGCGGGCGTATCAGTGAACGTATAACTTTACGCTATGGCGTAGGAGTATTTGAGCCTGCCAGCACCTTAGCGCTACGTTATGAGCTGAGTAAGCGCGTCTATTTAGAAGCCGCCAGCGGTTTAGCCAACTCATTGGATGTGTTCTATAAACGTAACTTTTAAGTGGATTTAGCGTTGTGTTATACAGCGCTAAGCCAACTCGTTTTACTTTTAAATTAGGTCGGGCGCAGTTTTTATGTTAAACTACGCGCATCGAAGTCACCCAAAAGTGGTTTAATGTTTACCTCGTTTTTTAGTTTCACCCCCTTCTTGATGCTCCATATCTTTGAGAAATGCTGGCATAGCGGTACTTAGCTGGTTTTAATTCTCACGTCACATATATAAGTCAAACGTTTATAAAGAGTCCCTTGAGTTAATGTTTAACTGAAGCGGACAACTGTATCTAGAAGTTAAGGACGCTCTAAAAGAGCTGCTGCTATAAGCCGAATCGCTGCATGGCTTAAGTGCTTTTTCAGAGAATCCCTAAGGGGTTTCAAATGTATTACTGGTTTATGTTAGTTCTTGCTGTGATTGCTGAAGTTGTCAGCACAGTCGGCATGAAATACGCCGCAACCAGCGCACCTATAGCCGGTTATGCCTTAATGGCGCTGATGATTTCAGTATCTTTTTATGCTTTCTCACGTGCTGTTGTACATATCCCGCTGGCGGTTTCATACGCGATTTGGGAAGGCTTAGGTCTCTTCTTGATTGGTGTGGCAGGTGTGGTGTTGTTTGGTGAGTATTTAAGTACGGGCGAGATGTTTGCCATTGCTTTAATGCTGGTCGGTTTGTTGCTAGTGACCTTTGATAAAGGCCAGCCGGCTGCAGCGCAAGATGACGAGGTGGCAGTACCCGTAGCGGCTAAGGCTGCGGTTAAGGCCACGGTTAAGCCGATTGTTAAACCTGCAGCTAAGCCAGTTGTTGTCGCTCAGCGTGCACAACCTGCACGTACTCATCACTTAGGTTTAGGCGAGGTGGCGCTATGATAGTCCCTGTCTCGTTACTGGTGGGTTCGGTCTCTTTGGATTTGTTGGCGTGTTATTGCGTTAAGCGTTCAAAAGGCTTTCAAAAAGCAGTCTGGGGTTTAGCAGGTTTATTGGCCATTATCAGCGCCTTTGTATTGCTCAGTTTTGTTGTACGTGAGATCCCTTTGGGTATCGCCTATTCCGTCTGGGGCGGTATGGGTGTGCTCGGTACTGTGCTGCTGGATCGCTTGTTGTTTAACTCGCGTTTAGGTAAGCAGGGCATGCTGGGTGTGGTCTGTATTGTTGCCGGTATCGTGGCAATGCAACTTTGATCCTTGCGGGTATTCCTAATTAAGCTTGGTGTGTTCCTGTAATTGTTGCATCTATGTTGCCCATAAATGGACAACCTACATTATCTAGATCATTTTGCAGTATGTGTAGGTCGACCTTTCAAGGTCAACAATCAATGCGTTCGATAATTACTCTCTAAAGCGGCAGTTCTTGCCGCTTTTTTGTGTCTGGCGATCAAGGCTCAGGCGCACCTCTTGTTTGCATGGCACAGTCTTTGCATTAATCCTTGTATATAGCAACGGGCGTCAATTGCCCATCGCGGAGGATTTACCATGGACAAGATGCTTTATATCTCCATGACTGGCGCAAGCCACAATACCAAAGCACTGCAAGCACACGCTAATAACCTAGCCAACGTGTCGACCAGTGGCTTTAAGCGTGACTTTGATCAGGCGCGTTCCATGCAAGTGTTTGGTGATGGTTTGCCAGCACGCGTCTATGCGCTGAGCGAGCGCCCAGGTACGGACTTTACCGCAGGCTCACTGCAAGAAACCGGTCGTGACTTAGATGTGGCAACCGTCGGTGATGCTTGGCTGGCTGTGCAAGCAGCCGATGGCAGCGAAGCCTATGTGCGCACCGGCAGTTTACAGATTGATGCCTTGGGCATGTTGCGCACCGCCGCAGGGTTGCCAGTGATGGGTAATGCCGGTCCGATTGCTGTGCCACCTGAGCAGAAAGTAGAAATCGGTCAAGACGGTACCATCAGTATTCGAGCACAAGGTGAAGCGCCCAGCGTCATGGCTGAGGTGGATCGCTTAAAGCTGGTGCTGCCTGACCCTAAGCAATTAGAGAAAGGTTTGGACGGTTTAGTCCGTGGCCGTGATGGTCAGCCGTTTGAGGCGGATGCCAATGCGCGGGTGATTTCTGGTTTTACCGAAGCCAGTAACGTCAACGCCGTTGAAGAGATGACTGCCATGCTGTCGTTATCACGCCAGTTTGAGCTGCATGTGAAGATGATGCGCACTGCTGAGGACAACTCATCAGCAGTGGCACGAGTTATGCAGTTAAGTTAGTCATTAGCCAATTAGGTATTGCAGCGTCATAAAACCGACGCTCGAGGAGAAAGATCATGCTTCCAGCACTTTGGGTCGCCAAAACAGGTTTATCCGCACAGGATATGAACCTCACAACGATTTCGAATAACTTAGCTAACGTGTCCACCACGGGCTTTAAGCGTGATCGCGCCGAGTTTGAAGACTTGCTCTACCAAATCCGACGCCAGCCCGGTGGCCAGTCCAGTCAAGACAGCGAGTTGCCCAGCGGTTTACAGCTCGGTACCGGTGTGCGCATTGTCGGCACCCAGAAGATTTTTACTGCCGGTAGTTTGCAAACCACTGAGCAGCCGCTGGATATGGCGATTAATGGCCGTGGTTTCTTCCAGGTGTTAATGCCCGATGGCACTGTGTCCTACAGCCGTGACGGTAGTTTCCACCTGAGCTCCGATGGTCAAGTGGTGACCTCCAGTGGTTTCCCGCTAGAGCCGGCGATTATGCTGCCGCCCGAAGTGCGCACCTTTACTGTGGGTGAGGACGGTACCGCGGTGGTCACCACTGCAGGTAATCCGCAACCGCAGATTGTCGGTAATATCCAGATCACTGACTTCGTCAACCCAGCGGGTTTAGAGGCCATTGGTAATAACCTGTTTTTAGAAACTGCCGCCAGTGGTGCGCCGCAAGATGGTACGCCAGGACTGAATGGTTTAGGTACAGTTTTGCAAAACACCTTAGAGAACTCCAACGTCAGCGTAGTGGAAGAGCTGGTGAATATGATCACCACCCAGCGTGCTTATGAGATGAACTCCAAAGTGATCTCAACCGCTGACCAGATGTTGTCCTTTATTACTCAGCAACTTTAATAAGCTGAGGTGGAGTCTTGTGATGAAGCGTTCATTAGTATTAGTCAGTTTACTTGCCATGGTCACATTGGTGGGCTGCATGCCGTTGCCGCCTAAACCCAACGACCCTTATTACGCACCGGTATTGCCACGTACGCCCGTGCCTGATGCGCAAAATAATGGCGCTATTTACCAAGCGGACTTTGATACCAACTACTTCACTGATCGCAAAGCCTTCCGTGTGGGCGATATCATTACCATCAGCCTCAACGAGCGCACCCAAGCCAGTAAGAACGCCAACTCGCAAATTCAAAAAGACAGTAACCTAGATATTGGCGTACCTAACATCCTTGGCATGGCAATTGCTCCTAAAAACCCACTAGCCGGAATCAGTGCATTGGGTATGACCAACGATAATTTAAGTCTAGAAGCGGGTTACGGCGCGAAGCGCTCAACCAAAGGTTCAGGACAAACAGGGCAGAGTAACAGCCTGTCAGGTTCGATTACTGTGACCATCGCGGAAGTGTATCCCAACGGTGTGTTAGCCGTGCGCGGTGAAAAATGGTTAACACTCAATACCGGTGATGAGCTGGTACGCATTTCTGGCATAGTTCGTGCAGATGATATCAGTACCGATAACGTTGTTGACTCAACACGTATCGCTGATGCACGTATCACTTACTCAGGCACCGGCGCTTTTGCCAATGCCAGTAAGCCAGGCTGGTTAGATCGATTCTTTCTCAGCCCCATGTTTCCATTTTAAAGGTAGGACAGAGTATGCGTAAATATTGGATTGCCTGCCTTGCAACGCTGCTGCTGAGCAGCATGGCGCAAGCAGAACGCTTAAAAGATTTGGCTAGCATCCAAGGTGTACGTAGTAACCAGTTGATTGGTTACGGCTTGGTCGTGGGCCTCAACGGCAGTGGTGACCAAACCACACAAACGCCATTTACTGTGCAAACCTTTAACAACATGCTGGCGCAGTTCGGCATTAAAGTCCCTGCAGGTGGCAACGTACAGCTGAAAAACGTTGCTGCAGTCTCCATTCATGCCGACTTACCGCCCTTTGCTCGTCCTGGGCAAACCATTGATATCACTGTGTCCTCTATCGGTAATGCCAAGAGTTTGCGCGGTGGTAGCTTGCTGATGACACCGCTGAAAGGTATCGATGGCAACGTCTATGCGATTGCCCAAGGTAACTTGGTAGTCGGTGGTTTTGACGCGGGTGGTGCGGATGGTTCACGTATTACCGTCAATGTTCCGTCGGCTGGACGTATTCCATCCGGTGCCACCGTTGAGCGCGCTGTACCCAGTGGCTTTAATCAAAATGATTATTTGACGCTCAACTTGAATCGTCCTGATTTTACTACTGCTAAAAACATCGTCGATAAGCTCAACGATATGTTGGGCCCACGTGTGGCACAGGCGATGGATGCAGGTTCCATTCGTGTTGCCGCACCGGCTGATCCAACCCAGCGTGTTGACTACTTATCGATTATTGAAAACCTTGAGATTGAAGCCGGTCAAGCGGGCGCCAAAGTGATTATTAACTCACGTACGGGCACCATTGTGATTGGGCAAAACGTACGCGTGCAACCAGCTGCTGTTACCCACGGTAGTTTGACTGTGGTAATTACAGAAGATCCGATTGTCAGTCAACCTGAGCCGTTTTCTCAAGGGCAGACAGCAGTAGTACCGCGCTCAAAAGTGAATGCAATGCAAGAAGCCAAGCCCATGTTTAAGTTTGGCCCGGGCACTACGCTCGACGAAATTGTGCGCGCAGTTAATCAAGTCGGTGCGGCACCGTCCGACTTAATGGCGATTCTTGAAGCCTTAAAACAAGCCGGTGCCTTACAAGCTGACCTGATTGTGATTTGAGGGTATTGCTATGAACTTGCACAGCACCAGCGTAGCCGATAGCGGCGCTTATACTGACTTAAACCGCCTCAACCAACTTAAAGTGGGTGAAGGGCGTGACAGTGAAGCCAATATCCGTAAAGTCGCGCAAGAATTCGAATCATTGTTTCTCGGTGAAATGATGAAAGCGATGCGCGCGGCAGGCGATGTGTTGGCTGATGACAACTTCATGAACACCAATGAAAGCAAAACCTACCGCGATATGTACGACCAGCAGTTATCCGTGACCTTGTCGCAAGGTAAAGGCATGGGTATGGCTGATGTATTAACCCGCCAGCTGTCACAAGCGCCCAAGGCCAGTAAGGTCAATCCTTTTACTCAAGAAGCCGTGGCACCAACTCCAGGCGCGGCGGTTGCAGCGCCTGTGCCAGCTGTTAAGAACTCGATGAATGCCATGCGCCCAGCCGTGGGTTATTCCATTGATCCGCAGCGCGATGACAGCGCATTCTTTAATCAGCGCCGTCTTGCTTTACCGATGACTGCAGCAGGTCGTTCACTGGCTGGTATTGGTGCGGCGGCACAAGAAACCTTAAACAATGGCCTCGCGCAGCAAAACACTCCGGCGCGTGAAGATTGGCAAGCAGCGCGCAGCTATCCTGCACCGCGTGAAGCCGGTATTGAAGTGGCAGGGCAAACAAAAACTGTTGCCAGTTCTGAGGATTTAAACCGTAAGAAATTTAACTCTCCAGAAGAGTTTGTCGCCACCATGATGCCGATGGCCGAACAGGCCGCGAAAAAGCTCGGCGTGGATCCGCGTTACCTTGTTGCGCAAGCCGCACTGGAAACCGGTTGGGGTAAATCCATTATCCGTAATCAAGGCGGTGATAGCAGTCACAACTTGTTTGGTATTAAAGCGCACGGCTGGGGTGGTGCTTCAGCCAATGTCACGACCTCTGAGGTGATACAAGGCGTCAGAATCAAAGAAAAAGCAGATTTTCGCAGCTATGACTCTTTTGAGCACAGTTTTAATGACTATGTAGATTTCTTACAAAGTAATGGCCGTTACCGCCAAGCGCTGCAGTCTACGGCCAATCCAGAACGCTTTGTAGGCGAGCTACAACGCGCCGGTTATGCCACTGATCCCAATTATGCAAAAAAAATATCACAGATTGCACAGAAATTGCATACCTATCAACAAGTCGCAAATGTTGAGGTGCCACGTGCAAAAGTACGGGCTTGAGGTGAGAAATGGCTGATTTATTAAATATTGGATTATCGGGATTAAGTGCTGCCAAAACCAACCTAACGGTGACAGGGCACAATATTACCAACATCAATACGCCAGGCTATACGCGCCAAGATACGGTGCAGGCCACGCGTACACCGCAGTTCAGCGGTGCGGGCTATATTGGTTCAGGTACCAGTCTGACCGATATTCGCCGCAGTTATAACGAGTTCCTTACATCACAGCTGCGTTCAAGTACTGCGCTGCACAGTGATGTGACCGCCTATAAAAGCCAAATTGATCAGCTTGACGGTTTATTGGCGGGCAGCACTACCGGCGTTACGCCAGCGCTGCAATCATTCTTTTCAGCGATGCAAACTGCCGCTGAAGACCCGGCCAATATTCCGGCGCGTCAGTTGGTGCTGTCTGAAGCGGAAGGCCTTGCACGCCGCTTTAATAACATCAATGACAATATCACCGCACAAAACAGCTTCATCAATAAGCAACTGGTCACCACCACTGAGCAAATTAACCGCTTAGCGCAAACGGTGGGTAGCCTCAATAACGCCATTAGCAGCGCCGGCACCAATGGTCAGCAGCCCAATGACTTATTGGATGCGCGTGATGAGGCCGTACGGCAGCTGTCCAACTACATTGGTGTGACTGTTGTCGTGCAAGATGACAACACCTTTAACTTGTCGATTGGTAGCGGCCAGCCACTGGTTGTGGGTGGTACGGTCAATCAATTGCAAGCCGGTCCCGGTCGTGGTGATCCGAATAAGTTTGAAGTGGACTTTATCAGTGGTGGTTCACGCCAAAATATCACCAGCAGTATCAGTGGCGGTGAGATGGGTGGCTTATTGCGTTTTCGCGATGAAGTGCTCGATCCAACAGTCAATGCGCTAGGCCGCTTGGCTTTAACCATTAACTCAGAGATCAACAGCCAGTTAGGTCAAGGTTTGGATCTGAAAGGGCAGGTTGGTGCTGATTTATTTAATGATATTAATGATCCCAAATTAGCGGCACTGCGTGTGCGCCCGATGGCTGACAATACTAGTGATGTCAGCGGCTCAATGAATATCACCAACACCAAACTACTCACCACCAGTGATTATCGTCTGGAATTTGACGGTAGCAACTACAGTGCGCGACGTTTAAGTGACGGTGCAGCGATGACCGTCACTGTTGGCGCAGGGGGTGAGCTGAGTTTTGCCGACAGCCAAGGCCGCGATCAAGGCTTCACCATGCAGTTGTCTGGTGTGCCGACTGCGGGTGATCGCTTTATGCTTGAGCCGACGCGTCGTGGTGCGGCAGATATTTCTGTGCAACTTGATCAGGCCGATCAATTAGGCTTTGCTGCGCCTTTTAAATCAGGTGCTGACCTGCAAAACAAAGGTAACGGCACGATTGGCCAGCCCTCGGTGGAGATGGCACTCAATCCAGATAATCTGCCGCAAGTGAACTTTGTTGCCGATGATTTGTTATTGGATAACCTCAAGGCGGTGGGTGAGATTAGCCTTGAGTACGACGAAGTAAACGGCACTCTAAACTTCGCCACGCCGCTGCCTACGGGCGTTACCATTACCAGCGTCCCAGTTGAAGGCCAGCTGGCGCCGGGTGCTATTACAGGGCTGCCGATAACGCCGGGGCAAACCAATAACCTCAGCTACGCCATTGAAGTTGACGCGGGTGGTGTCAAGCAAAGCTTTACGATTAATCAAACCATCAGTGGCCGCCCCAGTAATGGTGATACATTCACCGTAGGCTTTAACCAAAACGGTGTCTCAGATAACCGTAACGCACTTAAACTGGCTGATTTACAGAACAAGCAAGTGGTTGGCGTCGATGCCAATACTAAAGGTATTGCAACGGGCGTCAGCTTTAGTGATGGCTATGGTGATATGGTGGAGCGAGTTGGCACGCTAACTGCACAAGCTAGACAAGATGATGTTGCAACGGGTGCCATACTGAAGCAGTCAGCGGATAATCGAAATTCACTGTCGGCGGTAAACTTGGACGAAGAAGCAGCCAGCTTGATTAAGTTTGAACAGTATTACAATGCGTCGGCGCAGGTGATTCAAGTTGCGCGCTCATTGTTCGATACACTGATTAATGCATTTAGATAAGCTGTGCTGGCGCGGTTGAGTTAGCAGAGTTATTAGGAGCCAGGCCATGCGTATTTCTAGCCTACAAGCCTTTCAAAATGGTGTGCAGGGGTTGCAACGCAACTACTCTGCAGCCATTCGCACACAAGAACAGATCAGCTCTGGTAATCGTATTTTGACGCCGGCCGATGATCCAGTAGCTTCCGTGCGCTTGATGCAGCTTGAGCAACAGCAAAATATGCTGGGCCAGTATAAAGATAACCTCACGGCCGCCAACAACAGCTTGGTGCAAGAAGAATCCACCCTCAATGCGGTCAACACTGTGATGCAGCGCGTGCGTGATCTGGCTGTGCAAGCCGGTAATGGCGCACTCAGCCAAAGCGACCGTCAATCAATCGCCTCAGAATTACAAGAGCGCGAAGATGAGCTCTTAGGCTTAATGAACAGCCGTAATGCGCGCGGTGAGTATTTGTTTTCTGGCTTCCAGGGCAAGACCCAGCCTTTTGAGCGCCAAGCCGATGGTAACTTTGCTTATCAAGGCGATGAAGGGCAGCGCAAATTACAAATTGGCAGCTCCCTCAATGTGGCGATCAGTGATAACGGCAAGAAACTCTTTCAAAACATCACCAACGCCGCACGCCTGGATGCGACTTTAACCACAGCACCAGGCTCGACCTTAGCCGTTTCCGCACCCTTGGTGCAGGATGAAGTGGCTTTCTCAGGCAGCCCCGCTTTTCCAAGTGGTGGCATTGAAATTCAATTTACTGCGCCACCGGGCAATCCAAAGGAGTACACCATTTATGATGGTGCAACGCCTGTGCAAACCGGGATCATGGACGATGACGATAAACGTCAAGATTCCATTGTTTTTCGTGGCGTTGTCGTGCATTTTGATGGTGTGCCAGCCGGTGGCGAAAGCGTAACCATTAACGCCGATGCAACCCGCGAAAAACAAGGCGTGCTCGATACTATTTATCAATTGCGCATGGCCCTCGAAGACAACCCCGACAGCCCCGAAGGCAGCCGTGCCACTCGCGATGCCGTAGCGGGCGCCATCACCAATATCGACCACGCGATGGTCACCATCGACCGTACCCGTGGTGATATTGGTGCGCGGATGAACGTGATCGAAACCACACTGACCGACAACGAAGACGTCGCCCTGATCAATAAAACCGTACAAGCCGAGCTGCGCGAAGTAGACTACCCCGAAGCCTTATCCAAGCTGGCTTTCCAAAGTGTCGTGCTGGAAGCCGCGCAGCAGAGCTTTGTTAAGATCAGTCAGCTGAATTTGTTTGATAAGATACGGTAGTTTTGTGATGCTAAATAAAGCAATTTTATTTAGCATCATTTTCTAAAGTACTCTTTGTATTGAATTGCCTATCACAGCATTGTAGGTTATCTACTTCTATACGAAACTGGGTTCGAGTGCTGTGAAGCAGCAATATCAAATACTAGCTGTGACTTCAGCTAAGGAATTCATATGAGCCTTATTCAATGGACCCATTTCCCTCCGTTAGGTGACGATCGAGGCTCATTAGTCGCTTTAGAAGCTGAAAGAAATGTCCCTTTTGAGATTAAACGGGTGTACTACATCTTTGGCACCCAGCAAGGCGTAGCACGCGGCTTTCATGCCCACCGTAATTTAAAGCAAGTCGCCGTTTGCGTTACCGGCAAATGCCGTATGGTATTAGAT
>QXGG01197169.1_pt1 | contig 15561 bp, 18 predicted proteins | sample 1982491 | NCBI WGS metagenome assembly QXGG01 (sample SAMN09924614, study PRJNA488089) | Wastewater metagenome, whole genome shotgun sequencing project. | isolation source: South African research farm wastewater | place: South Africa: Irene, Agricultural Research Council, Animal Production... | reverse complement strand
GAAGGCCGGCTGGTGAACAAGCTCACGCTCGACGCCACCTGCCCGATCTCGAAAGAGACCGACTACAAGAAGTGCGCGGTCAAGGTGGTGAAGGCTTAAGGCTCAACGACAGGAGGCGCAAGCCCCGCACCCCGCCGACCAGGGGGGACGGTAGCGGGTGCGGACTTGCGATGACAATGAACGACAAGGTGCAACAAACCGGACGTGCTGCAAGCAGCGCACCGTCGACGCGCCGCCGCTTCCTCAAGGACGCGGCGGGTGTCGCCGGTGGCGCCGGCCTGCTCGCGCTCGGTGCCGGGATGTACGCGAAGCAGGCGTCGGCGCTGCCGGCCACTGCCATCCGTCCGCCTGGCGCTCTCCCCGAAGACGACTTCCTCGCGGCTTGTGTGCGCTGTGGCTTGTGCGTGCGCGACTGCCCGTACAAGACGTTGAAGCTGGCCGAACTTGGCGACAACGTGGCGACGGGGACGCCTTATTTCGAGGCGCGCGACATCCCCTGCGAGATGTGCGAAGACATTCCCTGTGTCGTCGCCTGTCCGACCGGTGCGCTCGATCGTTCGCTCACCGACATCGGCAAGGCGAAGATGGGGCTGGCGGTGCTGATCGACCAGGAGAACTGCCTCAACTTCCTCGGCCTGCGCTGCGACGTGTGCTACCGCGTGTGCCCGGTCATCGACAAGGCGATCACGCTCGAGCGCATGCACAACCCGCGCTCGGACCGTCACGCGATGCTGCTGCCGACGGTGCATTCCGAGCACTGCACCGGCTGCGGCAAGTGTGAGAAGGCCTGCGTGCTGCCGGGCGAGTCGGCGATCAAGGTGCTGCCGATCAAGCTCGCGCAGGGCTCGAAAGCCGAGCACTACCTGCGCGGCTGGGAAGAGAAGGAAGCGGCCGGCCAGTCGCTGATCGGCGACCAGGTCGAGCTACCCGTGCGCGGTCTCGAGGACAAGGCCTACGGCGACACCCGCGTCAAGCCGGGTGAAGGTCCGCAGGTGCCGGCGCAGGTTCCAGAATACAAGCCAGCCCAGCCGGGCATGGGCGGCCTCGATTCGGGGTGGAAACCATGAGCGCGCAGACGACGACCGGCGGCGTGCCGGAGCGCAAGGTTCCGCCCAACAGCATCCGCGGCGCAGCGATGCGCGGCGTGGTGGCGCGGCCGGGCCATGAGGCGGTGGAGGTCAAGGGCTGGTTGCGGGCGCACAAGTGGCTGCTGCTGCGGCGGGCGTCGCAACTGGGCATTCTGGCGCTGTTCCTGGTCGGGCCGTGGCTGGGGTGGTGGATCGTCAAGGGCAACCTGGCGTCGAGTCTCACGCTCGGCGTGTTGCCGCTCACCGACCCCTTCCTGATTGCGCAGCAATTCGCCGCGGGGCAGTGGCCGTATCAGGAAGCGCTGATCGGCGGCGGTATCGTGCTGGCCTTCTATCTGCTCCTGGGCGGGCGCCTGTTCTGCTCGTGGGTGTGCCCGGTGAACATCGTCACCGACGCGGCCGCCTGGCTGCGTCGCCGACTCGGGCTCAAGGGCGGCAAGGCGCCCGCGGCCAACACGCGCTACTGGTTGCTCGGCTTCGTGCTGGTGATCGCGGCAGCGACCGGTTCGCTGGCGTGGGAGTGGGTGAACCCGGTGTCGATGTTCCACCGCGGGCTGATCTTCGGCTTCGGCCTGGCCTGGGGCATCGTCGGCGGCATCTTCTTCTACGACCTGCTGATCGCGCCGCGTGGCTGGTGCGGTCACCTGTGCCCGCAAGGCGCCTTCTACGCGCTGCTCGGGCGCAAGTCCGTGGTCAAGGTCTCGGCCGGCAAGCGCAGCGCCTGCAACGACTGCATGGACTGCTTCGCCGTGTGCCCCGAGCCCCAGGTCATCCGGCCCGCGCTCAAGGGCGTCGGGCAGGACCACCCCCTCATTCTGGATGCCGACTGCACCGCCTGCGGACGCTGCGTGGATGTGTGCGGCAAGGACGTTTTCCGTATTACGACCCGATTCAACAGGAGCGAGTCATGAAGAAACAAACCCGAAATCTGGTGCTCGCACTCGTCGCCGCCGTCGGCTTCGGTGCAATGGTGCCGCCCGCGGCGATGGCGCAGGCCGTCAAGAGCATCCGCGGTGCGGACGTCGCCGAGCAGGAACTGCAGATCGGCAACTACAAGCCCATCCCCGACCAGGCGCCGATCGAGCGCGACTACGTGCAACAGCCGCCGCTGATCCCGCACAAGGTCGATGGCTACGAGGTCACCATGAACTTCAACAAGTGCATGGATTGCCACGCCTGGAGCCGCTACAAGGAGTCCGGCGCCACCAAGGTCAGCCTGACCCACTTCAAGGACCGTGATGGCGGCGAACTGTCGAACATCTCGCCGCGCCGCTACTTCTGCATGCAGTGCCACGTGCCGCAGACCGACGCGACACCGCTGGTTGCCAACAAATTCCAGCGTGCGGAAGGGCTGCGCTGAAGTATCGATAAACGAGGAAAGTCATGACCGACAACAACAAGAGCCTGATGCAGCGCATACGCGGTGCCGGCTGGGGCGCCATCGTGCTGCTCGTCGCCGTGGGCGTGATCTTCTGGGGCGGCTTCAACTGGGCCCTGGAAATGACCAACACCGAGAAGTTCTGCATTTCCTGCCATGAGATGGAGGAAAACGTCTTCAAGGAATACCGCAACACCATCCACTACCAGAACCGCACCGGGGTGCGTGCGACCTGCCCGGACTGCCATGTGCCGAAGGAGTGGGGGCCGAAGATGATCCGCAAGGTCAAGGCCTCGCGCGAACTGTACGGCAAGGTGATGGGTACCATCAGCACACCGGAGAAGTTCGCCGCCGAACGCCTGCGGCTGGCCCAGAACGAGTGGAACCGCATGAAGGCGAACAACTCGCAGGAGTGCCGCAACTGCCACAACTACGAGTATTTCGACTACTCGGTGCAGGGTCGTCGCTCCAACCAGATGCACCAGGCCGGCTTTGCCGAGGGCAAGACCTGCATCGACTGCCACAAGGGCATCGCACACTCGCTGCCGCCGGTCGATCAGCATATCGGCGCGCCGCGTGAGGGCGTTGCCCCCGATGTGCTGCACCCGCCGGTCAATAAGGACTGAGCCGCGCGCTGCCGCCCTCTGTCCGCTGTGTCCGGAGACGGCCCCGCGCCCGCCGATGCGTTCGGCGCGGCGCGGGGCCGAGTTTTTCCCGCCGCGCCGGGATGGCGCTAGCGGCCGCGGCTGTGGTTCAATCCGTCCCCATGCTCGAAGTCCAACAACTCGCCTGCCTAAAGGGCGATCGTCTGCTATTCCGCGATCTCGCCTTCCGCCTGCAGGCCGGCGGGCTTTTGCGCGTCGCCGGCCCCAACGGCGTCGGCAAGACCAGCCTGCTGCGTCTGGTGACCGGGCTCGCCTTGGCCGAAGCCGGCGAAGTGCGCTGGCGCGGGCATTCTATCCGCCGTGAGCGCGAGGCCTTTCATGGCGAACTGCTCTATCTCGGGCATGCGCCGGCATTGAACGACCTGCTCACGCCGCTCGAGAACCTGCGCTTCGCGTGCGCGGCCGCCGGCGACGATGTCGATGAGCAGCGCTGCATCGACGCGCTGGTGCGCATCGGTCTCGCCAACCAGCTCGACCTGCCGGCGCGCGTGCTGTCCCAGGGGCAACGTCGCCGCGTCGGGCTGGCGCGCCTGTTCCTGTCGGCCAACCGACTGCTGTGGGTGCTGGACGAGCCCTTCACCGCGCTCGACGTGCATGCCGTCGCCGACCTCGCCGCGACCCTGTCCGCGCACTGCGACGCCGGCGGCATGGTCATGCTGACCACGCACCAGGATGCCCCCTTCGCCCGTCCCCCGGACGTGCTCGACGTGGGGGTCTTCGCATGCTGAGCACCTTCCTCGCCGTGCTGCGCCGCGACCTGCTGCTGGCCTGGCGCGGGCGCGCCGACGTACTCGTCACACTCGCGTTCTTCATCATCGTGGTCTGCCTTTTCCCCTTCGGCGTCGGCGCCGAACCCAACCTGCTGCGCGCGATTGCCCCCGGCGTGCTGTGGGTGGCGGCGCTGCTGGCCTGCCTGCTGTCGCTGCACCGCCTGTTCGCGCAGGACTACGCGGACGGAACTCTCGAGCAGTTGCTGCTGTCCAGGGAACCGGCAGCGCTGTGGGTGATGGCCAAGGTGCTGGCGTTCTGGATCAGCACCGGACTGCCGGTGATCGCGATCGCGCCGGCCATGGCCTTGCTGCTTGACCTGGAGCAAGGCGGCCTGATGGTGCTGATACTAAGTTTGGCGCTCGGTACGCCGATCCTGGCACTGCTGGGGGCGGTGGGTGCGGCGCTGACGCTGGGCCTGCGTGGCGGCGGCATGTTGCTCGCGCTGCTGGTGCTGCCGCTGTTCGTGCCGGTGCTGATCTTCGGCGCCGGCGCGGTGGAGGCGGAACTGTCCGGTACGGGCGCCGTCGCCCACCTGCTGCTGCTGGGCGGCGGACTGGCCGGCGCGCTTGCCCTGGCGCCGGTGGCGTGTGCCGCGGCGCTGAGAATTTCGACCGATTGACCCTGCTGCCGCGCCGCCGTCCGGGCGCGGCCGAGCGAGAAACGAACCTTCAAGCATGACGAATCCCGAACGCGGTCGCAGCCTCCTGAGGTTCGCCTCGCCGCAGCACTTTTACCCTCTCGCAGGCCGTCTCGCTCCCTGGTTCGCCGCCATCGCAGTCGTCCTCACCGTGATCGGATTGTGGCTCGGCTTCTTCGTCGCGCCGACCGATGCCACCCAGGGTCAGGTCTACCGCGTCATCTTCATCCACGTGCCGGCGGCGTGGATGTCGATGTTCATCTACCTGGTCATGGCGTTCTGGTCCGCCGTCGGCCTCATCATGAACACCCGTCTGTCCTTCGTGATGAGCCAGGCACTCGCACCCACTGGCGCCATGTTCTGCTTCGTCGCCTTGTGGACCGGTGCGCTGTGGGGGAAGCCGACCTGGGGCGCCTACTGGGTGTGGGATGCGCGCCTGACCTCGCAGTTGCTGCTGCTGTTCCTGTACTTCGGCTTCATCGCGCTCACGCGTGCGATCGAGGATCCGCGCCGCGCCGATCGCGCGGGCGCCATCATCGCGCTGGTGGGGGCGGTCAACGTGCCGATCATCTATTTCTCGGTGCAGTGGTGGAACACGCTGCACCAGGGCGCATCGGTGAGCCTCACCAAGGCGCCGTCGATGGCCACGACCATGCTCGCCGGCATGCTGGTGATGGCCTTTGCGGCGTGGGCCTACACGCTGGCGGTGGTGTTCTGGCGCGTGCGGCCGATGATCCTCGAGCGTGAGCGCCACACCGAGTGGGTCGCCGCGGAGCTCGAGCGCGCCGCACCGGCGGGCGTACGCCATGCGGGAGGGAGCCTCTGATGCAATGGGAAAGCTGGTCCGCGTTCTGGGACATGGGCGGCGCGGCGTTTTACGTGTGGGGCAGCTATGGCCTCACCTTTGCGTTGATGGCGCTGGAACTCGTGCTCGTCTTCCAGCGTCGGAAGGACACGGTGCGCCGTCTGCTGCGCTGGCGGCGGGCGGTCGGCAAGGATTCGAGCAAGCGTAACGGCGATGGCTTCGTGCCCGCCATGGAGTCGGAACAATGAAAGCCCGTAGCAAGCGTCTGATGCTGGTCGGTGGCGGGGTGGTGCTGCTTGTCGCGGCAGTGGCCCTGGTGTTGAGTGCCTTCCAGCAGAACCTGGTGTTCTTCCACACTCCGACCGAGATCGCCGAAGGCAAGGCGCCCCTCGGCAAGACCTTCCGCGTCGGCGGCATGGTGGAGGAGGGCTCGATCGCGCGCGAAGCCGACGGTATCACCGTGCGCTTTGCGATCACCGACACCGCCAAGGTGATCCCGGTGACCTACAAGGGCACGCTCCCCGACCTGTTCAAGGAGGGCAAGGGCGCCGTCGTGCAGGGCAAGCTCGAGGGCGGCGTCTTCCAGGCCACCGAGGTGCTCGCCAAGCACGACGAGAACTACATGCCGCCCGAGGCGGCCCACGCCGTCGAGCAGGCCCAGAAAGCCGCCACCACGCTGAGCCAGTGACGCCATGATCCCCGAACTCGGACATTTCGCCCTCATCCTCGCCCTCGTCCTGTCGCTGGTGCAGGCGGTCGTGCCGCTCGTGGGCGCGCGCCGCAACAGCATGGCGCTGATGGCGGTCGGCCGCCCCGCCGCGCAGGGGCAGTTCTTCTTCATCCTGTTCAGCTACGTGTGCCTGACCTGGGCCTTCATCACCAGCGACTTCTCGGTCCAGCTCGCGGCGTCCAACTCGCACGCCGAGACGCCGGTCATGTACAAGATCACCGGCGTCTGGGGCAATCACGAAGGCTCGCTGCTGCTGTGGGCGATGTCGCTGTCGCTGTGGACGGTCGCGGTCACCGTGTTCTCGCGCCACCTCCCCGATGCCTTCCTTGCCCGCGTGCTCGGCGTGCTCGGCATGGTCAGCGCCGGCTTCATCTCCTTCACGCTGGTCACCTCCAACCCCTTCGAGCGCCTGCTGCCGGGCGTGGCCGAAGGGCGCGACCTCAACCCGCTGCTGCAGGACCCGGGGATGATCATCCATCCGCCGCTGCTGTACATGGGTTACGTCGGCTTCTCGGTCGCCTTCGCCTTCGCGATCGCGGCGCTGATGTCGGGCCGGCTCGATGCGGCGTGGGCGCGCTGGTCGCGGCCGTGGACCACGGTGGCCTGGGTGTTCCTCACCGCGGGCATCGCGGTGGGCTCGGGCTGGGCGTACTACGAGCTCGGCTGGGGCGGCTGGTGGTTCTGGGATCCGGTCGAAAACGCGTCCTTCATGCCCTGGCTGCTCGGCACCGCGCTGATTCACTCCCTGGCCGTCACCGAAAAGCGCGGCGCCTTCCGGAGCTGGACCGTGCTGCTGGCGATCGGCGCGTTCTCGCTGTCGCTGCTCGGCACCTTCCTCGTGCGCTCGGGCGTCATCACCAGCGTCCACGCCTTCGCCACCGACCCCAAGCGCGGCCTGTACATCCTCGCGCTGCTGGTCATCGTCATCGGCTGCTCGCTGTTCCTGTACGCCATGCGCGCGCCGCGGCTCGCCGGGGGCGGCAGCTTCGGCTTCGTGTCGCGCGAGACCGCGCTGCTCGGCAACAACGTGCTGCTGACCGTGGCCTCGGCCTCGGTGCTGCTCGGCACGCTGTATCCGCTGTTCCTCGATGCCCTCAACCTCGGCAAGATCTCCGTCGGCCCGCCGTACTTCGAGGCGGTGTTCGTCCCGCTGATGACCCCGGTGGTGGTGCTGATGATGTTCGGCCCCTTCCTGCGCTGGAAGGACGACGACTTCGTCGCCGCGGTGCGCAAGGTGGCGCCGGCCTTCATCGCCAGTGTGCTGATCGGCTTCGGTGTCGCGTGGGCGGTGGATCACGTGACCTGGCGCACCGTGCTGGGCCTGGCGTTGTCGGCGTGGGTGGTGCTGGCGAGCATCCAGTTGCTGGTCGTGCGTCTCAAGGAGCGCGCCGGTGCGTCGGCGGGCTCGAGGCTGCGCTCGATCACCGCCTCGTGGTGGGGCATGTGGCTGGCGCACTTCGGGGTCGGCATCTTCATCATCGGCGTCACCCTGGTCGGCAGCCTCGACCAGAACATCGACGTCAAGATGAAGGAGGGCCAGCGCGCCGAGCTCGCCGGTTACACCTTCCTGTTCCGCGGCGCGGTCGATGCCGACGGACCGAACTACGACGCCGCGCGCGGCATCATCGAACTGAGCCGCGACGGTCGCGCCCTCGGCACCCTGACGCCCGAAAAGCGCGTCTATCGCGCGCAGGGCATGCCGATGACCGAGGCCTCGCTCGATATCGGCGTATTCCGCGACGTCTATGTGTCCCTGGGCGAGCAGTTGCCGGACGGCGCCTGGATCGTCAGCCTGTACTACAAGCCCTTCATAAGCTGGATCTGGATGGGCTGCCTGCTGATGGGTCTGGGGGGTGTGTTCGCCGCGTCGGACCGCCGATATCGCCGGCTTGCAGCGCGTGAGGCCACGGCGGGTGCCGGCCAGCGTGCGGCCGCCTCGGCCTGATACCCCCGGACACCCAAGCAAGGATCTTCATGAAAGCCAAGTTTCTCGTTCCGCTCCTGCTGTTCTTCGGTCTCGCGGGCTTCCTCGCCTTCGGCCTCACCCTCAATCCGCGCGAAGTGCCCTCGCCGCTGATCGACAAGCCCGCGCCGGATTTCAGCCTCGCACGCCTCGACCAGCCCGAGCAGACCTTCTCGCTGAAGGAAATGCAGGGCGAGGTGTGGCTGCTCAACGTGTGGGCCTCGTGGTGCGTCGCCTGTCGCGAGGAGCACCCGGTGCTGGTGCGCATGGCGCAGCAGAAGCTGGTGCCGATCGTCGGCCTCAACTACAAGGAAGTGCGCGGTGACGGCGCGATCAACGCGCGCGGCATGGCGCTCGAGACCGAAACCGGCATGGCCATCGAGCGTGCGCGCACCTGGCTCAAGGACCATGGCAACCCCTACGTGCTGTCGGTGCTGGACATCGACGGTCGCGTCGGCATCGACTTCGGGGTGTATGGCGTGCCCGAGACCTTCCTGATCGACCGCCAAGGCCGCATCCGCTACAAGCACATCGGCCCGATCACGCCCGATGCGCTGCAGAACGTGCTGATGCCCAAGGTCGAGGAGCTGCGCCGTGCCGGTTGATGCCTCGCTCGCCTTCCTGCGTCGTGCGGTGCTGCTCGGCGCTGCCGTGATGACCGTCGCGCTTGCCGGGCCCGTTCGCGCCGAGCCTCCCGCCGCAGTGGCCGACCCCGCCTTGGCGCCTGCGCTGGCGGCCGACCCCAAGCTCGAGGCCGACGCCATGGAGTTGTCGCACAAGCTGCGCTGCCTCGTCTGCCAGAACCAGTCGATCGCCGAATCCAACGCGCCGCTTGCCGTGGACCTGCGCGATCAGGTGCGCGAGCAACTGGCCGCGGGCAAGAGCAAGGACGACGTGATCGAATATCTGGTCGATCGCTATGGTGATTTCGTTCTCTACGAGCCGCCCTTCAAGGCCGTGACGATGCTGCTCTGGCTGGGGCCCGCCGCCTTGCTGTTCGGCGGAGCGGGGTGGCTGGCCTTCCGCCTGCGCCGGCGGCGCGACGAAGTCGCGGCCGAGAAGACGCTGTCGGCCACCGACAGCGCACGCGCGCGTGCTTTGCTCGACGGTGCGTCGGGCGCAGCCCAATCTGAATCTCCGGAGTCCCGTTCGTGATCGCCTTCATCGTCTTTGCCGGCCTGCTCGTGGCCGGTGCCCTGCTATTGATCCTGCCGCCGCTGCTGGGTGTCGGCGCCCGTCGCCGGCGTGAGGCCGCGCGCCAGAGCACGATGGCCCTGACCGTGCTGCGCGAACACCTCGCCGAACTCGACGCCGAGCTGGCGGCCGGACAGATCGATGCGGCCGGCCACGCGAAGAGCCGCGAGGAGCTCGAACGCCGCGCGCTCGAGGAAGGCGAAGCCGCTGCCGAGGCCGCCGAGGCGGCCGACGTGCGCCCCAGCCGTGCATGGGCGCTCGGCATGGCCGTGACCGTGCCGGCGCTGGCGGTGGCGGCCTATCTGATGATCGGCGAGCCGGCTGCACTCGACCCGAAGAACGTCGAGGGCCAGCAGGGCTTCACCCAGGAGCAGGTCCAGGAGATGGTCGGTGCGCTGGTTACGCGCCTCGAGCAGGAGCCCGACAACGCCGAAGGCTGGAGCATGCTCGCGCGCACCTACCTGGTGTTGCAGGACTACCCCAAGGCCGCGGCGGCCTACGAGCGCCTCGACAAGCTCACGCCCAACAACCCGGACGTGCTTGCCGACTGGGCGGATGTCACCGCCGCCATTCGCGGCACCGTGGCCGGCGAGGCCGAAGCGCTGGCCAGGCGCGCGCTCGATGCAGCGCCCACCCACCCCAAGGCCCTGGCGCTCGCAGGCACGGGCGCCTATCAGCGAGACGATTTCGCAGGCGCGGCCGCGCTCTGGGAGCGCATCCTGGCGCAGATTCCCGCGGGTGACGACGTGGGCAGGGGCGTGCGCGCAAGCATCAATGAAGCGCGCGCGAAGGCCGGCATGGCGCCGCTTGCCGACAGCGAGGGTTCCGCGCCTGCGGTCGCGCCTTCGCCGCTCACCGTGTCGGGTCGGCTGGAGGTCGATGCCGCGCTTGGCGCGCAGCTTGCGGCGGACGACACCGTATTCGTCTTCGTGCGTGGCGAGGCGGGCGGTCCGCCGCTGGCCGCGCTGCGCTTCAAGGGCAGCGAACTGCCGCTCGACTTCAGCTTCAACGGTGCCACCTTGATGATGGGTGATGCGCAGGTGCCCGAGCGCGTGGTCGTGGCCGCTCGTGTTGCCAAGGGCGGCGACGCCACGGCGCGTGCGGGCGATCTCGAGGGGGCAACGCAGCCCGTTGCGGCCGATGCGAGCGGCTTGAAGCTGGTCATCGACCGCGTGCGCAACTGAGGATCCGCGCTGGCGTCCCTCGACCTCGGCGGTGACGGGGGCGGGGGCCATCCTGTCGCCCCGGGGCTGGGCGGACGGTCAGTCGCTGTAGCTGAAGCGCACCCGCTTCACGTTGCACAACAGTTCGTAGGCGATGGTGCCGGCGGCCTGGGCCACGCGATTTACCGGCACCTGACGCCCCCACAGCTCGACGCGGCTGCCGATGCCCGTGTCGGGCAGGTCGGTGAGGTCGACGGTGAGCATGTCCATCGACACTCGCCCGATGATGGCGGCGGGCCGGTCATCCACCGTCACCGGCGTGCCCTCCGCCACCCCGCGCGGATATCCATCGGCGTAGCCCATTGCCACCAGGCCGACGCGCGTGTCGCGCTCGGCGACGAAGCGCGCGCCGTAGCCGAGCGCTTCGCCGGCGGCGATCTCGCGCACTGCCATCACCGCACTCTCCAGCGTCATCACCGGCTGCAGGCCGTGGCCCTCGTCGGGCATCGGGTCGGCGCCATAGAGCAGGATGCCCGGCCGCCCCCAGTCGCGGCGCGCCTGCGGCCAGCCGAGGATGGCGCCCGAGTTCGCCAGGCTGCGTCCGCCGGGCAGGTGGGCGGTGGCGGCATCGAAGCGGCTCACCTGTTCCGCGGTGGTGATCACCTGCGGTTCGTCGGCGCGGGCGAAGTGCGTCATCAGCGTGATGTCGGCGACCTTGCCGGTCGCGTGCAGCCGTTGCCAGGCGCCGTCCGCCGCGGCCGGCAGGAAGCCGGCGCGGTTCATCCCACTGTTGATCTTCAGCCAGACGTGGAGCGGCGCGGCGAGCGCGGTGCGTTCGATCATCGCGATCTGCGCCTCGTGGTGCACGGCGATCCACAGGCCGTGGCGGGCGACCTCGGCCAGTTCTTCGGGCGCGAACACCCCCTCGAGCAGCAGGATCGGCTGTTGGACGCCCGCGGCGCGCAGCTCGAGCGCCTCGTCGAGGAAGGCCACCGCAAAGCCGTCCGCCTCGTCGGCCAGGGCCTGGGCGCAGCGCACCGCGCCGTGGCCGTAGGCGTTGGCCTTGACCACCGCCAGCGCGCGCCCGCCGTGAAGCTGGCGCGCGAGGCGGTAGTTGTGGCGCAGGGCGGCGAGGTCGATCAGGGCGCGGGCAGGACGCATGGCGGTTTCGGAAGGCGGGCGGCGATGGGTCGGAATGGTGCGGCGAAACCCGCCCCGCTGCAATGCGCTTGCGCTGCGGGAGCGTGCGTCCTCAGGCGGCGCCGAGCGGGCGCTGGCGGGCGCTCGACCGCGTGGCGGCGCTGCTTTCCCTGGTGTAGCGGGCCAGCCCGAGGTCGTCGTGGCGGATCGCGGGCTGGCAGCCGGTGACCAGGTCGGCGACGAGCTGGCCGGCCCCGCACGACATGGTCCAGCCCAGCGTGCCGTGGCCGGTGTTGAGGAAGAGCTCGGGGTAGGCGGTGGCGCCGATGATCGGCGTCGAGTCGGGCGTCATCGGCCGCAGGCCGGTCCAGAACTCGGCGCGCTCGACGTCGCCGCCGCCGGGGAAGAGGTCATTCACGACCATCTCCAGGGTCTCGCGCCGGCGCGGGTTGAGGGTGAGATCGAAGCCGGCGAGTTCGGCCATGCCACCGACGCGGATGCGCTTGTCGAAGCGGGTCACCGCCACCTTGTAGGTTTCGTCGAGCACGGTGGACACCGGTGCGGCGTCGGCATCGACCAGCGGCACGGTCAGCGAGTAGCCCTTGACCGGGTACACCGGCAGGTCGAGCCCGAGGCTGGCGGCCATCTGGCGCGAGTAGCTGCCGAAGGCGAGCACATAGCGGTCGGCGCTCAGCACCTCGTCGGCGGCGTCGGGCGTGGCGCTGGCGATGCGCACGCCGGTGACGTGGCCGTTGCGGCGCAGCAGCTCGCGCACCTGGACGCCGAAGCGGAAGCTCACGCCCGCGGCGCGCGCGCGCTCGGCGAGGCGGGTGGTGAACAACTGGCAGTCACCGGTTTCATCGTTCGGCAGGCGCAGGCCGCCGGCGAGCGTGCCGGGGCGGCGGGCCAGCGCGGGCTCGGCGCGGGCCACCTCGGCGCCGCTCAGCAACTCGAAGGGCACGCCGCACTCTTCAAGCACCGCGATGTCGCGCGCGGCGGCGTCGAGCTGGGCCTGGGTGCGGAACAGTTGCAGGGTGCCGCGGCTGCGCTCCTCGTAGCCGATGCCGATCTCGGCGCGCAGCGTGCGCAGGCAGTCGCGGCTGTACTCGGAGACGCGCATCATGCGTTCCTTGTTCACCGTGTAGCGCGCGCTCGAGCAGTTGGCCAGCATCTGCGCCATCCAGCGCAACTGGAACAGGCTGCCGTCGGCGCGGATCGCCAGCGGTGCATGGCGCTGGAACAGCCACTTGAGCGCCTTGAGCGGGATGCCGGGCGCGGCCCACGGCGTCGAGTACCCGGGCGAGACCTGGCCGGCGTTGGCAAAGCTGGTCTCGAGCGCGGCGTCGGGCTGACGGTCGATCACCGTGACCTGGGCACCGCGCTGGGCCAGATACCAGGCCGTGGTGGTGCCGATCACGCCGCTGCCGAGTACGATTACGTGCATTTCAGGTCTCCGGATGAATCGCTATGGAATTCCGGCAGTTTATTGATCCTGTGATAGTGGTTTTCACTTAGTTAAATACGTAAGGTGGTGAAAACCGCTATATTTTGATCGTCTTGCCCCCGGACGCAGTGAAATGCGCGAACTCGATCGTATCGACCTGAAAATCCTCGACTTCCTGCAGAAGGATGGCCGCCTGTCGATGACCGAACTCGCCCACCGCATCGGCCTTTCGGCCACGCCGTGCACCGAGCGCGTGCGCCGTCTCGAGCGCGAGGGCGTGATCACCGGCTACCACGCCCGAGTGGATCCGCGCGCCCTCGGCCGCCCGCTGCTGGTGTTCGTCGAGCTCAAGCTGGCAGCGAAGTCCAACGACGCCTTCGAGCGCGTCAAGAAGGAGCTCGCCTTCGTGCCCGAGGTCATGGAATGCCACCTCGTGTCCGGCGACTTCGACTACCTGATCAAGGCGCGGATTTCGGAGATGAGCGACTACCGGCGCTTGCTCGGAAACATCCTGCTCAAGCTGCCGTCGGCGACCGAGTCGCGCAGCTACGTGGTGATGGAAGAGGTCAAGGAGACGCTGTACCTGCCGCCGCAGGTGTGATCTTCGCCGCCGCCAGCCAGTGCAGCACGCCGCGGGCGGCGGCGGCGCCGCTGGCGAAGCAGGCGGTGAGCAGGTAGCCGCCGGTGGGCGCCTCCCAGTCGAGCATCTCGCCGGCGACGAACACGCCGGGGCGGGCGCGCAGCATCAGGTGCGCGTCGAGCGCCTCGAAGCGCACGCCGCCGGCGCTGCTGATCGCCTCGTCGAGCGGTCGGGTGGCGACCAGCGTCAGCGGCAGGGCCTTGAGGCCGGCGGCGAGGCGGGCGGGGTCGTCGAAATCGGCCTTCGCCAGGCATTCGCGCAGCAGCCCGGCCTTGACGCCCTTGATGCCGGCCTGGCTCTGCAGATGACTCGCCATCGAGCGGCTGCCGCGCGGGCGTCCGAGCTCCGCGGCGAGGCGTTCGGCGCTGCGCCCCGGCGCGAGGTCGAGGTGCAGCGTGGCGGAGCCATGTTCGATCAGTGTGTCGCGCAGCGGCGCCGACAGTGCATAGATCAGTCCACCTTCGATGCCGGTGGCCGAGATCAGACACTCGCCCGCGCGCTCGTACATCGTGCCGTCGGCCGCGGTGAAGCGGGCCACGACCGACTTGAGCGGCTGGCCGCGGAAGCGCTCGGCGAAGTGCGGGCTCCATCCCGGCGCGAGGGCGCTCTGGACGCGCCCGGCCGCGGGGCTTGCGACATCGAAGCCGCAGTTTGCCGGCAACAGGTCGGCGACCTTGACCCCGGCTGCGCGCAACAGCGGCACCCAGGCGCCATCCGAGCCCAGCTTGGCCCAACTGCCGCCGCCGAGCGCGAGCACTACCACATCCATAGCCACGACGCGCTCGCCGTCGGGAGTGTCGAACAGCAGGTGCTGGCTGCCCGGTGTTGTCGCAGGGCAGGGGCGAGCGTCTTCATTCGCATGCGCGGCCGCGGTTACGGTTTCCGTTGCGGGCGTGGGCGCCCAGCCGCGCCAGCGGTGGCGTACGGCGAACTGCACGCCGGCCGCACGCAAGCGCACCAGCCAGGCGCGCAGCAGCGGTGCGGCCTTCATCTCGGTGGGAAACACCCGCCCCGAGCTGCCGACGAAGGTTTCGATGCCGAGCGCGTGCGCCCACGCGCGCAAGGCCGTGGGTCCGAAGGCGTCGATCATCGGCGCGAGCTGGGTGCGGCGGGCGCCGTAGCGGTCGAGGAAGGCCTCGTGCGCCTCGCCGTGGGTCAGGTTGAGGCCGCCGCGTCCCGCGAGCAGGAACTTGCGCCCGACCGAGGGCATGGCGTCGAACACCGTGACCTGCAGCCCTGCGTTGGCGAGCAGCTCGGCGGCGATCAGGCCGGCAGGCCCGCCACCGATCACGCCCACGTGGGCCGGGCGAGCAGGTGCGCCTTGCCGGTGGGTGCGCGCGGGCTGGTGAATGGGAGGCATGGGGGCCGGGTACGCAGTCGGTGCAGACGCGACGCCCGGGTCAGGCGAAGCGCGCGCGAAAGCCTGCAGGCACTGGGGCCTTGGTGCGTGTGCGGTAGTCGAAGAACACAATGCCGGTCTTGCCGCGTGCGACCTCGCGGCCGGTTTCGGCGTCGGCCATGCGCCAGACCAGATCGCAGCCGTACTCGCCGAAGTCGGTGGCGGCCATCTCGACCTCCATGGTCTCGCCGTGGAAGGCTTCGGAGCGGTACTGCAGCGCGGCGTCGGCGACGATGATGCCGACGCCCTCGACGTCGAGCTCGGTGTAGCCCAGCGACTTCAGGAACCGCAGGCGCGCCTCGGACACCACGCCGAGCAGTTGCGCGTTGTCGAGGTGGTTGCCGTAGTTGATATGGGAGATCAGCAGCGGGATGGCGGTGCTGAAGGCAAAGCGGTCGGGCAGTTCGATCCTGATGCGGGCCATGGGCGGTGCGGCGTCGAGCGCGGGCTTGGAAAAGGAAAGGCCCGAGCGTAATCGCCCGGGCCTGTGAGGGGCAAGCGGCGCCGTCCGGCGCCACCCGCGGTTTCGTCAGCCTTGCGGCGG
>QXGG01393884.1_pt1 | contig 15562 bp, 16 predicted proteins | sample 1982491 | NCBI WGS metagenome assembly QXGG01 (sample SAMN09924614, study PRJNA488089) | Wastewater metagenome, whole genome shotgun sequencing project. | isolation source: South African research farm wastewater | place: South Africa: Irene, Agricultural Research Council, Animal Production... | reverse complement strand
GTTGAAGGCCACAAAAGCTACCTCTCGGGGAGGGAAATCGGAGCGGACGAGTCGGCCGAGGCCGTCATCGCAAAGCCGGGACAGAGTCTGGTGCTCGATGCGACAAAACTCTTTAAAGATCCTGACAATGACAAGCTCAGCTACAGCCTGAAGAGTGACAATGAGGCGCTTGCAGAGTTCAGTGCGAACGGAAACAGCTTGAGCATCAAGGCCTTGAAGAAAGGCACCGCCCACTGTACCCTTGTGGCCACCGACCCAAGCAAGGCCAACGTCAGCTTCGAGTTCGAACTCGGCGTCTTCGATGACAGCGAAGGCCCGGCCATATATCCGAATCCTGTAAACAACGGCTACTTTATGATAAGTCCCGGGGCAAAGAAGGAGTTCAGTTTCGAGGTAATCAATGCTGCCGGTGCAACTGTCTTCAGTGCAAGCGACAGCCTCAGTCTCTTCGCGCCGATGAGAGTCGATTTCGCCAATTACGCTCCGGGCAGCTATGTCGTAAGGAGCAGATATGACGACAAGTTGTTCCAGACCAAAATAGTGAAGCTGTAATGAAGAAGATATTTACAATATTGGCGCTGCTCGCGCTTTCCACATCAGCGTTTTCCCAGAACGTCGCGCTTCCATTCAGCGTGATACGGCAGGACCCGGCAGCCGCGGCAATGGGAGGGACCTACCTCGCTTCCGTCGGCAGACACGGCTTTGAAGCAAATCCGGCTCTGGCACCCTTCAGTTCAGGCAAGGGCGATGTTTCCCTCGGATGGAATCTCTGGCAGCCTTCCTCGACGAACTATGTCAACCTGGACGGCTCGATGTGCTTCAAACAGAGATTTAGCCTCAGTCTGGGCTTCTCCTATGGCATAGGGGCGGCATACGAGAGTATCAGCTCAATAGAGTCGATACCTGAGAAATTCAACCCCAAAGACCTTATGATAGGTGCCGGATTCGGAATGCGCTTCGGCAAATACCTCGGAGCCGGCGTAAAGCTGCGCTATATCGGACAGACGCTCTCTCCCGACAGCAAACTCGGTACGGTGAGTGCGGACATACTTCTCAGCAGCAGGATAAAAGACTTCGCCGTAACTCTCGGAGCCGTGAATCTGGGCGGAAAGGTTGCAGTGGGCAAGAATGCAACCACAAAATTCCCAATTCCGTCTTCGATTGCCCTCGGCCTGGGCTGGAACCACTGCTTTGCAGAGTGCCACAATCTCGAGATCCTTGCCGACGCCGACTATTACTTCCACAACGAATTCTCCGCTGCTCTGGGAGCCGAATACTCGTGGAACAGGATGGTCGCCATCCGGGCAGGATACCACTATGGCAAACTTGTCCCTAGCCATGCCTCTCTCGGCGCAGGATTCAGCTTCAAAGGCTTTAACCTGGACTTCAGCTATCTGATATCAAAGAAAGACTGCCCTGTCAACAACAGCGCAGTCCTCAGATTGGGATATTGTTTCTGACGCAGTTATCTGCGCATCCTTACAACAACGCTAAGCGGCAGCTTTTTCCCGAAACGGTCTTCGAGAACGAGTTCGCCGCTTTCCGTTTGCATACCGCTTCCTCCGAAAGCCTGGCGGACGAGAGTCTCGCCGAGAACGGCAGAGTAGCCATTGGAATAGAGATTCAGCACCAGGAAACTGTCCTTGGGAGCGAGTATGGAAGAGACCTGGCGGAGCATATCGAAAAGACACTCGTCCAGCTTCCATTTCTCCCCGTCCGGGCCGTGGCCGTAGGCGGGCGGATCCAGGATAATTCCCTGATAGAGATTGCCCCTGCGGGCCTCCCTGCGGGCGAATTTGAGGGCATCCTCGACCACCCAGCGTATATTGTCCATAGCGCTGTTCTCCATATTTCCCCTGGCCCAGGTCACAACCTGACGCACTGAGTCCAGGTGGGTGACATCCGCTCCTGCGGCGCGGGCTGCAAGTGACGCGGCTCCCGTATAAGCGAAGAGATTGAGTACCTTAGGGACAGGCGCGCCCTCATTGCGGGCCTTCAGAACCAGTTCACGGCTGTTCCTGTAAATGAATTCCCAGTTCGGAGCCTGCTCGGGAAAGACGCCCACGTGCTTGAAGGACGTCAGCCCGAGACGCAGGCAGAAATCCGGCCCACCCTGCAGCCCCTTATAGGATATATACCACTGGTCATCCATCTTGCGAAGCCTGTTCCAGGTGCCGCTGTCCTCCTTGCCGGCCTTTCCGAAACCGGCTCCGGGGGTGAAACGGGTGTGGGTCAGCCGCTGCCATTCAGATTCCGGCAGGGTCTTGTCCCAGAGGGCCTTAGGTTCGGGACGGGCCAGGTAATAGCTGCCGAAACGTTCCAGCTTTTCGAAGGAACCGGAATCGACAAGTTCGTAGTCCTTCCAGGACTTGTCAGGAGATTCGATCATAGCTCTATCTGTCTTCCACCCCGAGGGCCAGTTTGAATGAACTTTCAATATTCTTGGCCAGTTCCCCGTCACCCTCCTCCATAAGCATATCGACCAGAGAGGCAATCACCATCCTCTCGCTGTCGAACTCGCGCTTGCAGTAGTCATAGAACTCGGCATAGAAAACCGAAGCCGAAATCAGTTCCTCCGAGAAATCGGCGGCCAGGGCACGGGCGCTGTCCGCATCCCCGGAATAGTAGTAGAGACTGATCATTTCCAGGACCATAAGCTCATTGGAGAAGCCCATCCAGCTCATATCCAGAGGGAAATTCTCTCTCGGCACACATTCCTGACAGCGGTTGAGCAGTTCCAGGGCACGGTCCTTGTCTCCTACCTTGAGCATTTCCTTCGCGGCATTGACAAAGAGCATACGCTGACTCATCACCCCGCAGAAAGTGTAATAGTTTTGATAGTCCACCAGCCAGTCCGTCCTCTTGAGGGCATCCCAGGTAAAGACCTCGGTCATCTTGTGATAGAGATCATCAGGGTCGGAAAGGCCAATGTCCGTGGACTTGGTGCTGTTCTTTATAGGTACGAAACGGAAAGAGAAACCGTCGTAGAGCAGATATTCCTTCATACCGACCTCGATTTCCCCACCCATGCTGAGCATATTGATAGGACGGTCCCACTCGTAATTGGAGAGCAGGTCGAGCATAAATAGCTCCGGCTTGCTCAGATAGCGACCCTTGAGAGTGAGAATGATGCTGTCCGGGATGCGGTCCGCATACTTTTCCGGCACTATTCCGTACTTAAGGCAGTTCTCCTTGTTCACCGGAATGCTGAAACGCTTTGAACATATATAATTTACCTTGCTGCCGTCGGAGAGAGTCAGTTTCGCCTTCGGACTGCGGAAAACGGCCATCACGTCTTTCAGCGGCACGACGGTATCGCGCTTGTCGTATATATATACAAGTTCATTGGTGCCGTAGAGGTACTGTTCCGGGCCGACGCTCAATTTCAGCGGCGCCGACTTGTTGCAGGCATATTTCATCTGGTCTATATACCAGTCGGTGCCGAGCAGCGAAGTGTTGCATATACGTACGTCGGTGCGTATGTCTTCAACCTCCTGCGCATACCAGAGCGGGAAGGTGTCGTTGTCGCCGTGGGTGACGAGTATGCCGTTTTCGCCGACGGAGTTCAGGTAGTTGCGGGCAATCTCGACCGCCGTGTAGCGGTTGCTCCTGTCGTGGTCGTCCCAATTCTGGCAGGCCATGAGCACAGGCACGCCCATACAGAGCAGCGAAACGGCAAGGCTGCCTCCGACACGCGCTGTCCCGCTGCCGAGCTTTTCGTTGACCCAGCCGGCAAGGGCGGCGACTCCAAGGCCTATCCAGATGGAGAAGGCATAGAAGGAGCCGGCATAGGCATAGTCCCTCTCACGCACCTGGTAAGGAGGCTGATTTAGGTATATGACTATCGCGATTCCGGTCATGAAGAAGAGCAGGAAGGTCACCCAGGCTCCCCTCTTGTCCCTGAAGCTTTGGAAAAGCAGGCCTATGAGGCCGAGCAGCAGCGGAAGGAAGAAATAGTGGTTCTTGCCCGGATTGTTCAGCAGGGCCTCGGGAGCGTCCCTCTGGTCGCCCAGCATCATCCTGTCGATGAAGCCTACGCCGCTCTCCCAGTTGCCCTTGAACGGATCGCCCGGAACAGGACTGTGTATGTCGTTCTGGCGGCCGACGAAATTCCACATGAAATAGCGCCAGTACATCCAGTTGAGCTGATAGCCGAAGAAATATTTGAGATTCTGGCCCATGGTCGGCACCTCATAGCTGCGGCCGTCCACATTGACGCTGCGAGGGCGGGAAGCGCCGTCATATACATACCAGTCGTAGAAGTCGCGATGACGTTCGTCGCTGCTCCACATCCTCGGGAAGAGCATCTTGGTCTTGGAGTCATACACAGGGTGCACCTGGCCCCTGGCCTTGATGTAGCGGTCGCCCATAGGTGCCCAATACCAACTGTCCTCGAGCTCGTAGGCGGCGTCATAGGTCTGGCCGTATATGAGCGGATTGCTGCCGTACTGCTCGCGTCCCAGATAGCGCACCAGGGTGTAAGGGTTGTCAGGCTGGTACTCGTTGGTCGGCGTCTTCACCGAAGACCTTATTATCACTATTGAGAATATGGAGAAGCCTATCACCAGGGTGGTGAAGCAGAGAATCACCGTGTTCAGCCAAACTTTGTCCTTCTTCCAGCTCAGGTAGATGCCCACAAAGCAGAGCAGCAGCAGGAGCACCATGAAGAAGGCGGCTCCGCTGTTGAACGGCAGATGGAAACCGTTGACGAAAATGCGGTCGAAGAAGGCGGCCGTCTTCGGCAGATACTGTATGAAGGCCATAACCAGCAAAAGCACCACGCAGGAGAGCAGGAAGACTCCCGCAAGCTGCCAGAAGCTGTAGCGTCCGTCCTCCTTCTTGCGGAAATAGAAAAGGAAGAAGAGGCACGGAATGGTCAGCAGGTTCAGCAGATGGACTCCTATGGAGAGGCCCATAAGGAAGGCGATCAGGACTATCCAGCGCAGGGAATGGGGCTCGTCCGCCTGATCATACCATTTGGTCATCGCCCAGAATACGGCGGCGGTGAAGAGTGAGGACATTGCATAGACCTCGCCTTCCACTGCGGAGAACCAGAAGGTGTCCGAGAAGCAGTAGGCAAGGGCGCCCACCAGGCCTGAAGCGAAGATGGTGATGGCCGAGGAGAGAGCGTAGCTGCCGTCTTCCTCCCTTTTCACAACGCGCTTTACAAGAAAGACTATGGTCAGATAGAGGAAGAATATGGTCAGGGCGGAGCAGATCGCGCTCATTGCATTTACGGCGACTGCGGCTCCCTGTCCCTCGCTGAACAGAGTGAAAAGACGGGCGATAAGCTGGAAGACCGGGTTTCCCGGCGGATGGCCGACTTCGAGTTTGTATGACGATGCTATGAATTCGCCGCAATCCCAGAAGGAAGCGGTAGGTTCTATCGTAAGGAGGTAGGTCACAGCCGACACGACGAAGGCCAGAGCCGCACAGACCTTGTTCCAGATATTGAAATGTTTGTTGTCCATAATCTGCAAATATACGAATAGAATGGATATATTTGCAAAAATATACCCCCGACATGGCAGACAACGACTGGAAGAAAAGACTGGGAGTCGTGTATTCGACAAACCCGGATTTCATATACGAAGAAGGACAGGAAAGCAGCGTCGAAACGCTTGAACCGGCGCGGCAGAAACTGCGCGTAGGCATAGACAGGAAGGGACGCGCGGGAAAGCAGGTAACGCTGGTCAGCGGCTTTGTGGGCAGTGACGGCGACCTGGTCGAACTCGCACGCTGCCTGAAAGTGAAGTGCGGAGTGGGCGGAAGCGCAAAGGACGGTGAGATATGCATTCAGGGCGACCTGCGCGACAAGGTGCTCGCCCTGCTGCAGTCGATGGGTTACGTAAACAGCAAAAGAGCCAACTGATGCCGCAGCCGGCCCTCATATTCGCCATAGGACTGATTTCTCTGCTGCTGGTTCTGGCCAAGCTGCGCACCTTCGTGAACCTGACCCCGTCCCTGGTTGCCTGCGTGATGAGATGGAAGGAGTCGGTGAACCTGGAGGAGAGCATGGAACTGGCCAGGGAGAGGGACAGCATCTACTTCATACTGATCCTTCCGGACGTGCTCATAGCCTCGCGCTACAACATTTTCGGGCTGGACTTCCTGGATTCCCTGTCTCCCGAGCTCAGTCTTGCCATCACGGCGGGGATATTCCTGCTCATTGCGCTGATACGCTTCGCCATCCAGTTGCCTATGGGTAGGGGACGCTGCGGCGAACGGCTCTACAAGGCCTACCTCCACTCCTTCCGCAATTTTGCCATAGTGGCGTCCGTGCTGATAATGGCAGCGGCGGGGATATGTTCCACGATCGGAGTTGAAGACGGGACCATAGCCGGAACAGCGAGAATCACAATCGCCGTCTGCTATCTCATATACCTCATACGCAAAGCACAGATTTTCGCATCCGCGAACGGCGCTTTCTCAAGTTTTTTGTATCTTTGCGCCCTCGAATTGCTCCCCACTGCAGCTGTACTGGCGGCAGCAATTGTTTTCTGACAGATACAAAGATATGAAAGTGACCGATATTCTCATATCCCAGCACGCGCCCCTCGCTGCGTCTTCCCCTTATCCGGCAATAGAGGCGGCCTATGGCGTGAAGATAAGTTTCAACCCGTTCTTCGTGATCGAAGCGGTGAGTTCCAAGGAGTTCCGCTCCCAGCGTATCAACGTGCTGGACTACACGGCTGTTGTCTTTTCCTCGAAGACTGCCATAGACGCATATTTCCATCTCTGCGAGGAACTGCGCATCAAGGTTCCGGAAACAATGAAATATTTCTGCTCCACCGAGTCGGTGGCGAAATACCTGCAGAAATACATTGTTTACAGGAAAAGGAAAATCTTCTTCGGCAACGGCACGGCCGACAGCCTGATTGCCGAAATCGGCAGCAAGCATTCGGGCGAGAGATTCCTGCTTGCCACCTCCGGTTCCAGCGGCAATGACTTCACGCGCGCCTTCACCGCCGCGAAACTCGACTTCACACCGGCTATGCTCGTAAAACCTGTGTCACAGGACATCAGGGGGCTCGACCTTTCCAAGTTCCAGCTCATCGTGCTCTACAACAACTACGATGTGAAATCCCTTTACGAGAATTTCCCCGAGTACAAACAGGGGGACTGCGCTTTCATTGCCTTCGGCAAATCGGTGGCCTCTGCCATGAAGGAAGCCGGGCTGGAAGTGGCTATAGCCGCCCCGACCCCAGAGGTGCCTTCTGTCGCCAAGGCCATAGAAGTCTTCCTCGACAGCCAGAAATAAGACAATGGAGTTCCGCCGGCCCAATACACTTTCCAAAGAGGAAAGACTGTATTGCAGGAAGGACATTTCAGAACTTCTTGCATCGGGACGCTTTTGGGGCGGATACCCTATAAGGATGTGCGCCCGCTGCGGCAATGGCGCCGGACACAGCCGCATTATGGTTTCGGTACCAAAGAAACTCTTCCGCAGGGCGGTCAAACGCAATCTGCTCAAGCGTCGTCTGCGCGAGACCTACAGGCTGCAGAAGGGGCTCCTGGACGGAATCGATGCCGACATACTGCTGATTTACAGCAGCCGGGAAGTGATGTCATCCTCGGAAATATATGCCCGGGTTGGGGAGCTTCTGGAAAAACTTGCAAGGAATTGCAGCAAGGCAAACGGGGAGGAACAGGCATGAAGGACAAACTCCGGGAACTGGCCATACTGCCCTTCACGGCTCTCATACGATTCTATCAGATCTGCATATCCCCTCTCAAACCGTCATGCTGCCGTTTCACTCCGACCTGCTCCCAATACGCGCTGGAGGCCTTCCGGAAATATGGTCCCTTCAAGGGATTCTGGCTGTCGCTGAAAAGGATACTGCGCTGCCATCCCTGGGGAGGAAGCGGATACGATCCTGTCCCTTAAAAAAATGCGGGCCCGGCGAAAAATCGTGCCCCCAGGCCTCCACAACACATTTTACAACAGATAAAACAACAAAGACAACAACCTCGGGACAGAAAAAAGGGTACATCTTTGCATCGGTTAAGAATCTTATACGTCTCATTGAAGACGCCTTCATAATGTGAAGGACAAAAACGGACTCCCAGGGATGGGCGTCCGTTTTTAGCATTTATTCTGTGCGGCCGCTCAGTCGAGCTTGAGCACTGCCATAAAGGCCGACTGTGGAACTTCCACGGTTCCGATCTGGCGCATTCTCTTTTTGCCCTGTTTCTGTTTCTCGAGCAGCTTGCGCTTTCGGGTGATGTCACCGCCGTAACATTTGGCCGTAACGTCCTTGCGCACCTGGCGCACGGTCTCTCTGGCTATGATCTTGGCGCCAATGGCCGCCTGTATCGCGATGTCGAACTGCTGACGCGGAATCAGATCCTTCAGCTTTTCGCAGATGCGGCGTCCGAAGTCGTACGCGTGGTCCACGTGTATGAGAGAGGAAAGCGCATCCGCCGGCTCGCCGTTGAGCAATATGTCCAGCTTGACCAGCTTTGCCTCCTTGAAGCCCACGACGTGGTAATCGAATGAGGCATAGCCCTTGGAAATGGATTTGAGCTTGTCGTAGAAGTCGAAGACAATCTCGGAAAGAGGCATTTCGTAGGTCAGTTCGAGCCTGTCGGCCGTAAGGTAGTGCTGGTTGATGAGCACTCCCCTCTTGTCGAGACAGAGCTTCATTATAGGCCCGTAGAAATCGGACTTTGAAATGACCTGGGCGCGTATGTACGGCTCCTCGATATGGTCTATGAGCGTCACAGGCGGCAGGCCGGAAGGGTTGTGGACGTCGATGCACTCGCCCTGAGTGGTATATACCTTATATGATACGTTCGGCACGGTGGTGATGACGTCCATTCCGAATTCGCGGAAGAGTCTCTCCTGGACGATTTCCAGATGGAGCAGGCCCAGGAAGCCGCAGCGGAAGCCGAAGCCCAGGGCCAGCGAGGACTCCGGTTCGAAAACCAGGGAAGCGTCATTGAGCTGGAACTTCTCCAGGGAAGCCCGCAGTTCCTCGTACTGGTCGGTCTCCACAGGATACATTCCGGCGAAGAGCATAGGCTTGACCTCCTCGAAGCCCGCAATGGCTTCCGAACAAGGACAGTCCCTGTCGGTAATGGTATCGCCGACCTTCACCTCCGCAGCAGTCTTTATTCCCGAGATTATGTAACCCACGCTGCCGCAAGGTATTTCGTCGCGCGGACAGAGTTTCATTTTGAGCACTCCGACCTCATCCGCCTCATATTCCTTGCCCGTGTTGTAGAACTTGACCTTCTGTCCACGGCGCACGCTGCCGTTCTTGACCTTGAAGTAGGCGATGATGCCCCTGAAGGAGTTGAACACGGAGTCAAAGATGAGTGCCTGGAGAGGGGCCTGCGGGTCACCCACCGGGGCGGGAACCCTTTCGCATATCGCGTCCAGTATTTCCCTGACGCCCTCACCGGTCTTGGCGGAGCAGCGCAGCACCTCTGACGGATCACAGCCGATGAGGTCCACAATCTGATCCGTAACCACCTCAACCATAGCCGAATCCACGTCTATCTTGTTCAGCACGGGGATTATCTCCAGGTTATGCTCTATTGCAAGATAGAGGTTGGATATGGTCTGGGCCTGTATTCCCTGGGTGGCATCCACGACCAGCAGCGCCCCTTCACAGGAGGCGATTGCTCTGGAAACCTCATAGGAGAAGTCCACGTGGCCCGGAGTGTCAATCAGATTGAGGACATATTTCTCATCCTTGTAAACATAGTCCATCTGAATGGCGTGGCTCTTTATGGTTATGCCTTTCTCCCTTTCGAGGTCCATAGAGTCGAGCACCTGGTTCTCCATTTCACGGGCCGCCAGGGTGTCGGTGATTTCGAGCATCCTGTCGGCCAGGGTGCTCTTGCCATGGTCGATATGGGCTATTATGCAGAAATTGCGGATTTTGTCCATTGTTGTCAGAAAAGCTTGTTGACCTGTGCATATACGTTCTCGGCGGTGTAGCCGAGCTTTTCGTCAAGCACTTTGTAAGGGGCGGAGAAGCCGAAGGACTCCAGACCCCAGATGCTGCCTTCAGCAGCCGGGACAAGTCCCAGCAGATTGACAGGAAGACCTGCGGTAAGGCCGAACTTCTTCACGTTGCGCGGAAGCACGGACTCCTGGTACTCAGGACTCTGGGAGCGGAAAAGGCCTTCGGAAGGAACAGACACTATCCTGACCTTTCTGCCATCGCGGCGGAGCAGCTCCGCACCCTGGGCGAGGGTGGAGACCTCCGAGCCGGTAGCCACGAGTATCACATCCGGGTTCTCATCCGAGCCGGCGACAATATACCCGCCCTTCTCCACGAGGGAGTAGTCGTTGCCTTCCGGCAGATCGATTATGTTCTGACGGCTCAGTATGAGAGCCGTAGGTGTCTTCACGTTCTGCATCGCGAGTTTCCATGCCTCCGTGGTCTCCCTGGCGTCGGCAGGGCGGAGCACCAGCATGGACGGCTCGCCGTGGTGGTTGCGGAGCTTCTCCATCAGACGTATCTGCGCCTCCTGCTCCACCGGCTCGTGGGTAGGGCCGTCCTCACCCACACGGAAGGCATCGTGAGTCCAGATGAACTTGACAGGAAGTTCCATCAGAGCCGCCATCCTGACGGCCGGCTTCATATAGTCGGAGAATACGAAGAAGGTGCCGCAGGCCGCGATCACGCCGCCGTGCAGAGCCATGCCTATGCAGCAGCATGCCATCGTAAGCTCGGCCACGCCGGCCTGGAAGAAGGCGCCGCCGAAGTCGTTTGCGGTCAGGGCGCGGGTCTTCTTGAGGAAGCCGTCGGTCTTGTCGGAGTTGGAAAGGTCTGCGGAAGCGCATATCATATTAGGCACCTGCTCGGCGAGGACTGAGAGGCAGGCTGCCGAGGCGCTGCGGGTCGCATCGTTGTTCTTCTGGACAACGGCGTTCCAGTCGATTTCAGGAGCCTTTCCGCTGAACCAGGCCGCCTGCTGTGCCGCCTTTTCCGGGTTTGCGGCAGCCCAGGCCTGCTCTTCGGCGTGACGCCCGGCGCAGATGGCCTTCAGTTCCTCCCTGCGCTGTGCATAAAGCTCTGCAACCTCAGGGAATATGGCGAAAGGCTGCTCAGGGTCACCGCCGAGATGCTTCACGGTGTTGACGAAGGCGTCCCCGCCCAGAGGGGCTCCGTGGGTCTTGCAGGAAGCCTCATAGGAGCTTCCGTCGGCCTTGAGGGCACCCTTGCCCATTATGCACTTGCCTATTATGAGACTTGGCTTACCCTTCACCGTCAGGGCCTTGTCAAGGGCCTCACGTATCTGCACGGCATCGTTGCCGCAGATTTCGAAAACCTCCCAGCCGAGGGCGCGGTACTTGGCGGCGGTATCCTCGTTCATGACCTCCCTGGTCTCGGTCGAGAGCTGGATGTCGTTGGAGTCGTAGAACATTATGAGGTTGTCCAGTCCGAGCATAGACGCCACCCTGGCGCCGCCCTGGCTGATTTCCTCCTGTATGCCGCCGTCCGAAATATAGGCATATATCTTCTCTTTCGCGAAGCTCGGATTGCCCGTATGGGCCGCGAGGAACTTGGCCGCAATGGCCGCTCCTACGGCAAAGACGTGGCCCTGGCCGAGAGGGCCCGAGGTGTTCTCGATGCCGCGGATCACGTCGAGTTCCGGATGTCCCGTGGTCGGAGAACCCCACTGGCGCAGGGAAGCGAGTTCATCGAGAGTGAACTTGCCGCAGAGACAAAGCTGGGCATAGAGCATCGGAGCCATGTGTCCCGGGTCGAGGAAGAAACGGTCACGGGCCTCCCAGTTCGGGTTTTCAGGATCGTACCTGAGATACTCGGAATAGAGGACATTGATGAAGTCCGCTCCGCCCATCGCTCCGCCCGGATGGCCGGACTTGGCTTTTTCGACTGCTGCCGCTGCAAGTATGCGGATGTTGTCCGCCGCACGATTGAGAAGGGATACTGAGTTTGCCATATATCTTTAAATTTTCTTATTATTGCATATGTTTGCCTAACCAAACTCGGTAAAGATAGCGACTTTTTGCCGTTCCACCTAATTATGCAATCTTCAAATAAGAACTATGTTTAAACCTTAGGGGCGCAAAACTGTCTATTGAGATATGACTGACAGGGAAATAATGGAAATATACGCTTCCGGAGACAGCGAGGCGGCTTTCAACGCCATAGTGCAAAGCTATGGGGAGCGTCTCTACTGGCACGTGAGGCACTTCACCTGCAGCCACGAAGACAGCGACGACCTGCTTCAGGATATATTCATAAAAGTGTGGAAAGCCCTGCCCGACTTCCGCTCCGAAAGCAGCCTGTACACCTGGATTTACAGGATAGCGACCAACGAAACCCTGAACTTCCTGCGCAAAAAGCGACTCAGGGCACTGCTCAGCGCCGAGAGCCTCGAGACCCTGCTGGACAGGCAGGCGGACGAAGACGTACACTTCAACGGAGACGCCCTCCAGCGCGAGGTTCAGAAGGCAATCAACGCCCTCCCGGACAAGCAGAAACAGGTCTTCGTACTGCGCTATTTCGAGGAGATGCCCTACGAAGAGATTTCAGAAATCACCCGGATCTCCGTGGGTTCGCTCAAGGCCTCGTATCATCACGCCTCCAAGAAGGTAAGGGAACGCCTCGAAAAGATTTTTTGATAAGCATACAGATTTAACCTTTTGAAAATTAAGTTGTCAAATCAATATGAAACAGAACAGGGACATACTTGGGGACAGCAGGCTCAAAGAGAAGGCATACAGCGTTCCGGAAGGATATTTCGATGAACTGCCCGGAAGGATAGCCGACAGATGCAAGGCCGCGGAGGAAAAAAGAAGTTTCTTCCGTATCGCAGCCCCTTACGCCGCAATGGCGGCATCCTTCGTGCTGATAGCCCTGGCAGGCAGTGCCGTCATAAGGTACGGACGCGAAAAGGGCATAGAAACACAATACGTCTCCCGGGAAATCACAAACGCCGGCCAGGTTTCCGAGGAAGACATTATCAATTACCTGATTTCCGCCGACATCAGCAGCGCGGAGATCGCATACCTTGAGAATTATGAATAGAATCAGAATCACAGTGGCCGCCGCCTGCCTTATGGCGGTATCCATACTTGCCTCGGGACAGAACAGCCGGGGTCCGGAAAACGGACAGCAGAAAGAAAGCCAGTGCCAGAAGGAGGACTGGAAGGAAAGAATGAAGGCTGAGAAAAAAACCTTCTTCGAGCAGGAACTGATGCTTTCCGAAGAAAAAGCCGAAAAATTCTGGAAGGCATACGACAAGATAAGCCAGAAGCAGTGGCAGGCCAACAAGGCAGTTATGGACTGCCGCAGAGCCCTCGAAAATGCCTGCAAAACGGAAGGCGCCGATTACAAGACCCTGCTGGACAATCTGATGGAGGCCGAGGACAAGCTCTCGAAGACCAACAGCACTGCGGTCGAGGAACTCAGGAAACGCTTCGGGGACGAAATGATCGCCAAACTTCTGGTGGCAGAGGAAAGATTCCGCCGCAACCAGATACACAAGCTGAACAGAGGCAAGGGAGGCCCTGACGTACAGAGACCGCAGAAGCCTCGGAACTGAATCAGAAATTGAGATAGAAATCCTTGAGAAGGGCGATATACCGGTCGGTGTAGCGCCCTTCTTCCATTATGCACAGCTCCTCCTCCAGCGTCTCGCGGCGGCTGCGGCTGAACTCGGCTATGACCCTGAGCGGCGCCTTGCGGGCCGTAGTGCGCACTGAAAGCAGCCTGTAGGGATATAAGGAGCGGGAACGGGCCGTACGCAGCAGGGCGTTCAGCGAATCGGACGGCAGCACCATTGCCAGACGGCCCGCGGAGCCGAGATGCTCCTGCGCGAATAGCGCAATCTCGTCGAAACTCAGACTGTCGCTGTGGCGCGCGGCCGCCTTGCGGTCATCCGGATTCTTCAGCGACGCATCGTAATACGGCGGGTTCGTGACTATCAAATCGTATTCACTTTCAGGCATATATTCCTGCAGGGCACAGTGATGCAGCGAAAGGCTGCCGGCCCAGGGCGAGGCGGCAAAGTTCTCCGTCGCCTCCGCAGCTGACGGGGCGTCTATCTCCACCGCGTCGATACGGCAACGGCCCTCCAGTCTCTGGGCCAGCATCAGGGCTATGGTTCCGGTGCCGCTGCCTATGTCCAGCACGCTGAGCGGAACCGGCTCGAGCGTAACAGCCGCTCCGAGCAGCACCCCGTCGGTATTTACCTTCATAGAGGAGAGTTCATTGCGCACGGAAAAGCGCTTGAAGCGGAATTCGGACATCGGGAAGCAGTTTGGAAGACTGGGTATTTCTTGAAAAATACTATACGAAGAGGCCATCCTTCATATTGAGGCAGCGGTCGCAGGCCGAGGCAAGTTCGGGGTCGTGGGTGACTATGACTATGCTCTGGCCGTGGGACGCCCTCAGGTCCAGGAAAAGCTGCTGTATCTCCTTCTTGGTCACCGAGTCCAGATTGCCGGTAGGCTCGTCAGCGAATATCACGGCCGGGTCATTGATCAGGGCCCTGGCTATAGCAACCCTCTGCTGCTCTCCGCCGGAAAGCTGCGAGGGCTTGTGTTCCGCCCTTTCCGCCAGCCCTAGCTCGTCCAGGAGCTCCCCGGCCCTTTTCCTGGCGGTCTTCTCCGCCTGTCCGGCAATAAGCGCAGGCATCATTACATTTTCCAGAGCAGTAAACTCCGGAAGCAGGTGGTGGAACTGGAACACGAAGCCTATTTTCCTTCCCCTGAAGGCAGACAGTTCCCCTCCCCTGAGCGAGAGTACGTCCGTGCCGTCTATGCTCAGACTGCCCGAATCCGGAGTGGACAGCGTTCCGAGAATCTGGAGCAGCGTGGACTTTCCGGCTCCGCTGGCACCCATTATCGCCACGATCTCCCCCTTGGCACAGCTGAAGTCTATGCCCTTGAGCACCTCCAGAGAGGCGAATGACTTCCTTATTCCCTTGGCTTCTATCATTTTTCCAATTGAAGATTATGTCCAAAGATAGGCAAAAATTCCTTTGAAATATTTGCGAATTCAAAAAAGCTGCGTATCTTTGCAATCCCATTACGGGAATCCGGGGTGTGGCGCAGTTGGCTAGCGCACCTGGTTTGGGACCAGGTGGTCCTCCGTTCGAGTCGGAGTACCCCGACATACAAGAGGTTGACATTACCGTCAACCTCTTTTAAGTAATATTCGATACTATGGAAGAAAGATCCAACGGTTTCGGCAAAGCCGGACTTACCCTCGCCATCATCTCGATATTCATCGGCTGGATTCCGGTGTTCGGATGGATTGGCGTAATCCTCGCCTTTATTTTCTCATTCATCGGAGTATTCCGCGCTCCACGCGGCTCGGCAATAGCCGGTCTCGTGATCACTACAATAGACATCATCGAGATTGCCGTGGTCCTGGCTGTCGCAGGCCTCAGTCTGGCAGGACTGCTCGGCGCCGGGGAATTGGGGGATATCTTCGCCGAACTCGGCGAATCCGTAGAGGATCTGCTCTACTGAGCAATCTTCAAGGATTACTAATCCTCAACGTCTTCGGCATCTTCCAAAGGCAGACAGGCCGAATCGTTCAGTGCTGAAAGGTCGGCCATCACAATG
>QXGG01117486.1_pt1 | contig 15596 bp, 24 predicted proteins | sample 1982491 | NCBI WGS metagenome assembly QXGG01 (sample SAMN09924614, study PRJNA488089) | Wastewater metagenome, whole genome shotgun sequencing project. | isolation source: South African research farm wastewater | place: South Africa: Irene, Agricultural Research Council, Animal Production... | reverse complement strand
TACGGCGTCCAGTGCGTCGAGTTTGCTGATTGATCTACAGGTGGGTGGTTCAAGTAAATTCAAAGTCACTAAAGCGGGCGTGGCTTATATCACGTTACCCACTTCTAACCCCGGACCCGGCATTCTCTGGAATGACGGTGGCACCATCAAAGTAGGAACTTAATCATGGCCAATTACAAAGAAACCGTAGCGGAAGGCGAAATCACATCATGGCGGCGAATGACACATGGTGTCGTTTATAACTCAGAGATTCCCAAGATTGAGTTGCACGATGAGGACCGCACGGTATTGCCTGATGGGTCTACTTTTAGCACCTATGTCGGCAGTCTGTCTTATGCGATGACCGACCCGAGTATCGAGATACCGCTGATTGACCCGGACACGTTCGAGCAGACGGAAGACACGATGACCGCTGGTCAAATCTGGCTGGCACTGGCTTCTGTGTACATCTTCCTCGCTAAGCAGAGGGATGGTGAATGAAAACTCTCATCCTCTTCCTCCTCGCCTTTCCGCTTTACGCCGCTGAGATTGACTCGGTGCGCGTGGGTGTCAATACGATGCTGATCTCAGGGTCAGGGCTGGCGAAAGTCGCCAAGGCTCAACTCGGCAAGAAGCCCGTCGCGGTGACCGGGCAGGAGTTCGTGGATCGCCCCGTGCCGCCTGAAGTGATTCCGCCCACGCCGGTTGGAGTGCAGCCATGACCCCGTTCCTACGCTGGGCTGCGATGCTCGTCATTGGCGCGATTACCGATCAAGCCTTGGACAAAGCCAACGTTGAGAGAATCAAGAACTTCATCGTCGCCCAGGCGGATGAGGCGATCAGCAACGCGATCAAGCATGAACGGGCTGCGGCTCTGATTAAGGACTTGGCTGGCGACCTGTCGGATGTTGTTGTCGATTGGATTGTCAGGACCGTGCTGTGGGTGGCGCGGGCGACTGGGCAGATTGAGGTGAAGTGATGAATCTCATCAAGAAGTACGGACTCAGCACCTACCACGGCACCAATGTCGTGGCAATCCTGCTTGCCACGATGGAGTACAGCAAGGACTTTGATGAAGACACCCGCAAGTGGCTGTTGCCGACTCTGTGGACGCTGCTGATCGTCACCTTCTGGCTGATTCGCGGCAACACCGCGCCGGAAGTCGCTGACCAGCTGAACGACATCGGCAAGGAAGACATTCGGGATGTGCTGAAGGAGGGCAGGGAGTGAATATCTCACCCAAGGGCGCGAACCTGATTAAAGAGTTCGAGGGTATGCGCCTGGTCGGATATTTGTGCCCTGCTGGAATTCCAACCGTCGGACTGGGCCACACAGGTCCAGAAGTGAAGCGCGGGATGAAGATCACCGAGGCGCAGGCATGGGCCTACTTCCACAAGGACATTCAGAAGTTTGAGCGGGGCGTTGAGCAAGGCTTGGCCGGGTCTCCGGTTACTCAATCGCAGTTCGACGCTATGGTATCTCTGGCCTTCAATATTGGTTTGGGAGCCTTTGCCAGATCAAGCGTATTACGGAACCACAAAGCTAAACGCTACACGCTTGCAGCGAATTCATTCCTCCTCTGGGTAAAAGGCGGCGGCAAAACGCTCCCCGGCCTCGTTCGGAGAAGGCAAGCGGAAAGGAAGCTTTACCTGTCATGACCACCTGCCCAGTCTGCAATTCAGGCGACCTCACCCACAAGATCGAGCAGCGTCCAGCCGAGTGGGAAGGGCGCAGCGGCCTGGTGGACTTGCACTATTCCATTTGCGACGGCTGCGGCTCAGAGATTGTCGATCAAGCGCAGTCGGCTTTGAACAAAGAGAACATTCTGGCCTTTCGAGGTGAAGCGTGATTCAGAAACGCGGCGGCATCAAAGACTTACCGCGCATTGTCAAACGACAAATTCATTTGCGGTGCAAGGCCCGGTGGACTCCGTTCAAGATGATTGCGGCGGTTTACACAGTGACTCATCAGCGGCGGGGTATTCAGGCATGACCGACGAGTTCCTCAATCAAATCCTCATCGGCGTCGGCATCGTGACCTGCATCGCCTTTGGCCTCGCCGCGATTCTTTATTGGGTGCTGGCGTGAAAAACCCGATAGACGAACTGATCGAGTGGGTCGCGGCAAGCGCCTTGTTCCTGCTGTGTTTTTTCATCGCCGCAGCGGTGACGGGCTGCGCCACCACGGTAAAGCACGAAGTGCCGCAACTGAACAGCGTGGGCGAGGCGATGAAGAAGATCGTCATAGCCGACTGCCAGAAGCCGACGCTGGCGATGCCGCCGATCCCTCAAGAATGTGTGATCGACATCCGAGGCGACGTGCTGACGGCTTCATCGCAAGATTGCGAAGACCTCATCAGATATTACTCGCGGGCGCGATCCTTGCTCAAACCGGCTGCACCTGGAACGACGCAGCCATGAAATACCTGCAATGCGAACTCAAGCCGACGACCAAATCCGGCAAGGTGCTGGACGATCTGCGACTGAATGCGCGAGTGGTGGCCAAGTGCCGGTATGACCTGAATGGAGGGCTGAATGGCCGAGACTGATCTATCGAAATGGGCAAGCGCCGGTGTCGCTTTCCTGGCAGCAGGCGGGGGCTATATCGGCTCGGTTATCAGCGATGCCGAAAACTCCGGTGCGCTGCAACAGCGGGTTGAGACCGTGCAAGCGCAGATTCACGATCACGACCAGCGAGAGCGCAATTTTGAATCGTTGATGACCCGGCAGATAGCCGACATTGAGGCCCGCGTCCGTGTGCTGGAGTCCAAACGATGACATGGATACTCCTCTACCTGCTCCTATGGATGGTGTTCCGAATGATCTTCACGTTCGGACGTGTCGAGTCTGCGGAGAACCCGCCGCTGTACCGAGTGCACTCTGCGAGGCTTGCGAGTGGGCACTTGAGGACGCGCTCAACGGACGACGCTGATGGCCGATGACGCAGACCGGGCGCAAGAGAACATCGACCGGGCCATGCGGCGATATGAGAAGCGGCCCATGACGGTGGCCAGATTTCGTGCATCCACTTCCTGTATGGACTGCGGAGACGACATACCGCTGGCGAGGCTGAAGATTTTCCCGTATGCGGTTCGATGCCAGGAATGCCAAACCTATTATGAGAGCGTGAACCGTGGCTGATTTAAGCAAAACCGTCGAGATTATCTTCGGGGCCAAAGATAACGTCACGGTCACAGTCAAGAACCTCGAAAAGAATCTAGCCGATTTCGACGCGACGGTTAAATCAGTCGCCGCACCACTGGCCGACATGGCCAATAAGGTGCTGGCGGTTGAAACCGCCGTCCTGGCACTGTCCGCCGCCTTTGTCGGCAAGGCGATTGATGCCGCTGGAACCTTTGGTGATTCTGTCCGCGAAATCGGCACGTTGTTTGGTGGCACCTCGGATCAAGTCGGCCAATTCGGCACCGATATTCAGAACTACGCGGCCACCTCTACACAGTCCATTGAGTCCATCAACGGCGCGATTTACGAGGCGATTTCGTCTGGGGTCGCCTATGAAGACTCACTTGAGTTTATTCGGCAGGCAGAGCAATTATCCGTCGCGGGCCGTGCGGATCTGACGCAAGTTACCGACGTACTGACCGGCACACTCAACGCTTACGGTGCTAGCACGGAAGAAGCGGCGAACTACACCGATGACCTGCTGACCGCTGTTAACCTCGGCAAAACCACCGTCCCAGAACTGGCGCAGTCGCTGGCCAATGTCACTTCGATTGCGGCGGCGGCGGGTGTGCCATTCTCTGATTTGTCGGCAGCGGTCGCGGGCGTCACCGCAGCGGGCAAGCCGACGGCTGAAGCGATCACCGCTATTCGTGGCGTACTGGAGACCTTCGTCTCGCCATCGGGTGCAGCAGCGAAAGCAGCGCAAGAATTAGGCATCAGCCTGGATACCACCACCCTGAAATCTCAGGGACTGGACGGCGCACTCAAGCAAATCTACGAGGCCACCGGCGGTACGGTTGAGGGCTTGTCGCAAATCTTCACCACCACCGAAGGATTGCAGGGTGCCTTGATCCTCGGCGCGGATAAGTCGGGCATCTTCGCCAAGGCTTTGGAGGAAATGGGCACCAATTCTGGGTTTACAGCAAAGTCCTACGAGACGATGTCTCAATCCTTTGAGGTGGCCACCCAGCGCATGGTCAACGCCGCTGATGTGGCGATGATTAAGGCCGGTCAACCGTTACTGAATGAGTTCGGGTCGGTGGCTGCTGGTATCGCCGCCGTCTTCGCCAATCTCGGTCAGTCCATTGACTCAGGCGCCTTCGATCCCATCATCAACGCACTGGAAACCTTTGGCGCGTCGGCAGCGGATACCCTGCAAAACATTGCCAAGAATCTGCCGGAAGCACTGGAACAGCTGGACTTCGGCCCGTTGATAGCTTCATTTGGCAACCTGGGCGACGAAATCAAGGAAGCCTTTGAGGACATCTTCGGCAATATCGATCTGGATACGCCGGAAGGGTTGGCCAGTGCCTTGCAAACCATCGTCAACGGCATCGCTGCGCTGACGAATGTCACCGCCGGGATTGTCGACAGCTTCGAGCCGATCTTTGTGGCCTTTGGTGACCTGGCGCGTGAGGCCGGTAGTTCGGGTGAAGAGTCGCAGAAGGCCGCTGGCCAGTTCCTCGGCGTGGCTCAACAGATCATGCAGTTCGGCACGGCACTGACCGGCGCACTCACTCTATTCAATGAAACCGGCACGTCGATTATTTCCGTGATCGATATCTTCGCTGGCGGAATCAAAGTTGCATTCAACGGGGTGCAGATTGCGATAGACAGCGTCGGGGCAATCATCCTGTCGACGCTGAAGGCCATTGCTGATGGCTTCGCGCTGGTGTTGCCGGGTGATATTGGCGAACGCTGGGCAGAAAAGGCGGCGCAGTTCTCTGGGCTGTTGGATGACCTGGCCGAACGCACGGGCATCAACACCGACGACATGGCGGCAGGTTGGGATCAGGTTCAGCGTGGCCTGGAAGGCGTCGGCAGCAAGATGGGCACCACGGCAGACAGCGCCGAAGGGCTGGCCGAATCCACCGACGTGGCCACCACTTCCGGCACCAAGTTTGTCGCCATCGACTGGGGCCAATCGGCCACCGGCATCGACTATGTGGGCGAAGCAGCCAAACGCCTCGGGCTATCACTGGATGCCAGCGGACCCTCTGCCGAAACTTTCGGCAAGTACGTCAAAAGCGCCGCTGACGAAGCCGACATTGCCCGCGCCAAAACCAACGGCTACAAGCTGGAGATTGACGAACTCGGCAATCGCACCTTCATCCCGGTCATCGAAGGCACCAAGAAGACCGCTGAAGAAACCAAGAATGCTGCCAAGGAAATGGAAGCCGCCGCGAAACAGGCGGTGGAATATGACCTGAAGCTACAACAGATCGCCAGCGCGGAACGCATCGCCTACATCGAGGCCAAGTTCAAGGTTGACGAAGCGCAGATACAAGCCGACGCGCAAAAGGTCGTCGCCGCCTTCGAGTCGATCAACACCTCCATCACGTCCACCGGCGAAACCCTCACAGGATTGGTCGGCAGCTGGGCAGCACTCGCCGGGACGTTTGAGGGCGCGAAGCTGTGGGATCTGATCGAGAACGAGGAAAAGCGCCGGCAGGAAGCCTTCGAGCAGCAAAAGATCCTGTTGGCTGAACAGATCAAGTACATGCAGGCCCGCACCACGGCGATGCTGAAGGGCGACACGCTGCTGAAGGTGGAAGCCGCTGGCCTGACGCCGCACCTCGAACGCATCTTCCATGAAATCCTTCGCGCCTGCCAGGTGAAAGCCAACGAGCAGGGGCTTGAACTGTTACTGGGGGCCACCTGATGCTCGTCGCACTGGAATCCTACGTCTTCGACCCGGTGGGCGCCATCGTCATCGATGCGCTGCCCGATTCGGAACTCTCCGCCTCCACCCGGCGCGTCAGCCGCACGGCCACCCTCGACGGCAACGCCGCGCTGATCGACAACGGCTGGACCGCCGCCGATTCGACTTTCACCATCGAGGCGCATTTGAGTCAGGCCGAAGAAGCCACCGTGCAGCATCTGGTGCGCGTCTATCCCGAGGTGATTTGCAGCACGTCCACCGGCTGCTACCTCGGCGTCATCGAGTTCGTCCGCCGCACAACCAACGGGCGCATCGTCATCAGCTTTCTCATTCAGCGGGCCTTGTCGCTGACTTCAGATTTATAGGAGACCCACCATGCCAGCCATCAATCTTGCCTACCTTGAGTTTCGTCTGTCCGGTGGTGCGTCCAACGCAGACCCCGATGCCAGCCTGGGCGGCATCATGTCCAGTGAGCGCATCTATTCCAAGTCAGCCACCGGCATCAGCAACATTACCGGCGTGACGATTGACGACGCCCCTGGCAGCGCAAATGGAGCCGGGACGCTGGCCTATACCGCCGCGACTCATTCATTCGTCTGGACGCCAAACGGCGGCACGGCGGGCACGTCAACAGCCGTGACCGAGGACTGCCGGATTGCGGTTCCAGGGTCTGCCGGGTGGTTGTTCTTGACGGTCGACTATTCCGAACTGCCGGTCGGCAACCAGTCAGACACCATCACTGTTTCGGCGCTGTCGAATGAACTGTTTGACGATATTGCCAAGGCCGAAAGCTATGATGGCGATATCGAATACCGCTGCTTTTATGTCACCAACGCGCATGGCGTCGACCCGTTCATTGGCGCGAAGCTGTACATCGGCAGCGACACCACTGGCGCGGATACCCTGAGCATTGGCCTTGATCTGGCGGGTACCGGCGACGGCAGCAGCACCGGCGTGGCGGATACGGTAGCCGACGAAAACACGGCCCCTGATCCCGTTGTCACCTTTTCCGCACCTGCCGCCATCGGCTCGGCGCTGAACATCGGCCAGTTGAACACAGGACAGGCGCGGGCGGTATGGATGAAGCGCGTGGTCCCGGCGCAGACGTTGACCAGCACGCCGAATGACGTGTCCTCACTGACGCTTAACGTCGGGTACTAAGCCATGGCCAGCATTTCCGGCAATGTCACAGTGGCGGGCGATCCAGATGACTGGATTGCTTGCGCCTTTGATGCCGACACTCATGCCTTCGCTGGGGTGGCGGCGGTGTCTGGTGGGACGTATGAGATTACCGGCCTGACGGCGGGGAAGGCGTATGTGGTGAGCTGCAGGCCTAAGAGCGGAGGAGCATGGCAACCAGAATATGCTTATTCAGTGGCTGACTATGGTGTCCCAACCGATGTGGTAACCACGCCGTATGGTTACAAATGCACCAATGCCGAGATTGGAGATTCTCTCTTTGATGATGTCACGCTGCTGATCCCGTGCAATGGTGCCGACAACAGCACGACATTTACCGATATCACGGGCAAAACCATCAGCGTATATCTCGACGCAAAAATAAAAACAAATGAATCAAAATTTGGCGGGTCTTCTGCCTATTTTGACGGCAACGGCGACCGGATAAATCCGGCGTCCAGTAGTGATTTCGCCTGGGGCACTGGCGACTTTACCGTTGAGTTTTTTATTTATTTTCCCGCGTTCGACAAAACTCGATATTTCGCGTCATCCGCTTATGCCGCAGCCGCTTATTTTTATTTGAAATCGGATAATACCGGCAAAATAGCCATTCTCGGCGCAGGTTTTGGCACCCTGACGCAAAGCGATACCCTGTCGAGCGGCGTGTGGCATCATCTTGCCTTCGTAAGAAATTCTGGCAACACTACGTTATTTGTCAACGGCACATCAAAAGCCACATCTACAAGTTCCGCAAATTTCAGCACAGGCCAGCCTCTCTATTTTGGAGGCACCGACTTCAACATTGCCGGAGAACCTGATTTCGGCTACTGCTACATGAATGATATTCGCGTTACCAACGCGGCACGATATACGGGCAACTTCACCGCCCCCGCGGTACCCAGCCCGCAACAGTCAGTGATACCCAGCGGCGAGACAGAACCCACGTGGCCAACCACCCCTGGCGATACCGTCATCGATGGCGGCGTCACCTGGACCAACATGGGCCAACTGGTGCAGCCCCTGATGCAAGGCCCGTTGGTCGCCGCCTGATATGAGCTACACCCCCGGAACTGACTTCGACTTTACCGGCCTGACGGGCTACACCCCGTCGGCGGCTTTCGATTTTTCCGGGGGCACGGCGCAGCCGTATGACCTGAGCTTCAACCATGACTGGGCGCTGGCCGCTCCGACCGTGCAGGTTGGCGGGCTGGATCAGGACTGGGCGCTGGCCGGCGTGTCCATCGAAGACCTTGCGCTCGATCAGGATTGGGCCCTGGTCATCTATGCCTATCAGGACGTGGCGCTGGATCAATCGTGGATCCTGGCCGCACCCACGTTCCGCAATCTAGGCGCCGATTTATCTTGGGCCCTGGCCGCGCCGATCTTCCGCAATGCCGCGCTGGATCAATCGTGGGCTTTGGCCGTGCCGACCTTCACCGATACCGGCCTCAATCAGTCCTGGGCGCTGCAAACGCCCACGTTCGCCGATACCTTTCTCGTCCAGGATTGGGCGCTGGTCGCGCCGCAAGGCGGGAACATGGCGTTGGATCAGCAATGGCGCCTCGAAGCCACCGCCGTCTGGACCAAAGTCATCAGTTCAACCGCCTACCTGTTGAGCCTAGAACAAGACGAAGACAGTACCGAAATCCCGATGGCCAACTTCTCCGGCCAGTTTCGTTCGGGTGAACCGTCCTACATCCAGTGCAGCATTCCGAATGCCTGGGCGTGGGCGGATACCGTCGCCGCCTATGCCGCACAGGAAGACACCGAGATTGTCATCAATGCCGGATATCGGTGGTCAGATGACAGCTACACCACCCAAGAGATTGCCCGCGTCACTTTGCGTAATGTCCGCTATGACTACGGCCCGCGGTCTGCTTCCGTCTCACTGGATGGTGTCGACACTCGCACCAATCCAGCACCGAAAGCCATCACACTGACCGGGGCCAGCTACATCAATCAGGACAGCGATGGGCGCTTGCGCTACCGGGTCACGCCACAGTTTGACGTGCGTCCCGGTGATACCGTCACCGTCGGCAACGATACCTTCGTCGTCGGTGAACTGTCCTACCAGGTCAACGCCAGCGGGGCGAGCATGGAAGTGGCTGAACTGATTGAGTCCGTCTGATGGGCAAGGGCGTCATTGTCGAACACTTGGGCGATGCCCATTACCGCATCGGGCTGGATATTGATGTCAGTTATGCCCGCGACCAACTGGCGGCGATTGACCTCTATCTGGCTGAGTTTGCCCAGAAATACCAAGAAGCCACCGACGCCAAGAACGAAGCACAAGCCGCCCTCGCGCCGATCAATACGCGGCTGACCGAATACCTCGCCGACGCGCAAGCAGCCAGCCAGGCGGCTTACGATGCGATGGTGGCGGCGTATGACGCATGGGTAGACGCTGTGGCGAATCAGCCAGACCCGGAAATTATCGCGCCACTGCGCGAGGCGATGGATGTCTGGTTTGATGGCTTCGCTACGACTCACAACGATTACATTCTGGCCCTGGATGGTGATCCGCAAGCCGAATTGCCCGCGCCGGATGCGCTGGAATCCCGCACCCACGCACTCCAGCAACTGACGCTGGCAATGGGTGACTGGCTGGGTGCAGTCGGGGCGCTGATCGATCCTGAAGCCGTCAATTCAGCCTTCGACGCGCTCGGTCTTGCGCTGGATGATTTCGAGGCGGCCACCGTCGCTTATGCGGCGGAACCCGGTAATCCGACGCTGAAAAGCGCGATGAATTACTACCAGGGCGTCTATGAGTCCGCCCATGCCGACTGGGTGAAAGCCGTCGAGGACAACAGCGGCGATGAATACGTCAAGGCCGCGCGCGATGCCTACGATGCCGCTGCCGAAACCTTTGACAATGCCCGCGCAGCACTGGGCAAACTACTGGACAACGGCGGGATGCCGCCTGAATTGGCCGATATCATGGCCGAACAGGAACGCGCCTATGCCACCTATCACGGCGCGCTGCAAAACTGGCAGAGCCTGACGCTCATCAAGACGGAAAAGGAAACAGCCAAGGCGGAATTGATGTCCCGTCTGTTGCCCTTCACCAATAATGACGGCGAACCCGTCCGCCAATCTGTCAACGCCTGGTGTTGCGATGCCACTGAGGATATTGCGGTGGGCGCTGAAGTGGCGACCATCGAAATCCCTGGCGAGCGGCAACTGGGTGTCCGTATCCGACCGCAATTTGGGGGTGGCAATGAATACACCGCCCGCCGTGATGGCCAACTGCAACCCGCCTTCGCCAGTTCCCCGGAAGCCACCTTCTGGAACTGGTCCCTGCATCCCGGTGCTGAAAAGTGGCGCCCGCGTTATCGGCTGGGCCGTATTCAGGATCTGGATCCGGCTGCTGAAACCTGCACGGTGGTGCTGGATCCGCAAAAAACCGGTGAATCCACCCGAGCCCGCGATGGCCAGACGCTGGAGGTGAACGCCCCCATCAAAACCATCCTTGATCCCCAGTCAGGTCAACAAAACATCCTCCTGCCGGGCCCCAATATCCAGGTGGCGAACGGCATCACCACGCTGCTCAAGGTGCCCATCCAGTACATGGACTGTGGCGCCGATGCCTTTGAGGTCAACGATCACGTCCTGGTCGAATTCACCGACCGGCAGTGGAACCAGCCACGCGTCATCGGCTTTGCCGAAAATCCCAAGCCCTGTGTACGCTCCGGCCTGATTCTCACCGGCATCCCCTCCATGACAGGTGTCAGTGAAGGCTTGTTCCTCAAGGATGTGCCCAAGGGCGGGGAGGGAAAACTGGTTCACCCCAGCGGGGGTGGCGTAACCCAGGGTGGCAATCTCGACTGGGTGTCGGCCGATGGCAAGACGACGCTCACCTGGCGTGGCCCCCCAGGACGGTCGATTGCACCCACTATTGTTGCCGGCGGTTATGATCCCTTGACGGATTTCGCCGATGAAGCCCCCGGTTGGCGGCACCGCTTCCGTATGAAGTTCGGTGCTGAGACACCCCAGATCTTATCTTCTTACGGGGCGATGTTCGTCCGCACCTTCTCGTTTGGGTCAGCCATTTATCTCAACGGCAAGACCGAAGTCACGGCACCGCCACGACATTACGTCCTCGGCGCCGGGGTATGTCGCTATGAAGGCCCCGACAACACCGGCCATACCGTTACCAAAAGCTACTTGGTCGCGGTCTTTTGCGGGTCCTTGTATCTCGACTGGGACGACCACGAAGAAGACTACCAGTGCTGGGATGTCATCACCCGGCCCGAGATCATTAATCCCGTGTTTGCCTATGCCACAGTGGACGGCCAGACGGTGGGGTCTTGGCATATTCTCCACACCGAAAATCTGGCTGACCGCGGTGATGTCATGCCGCCCATCAACGCCGTGTTCTTTTCGGGCAAAGGGACCCAGTGTGCCACGGGCTTTCCGACCCTCTATTCGGGGCTGATTACCCATGAATATGACGGTGGAAGCACTTCGGAAGAACTGAGCTATCAGGTCGGCAACGATCTCATTCTGCGTGCTCGGTGGACGCCCACCCTGACCGGTGTGACCCTGGAGTCGGTCACCCAGGAAGATCAAACCCATCACACCAGCACCTATCAAACCGACTATGCGAAAACCGGTCCCGCCGACCGCGACTATGGCGACTGGTCATTCGGTGGCTCCACCAGCCAATCAACCTACAGTAGCGCCATCCTGGCCATCGACTATCGGGGGGAAGAGGAAGTCACCCTGACCGTCTCGGCTTCAGCACAAAGCCAATCCCTTAATACGGGCGGCGGTCACTCGGTGGAGGGCAGTATTGACGGGGATGTGGGTGACATCAACTCCAGTGGCAACAGCCATTCCAGTTTCACGATACAAGACAGCTACCGGCAAACGACCGTGGGCCATTACCTCGCGGCCACTGACAACAGTGCCAGCGAAAGCTGGGCGGGATCTGATCCCGGCGGAGAAGGCAGTACTGGATCGTTAGGCTGGACAGTGAGCCAGGCCACCACCCAGCACGCCACAGTCTTTCGACCCTATTACTACGATCTCCGCACCGGTGGAGGTTTCTGGTATGCAGCCTCCGGTTCCACCAGCGATACCTACGGCCACAGTGGTGATCTGGCACAGGGCCCGTCGTACTGGGCAGGCAATGCACAGGGACACATGACAGCAGCCTTTGAAGATCGAGACGGGCAACGCTATGGCAAGAATGCCACATCCTATGCCAACGAATTTTCCGGTCTCGTTCATGGCACGCCTACCCTGCAGGGTTCGGGCGTCTCGGGTTCATGGAGTCGCAGTACCTCAGGGCGTCCTGCCACCGAGTCAGGCTGCAACCTGGCGCGCGCCCAACATCTGAGCCGCTGGGAGCAGGATTGGTATAGCCGGAGTCCCGTCCAGGTGATGCCAGTAATTTATACGCAAGCCTGCAATACGACCGGGGATATCGTCTGCCGGATCGATTTCAGGGCTTACCCCAAGGTCGATCAAAGTCTGGATACCGTGTACTGGCGGACCGATAACAGGATCGATACCAGTCGGCTGTATCACTACAACGAGGCCTTCTCGACGGCGTTTGATCTTGATGCCGCCTGGATGGCCCATCTGGCGACCTATCACCGACCCGAAGACGGCAGTGGCATTCCGCTGCAGACGGCGGTGGAGGGCGAAGTGAGGCCGCTGTTCAGGCGCTAATCACCACAGCCTCCTCCTCCGTTGATTTCAGCGCCTTGATTAAATCTGTCACGGTGTTCACGTCTTTGAGTTTGTCCCAGACGGCGATGGGCACTGTGATTCCATGCGCGTCTCGCTCTGCTTCGATGATTGCGCGGGCGAAGGCAATGAGGGTATCTTCCGTCATTACAAAATCAGGTTCGTCTGGATCAAAGCGGCGGGCTATTTCGAGAATCTTTTCTGGTGTCATCTATCAATCCTCTCCAGTAACAGGTTGCAGTTGCTGCGCCCTTCAGTCACATCGCGCACAATCTGTTTTATCCGCTCCCGCTCGGCGGCTTGTGCTGCGTTCCATGCAGCTCTTGAACAGGCCGCGCCGAACGCGGAAAAATTGTTATTGCTTGCCCACTCTTGAAAGCTAATCATTCTTCCTCTCCATAAATACCCACAGAAAGTCATACGCGCATTTGTTGCATAGCCAAAATTTTCCTTTGTAGATTCCCCCATATCCTGACCCGTCCCACCCTCTTGCACCTGTATGTCCGTTATAATTGATATACAGTTCGCCCCACTCATCTCGTCCCTGAGAAATTGAGGTGTCTTCAGTGGTTCCGCACCGATCACACTTGACACAAGAAGCTTCGATTATTTGCTTCATTCTTCTTCTCCATTAGTCCGGCGATCAGCCAACCATTTGAACAATCCCTCGGCATCACGGAACACAGAGGCGGCATCATCCTTCGTTTCCATGCGGGTATATCTATCGTCGTCCCAGTGGTTGTAATCGCACCCTATCTGTATGGCCGTATTGCTTTTGTCAGCCCAATGACGCTTGAAGTAACTCACGCCACAATGCAATGGCATTCCGCAGATAGATTCCTGATACCGATCATCGCCTTTTATTTCAGCAAAATGTGGGTGCTTCGGATAGATAAAGGCGTACACGCACCACCGATGCGGTCTTTCGCTGGCAAATGGCTGATGATACTCAGGTGATTCCGAACGATGTCGTCGAACCATCACCATGAAATCCTTACCCGGGCATTTCCATTCGTCGCTATGGTGCCAATTAAGTGCTTGCATTTTCTTCCTCTCCATTAATCCGGCGCTCGATGGCACGGGCAAAGGGATAAGCGTTAGCGTCAAAGCCATACGCCCAACACTGACTTTGGATAACATCGTCTATGTCTTTATCCGTCAGCTTTTGTGCTTCCCTCTCTGCCTCAATCACAGACTGGGCGAAGGCGATAAGCGCTTCTTCATCGAAAGCCCAAACGCGCTCGGAGTACAGGTGGCTTTCATTTTCTGCGGCTATTTCGAGAATCTTTTCTGGTGTCATTCTTCCTCCCTAGACTCCGCATAAAGATCTTCAGCAACTGCGTGCAATGCGGAAGCGCATCCTTGGATTACTTGGTGGTGATAGGTATCAAGCAGCCCTAGATTTATGTCTATGTCAGATATGATCCTCAAAGCTTTGTATAAATCTATAGAAGCATCGCGCATTATTGTTTTTTCGTAGTCAGTCATTCTTTCTCCCCATTGATCCGCCTTTCGATGGCGCGGGCAAAGCTATAAGGGTTAGCGTCTATGCCATAGGCAGAAATGTGTTTACTGAGTACGTCCTCTATCTCATCATCCGTCAGCTTTCGTGCGGGTGGTGGGCGGCGATATAGCGGAATCGAATACATCCTTGATCCAAGCCTTGTCGGTAATTTATCTGGGGCCACTAACGCGCTTTTCCCATCTTCGTGCATAAAAGCCACCGGCTTATCGTTACTATCCCGCTCTGCCAATTCCTCGGTAAGTTTTGCATTGCATTTGCGTTCTGATTCAAGCGTATCCATTGCCTCCTGATATCTGAGTCGGTTTTTTTCAAGGTTAGCCATCCTAGCCTCAAGGCTTTCCACTAGCGTTTTATAAGCCGATAGTTTCTTGCCTATGCCACTGCTTCCCCGCTCTTCCTCAATCACCGACTGGGCGAAGGCGATGAGGGTATCTTCCGTCATTACAAAATCAGGTTCGTCTGGATCAAAGCGGCGGGCTATTTCGATAATCTTTTCTGTCTTCATACTGCCTCTCTCACATTGACAACTAACATCGTGCACGGACTGTCTGGAATCCATAGGTGCTTCTGCCTATCATTAAACAAAACAACCTCACTTTTACGTACATATATGTCATGCAATTTACCTCTATTATGAATACAGAGGTGTCCACCACCCCGATGCAAATAGATCATGCACAATCCTCCACCATCAGTGTGTGGCGGAACGCCCCATTTTAAATGTATCCAGAATGAAGATGTTAAGAAATTTGAATTTGGGTTATATGTGTATCCAAACTCTTCGGCTAATCTCTTTCCATTTTCGACATCATTTACCGAGTGCATAAACGGGTCGCGTGCCTGCCGGTTCATTGCCGGTGCCCGGCATTTCCATTTACCTAAAATTTCAGGTTCCACTTATCAATTCCCCGTTTTCTGATACAAACTGATACAAATTAGGTGCCGAACATGATTTACCAAGTCACTTCGGCGCGGTGAGTTTCTGTTCCTACTCCGACTTCACATCGTTTCGTCTCATTGGAGGCCATGCAACCTCAAGCCTTTCAGAGATTTTCGACTCAAACTCCGCAGTGTTGACCAGATTGCGAGTCCGGGTCTGTTTTGTCTGGCGACCACTCATAGCTACCTTGACCCTGTAGCGGGACCAGCGTCCGGCTGGCGCGGGGTTCCTGCAAATAGGTGCCGGTCTAATTCCCGGCTGTCATCCTGACGGTAGCTTTAAGCCGAACTTTCTCAGGATTTCCCGGCTCTTCCATCGGTATAGGAACCCCAAGGATTCTCGCGGGCCGTGCCCGAGTTTTGCCGACGGAAAAAAGGGTGACGCGGGTTGGATCGGGACTCCAATTAACAGCCGTTACCCTATGCTGTGTACACAG
>QXGG01198964.1_pt1 | contig 15599 bp, 15 predicted proteins | sample 1982491 | NCBI WGS metagenome assembly QXGG01 (sample SAMN09924614, study PRJNA488089) | Wastewater metagenome, whole genome shotgun sequencing project. | isolation source: South African research farm wastewater | place: South Africa: Irene, Agricultural Research Council, Animal Production... | reverse complement strand
TTTAAAACACCAACACGCGTGTGTCTTCACGCTGAAGCTGGCCCATCACTGCAGTGGCACCGGTTTGGCCAGCAATTTCCGCAATCATCGGCTCGCCCCGGTGGTGCTCGGCAAGCGCCATACCGCACAGATAGATTTTTACGCCCATCTCATGGGCGCGCTGAATATGCGAAAGAATTGAAAACTCGCCCTTGGAATCGGAAAACGCATTTGCGGCCACGCCTTCAAAGGCCCATTTCACTGCACTGGAAGTGAGATGAATTTCCACTTCCATATCAAGGGCGCGCGCGCAGCTTGCATAGATCAACGGAGCCGCGGCTTTGTCCGGTGCAGAAGGGTCAGCCTGCCACATCACAATGACAACTCGAGAAACTGCGCTCATACACCACGCAAAGGATCGTAGATCAGCTCGCTTGGATCCTGCTTGGGCAGCAAATGGTCGAACTGCTTTTTACCGGGGCCATTGAGCCACTCGACATACTGTGACTTGCGTAAAAAAGATTCAGCGGGGTCGAATTCACCCGTAGGCCGCAGCACAAACAGCCAGCCTGCGCCATACGGCGAGTCTTTGATCAGGTTAATGTCTTTTACGACTGATCCGTTAGACGATTGAATTGCGCACGAAAACGGCGCGGCAATTCCAAAAGCGGTCTTCCAGGTTTCCATGACGCCCAGCGACTCGCCGCGATCCAAGACGCTGCCATCGGGTTTGGGATAAAACACCATAAATTTCCCGAACGTGGTCACAAAAGCATTGGCCCCCACCACCCAGGTGTTGGCTTGCTGCTTCAGCCATGTGTCGTTATGGGGGCAATACCAGTAATCCTCTGGCAAGCCATCGATGAACTCTTCCATATTCATCGGCTACCTCCATGAAAACTGGCGGAAGGGTATGGGAGTCGAACCCACCAGGGATTGCTGGCAACCCCTACCAGATTTGAAGTCTGACCGGACCACCGGGCCGCGACACCCTTCCAAAAAAACGGTTTACTCAACGCTTTCACGCCAAGGATTCTTTCGACGAATCAGGTGATCGTCACGCAGACGGCGTGTAAAGCCCACCCGATCAAAAAATTCGAGAATCTGTATTGCCACCTTACGACCGCCCCCTATCGAATCTCTGAACGCTGCTGCACGCACCACACCATCGGCCTGTGCGATCTGTGTCGCTTTATCGGCCATGGCTGCCACTTGCTCTGTCACAAAGAAGTGATCGGGCGCCACCAGGGTAACCTCACCCACACGGGCAACCCGCTTTAGATTCGCACGAATTTCGTTTTCTGGGATGTTCGTGAGCTTGGCAATATCCCTAACCCGAGGCGGATTAAAGGGGCTATCAAGCAACAACGGCGCAATGGTTTTCCATAGGTTGCGCTCGGCGGGGCTCAGCTCGGCCTTATGGCCGGGCCGCCTCAAGAACACGCCTTGACGCTCCAGCAAGCCTTCTTTCACCAAAGCGTCCACCAGCTCATCAAAGCCTTGCGCCTCTAGTTGAGGACAAGCCGCCCTGCGACAACGGTTAATTTCAATGCCCGGCATTTCCGGCTCACGCACATGAGTCTGCGTGACCGTTTCAATCACAGCATTGCGAAACCCTGACCAAAGCACGGGAGAAAACAAGGTTCCGCCTGCGGCCGGAAAATCCGCGCTTAGGGCCTGCGCTTGCTCTGCAAGCAAATTCCACCCATTGCACAGCCGCGAAATGGGCATGGGCGCAAACTGCAGCAAACTATGCAAAGAATTTGCATCGCGCTGATTCACTGCGCGCAGCGCTTGCAAACGCGCCGGTGATCGTTTGGCTCGGTTAGGCGGAAAAATATCAAGCACTACGCCGCCCCCCAGGGTGGTCTGGGCCTGGCTGTCTCGCACCACCAAAGGGTCTCCTGTGCAAGCCGCGATGCTGCGCGAACAAATCACCGAGACCAAGCCCTCTTGTCCCGGCAACAAACGATCCGACTCCAGCGGGTAGAGCCTGGCCATGAGATCCTCGGTGCCATGGTGCAAGTGCACTTCAAGACCTTGCGTAATCGCGCGATCATGAAACTCAGAAGCCAGAATCAAGGCATCGAAACGCGCACTTGTGTTCTGAAGGTCTTCACCATTGAGCCAACTGCCCCGAGGCACCTCCTCGAGCGACAAGCCTGCGAGATTAATCGCAAGCCGCTGCCCAGCCCGGCCGATCTCAGCGTTGCGGTCTTGGGCATGAATCGAGCGCACCCGGCTTTTGCGTCCCGATGGAAAAGCAATCAACTCATCACCCAGCGTGACCCTGCCCGAGTGGGCCGTGCCGGTCACCACCGTGCCAATGCCGGGCAAGGTAAACACGCGATCGACCGCTAATCGAAAATGTCCTGTCGACTCTCGCGCGTGCTGAACCCGCGATTTCTCAAACAAATGCGCACGCAAAAGTTCTATGCCCTCGCCCGTTTTAGATGACACAGGAAACACTGGCCAACGGGCTGCCGGGCTAAAAGCCACGGCCTGCGCAATATCTTGCATGAGCGGCGCCGAGAACTCGGGCTCCACCGTGTCAATTTTTGTCACCACGATTGCGCCTTCGGTAATGCCCAAAAGACGCAAAATATCGAGGTGCTCTCGCGTTTGCGGCATGGGGCCATCATCGGCTGCAATGACCAATAAGGCGTAGTCAATGCCGGTTGCGCCGCTAACCATGGCGTGTACAAACTTTTCATGGCCCGGCACATCCACAAAGCCAAGAACCGACTCGGTGCCAGGCACCGCAAGGTAGGCGTAGCCAAGCTCAATCGAAATGCCACGCCGTTTCTCTTCGGGCAACCGATCGGTGTTCTTGCCCGTTAAACAGGCAATGAGCGAGGTCTTGCCATGATCGATATGGCCTGCGGTGCCAATAATCATTACGAGAGCTTTAGCAAAAACTGCTCATCTTCAGGCAACAAACAGCGCGCATCGAAGATCAAGGCATCGTCTTTAATGCGGCCGATCACCGGCACCGATAATTCGCGAAACCTGGCTAAGGTTTGATCTAAGAGCTTTCCAGATCGTTTTGCGCCCGCAACCAAGGCAAGCCGCACGGCGGCAGACGGCAGGCGCTCCTCGGGCAAGGCCCCGCTGCCGATTTGGCTTGCACACTCCACGATTTCGGCCTGAAATTGATCGCCAGCAATTTTCGCAAGTGCAGGCGCAATGCGTTCGCAGGCCTGCAAAATGTCAGCGCGTGGGCGCGACAGCATCCACAACACCGGCAGTCGCTGGTCAAGCCCCTGCTCAGAGTCATAAATGCGCAAGGTCGCCTCCAAGGCCGAGAGCACGATCTTGGAGACACGAAGTGCCCGTTTAAGTGGGTGCTTTTTAATGCGTGCAATGGCCTCTTTGCTGCCCACAATAATTCCGGCCTGAGGGCCGCCCAAGAGCTTATCTCCCGAAAACATCACGACATCCGCACCCCTTGAAAGCGCGTCGGATGGCAAGGGCTCGCGCGGCAAGCCCCAACGGCTCATGTCCACTAAGGCCCCCGAGCCTAAATCAACCATGTACAGCAGGCCTTTTTCATGGGCAAGGTCGGCAAGCTCCTGATCGCCCACTTCAGCAGTAAACCCAGTGACTGCATAATTGGAACGATGAGCCTTCACAATCAAGGCTGATTTTTCGGTGATGGCCTCACGATAGTCGCGCAAGTGCGTGCGGTTAGTCGTGCCCACCTCGACCAAGCGACAGTTCGCGGCCCGCATGATATCGGGCATGCGAAAGGCGCCGCCGATTTCAATTTGCTCACCACGAGAGATCAGCACTTCTTTGCGCGCCCCGAGGGCCACGAGCGATAGCAGCACCGCGGCCGCACAATTATTCACAATCGTTGCGGCTTGTGCACCGGTCAGGCGGCAGATCAACGCTTCGACAACGCTATCGCGATCGCCACGCTGGCCCGATGCAATATCAAACTCCAAAGCGTTGTAGCAACGCATGGCCTGCGCAACAGCCGCAATGGCCTCGTCGGCCAGCACAGCCCGGCCAAGATTGGTGTGAATCACCGTTCCGGTGAGATTGATCACCCGGCGCATGCGAGGCGCCGCGTCTTGTTGCGCATCGGCAATCACCTGCGCAATCAGCGCCTCTTCAGACTCGGGCAATAAAGCCTTTGCGCGATAGCTGGCCAAAACCTTGACCACGGCCCGCTTGACTAAAGCGCGGCCCAGGGAGTTGGCAAGCCCCACAAGATCGGCCTGGCCCATGAGCCGATCCACCGACGGAAGGTGAAGAGTTTTGTTGGATTCTTGGGATTCACCCGGACCGGGCAGAATCGTTGTACTCATGGCTACTCGTGCCCCGGATAAAACAGGAAATTCGGGCCCGTTCGCGCGTAGCCTTTTTCGTGCACCAGCATGTCAAGGGCCAGCGTATTGAGGTCATCGGCAATCACATCAATCGTCGGCTCTTTTTCTTGCACGAAAATTTTCAGATAGGTCTTGCATTCATCGCAGGTTTCAGCACGAACCGCTGCATCGGAAGCGGAGCGTCCTTCTTCATCGATGATCAAATACCCCACGCCTTTTTCTGACTCACACGACGTGCACTTCACCCGGCTCATATTCCATTCAGTCTGGCACAGGGCACAGGCCAGGTAGCGATAATTCTGACGCTCGGGATCTAGGCGGATCACGCTGCCCGTGGGCCGCAGGCCGCAACAGGGGCAGACCGTGGCAATGTCACAGGCGCTCACATCGGCCACTTCCAACGAGGCAGCCATGCGCGCAAAAAAGACCTGCAAGGCTGCGCCCACAAAAGGGTACCAAGCGCCATCTTCGGGCAAAGGGTCGCCCGCGATCAAACGATCGGCGCAAGATTCGACTAATTCTGCATGGTTATCGAGTGCGCTTTGAAGCGATGCCAGGCTCGATTTCAATTCAGTGGTCAGCACGGCTTCTTGCTGTGACACATGGGCCAACAGATCACGCAGATCGGCGTGCCAGGCACTGCCTCGGGGAAAGACATGGGCCGATAACGGCGGCATGCCGTAGTTGCGGCTGCTTTCCAATGCTTTTGCATCGATCACTTGGGGCGCGCGGGCTATGTAGGCCTTGGCCTGGCCACGGCAGACATGGGCCATTAAACGCATATAGCCGCCAAGCATTTCAGAACTGCCAAGCGCGTCGAAACGCGCGGCACGATCGCTAAACAAGGAACGACCGGGAAGCACCACCGGGGGCGCCTCCACCAGCTTATCCATCGAACCGTCAGTAATGATGGTCGTGGGCATGAACACTCCTTTTTCAAATAAAAACCGGCCCCGGGTGAGGGGGCCGGCAGTCTCCTACTGCTCTTCCTTAAGGGATTACGCTTTTTATTTTTCCTGCGAGCGGTACCAAAGCGGATGGTGATGCTTCGCCCAGGCTTTGGAGACCGTTCCCTTGGTCATGGCGCTGATCGTTCCCTTTACCCAGATTGCAGCATAAATGTGCACGATGATCGTGACAATCAGCACAACCCCGGATACGGCATGCAACAACGCCATCGCACGCAAGACCTCGATCGAGAACAGGTGCGAGAAAAACTGGCGCCAGATCACAAGGCCGCTTCCCAACAAAGCGACCATGGCAATCAAGGTGACCCAGAACATCAGCTTTTGAGCGGCGTTGTACTTGCCGATCTCGGGCATGTCGTGATCCTTGTTGTTGAGCACATCGCCGAAACGGCGCATCCAGGCCCAGTCGTAAGATTTCATGATGTTGTCGCCCCACTTCTGAATTGCGAAGATGAAAAACGACAAGAACATGAGCACGCCCAGGATCGGATGCAGGAAGCGGGAAAGCTCCCCGCCACCCAGCACACTAGACAACGGCCAAAAGAAGGGATGGAAAAACGCCAGACCCGAAGCTGCCAAGAGCACAAACAAAATGGCAGTAAACCAATGGTTCCAGCGCTCATTGGTTTTATAGCGCTGAATTTCCGCTGACTGTTGGCTCATGGCTAAACCTCCTTCTCTTCTTCAACGACCTTCGGCCCCTTGATGAAGTAGTGCGCGATGCCAAACAACACGGCAGCGCCCATACCCCAGGCCAACACGGTCTTGGTCATGCCCTTCCACACGCCAACGGTCTTGCTAATGGTCGGATCGGCAGGCAGGTCGTTGTAGGCTTCAGGCTTATCGCCGTGACGCAGCACATACATCACGTGCGTTCCTCCAACGCCTTGCGGGTTGTACAGCGCCGCATGCTGATAGCCACGCTCTTTCAGGTCCTTCACACGCTGGTCGGCCCACTGAACAAGGTCTTTTTTCTTGCCGAAGCGAATCGCCTGCGTGGGGCACGCCTTGGCACAGGCCGCACCCTCGCCCACTGCAACGCGATCCGAGCACAAAGAGCACTTGTAGGCCTTGTGATCTTCCTTGCTGATGCGTGGAATGTTAAAGGGGCAACCCGCAACGCAGTAGCCGCAGCCAATGCAGTTGTCTTTCACGAAATCCACAATGCCGTTTTCGTATTTAACAATTGCACCTGGCGCCGGGCAAGCCTTCAGGCAGCCTGGGTCTTCGCAGTGCATACAGCCATCTTTGCGAATCAGCCAGTCTATGCCGCCATCGGCACGCTCGACTTCGTTAAAGCGCATCACGGTCCAGGACTTGGTGGTGAGATCAGAAGGGTTGTCGTAAACGCCGACATTGTTTCCAATCTCGTCACGGTTGTCGTTCCATTGCATACAGGCGACTTGGCAAGCCTTGCAGCCTATGCACTTGGATTCATCGATCAGCTTGGCCACCGCAATATCCGGGTTCGATGCAACGGGCATCGGCGCCGTGGTGGCGGAGCGATTAACGATGTTCATGGTTTGAGTCGTCATCTCATCGCCTCCTTAAGCTTTTTCAATGTTGACCAAAAACGCCTTGTACTCTGGCGTATTGGAGTTGGCATCGGCCACATAGGGCGTGAGCTCATTGGCCAAAAAGCCGTTCTTGGCCACGCCCACAAACCCGAAGTGAATCGGAATACCAACAGTCTCCACCGTTTGACCCGCCACTTTGAGCGACGGCATGCGCTTGGTCACCACTGCGGTGGCTTTGATCTCACCGTGGTTGCTCCAAACGCGTACCTTTTGACCGTTGCCAATGCCCTTGCTCTTGGCCAGGCCCTCGCTAATTTCAACGAAGGGGCTAGGCTGAACAATGGCGTTGGACTCCACATTCTTGGTCCAGAAGTGGAAATGCTCGGTCAGGCGGTAAGTGGTTGCCGCGTAGGGGAACTTATCCGGTGTGCCAAAGGTGCCCTCAACACTTTTGAAGATGCGTGCAGCGGGGTTGCTCTTGGCCTTCGGATTGTCGTTCATCGGGTTTTTGGCAAGCGGCGACTCAAAGGGCTCGTAATGCTCTGGGAATGGCCCTTCTGCCATGGGCGCATACAAATTGCCCACGCCTGTGGCCGTCATGATGAAGGGGTTGGCATCGCGATTGGTCGGCGGCATATCGGGAATATCCACACCGCTCCACTTCGCGCCATCCCATTCGATGCCCGGACGCTTCGGATCCCATGCCTTGCCCGTGTTGGGATCTACCCCCGCACGGTTATACAGCACGCGACGATTCGCTGGCCATGCGAAGCCCCAGTTCAGGTAGCTGCCCATGCCGCCCGGGTCATCCTTGCCACGACGCGCGGTCAAGTTGCCCTTTTCAGACCAGCAGCCGCTGTAGATCCAGTTTCCACATGAAGTGGAACCGTCATCTTTCAGCATGCCAAAGCCTGCAACCTGGCCACCGGCAGGAACCGCAACCTGCTTGGTTGCGGGATCCAAAATCTCAGCCACTGTGCGGCCAGAGATCTCTTTGAGCACTTCCTCGGGGTTCGGGTTTTTCGGGTTGGTGTACTTCCAGGCCAGCTTCATAAAAGGCTCAGGATTTTTCCCGCCTTCTTTGGCATACAGGGCGCGCAAGCGCGTGTAGAGCTCGCCAAAGATCTGACGGTCAGTGCGCGCCTCTCCCGGTGGCTCAGCGGCTGCATAGTGCCACTGAATCACACGACCCGAGTTGGTAAAGGTGCCCTCGTCTTCTGCAAAGCAAGACGATGGCAGGCGAATCACCTCGGTCTTCACACTGGCCGTATCCGCCTTGTGATATTCGCCGAACCCTTTCCAAAATTCTGCAGACTCGGTTTTCAAAGGATCAATCACCACTAGGTAATCAAGCTTTGCCAAAGCGGCATCGAGCTTTTTCTTGTTGGGCAATGCAGCGATCGGATTAAAGCCTTGGCAAATCAGGCCCTTGACTTCGCCCGCCGCCATGCGCTCAAAGGTGTGCATGATGTCGTACGACTGATCCCGTTTCGGGAAATAGTCGTAGGCAAAATTGTTTTCCTTCGTGGCGGCATCGCCCCACCACGCCTTCATCAGGCTGACCTGGAATTTCGGAAAGTTTTTCCAGAAATTCACAGCGCCTGGGCGCAGCTCCTTGGGCACACGGGCCGTGACAAATTTCTCGTGCGTGTCATCGGCATCGGTAGGCGCAGAGAGATAACCCGGCATGTTGGCCGCAAATGTGCACATATCGGTAATGCCTTGCACATTGGCGTGGCCACGCAGCGCATTCACACCTCCGCCCGCGCGGCCCATGTTTCCGAGCAGCAACTGGATCATGGCCATGGTACGAATGTTTTCCGAGCCCACCGTGTGCTGTGTCCAGCCCAAGGCATACAGAATGGTCATGACGCGATCGGGTGTGCAGGTGTCACCGATCATCTCAGCCACCTTCAGGAACTTCTCTTTTGGCGTGCCGCACACCTCTTCGACTTTCTCCGGCGTATATCGGCTGAAGTGGGACCTCATCAGCTGATAGACACAACGGGGGTCTTTGAGCGTTTCATCAACTTTGACAAAACCATCGGCGCCCATTTCATAGGCCCATGCCTTGCGGTCATAAGCACGCTTGCCCTCGTCATAACCTGAGAACAAGCCGTTTTTGAAGTCGTAATCCTTGCCGACGATGAAAGACGCATTAGTGTACTTGTTGACATACTCCTTATGGATCTTTCCGTTTTTGAGCAGGTAATTGATCACCCCGCCCAAAAATGCAATATCGGTTCCCACGCGAATTGGCGCGTAGTAATCGGCAATCGCAGCAGAACGAGTAAAGCGGGGGTCGACAACCACAAGGCGAGCCTTGCGGTGTTCCATCGCCTCGGTAACCCACTTAAAGCCACAGGGGTGTGCCTCGGCGGCATTTCCGCCCATTACTAAAATCAAGTCGGCATTGCGAATGTCCACCCAGTGGTTGGTCATCGCACCACGCCCAAACGTCGGAGCCAGACTGGCTACCGTCGGGGCATGTCAGATACGTGCTTGGGTATCTAACGCGACCATTCCCAGGCCGCGTGCCATCTTGATTGCTAAGTATCCGGATTCATTGCTAACGGCACTGGACACCAGCATTCCGGTGGTGTTCCAACGGTTGACCGTCACGCCGTCTTTGTTTTTCTCAATGAAGTTCGCATCGCGATCTTTTTTCATGAGCTTGGCCACGCGATCCAGGGCTTCATCCCAGGAAATGCGCTTCCACTCCGAAGAACCTGCCTCGCGAATTTCTGGGTGCAGCAATCGATTCGGCGAGTGCACCATGTCGAGAAGGCCAGCACCCTTGGGGCACAGCGTTCCTTTGTTCACGGGATTGTCAGGGTCGCCCTCAATGTGAATGATTTTGCGCTTGCCCTGCTCTTCTTTCGAATACATCACCACGCCACAGCTCACAGAGCAATAGGGGCAGGTGCCTCGGGTTTCGGTGGTGCGGGCCAGTTTAAAGGCCCGAACTTCCGCGCGTGCAAGACCGGGTGATAAACCCAATCCAACAGCGGAGGAAGTCGCGACACCGGCCGAACAGATCTTGAAGAACTGTCGACGGTTCATCGGTGCGTTCATTTGTGTCCCTCCAGAACGAACATTGATCAAGAAACAATCCTCGCTCCCACACACTGGTGAAAGCAAAGTGCCACGACTCTGATCCTGATCAAGGGAATGTTCAAGATGCGACGCAACATTTGCCCTTGTGAACAATTGGTCTTGTCCAAGCTTTGCACATGACAAACTGATTTGACTTGAGCGGGGGCTTTGCGCACCCTCTACGATCTAAGCATTTCCTACTTTTTTAAAACAAGCCCACCACGTGAACGACATCTTTGAGCCGCAAGCCATTGCAAATGCGCGAAACGCCATTACACAAGCAGTTTCAGCCATTCAAGAGACCGAAATTCGCAGGGTCTGTCAGGCTGGCGGCTATCGCCTAGCCAAGGATTTGATCAGCCCGATTAACCTGCCCGAAGCGCCGCTTTCGGCCATGGACGGCTATTCGTTTCACTCCGCTTGCCTAGACAAAGTTGCGCCAATCTCCCACATAACACTTGGGGTTACCGGGAAATCCCTAGCGGGCCACGGACTTGAGGGAAGCGCAAGCCCAGACACCGCCGTGCGAATTTTTACGGGCGCGCGGGTGCCCGCAGCCCACGACACGGTGGTTGCGCAAGAACTGGTGAGGCCTGCCGCCACGAACCCCCTGGCAATTGAGTTTGATGGTCGGGCCATTCAACCGGGGGCTAATGTTCGACAGGCTGGAGAAGACCTTCGCAAGGGCTTGTCCATTCTGAAACAAGGCACGGGCATTGGCGCCAGAGAAATTGCCTTGCTCAGTTCAATTGGCATTGACACCGTGGAAGTGTTCCGACAAACCCGTGTCGCCGTGCTGTCGTCGGGCGATGAATTGTGTGAAACAGGCCAAGTGCGCACTGAAGGAAAAATCTTTGACGCCAATCGGCCCATGCTGCTGGAATTGATTCGCAGCCGCTCGGTGCAAGCGATCGATTGCGGGATTGTGAAAGATGACCCTGACACATTGCGTGCTGCAATCATTGCGGCGGCAAACAAGGCCGATGTGGTGATCACCTCGGGCGGGGTAAGCGTGGGCGAAGCCGATCACACCAAGGCGGTAATGCAATCACTTGGCGAGATTTCATTTTGGAAATTGGCCATCAAGCCAGGCCGCCCGCTTGCCGCGGGATGGGTCGCGGATTCACAAGGGCGGCGTGTGCCCTTTTTTGGATTGCCGGGAAACCCTGTCGCGGCGTTTGTCACCTTCAAGGCCATTGTCGAGCCATGCATTGAGCGCATTTCAGGGGGCAACCCAAGCCCGACTCCGTCCATTCGCGCAAGGCTTGCCAGCGATACAAAAAAAGCGCCAGGGCGAACCGAATTTCTTCGCTGCGCCTTAAAGCGTGATGCCAACGGCGAGTGGCTTGCCGAAATTGCAGCCTCACAAGGCGCAGCAAGCATTAAGTCGCTTGTCGACGCCGATGGCTTGGTAGTGTTGCCCCACGAGGCGGGCCCGCTGGTTGCGGGCACGCCTGTGGATGTGATTGTGCTGCGTTAAAAAAACTGGCGTTTTAGGCCACAACAAAATCGGAGAACATTCGGGTGATCCAACGCATGTCTTCTTCCCACAAATAGCTGCGTCGATCGTTATCATCGATTTGCGTTTGAATGATATGGCCTTCGGGGCCAAACTTATAATCAAACTGCACTGAGATGGCCTGCTTGGGATCGTTGTTGACCAGCATGTAGCACAGGTTATCGAGCATGATGTGCTTGGGCTCTTTGCCAGCTGCCTGGTTGGCAATATGTTGTGCCACCGATTTGCCCATCCAGTTGGCCACATGGCCGCTCTTGGGGTAGTGGCCAAACTGAGGAGAAATCGCGCCTACAGAGTCGCCAATCACAAACACTTGTGGGTCGCCCTTGGCGTTATAGATCAATGGATCAACAGCCGCCCACCCCGTGGGCTTGCCCTCAGGCGTTTTGCCAATGAGATCAGCCTTCCAGACCAAGTCAGAGGCCTGATGCGGGGGCATAAAAATCGCTTCATCAAAATCAAAATCGCCTGCTTCGGTAGAGATGCGTTTTTTATAGGGATCCACCGACTTAACCCGGGCATTCGGCACATGGGTCACGATATCGGGATAGAGCTCTTCAAATGCGGCGCGGTAGCCCGCCGTAATTGGCGCGATCCTTGGCTTGGGATCAAGAATGACAATCCTGGCCGCAATTTTCTTGGTCTTAAACCACCAGGCCATTAAGCAGGCCCGCTCATACGGTGATGGCGGACAGCGATGCGGCGGTGGCGGCAAGGTCATGACAATGGTGCCGCCTTTAAAGTTTTGAATCTTGTTTTTGAGCACTGCGTGTTCGGCGGTCGGAATGTACGCCGAGGGAAACGCCTTTTGCGTGTACTCAACGGTTTTCCAGTCATTGCCAAACCAGGCCTCGTAGTTGTTGCGAATTCCACCTGCCAAAATCAGCCAGTCATAAGACACAAACCCTTGCGAGGTATAGACACGCTTGGACGCACGATCAATGTCTCCGATCTCGGTTTGAATAAAGTGATAGCCGTATTTTTTGGCCGCTGGCAAATACGAGTGGGCGAGAAAATCGGTGTTCACGACATCAATCAGCCACTTGTTGCTCATGGGGCAAGACCAGAAAAACGGATTGCGATCCAGCACAATCACCTCAAGATCCGGCACGAGCTGGCGAACATATCTGGCGGCGGTTAATCCACCCCACCCGCCGCCGGCAATCACGACTCTGCGCTTGCCTGATCTTGGCAAGGCTTCTTGTGCAGGCTTCAAAATTAACGACTGTGCGCCCGCAGGGGCTGCAGCCACGGCGCTCAGGGCCAGGCCAGACGCAACGAAATGACGACGCGACGAGCGAGTATTCATAGCAATTTCTTTCAGGAAAACTGGCCCGCACGGGGCACGGAAGACAAGCAGCGCGAAGACTGCTAGAACAAAAAACTTAACACAAATCAACCACTCGGAAAGTGCCCATTAACCCTGAGTGGTGGTGCTCCGACACGTGGCAGTGAATCATCCAATCGCCATGGCTCTCGGCAACGAAGGCAATCTCTTGCTTTTTGAATGGCCACACGAGGGTTGAGTCTTTGAAGGGGCCCCAGCTGCCATCGGGCAGACGCTCGCGCAGCACCACACCATGAAAATGCATGGGATGAAACCACGCGGTGCGATTGTCGATTACGCAACGCACCGTGCAGCCTTTTTCAAACACATACAACGGCTCGGGCGCTTTGGCATGGGAATCGGTGTGTGAGCCATGGTCATTGCCCTTGCCATTGACCAGCCAAATATGTTCGCGCGTTGCTTTGTTCGACAGCGCGCCACCTTCTACGATCAGCTCTACCTTTTTGGCGTCCTCAAGCCTTGGCTCGACCAAAGTGTTGCTGGGCAGGGCATTGAACGCGGGACGAAGCGGCTGCGCTGAGCGCGTGCTGTAGCGAATAAGCCCCAGAACATTGCGCATGGCGGGAAAAAACTCGTCTTCAATCTGAAACACCTGGCCAGGTGCGCCGGTGCAATCCAAGATCAGGTCCAAGCGATTGCCTGGCGAAAACAGGATCGACTCCGTCATAGCAAACGGCGTGCAAGGGTGGCCATCAATGGCGGCAACAATGGGCGCATGCCCATGCACCTTGAGTCGATAAATACGCGCACTAGAGCTGTTGAGCAAACGAAGCCGAACGCGCTGGCCTGCCCGCACGCTAAGCGTCGCGGGCGAGCGCTGGCCGTTGACCAAAATGACATTGCCTAAACGGCCCGCATGTGCTGCATCGTGCAAGCTCTTGAAGTCAGGCGCAATCGCTCCTGATCGGTCAATCTTGATGTCAGAAATCGCCCATGTCAGGTCTTGATCCACATCGACACGCTCGCGCTCTTGCACAATAATCGCGCCAAACAAACCGCGGCCCACTTGCTCGTAGGTGGCCACATGCGGGTGATACCAATAGGTGCCCGCATCGGGAAGCGCAAATTCATAGGTAAAGTCTTTCCCAGGCTCGACCGCCGCCTGGGTCACGCCCGGAACGCCATCCATTGCATTAGGCAAACGAATACCATGCCAATGAATGGTCGAAGGCTGATCAAGCCGATTACGCAATCGAATCCTGACCCTATCGCCCTGCGTGGCAGAGATCACTGGGCCCGGCAGCTGGTCGTTATACGCCCAGACATCGGTGTGCGGGTAATCCCAGCCCAGAAGCTGCAAGCGTGTTGGCTTTGCCGTTACCACAAACTCCTTGGCCCGAGCAGGCGCGCTGGCAAGCACCCCAGCAGCGCCAATTGCACCCAATGAAGTGGCGGGCAGCAAAAGACCTGCTTTGATCAGCTGGCGACGATTCATGTTAGGGTTTGGTTCCACGGTGCAAATCTATAAGGAGATGCGCAGATCATGCAAGTCTTGGCCAAGACTTCCCTGGCAGTAATAGTGGCTTTTAGCCCCTTGATGGCTCAAGCCCACGGCTGTCCTGGCGAAATGTACAAAATCGACAAGGCGTTGGGGGCAAAACCAAATCTTGATGCAGCAGCGCTAAAAAAAGTGCGCGAGCTTCGGGCCGAAGGCGAGCGTCTGCACAAAGAAAATAAGCATGGCGAATCCATGCTGGCGCTGGGCTCGGCAAAGCGTCTGCTCAAGATCGAATAATCACGCCACACGAATGCGCTATCAGCACCACATTTTTATTTGCACCAATGAGCGTGAGCAGGGCGATTGCTGTGCGGCGCGCGGCTCGCTTGAACTGCTGAAAACCATTAAACACACTCTGCGAGAGCGCGGCATGGATCACGACGGCGGCATTATGGCCAACAAATCCGGCTGCTTTGGTTTGTGCACCCAAGGCCCCAATGTGGTGGTATACCCGCAAGGCAACTGGCACACGATTGCGAACCAAAACCAGGCCGTTGCCCTGATCGATAGCCTTCAGGCTTCATTAAAAACCTAGCGAGCGTCGAAAATGACAATCCCCGCCTCCCAAATCTCTGGACTAATTCTTTGTGGAGGCGAAGGTCGCCGCATGGGCGGTGTGGACAAAGGCCTGGTGAGCTTTCACGGCAAGCCACTCGTGGATATTGCCATTGCAAGGCTATCACCCCAGGTTGGACAACTCATGATTAGTGCCAACCGCAACATTCAACAGTACGAACAACGCAACTGTGCTGTGCTGAAAGATCCGGACTTTCAAGACGATGGCCCAAATTATGAGGGGCCCTTGGCTGGAATTCTTGCAGGCCTAAGGCGCTGCACAACCGAGTGGCTCGCGATTGTGCCGTGTGACTGCCCGCAATTCCCGCTGGATTTTGTTTCCAGGCTTTCACTAATAAGCGAGGCACACGACACGAGCAGCTATGTGCAGGGGCATCCGACATTTGCCCTGTTGCGCAAATCAGAGCTGCCAAAGCTCGAGCATTACCTTCAACATGGCAGACGCAAGCTTGGCGATTGGCTCGAAGAAATCAAGGCGTCGCCTGTTCCATTCGAGTTGGAAGACGCCTTTCGCAACTTGAACAGCCCAGAAGACCTTTCCTGATCTGCGCTTAAAATTCGGGCATGTCTCTGCCCTCGTTTGCGTTGCGTCTTTTCGTGGCGACACGCCCGCCGTTTCTAACGATCTCCGTGGTGGGCTGCCTGATTGGCTTTGCCGCCGCCCAGTTTGCTGGAGACAGCGTGCCGTGGGCCGCAGGCCTTCTGGCTCTGGTGATTGCCGTGAGCGCACAAGCGAGCGCCAATGTCATTAATGATTTCTGCGA
>QXGG01130697.1_pt1 | contig 15599 bp, 15 predicted proteins | sample 1982491 | NCBI WGS metagenome assembly QXGG01 (sample SAMN09924614, study PRJNA488089) | Wastewater metagenome, whole genome shotgun sequencing project. | isolation source: South African research farm wastewater | place: South Africa: Irene, Agricultural Research Council, Animal Production... | reverse complement strand
GCACAATTGATGCCTAATTTGCCCAGCTGGCTGTCTTTTCTCGACTATATATTGTGGCCGCTGTTTGTCGTGCTGGTGCTGCTGATTATATTTTTCACCTTTACCACGATTGCTAATTTAATTGCCTCCCCCTTCAACAGTTTTCTCGCGGAAAAAGTTGAGAGCATTGCCCGTGGTGAAGACACCGCTGCACCTTTTAGCTGGGGCGAACTGCTGGCGATGGTGCCGCGCACCTTATGGCGGGAAATGCGCAAGTTGGGCTATTTTTTACCACGCGCTTTGGGGCTGCTGATTTTATCCTTTATCCCCGGCGTGAATATTATTGCTGCACCCTTATGGGTGGTCTTTAATATTTGGATGATGGCCGTGCAATATATTGACTACCCGGCTGATAACAATAAAGTCAGTTGGGGGCTGATGTTGGAGTGGTTGCGTGTTAAGCGCTGGCTCAGTTTAGGCTTTGGCGGCATTACTTATCTGGTGCTGATGGTGCCACTGTTTAACCTTGTGGCGATGCCAGCCGCCATTGCTGGCGCGACTTTACTTTGGGTCGATCACTACAAGGTGATCGACAAGTCATAATCACTTTATAAAAGTGACCGTAAAACCATAGCAGCCCGCAGATGCACAATGCACGCGGGCTGTACTGAGGTTTTACAATAAGCTACTGAGTTGCAGCTGGCCGTTATGAATAGGTGGGCACCAGTAATAACCGCCTGTGATCGGACGACTGAAGCGAAACAATCCATCAGTAATACCATCATCAAAACCGAGCATGCGCTGTAATTGCATTTCAAAGAAATCCAGCGTTTTAGCAAAAGACAAGAACACCAAACCGGCTTGATCACCATCGATATAAGGCATCGAGCGGCGCACCACAAAAGCTTCTGGCTCAAAGTCTTCCATGGCGGTGCGTTTGACGTGAGCCGATTCAGGCGCGTCATCAAGTTCTTCGTTATCGCTTAAACGACGGCCAAAGATATGATCCTGCTCTTGCTGCGGCAAGGCTTTAAAGCCCGGCAAATCATGCACCCAATGCTGCACCGCCGCATAACTGCCGCCCGGTGCCTCACAATCAATCGCCGCATCAATCGCCTCTTGATCAACTGGGTTCTCAGTGCCGTCCTCATATCCGGTTAAATCAAGACCGGTTTTATAACGAAAAGCTTCGGTGACTTGCACGACTTTTAAAGCGGGCGCCAATGCAGCCACCAACGCGTTGGTGCGGTGCAAAAGCTCGCCACGATCATCCCCGCGCAACCAACACCAGAGTGCATGTTGTGTCGAAGGCACATCAATACCTTTAGCGCTTAACGCAGGAAAAACGCGCAGTTTATCCAGTTTCACATTCAACGCCTGCAACAGCGAATGACCAAAACCAATCACTGTTGCATCACCATCCGCCATGACCGCTAAGCGGCGCAAGGCAGCAGCAAGATGCTCACTTGATTCAAGGGTAAAAAAAAGATGGCGGGCTAAGGGTGGTACAGGATCAGCTAAAATACCTGTTTGGTGGGTGACCATGTGTTGCTCCTTAAAACGATACTATGTGCAGAACACGCTAAGCGTTGACCTATAAATATAGGACGATTTATCACGAGTTTACAGCCTTGCACTGACCCTGCGACTCAATATCTGTGTTTTATCCTGTAAACCCACGGTATTACCAGTGCAACAACGAACTTTTATTGAATAAGCTGTTCTAAAACGCATAGTATTCACCATACGTCATCCAACATAAGCGGCATAAGGACATAATCATGTTTAAACTTTCAACCTCTCGCACACTGATTGCGACCAGTATTTTTGCGTTACTCGCGGGTTGCGCCAGCAATAACCCTTACGACAACCAACAAGGACAGCAAGGCGGCTCATCCAATAAAACTGCTATTTATGGTGGCCTCGGCGCACTCGGTGGTGCAGTGGTTGGCGCAGCGTCTTCAAGCAAAAAAGACCGCAAAAAAGGTGCTCTAATCGGTGCGGCAGTAGCGGGTGCGGCGGGTGCGGGTTACGGTTATTACGTTGACAAGCAAGAAGCTGAATTGCGTCGCAGCATGCAAGGCACTGGCATTGATATTCAGCGTGATGGCGATAACTTAACGTTAGTGATGCCAGGCAACGTGACCTTCGCAACGGACTCAGCCAGTATTTCAGGTAACTTTTACGGCACGCTCAACAACTTAGCGCAGTCGTTTAATCAGTATGATCAAAACACCATTGAAATTGTGGGTCATACCGACAGCACAGGGCCTTACCAGCACAACATCAACTTATCCCAACGTCGCGCGCAAAGCGTTGCTGATTACATGCGTAACCAAGGTGTCAACGGTATGCGTATGAATATCAGCGGTGCAGGCCCCAATCAGCCGGTCGCCGATAACAACACAGCACAAGGCCGTCAGCAAAACCGCCGTGTAGAAATCAACCTGCGCCCTATTCCTGGCGCTTATCAGTAACAGCTGATATTAAAGCCCTCGCCTGTCTAGGTGAGGGCTTTTTTATGCCTGCGCTAATAACTGATTGATCGGCGCCTGCAACAAGCGCTCTTTCGCAGGTTTGGCTAGACGTTTAATCACAATTTCACGGCGCAATGCTGCTGATTTATCCACACAGGCCTCAACATACACCAACGCTTGTGCCGGGCTGGTAGAAAAAAACCGCGCGCCCTTACCTGCACAATGCTGCGCAAATCGTTTTTCCACATTCAAACTGATCCCGCAATACAGCGCCTGATTTTCTGCGCGCACTAAATACACATACCAAGCGGGTTGCGCTGCTTGCTCTGCTATTGTCATATCTATCCTGTTCTGCGCATGGCTTTTCTAAGAGCACTTGAGCAATAATCCACGCCATTAAGCCTTTAGACGGATGAAACACCTTTATGCACCTTCATATTCTAACCACAGGCGGCACCTTTGATAAAATTTATCATGATGCCTTATCTGAATTTACCATCGGCGAGCCTATGGCAGGCGAACTGCTCGCTGAAGCGGGCGTCAATCTATCCTACAGCGTTGACAGTGTGCTGAAAAAAGACAGCTTAGAGCTCACTGACACTGACCGTGAACTGCTGCACCAGCACGTTAGCCAAAGCCCTCATCAACATATTCTAATTATTCACGGCACCGACACCATGGCGCTAACAGCGCAACACCTGAGCAACATTCAAGATAAAACGGTGGTATTGACCGGCGCAATGCAGCCGGCACGGATGCGCCATACCGATGCACCTTTTAATTTAGGTTTTGCTATTGGTGCTGTGCAATGTTTAGACTCAGGCATCTATATTGCGATGAACGGGCAGATTTTTAACGCGAACAACGTACAAAAAAATCGTCACCTGAGCCGTTTTGAAACCCTTTAACTAAAAGAGCTATCCCTATCCATGATTAAAAATGCATTAATTGTTGAAGCACTGCAACCCGCCGATGCCTGTGTTATTTGGCTACACGGCTTGGGCGCAGACCGTACTGATTTTGAACCTGTGGCGCGCATGTTACAGCCACAGATGCCCAGCACCCGCTTTATTTTGCCGCAAGCCCCGATTCAAGCTGTGACCATTAACGCCGGTTACAGCATGCCCAGCTGGTACGATATTTTATCGATCAGCCCCGGCAAACGTGCCATCAATAGTGAGCAACTGGAAACCTCCAGCCAGCAATTGATCACCTTAATGGAGCAGCAGCGTGATAGCGGCATCAGCCCTAAACGTCTGTTTTTAGCGGGGTTTTCTCAGGGCGGTGCAGTGGTGTACCACACGGCTTATTTACGCTGGAATGAAGCCCTCGGCGGTGTGATTGCTTTATCAACCTATGCACCAACCTTTGAAAACGTTAACCAACTGAGCCCTGTACAGGCGCAAACACCTGCGCTGTGTATGCATGGCAGTAATGACCCTGTTGTACCCTTTGCCATGGGTCAAGCGGCGCAGCAACAACTGGCCAGCTGGGGCGTGCCGGTAACCTGGCAGGATTACCCGATGCAGCATGAAGTCTGCCAGCAGCAAATTGCTGATATCAGTCACTGGCTGAGCAAACAACTGCAATAAACCCAGCACACAATCGAACGGTCCATGCATACGCCCTACACACTTGACTTGGCTAGCATTAATAATTAATACGTGCTATAGAAAGTCACTGTAGTTATTCAGGAAGGCTGCTGCATGGACAGGTTCACTACACACGAAATAAGGCATATTGTTAACGCCTGTCCTCTCTTTTTACATATTGACAGCGACAGCCTGCACAGCATTTTGGCATTTTTTACTGTTCACGAATTAGAGATGGGCGCTGTATTAATTTGCCCAGAACAACAAAATGACTGTTTATATTTACTTCTTGAAGGTCAACTCAGCATTCACTTAAGCTGCACCACAACACCACCCATCAGCTTTTTAAATAGTGGTGATTACGCTGGTGAAGTCAGCTTTCTCGATCATCAGTACCCCTCAGCCTATGTTGTGGCTCATAAAAAAAGCATTGTGATTCAATTACACCGACGCAACCTGCCAAGGCTCTATGACATCACGCCCATCATCCATAATAATTTACTGCGCATTTTATGCAGGCGCATTCGCAGCGGTAATAACTCTTTACTGCACAGCGAAAGAAACGCGCATATTGATAGCCTAACGGGCATCCCCAACCGGCGCTGGCTCGACTATGCGTTTCAACGTGAGCGTCAACAGTGTGACGAAAAAAATGTGCCCTTGTGCTTAATCATGCTGGATGTTGATCACTTCAAAGCCTACAACGACACCTATGGGCATATTGCCGGTGATAGCGTCTTACAGTTCACCGCACTGCAACTGCGTAAACATTTACGTCCGCACGACAGTATCGCGCGTTTTGGCGGTGAAGAATTTGTTGTACTGCTTCCCAACACGACACTGCCTGAAGCCTATGAAGTTGCTGAACGTCTGCGTGAATGCTTAGCAGATCTCAAGGAACTGCCCAATACACAGCCCAGCCTACCGTGCATCACCATTTCTTTAGGTGTAGCGGTACTCTCCCAGCAGGACGTATTAGCCAGTCTTCTAGAAAAAGCCGATAAAGCGCTCTACCAAGCGAAGCAACAAGGTCGCAATCAAGTCTGCCTGCACAGCGAAGCATGAAACAAGTTCTCCAAAGGGCTGCGATGCCTTACACTAGATGGCATTCATAGACTACAGATAAGAGAACGCTGTGCTTAAAGCACCTAAAAATTTTTTTACACAGGATGCCTCAGATAGATCTGTGCCCACAGACAGCAGTAGCGCATCACCTGCAACAACCCACATATTTGAAAAAGAACATATGCCTGAAGAATCCAAGAGCCAAGAGATTAAGGCCACAACGCAAAAGCCGCACAACCGTCCAGTCAAACCCAGCACACCACAAACACCTTGGTCACTCGCTGATTTTGTCGTTGAACCGACTGAAGACAAAGTGCGCTTTCATGATTTCGCTCTAGCCCCCGAATTAATGCATGCCATTCAAGACTTAGGCTTCCCCTATTGCACCCCCATTCAAGCGCAAGTACTCGGCCATACGCTGGCAGGTAAAGATGCGATTGGTCGTGCGCAAACGGGTACCGGTAAAACAGCAGCCTTTTTAATCTCCATCATCAGTCAACTGACGCAAACTCGCCCACCCGATGAGCGTTATATGGGTGAACCGCGCGCTTTAATTATCGCGCCCACCCGTGAACTGGTGGTGCAAATTGCCAACGATGCCATTGCCTTGACCAAATACACCAACCTCAACGTCATGAGTTTTGTTGGCGGTATGGATTTTGATAAGCAGCGCAAGCAACTTGAAGCGCGTTATTGCGATATTTTAGTGGCCACGCCGGGGCGCTTACTCGACTTTAATCAGCGCGGTGAAGTGCATCTCGATATGGTTGAAGTGTTGGTACTGGACGAAGCAGATCGCATGCTAGATATGGGATTTATCCCGCAAGTGCGACAAATTATTCGTCAAACACCTCCTAAACAAGAACGCCAAACCTTACTGTTTTCCGCAACCTTCACCGAAGACGTGATGAACCTGTCGAAGCAGTGGACCACCGATCCCGCTATTGTTGAAATTGAGCCTGAGCATGTGGCCAACGACTCTGTTGAGCAACATGTCTTTGCTGTAGCCGGGAGTGATAAATACAAACTGCTGTACAACCTGATTCAAAAGAACAACTGGCCGCGGGTGATTGTATTTGCCAACCGCAAAGACGAAGTGCGCCGTATTGAAGAGCGCCTGACACGCGACGGCATCAGTGCTGCGCAAATGTCGGGTGATGTCGCACAACACAAGCGTATCCGTGTATTGGAAGACTTCCGCGCTGGGCGCTTGCGCGTTTTAGTGGCAACGGATGTCGCTGGCCGTGGCATTCACGTTGACGATATCAGCCACGTCGTTAACTTTACTCTGCCTGAAGATCCGGATGATTACGTACACCGTATTGGTCGCACCGGTCGCGCGGGCACCACTGGGGTCTCCATCAGTTTTGCCGGTGAAGATGATTCCTACGCTTTACCGCCGATTGAAGAATTGCTCGGGCATAAGATTCAGTGCGAGACGCCGACTGAAGACCTGTTAACCGATCCACCGAAAAGCCGTTAAATTCTGAATCGTGCACCACTCTGAGCCTATTTTCTAATGGGCTCACACAAAAAAGCCAGACGCGTTATACGTCTGGCTGGTTTATTCACTGTGATTCAGCCTGACTTAATCCGGCACCTGCATGCGGCGAATACGACGCGATAAGCTGAGCATCACCAGCATAAAAGTCAGTAAAATCGGCATCACGCCAATATTAAAGAACTTCAGCTTAGTCCCCAGCGATTCAATATCATTATTGAGCTGGTAACGCACTTCACGTAATTCTTTGCGCAGTTGCAACTTCTCCGCTAAGAACTGCTGCATGGTCGCTTGCTGTTCATCAGTTAACTGTAAGTCTTGCTCAGGATCTGTTTCCTGTTGCAATTCAAACAGCTTCTCTTCAGTGGCGGCTAAACGCAGTTGCAACTCCTGCTCCTTCTTACGAAAACGCTCCTGCGCGGTACGTTGCAGGTTATCCACCATGGTAAAAGGCCGGTTGAAGTTTGCCCGCGAGCGCACACCAATCAGCGCATCTGAGCCAGATAAGTTATCCAGCGCATTAATGGTAAAACTGCCATTGTCAGCCCAAGGCTGCGGCAAACGTTGACCAAAGAAATCCTGCACTTGCACCCACATCCGATCGCTGAGCATATCGGTATCCGCCACAATGATGACATTGATCATCTCAGCATTTTGCAGACCCTGTTCACGCCCTTCAATGCCTTCAGCAAAAGCCGTCGTAGCGGGGCCACTGATACGCGCAGCCAGCACATAACGCTCACCGGTTGGCTCAAACTCAGCCAGTAACTCCTCTGGGTTTTCTAGCATCGCAAAGCGCTGCGCACTGAATGGCATGGCATATTCAGAGCTGTACAATAAGGGCGTAAACTGAGTTTTGGCGTTTTCCAGCGGCTCTAAGATACCGGCGGTGGCCACAGTGATACTGTTCAGTTGTGAGGTCAGCACATCATGGCTATCCAAGGCTTTTTTGGGCAGCGCCAGCCAACCCGGGTGACGCACCGCCCGTTGCTGCTGGCCAACCCCGACTGACATGGCATAAGCCCCATCACCCAGCACTTGAGCGGGCAACATACGCACGCCCCACGCTTTAAACAGCGCGGGCAGATCAGAGCTTTTATCCACCGCTAACTCGCCCGGCATGCCCATTGCGGTATCAGCTTCACTGTAAGGATCAACAAAGGCCAATAACTTACCGCCGCCCAAGACAAACTGATCAATGGCGTACTGAGTGGCCTCACTGAGGTTTTTCGGGTGCACCAACAAGAGCGTACGAATATGTGCGGGGATTAAATCCACATCATCTTTTAAACTTTCGATAGCAAACTGCTGGCGTATTTCTTCCAGAATCGTCCAAGTGGGTTGCGGCTGCCCCGCTTGCATATCAAAACCGCCATTGAGCGGTAAACCCGATAGCACACCAATCACTGGGCGCTCAGTTTGCGCCACGCTGCTGATTAAACGGCTGAGCTCATACTCAAGTAACTCTTCTTGGTCCAAAGCAAAAAACGGAATAATCTGTTGATCGCCCTGCGCATTGTGCGCGGCTAAACCAAAGTACAGCTGCGCACCTTCTTGCTCCAAAGGCACCGCTTGCAAACCCAATGCCGCCGCGCGATCTTCATCTTCGGAGAAGGCTTCAGGATCAATCACTTCTAAACGTAATTGGCCATCAGCCATACGCACGTAAGCATCCAGTAACTCTTCTACACGCTGTGCATAGTTACGCAGCACGGGCACGTCGCGCGTGGCTTTGTTGGAGTAAAAGTACTGCAAGCTGATCGGTTCTTGCAGCTCACTGAGCAATTGCTGGGTACCTGGCGACAGGGTGTAAAGCTTTTGCTCAGTAAAGTCCCACTGAGTGTTTTTAAACAGGTTATTGGACAGCATATTAAAGCCGACAAACACCACGGCAATCAGCGCTAAACCGACGCTGGAATACATAAAATTTCTCATAGTCAGTCCGCCTTCTTCACATCAATTACCACAGCAGTCGCCATCAACCACGCCGCAATAAAGCTTAAGAAATAAAGCAGATCTCGCACATCGATCACCCCTTTACTGATGGCCTGAAAGCGCGTTAAAAAACTAAAGGACGCAATCGCATCCACCAACCACTGCGCCGCCCAGCCATTAAACGCGTCCAGCACTAAAGAAAAGCCGCTAACGACAAATAGAAAGCACACGCTGACTGTTAAAATAAAGGCAATCACTTGGTTTTTGGCAAAGGCCGACATGCATGAGCCCACGGCTAAATACGCGCCCACCAACAGCCAACTACCGACATAACCAGTCAAAATTGCGCCATTATCTGGGTCACCCAAATAATTGACCGTCAATATCATTGGAAAGGTCAGCAGCAAAGCAATACCAGCAAACACCCAAGCGGCTAAAAACTTACCCACCACGCTTTCAAAGCGGGTAATAGGCAGCGTCATCAGCAACTCAATGGTGCCGCTTTTACGCTCTTCTGCCCACATGCGCATCGCCAGCGCGGGCACTAAAAACAAGTACAGCCAAGGATGGAAATTAAAAAACGGCTTTAAATTAGCCTGCCCACTCTCGTAAAAGCCACCTAAATAAAAGGTAAAAACACTGGTCAAAACTAGAAAAATCAGCAAAAACACATAAGCCAAAGGCGTCGCGAAAAAGCTGACAAATTCTCGCTTAAAAATAATGGGTAGCTGTCTCATGCCACATCTCCACGGGTCAAACTGCGGAACACTTCATCTAAACGTCCGCGCTCCACTTCAAGCTCGCGCACGGGCCAGCCTTGCGCATGAATCAATTGACTCACAGCGGGAAAAATCACCTGTCCCGGCTCTGCAAGAATGGTCAGACTGCCATCTAAAGGGTTATCTTCCAGCCCTGCCACACCGGGCAGCGCTTGTAACAGCTGACGATCGAGCGGCTGATCAGCCAGCACAGTAACGGCTTGATGATAACGTGAACGGCTTTGCAGTTCATAAGGCGTTTCATCCACCAGCAAGCGCCCGCGACTAATCACCATGGCACGGGTGCATAGAGCGCTGACTTCTTCCAAAATATGTGTGGAAATAATCACAATACGATCCACCGCCAAGCTTTTAATCAGCTTGCGCACCTGATGTTTCTGATTGGGATCGAGACCATCGGTGGGCTCATCTAGAATCAACACTTTAGGATCATGCAACACCGCTTGTGCTAAACCCACACGACGCTTAAAGCCTTTAGATAAGGTCTCAATATTTTGCTCAACCACATGCTCAAGCTCGACTAAAGCAATGGCTCGCGCGACACGTTGTTGCAATTCTTTACCGCGATAACCACGGATCTGGGCAATAAACACCAAGAAATCAAACACGCTCATATCGCCATAGCAAGGCGCACCTTCTGGCAGATAGCCAATCAAGCGTTGTGCTTTCAATGTCTGTTTGGTGATATCAAAACCACAAATACTGACCTGCCCTTCACAAGGTCGCAAAAAGCCTGTGAGCATTTTCATCGTGGTGGATTTTCCAGCGCCATTGGGGCCTAAAAATCCCACCACTTCACCCGGCTCGATGCTAAACGATAGATCATCCACCGCCATATGCTGCACAAAGCTTTTGCTTAAGTGCGTTACTTTAATCATGACTCCACCCTATCCCACGCTAACTACGGGTTTACCGCCATCTAATTAAGCGGTTTATAAAAATTGCAGAACTGCGCCGCTGCACGCTGCAGGTTAAAAAAACAGAGCATAGCAGCCGCGCTAGGCTTTATGAGGAAATTTGTTTCATCCCAGCGCCAGCCGACTGATTTCACTACCGAAAGACTGTGCGGCCTCTCATTGAATTACTCAATGAGCTGACTTATTATAGCGCCCGTCTTGGGGGAGTAGTCGGCTATGGAATCATCCATAGCGTGCACGTCAACATACTTGATCAACCGATCATGGTGTGCACACCAAGGGTTGTGTTTTTAACGCAAACCATCTTGGCTGACGAGACCCATGACATACATAACCTTACCGGGTGGCGAGGCTGTGTATGTCATGGTTACTCATTTGTCCGCCCTCAGGTTTATGTATGTTCGAAACACTCCTTGCCTCCACTGGTATCGTTGCTTTAGCAGAAATCGGTGACAAAACCCAACTCTTAGCACTCATGCTTGCAGCACGTTATCGCAAGCCTGCCCCTATTATTCTAGGCATTTTAGTTGCAACTCTAGCCAATCACTTTTTGGCAGCCGCCGTTGGCTACCAAATTGCACAACTGTTTACCGAGTCGACCTTGCTATGGGTTTTAGCAGGCAGTTTTCTCGCCATAGCCGCATGGACACTGGTACCTGACACCTTAGATGATGATGGCAACTCGGCTGTTAGCTCCAGCCCTTTTATTGCCACTTTAATTGCGTTTTTTATTGCTGAGATGGGTGATAAAACACAAGTCGCAACAGTAATGCTTGCTGCGCAATTTGAGTATTTTTGGATGGTAGTGTGCGGCACCACGCTGGGTATGCTGATCGCCAATGTGCCTGTGGTTTTGCTGGGCAATTTTGCCGCAGAACGCTTACCCCTGACACTGATTCGTGGGTTGGCAGCCATCAGTTTTGTGATCTTTGCTGTGTACTGCGCATGGCAAGCTGTAGGTCTTGCTCAATAGATGTATGAGCCTGCATAACGCTAAACACAGGTTTGTTTGGCGTTATGCAGGCAGTGGCATAGCTTATTCAGCAGATATTTGCAGTACCACTTTACCGTTCACTTGATTGCTGGCCAGTCGCGCAAAGGCCGCTGATGCGTCCGTCCAGTCAAATACTTCTTCGACTTGTGGCTTGAGTGCGCCGCTGGCAAACAAAGGCCAGACCTGATCCAACAACTGCGCCATCAACTCACCTTTAAACGCATCACTGCGACTGCGTAAGGTTGAGCCAATCAACTGAATGCGCTTACCCAGCAACTGCGCAAGATCAAGCTCGGCACGGCGGCCACCCATCAGACCAATATTGATCCAACGGCCATCCAGGCGCAGCATTTTCAGGTTTTGTGCTGCATAGCTGGCACCCACCGGATCAAGAATCACATCAAAAGGCGCAAACTCATGCAAGCCTTCCATAGACTCACCGCGCACCACGCCGCCTTCAGCGCCTAACGCCTCACAGTAAGCTAAGCGCTCGTCGGAGCCCACACTGACCCAGCAAGGGCTGTTAAATGCCTTACAGAGCTGAATGGCTGCAGACCCCACACCGCTGGCGCCTGCATGCAATAAAACCTTCTCTCCCGGCTGTACCTGTGCCAACTGAAATACATTCAGCCAAGCAGTGGCATAGACTTCAGGAATGGCTGCGGCTTCAAGCATACTGATGCCGTCAGGGATCGGTAATACATGACGCGCATCCACGCAGACTTCCTGCGCCATACCGCCACCAGCTAGCAGCGCACAGACCCGATCACCCACCTGCCAATCACTGCCCGCACCCACTTCACTGATCACACCGGCGCATTCTAAACCCAGCACATCACTGACACCCGGCGGGGGTGGATACAAGCCTGCCGCCTGTAATAAATCAGCGCGGTTTAAACCTGCGGCCACTACACGAATGCGTACTTGCCCAGGCGCGCAAACGGGCGCGGCGCAGTCAATTAGACTCGGCTGACCTTCTTTACCTTGTAATGCCTTCATTGTGTCTCCATATTGTTGTTTATATGATTAACTGTATCTATTTATCAGCGAATACAGCCTACAATGGAACTGTAAACACTTTAGGTGGCCTAAAAATGCGTCATACATCACTCAGACAAAGAATTAGCATGAAGCACACTTTAACTCGTACTGCCCTCGCCCTCGTTATCAGCCTCGTTGCTTTGCCAGCCATTTCTGCTGTCAGCAAAGCACAACAATGGGACTACTTACAACCTGACCGTGAGCAGATGATTGCCAGCCTGAACGTGGTTGAACTGCTCAAGCGCCACCACTACAGCAAGCCACCTCTTGATGATGCACGCTCGCGCAAAATGTATGCAGGCTACTTAAAGATGCTTGACCCTGCGCGTATGTACTTTACTGCGGCTGATATTCGCGCCTTTAATAACTGGGAAGCCCAGTTTGATGATTTACTCAAGGCCGGCAATCTCAGACCTGGCTACGCCATATATAAGCGCCAGCTTGAGCGCCTTGATCAATACTTAGAGTACGCCTTAGGCGAGCTCAATCAAGGTATTGAGAACATTGACTTTAGTATTGATGAGTCTTTTGAAACCGATCGTGAAAAAGCGTCCTGGGCTGCCAACGAGGATGCACTGCAAGATTTATGGCGCAAGCGTTTAAAAGATGAAGTACTGCGTTTGAAAATTGCTAATAAAGAGCCAAAAGCCATTCAAACACTGCTGGTGAAGCGTTACAAAAACCAGCAAAAACGCCTGCAGCAAACGCGCAGCGAAGATGTATTCCAAGCTTATATCAATGCATTTGCACAAACCTACGACCCACACACCACTTATCTGTCTCCTGATAACGCAGAAAACTTTGACATCAATATGAGCCTGTCTTTGGAAGGCATTGGTGCCATGCTGCAGGGCGATAATGAGCATGTAAAAATTGTACGTTTAATACCCGCTGGCCCCGCTGAGAAAAGCAAGCTGTTGGCACCTGCGGATAAAATCATTGCTGTTGGCCAGGCCAACAAAGATCTGGTGGATGTGATTGGCTGGCGTCTGGATGAAGTGGTGAAACTGATTCGCGGCCCTAAAGGCTCACAGGTGCGCTTGGAGGTGATTCCGGCGAGTAATGCACCGAATGATCAAACCAGTAAAGTGGTCACCATCACCCGTGAAGCGGTCAAGTTAGAAGAGCAAGCCGCGAATAAATCGATCTTAAATCTGGATCAAGACGGCCGTCAGGTCAAGCTGGGCGTGATTGAAATCCCTGCGTTTTACTTAGACTTTAAAGCCTACCGTGCTGGCGATGCCGATTACAAAAGCACCACCCGTGACGTTAAGCGTTTAATCACTGAGCTACAAAAAGAAAACGTCGAAGGTATTGTGATTGACCTGCGTAATAATGGTGGTGGTTCTTTGCAAGAAGCCACCGAGTTAACCGGCTTATTTATTGAACAAGGTCCAACAGTTCTCGTGCGCAACAGTGACGGTCGCGTTGATGTACTGGCCGATGAGCAGCCTGGCGTGTTCTATAAAGGTCCACTCACAGTGCTGGTTAACCGCCTTTCTGCTTCAGCGTCGGAGATTTTTGCTGGCGCCATGCAGGACTACCACCGCGCACTCATTATCGGTGGACAGACCTTCGGTAAAGGCACAGTACAAACCATTCAGCCACTCAATCACGGTGAACTTAAACTGACTCTGGCCAAGTTCTATCGCGTCTCCGGGCAAAGCACCCAACACCAAGGCGTGATTCCCGATATCAGCTACCCTGCTGATGTGGATATCAATGAAATTGGTGAAAGTGCTCTACCAGAAGCAATGCCATGGGATAGCATTAAGCCGGCACTCAAACCTGCCAGCGATCCATTCAAACCCTTTATCGCCGAACTCAAAGCACGCCATGACGCACGTACCAACAACGACCCAGACTTTGTCTTCAGTCGCGCACGTTTAGCTTTAACCCAACGCTTGATGCAGGATACTAAAGTCAGCCTCAATGAAGTTGCACGTCGCGCGCAGTATGCAAAAATCGAGCAAAAACAGCTCGCTATTGAAAATACACGTCGTGCTAACAAAGGTGAAGAGCAGCTCAAAACACTGATCAAAGATGAAGAAGAGGATCATGTTGCAGCGGCGGCAGAAAAAGATAAGAAGATTAAACCTGAGGATGATGCTTACTTAGCAGAAACAGGCCGCATCTTACTGGACTGGTTAAGCATTGCACCGGTTGCCAGTCGCCAATGAGTCTGTGATAAACATCAGCTGCACACACAACAATCCCGCCAATGAGCGGGATTGTTGTTTAAAGAGCACGCACTGAGCACTGTATCTCCATGCGTAGAGCGCAGCGATTAAGCTAAACCTTCTAGCATGGCTATTTTTTCCTTAATACGTTGCGCATCAGCGGCGCTGGCAGGCAACTCGGGGCCGCCCTGCTCATATAACTCTAACAAACGCTTTAATGCCACCGGATGCCCTGCACGTCCGGCCAGCTCCCACCAGTGCGCGGCTTGCACGGCATTCGCTGGCTCAGTTAAGGTGCCCGCTAAACTGTGCACACCCAACTGATAAGCCGACTTTTCATCACCCGCTTCAGCCGCTAAACGCAGCAAACGCAAACCTTCGTTTTTCGCCGCCAAGCCTTGCCCGCGATGCAGTAAGACATGGCCATAAAACGCACGGGCTTGCACGTCATCATAACGACTCATGCTGGCAAAACGCTCTTGCATCCACTGCCAAATGCGCTGATGTTCTACCGCCCAGCGTTTATTAAACAGCTTGCGCGCAATACTGTATCCGACTTGCGTACGTAACTTTGCAAATAACATACTTACACCTCTGGATAGTTAAATGAATAAACACGCGCCAGCTCAGTGTTAAGCCAGGTGGCCACGTTAGCCTCATCTATATGACCGGCAAAGCAGCCCAGTTGTTGCATGCACTGCATAAATCCTAACTGCGGATGAGCTGGGCTCGCCTGACTGACAACTAAAGCACTGCGCAGCGGCCAGCCGTGTTGATGATCCGCACAGGCCAATTGCTCAAGCGCACAAGCCAAACGCCGCACACTGGGCGCTGGTAAGTGTAATGCTTCAATAATCGCACGATAAGTGATCACCGTGCGCTGCTGCTGAGCCTGCGCTAACAACTTCAGTAAGCCGCTATACTGCGACTTGCTCAAAGCTAAGGCTTCACTCATCTTGCCAGCCTGAGACCTGCAAAGCGCGGGCTAAGGTGCGCTTGAGTACATCACTGACTTCGCGCTCACCACTTTCGATCATCTGTAAATAATGCGGACTGATACCGGCTTCACGCGCTACATCTTCCAGTGTTAACGACGCCTGCTCACGCAAAGCTTTAAGTTCACGCAAACTGGCCAAAGG